>Ga0187850_10000308_pt1 | contig 66500 bp, 45 predicted proteins | sample June2016WEW_4_15_FD_132436 | JGI IMG/M metagenome (GOLD analysis project Ga0187850, IMG submission 132436) | Peatland microbial communities from SPRUCE experiment site at the Marcell Experimental Forest, Minnesota, USA - June2016WEW_4_150 | ecosystem: Environmental > Terrestrial > Soil >...
CAGGGGTCGATGAGAACCGAATTCTCGGCCTGTCAGCCTTGCTAAGAGAAATGCGTGCCCCACGAGAGCTCAGGCTGGAAATCTTTCGCGCACGGCGAAACCGGGCGTTTGCCCAGTCCCGGCCCGGCGGCGGATGCGCGCGGCCATGATCCGGATGGCACGGGTGAAGCTCGCGCCGACCAATCTCGAGATCGCCTGTGTTGTGGGGGTGCCCAAGGGCACCGTGGATTCAGGTCTCTACTGGTTGAAGAGGAAACTCGCGTCGGTATATGATCCCGACATCCCGAGGCAGGCATGATGGAAACGGAGTTTCTCCTCGCATCGAATAATGCACACAAGCACCAGGAGTTTGTTCGCCTGTTTCCCGGCATACGCGTCCTGATGCCGCGCGAGCTGGGCATTGAGTTCGATTTCGATGAGACCGGAGACACCTTTCTCGAAAACGCTTACGGCAAGGCCATGGCCCTCTTTCACAATGCGAAACGGCCCGTGATGGGCGACGATTCCGGGCTGTGCGTGCAGGCATTGGGCGGGGAACCGGGCATCTTATCCTCCCGGTACGGGTCAGGGGCAGGGGGCGTGGTCCTCGACGCGCCCCGGCGCAACGCCTATTTATTGGACAGGATGGAGGGCATCCAGGACCGCGCGGCTTACTTTGTGTGCTGCCTGGTGCTCGTCCTCGACGAAAGTCGGTTTGTGGCGGTCCAGGAAACCGTCCACGGCCGAATTGCGGAGGGACCCCGAGGGGAAAACGGCTTCGGCTATGACCCCCTGTTCATCGTGCCGGGGCACGAAAAGACCATCGCCGAGCTTCCGGACCAGGTGAAGGATTCGATTTCCCACCGGGGGCTCGCGGCACGCCGCATCCTCACCACCATGCGCGGCGAGAGCTGAAGAGAGAGGAGCGTCCATGGACCTGATTTCCACGTACGTCAACGGCGTTTCCGAGCTCACGAATTTCTCCCGCTCACTCGAGCAGGCGCCCCTCATCGTGGACGTGATCGTCAATCCGCACGCGGGATTCTTCAAGAGCCAGGCCACCGTGCGGAAGCTGATCCAGGAGCTCGAGAGCAAGCTCGATGACCTGCGCCGCAGCTATCCCCGCCGCAAAGTGGAAATCAACACCGTTCACTTCACCGAGCGCCCCGGGCACGCGCGTCTCATCACCGAGGGGATCATGAACACGGAGGGGAAGTCCGTCTCGGGGATCGAACGGCTCCTGATCGGCTGCGGGGGTGACGGGACGAGCAACGAGATCTGCTCGGCGCTGGTGCACGCGGATGCTTCACTGCTGGACAGGCTGAAGCTGCTGCGGCTGCCGCTGGGCACGGGCAACGATGTCGCGGATGCGCACACCTTCGCGGGCGCGTACGACCTGATCCTCGGCCCCCAGCGGACCCAGAAAACGGGCGCGCTCCTCGTGACGGCCGGAGCCGCCGAGCCGCAGTATTCCTTCAACGTGGGGAGCATCGGGTTGGACGCCTATATCGCCGGTCTGACCAACCGGTTCAAACGCGTCATCCCCGGTGACGCATACAAGTCCCTCGTCGATTTCGGTTCCCTCTTCTATGAACAGAGGGTGAATCCCCAGCCGATGGACATCACGATCCACAATGAGAACGGGGAAACGAAGATCGCCTCCTTTGTTCCCTCCATGGTGGTGGTGGGAATCAGCGGCGCACGGACCTACGGCGGCCATCTGCCGGTCCTGCCGGGCAAGGAGAACGTGTGTCTGGTAGGCAGGATGGGGGCGCTGAAGAAGATACGCGTCAAGAAGCTCTTCTACCTGGGCAGACATGGGGAGCTTCCCGAGGTGAGTTTCTACCGCGCATACAAAGTGGATGTCCACTACAAAGGACGAATCCCCATGCAGCTCGACGGCGAGATCACCTGGCTGGACGCGGAGGATTTCCCCGTCACGATGCAGATACTGGAACCAAGGATCAAGGTACTGCGGAACTAGCATGGAAATGCCCGAATCGAGCCCTGGCCGTGTCACCCTCTCGGACCCGGACAGGCGCAGGGGGCTTTTTTTCATCGCCCTGGCCGCCGCGTTCGTCGGCGTGGCGCTCACGCTCCAGATCACCCTCAACAATAACTTCCTCGTGGGGGAGATCGGGATCAGCGGCTTTCAGGCCGGCCTCCTGGAGGCGGTGCGGGAAAGCTGCGGAATAGCGGCCCTGGGGATCTTCGTCCTCATTGCGGGGCTCACCGAGCCTGCCATCGCCTCACTCTTCCTCGTCCTGATTGCCCTGGGCATGGGCTCCTATTCCATGGCGCCCACATACAGGTTCGTGATGCTTCTGAGCGTCACGTGGAGCCTGGGTTTCCACGTCTGGACCCCGCTTCCCAATTCCATGACTCTGGCCCTCGCCGAACCGGGCAGGGCAGGGGCCCGGCTGGGACAGGTCGGCGCAGCGGGCGCTCTGGGATCCGCGGCAGGGCTGGTTATCGCGTTCGTCCTGACCCTGCTCGGGGTGAGGATCCGGCCGTTGTACGTGATTGCCGGCGTGGCCGCGCTCCTGGCCGCCGCTGCCTGTCTCGGCATCCCGCGTCGGATCAAGGCGTCGGGCCCTAGCTTCGTCATCCGCAGGCGCTACGCCCGCTATTACGTGTTGAACTTCCTCGAGGGTTGGCGCAAGCAGATCGCGATAGCCTTTGGCGGGTTCCTCCTCGTGAAGGTCCACCACGCGGGGCTCCTCGACATCATCGTGCTCGCCGCCCTCATCCAGACCATCGGCTACTTCGCTTCCCCGCGCATAGGGAAGCTGATCGACCGGGTAGGAGAGCGCAAGGTGCTCGTTTTCTACTATGCCCTGGTGACGATGCTGTTCCTCGGCTACGCATTCCTTCGGGGCAAGTACGTGCTCTACACGGTCTACGTGCTCGACAACGCCACCTTCGTGTTCAATACTGGTCTTACCACGTACGTGAACAAGATCGCGCCCCGCAGCGAGCATCGCCCGACCCTGAGCATGGGCGTGGCGGCCAACCATGTCGCTTCGGTGGCCATGCCCTTTCTCGGCGGAATCCTTTGGACTATACTGGGCTATCAGTGGGCTTTCCTGATCGGGATTCCTGCCGCCGCGGCAAGCATCGCCATAGTGCTCAAGATGCCGCGGGGGACGTCGCAGGTGTTGGAGAACTGACCGACCTTTCGGTGGTTGAACCGCGGCGCGAAGGGGGCACCGGCGAATGCCAGACCTCGGCATCGACATCGGCTCCATATCCATCAACACGGTCCTCATGGATCCAGGCGGGAACATCCTGGAGGACCACTACGACTATTGCAGCGGCAGGCCGTTCCACGTCGTGCGGACCCGGCTTGCAGACATCATTGCGCGGCGGGGCAGGGGCTCCATAGAAAAGGTTGCCCTCACCGGCACGGGAGGGGCGCTTGCCGCCCGGCTCATCGGCGGCACATTCGTGAACGAGATAGTGGCCCAGTCCGCCTCCGTGTGCCGCCTGTATCCGCAGGCCCGGACCATCATCGAAATGGGCGGCGAGGACACGAAGCTCATGTTTCTTCGCGAAGCGGCGCTTTCCGACTTCGTCATGAACAGTATCTGCGCGGCGGGCACGGGGTCGTTTCTCGATCAACAGGCGCGCCGGATCAACGTGTCCATCGTGGAGGAGTTCGGCCGTCTTGCGCTTCTGTCCCGCGACCCGCCGCGGATCGCCGGCCGCTGCAGCGTGTTCGCCAAGAGCGACATGATCCACCACCAGCAGATTGCCACGCCGATTCACGACATCATCGCGGGCCTCTGCTTCGCCGTTGCGCGCAATGTCAAGAGCACCCTCGCCCGGGGCAGGGATCTCGAAAAACCCGTGGTGTTCCAGGGCGGCGTGGCGGCGAACGCCGGAATGGTCAGGGCATTCCGTGAGCTGTTCGGCCTGGGCGACGGTGAGCTCATCATCCCCGACCACCACGCCTCCATGGGAGCCATCGGCGCGCTGTTTCACGTCGCGGCCCGGCCCCCTGCCGGGCACGGGGATTTCAAGGGCCTCGACGGGCTGGATCGGTATCTTGCCACCGGCGGCCCCGACGGGGACCACCTTGCCCCGCTCGTGCCGCCGCGCGCGCCTTCCCTCACCGACGCCGTTCCCCTTTCCGAGGAAGCATACGGCCTGCCCGTGTTTCTCGGAGTCGATGTCGGCTCCCTCAGCACGAACGTCGTGCTCATCGACGGGCGGAACAGGGTGATCGCCCGGCGGTACCTTCCCACGGCAGGCAGACCTCTCGAGGCAATCCAGAAGGGCCTGAAGGAGATCGGAGACGAGGTGGGGGCGAGGGTCGAGGTGAAGGCGGCGGGCAGCACGGGCTCGGGCCGGTACCTCACCGGTGACTTCGTCGGCGCCGACCGGATCGTGAACGAGATCACGGCCCAGGCCACCGCGGCCATCGCCATCGATCCCACCGTGGATACGATCTTCGAGATAGGAGGGCAGGATTCGAAGTTCGTTTCGGTGGAGAACGGCGTGGTGGTGGACTTCGAAATGAACAAGGTCTGCGCGGCGGGCACCGGCTCGTTCCTGGAGGAGCAGGCGGAGAAGCTCGGGGTGAGAATTGTCGGTGAGTTCGGCTCGCTGGCCCTTTCCGCGGGCGCCCCCGCGCGCATGGGAGACCGCTGCACGGTTTTCATGGAGTCGGATCTCAATACCCGGCAGCAGAAGGGCGCAGCCAGGGAGAATCTCATCGCGGGGCTGGCCTACTCGATCGTGCAGAACTATCTCCAGAAGGTGGTCGGGGAGAAGACGATCGGGAAGAAGATTTTCTTCCAGGGCGGCGTGGCGCACAACAAGGCCGTGCGGTCCGCTTTCGAGAAGGTCGTCGGCCGGCCCATCATGGTGCCTCCCCATTTCGACGTGACGGGCGCCATCGGCGCCGCGATGCTCGCCCGCCAGTCCATGAATGGCGGGGTAAGCCGGTTCAAGGGCTTCGCCATTGCCTCCCGGTCCTGGTCCCAGGACAGGTTCACCTGCAAGTCATGTCCCAATCAGTGTGAAATCAGCAGGGTGAGGATCGCGGGTGAGGAGAAACCCCTCTTCTACGGCGGGCGGTGCGAGCGCTACGAGGTTGCGGAGAGGAAGAACAGGGGAAAAGACATCCCTGATCTCTTTCAGGAGAGAACGCGCCTGCTCCTCGACGGATTCGACGACAATCCCTCGGCCGCTCCGAAGCGCGAAGAGGAAGCCGGCGGAGCAGTGATCGGACTGCCCCGGGCCCTGTCGGTATTCTACCAGCGCTTCCCATTCTGGCGGGAGTTTTTCAGCGAGCTCGGGATGCGGGTGGTGCTTTCGCGGCCGACCGACCAGGCCTTGATCTCGCGTTCCCTCGAGACGCTTGCCGCCGAGACCTGTTTCCCGGTGGAGGTGATGCACGGGCACGTGCTCGACCTGCTGGAGAAGGGCGTGGATGGGATTTTCCTTCCATTTGTTGTGAACGAGGAGGCCGAGCCAGGCAATCCGACGAACAACTGCAATTGCCCATGGATCCAGACATATCCTTTCATGGTGAGAGGCGCGCTGAGGAACGCGAATGATCTCTCCAGGCTCCTCGTCCCCACGCTCCACTTCCGCTACTCGCGAAGGCTCCTGAACGCGGAGCTCGCCCGGTTCATGGGGGACAGGTTCGGCGTCACGGCGCGCGAGGTTTCGCGGGCAGTCACGAGGGCCGCGCGGGCGCAGAAGGATTTTGAGGCTCGGCTGCGCACGCGCGGAAAGGAAGCACTTGCTTCCCTGCCTGCGGGAAAGACGGCCGCGGTCATCCTCGGCAGGCCCTACAACTACGGGGACCCGGCGCTGAACCTGCGCATCGTGGAGAAGCTCATCAGCCTCGATGTGCTCCCGATCCCCGCGGATTTCCTGCCCCTCGATGAGGAGGCCATCTTCGGCGAGTATCCGTCGATGTACTGGCCGAACGGCCGCAGGATCCTGCAGGCGGCCCGAATCGTGGGCCGCGACGCGCGGCTGCAGGCGATTCACCTCGGGAACTTCCGCTGCGGTCCGGACTCGTTCATTTCCCACTACGTGCGCGAGGAGCTCCGGGGCAAGCCCTACCTGCAGCTCGAGATGGACGAGCACAGCGCCGACGCCGGGCTCGTCACCCGGTTGGAGGCCTTCTTCGACAGCGTGAGGGGAAGGCAGGAGGCTGGCTCGGGATCCACGGGCACGCGACTGCCGGAACGCAACGCGCGCGGGCCTCGCCGCCCCGACACACACGCGCGGACACTTTATTTTCCCTACATGGCCGACGGCGCGTACGCCCTCGCCGCCGCCTGCCGTTGCTGTGGAATGAAAGCGGAGGTTCTGCCGCCGCAGGACGAGCGGGACATAGAGCTCGGGAGGAGGCACACATCCTCCCGGGAATGCTTCCCGATGATCTGCACCACCGGGAGCTTTCTCCGCAAGCTTCAGGAGCCGGGAGTTGACCCCTCGCGGGTCAGCTTCTTCATGCCGGATCACAACGGCCCGTGCCGGTTCGGCCAGTACAACCAGCTTCAGCGGATCATCCTGGACAGGCTCGGATATACGGAAGCCCAGATCGTGCACCCCAGCAACGAGGACTCATACGCCGGTCTGACCGCGGGCAGCGGCATCAGGTTCAGGCTCGCCGTGTGGCGGGGCATCGTGGCCGTGGATATTCTTCGCAAGCTGCTGCAGGAGCGCCGGGTGTACGAAGTGCGTCACGGCGAGGCAGAGGCGGTCTACCGGCGCCAGCTCGAGCGAGTCGTGGAGTGCATCGAGCAGGGCGGCCGGGGCATCGGGCGGGTGCTGAATCATGCGTGCGCCGATTTCTCCCGGGTCGAGGTACACCGAACAAAGAGAAAGCCCGTGATCTCGGTGACAGGGGAGATTTTCATGAGGGACAACCCGTTCTGCAGCGGAGACGTGGTGAAAAAGCTCGAGCAGCTCGGCGCGGAAACACTCATGAGCCCGGTGCGTGACTGGGTCACCTATTCCACCTACCGGTTCACGCGCGACAGCAGGCGCAAAGGCAGGCCGTGGGGGTTCGCACGTTCGAAGCTTCAGGGACTCCTCCAGGGCGTGATCGAAGACAGGCTCGTCCGTCTTGCGGAACAGGGCGGCGCCGAGATGCACAGGGACATCCCCGTGGAAAAAATGCTCCAGTTGTGCATGCCGTATCTCCACAAGGACTATGACGGAGAGCCCGCGATCACCATGGGCAGCGTTGCCGGTCAATGCATGACGGGCATATCGGGGGTCGTGCACATTCTGCCGTTCACCTGTCTGCCGGGAACGCTGATCTCGGCGGTGTCCCCGAGATTCAGCCAGGACCATGACGGACTCCCGTGGATCAACATCGCCTACGACGGGCAGGAGGAGGCAAGCGTCGACACCCGGCTCCAGGCCTTTGTATATCGCGCGGAGGAATACGCGCGGCGCAACGGCTATGACGCGCCGCGTGATTGGTGAGGCGCGGTGCGGCGCGCTTCGGTCTGCTATGCGCGCCCGGGGTCGATCAAAGTCAGGAAATCGTTCCAGCGATATCCACTCTTCTCGGCGGACTCCAGGAGAGGGCTGATATCCAGCAGGCGTTCACTGTCCATGGATTGAACCAGCGCAAGACACGCGAGCAGCAATTCCAGCGCTTCCTTGCTGAACCAACGGACGTCTTCGAACTGATGGACGCGCAGGAAGCTCTCCGCGGCAGGGGTTGCAAAAAGCTCCTGCCATGCAAACTGCTCCTGAACTTTCTTACGCGCCGGCCTGCCTCGCGCGGCGGCGCGCCGGGCCCAGGGCCGACGGGAGACGTCCGCTGCCGCGCGAGGCCTCTCTCCGAGGCTTTCCGCGTGCAGGGCAACATCGAAAAGTGCCGGAAATGCGGCCGCTGACTGCGCGTCCCATCCCGCGCGCGCCAGGTGCTCGGAGAGAATCGCCGCGAGCATCCACTCGCGCAGCCAGGAAGCAACGGGGGAAGCAAGCAGATCCGCGCCGCAGAGCGGCCGCAGGATGGTCCAGGGCCAGAGGAAGGCGCGGGCGAACCCGGGCCCCGCGGCCCGCGGCGTCTCCCCCGGACCGGCTGCGGGGCCGACCAACCGCTTCAGCCTGGCCTGGAAATCGGCCATGCTCTCCCTTTCGTTCACCCGGCCCTGCGCACGCTGCGCCACGGGACGCAGGAACTGCTCAAAGCTTCGCTGAAGCGTTTCCGGATCCGCCCTGTCCGCATCGAGACCCAGCAGAGCGGCAAACGGGTTTCGCACCGGCCTGAGCTCTCGCTCTCTCAGCGCGTCATCGATACTGGGGACGCCCCTGCCGGAAAGCTCAGCCGCCAGGCCGGACCATCGCTTGTACGCGTCGTCGAAGACCACGGAAAAATCGAGATACACCTGGCACCTGTAGGCGCCCAGCTCAGCGTACATGCCTCGTTCCCACAGCTCGCGGCAGTTGCGGATGTACTGCAGGCCGGAGGTGTGCTCGCGGAAGATCGCGTACGCCCCGGGGTCGTTCGGCAGGGCAAGGCCCTCGCCAAGACATCTCTGCACAAGGGATTTTCCTTCCGCCGTTTTCAGCGCAAATGCGGCGGAGGAGCTAATCCAGCCCCGGGCATCGGCGAATCTGTTGTTGTACAGCACCAGGCCCCGCTCATCCCCGCTCCTGTTGGAATAGGCAAAGACGTCCTCGTTCACGTGACCCTCGACCGAGAAGAAATCGTACAGGAGAAAACTCTCCACCCCTGAGAAGACGTGGCGCCGCTTGAGGAGCGGGAAGATCTCCCTTTCGTGTCGGGCAATCAGCCCCGTGTTCGGCAATTCATTCCAGTAGGCCCGGCGGAACTCCATGCCGTATTTCTCCCGGATCCCCTCCACCTGGCCGTGCGCGAACATGGGCAGGCCCGGCATGGTTGTCATGAGCGTGCACACGCCGAAGTACTTGTCGCCGTCTCCGAACTGGTCGATGGCCGTCTGCTCGTCCGGGTTGCTCATGAAGTTCACGAACCTCTTGAGAACCTCCGGATCGAATTCCAGGGTGTTGCGGATCGTCTGGCGGTAGCCGGCATTGTCCTCCGCCTTCAGCATGTGCATGAACGCGCTGTTGTAGACCCGGTGCATGCCGAGCGTGCGCACGAAGAATCCTTCCAGCATCCAGAACGCTTCGGCAAGCAGGAGCGTGCCGGGCGCTTCCCGCGCAACCCTGTCCACGACCTCCCGCCAGAATTCGACCGGCATCGCCCTGTCGAAGTCATGCCGGCTCAAGCCATTGCCTGCCCGGGAGGCGATATCTCCGCCTTTGCCCGGCTCGGGGAACCAGAGCCGCTGGAAGTGCTTCTTGGCGAGTGTCATTGCCGCGTCGAAGCGTATGATGGGGAACATCCGCGCCACGTGCAGGATGGTCTGGATCACCGCTTCCCGCGTGTCGGGATTCAGAAAGTTGAGCTGCGCCGTGTCGTTCCACGGCATGTGCGTGCCGTCGTTGCCATGATAGATCAGGCGCGTGTCCCCGGACCCGAAATCGACCCGCTTGAAGACCACCGCGGCGTCCGTCCTGTCCCAGTAGTGGTCCTCCAGATAGATCCCGACGCCGGGGATCTGCGATATGTTGTGACCATTGAATGAGTAGGAGGGGAATGGCGGCCATGGGTGGGGCCAGGCGAGAAACCGGTCCGGGTGCTCGGCAATCCAGCGCGAGTCCACGCCCGTGTGGTTGGGGACCATGTCGCTCGCCAGCCGGATGCCTCGCTGGCCGGCCCGCCACTTCAGCGCGTTCAGCGCGTCCTGGCCTCCCAGCTCGTTCGCCACGATATAGTCGTACAGCGAATAGGCGGACGCTTCGGCGTCCTGATTTCCCATCCTGCGCTTTATCTCCCTTGACGCCGCGCTTCTTTCCCAGACGCCGATAAGCCAGAGCGCCGTGAATCCTGCCCGGGCCAGCCTGTCCAGCTCCTCGTCGGGGACCTGGTCCAGCCGCCGTATCTCCCTGCCGTGGAACCGTGAGAGCTGGTCGAGCCACACGAGCGCGTTCTTTGCGATCATCACGGCGCGGGGCATCCACTCGGTATCCGAGCTGAACGCCTCGATCTCCGCGGTCATTCCCACGTATTCGTACACTTCGGGCGGTCCGGGCGTGAAAGCGCCGAACCGCAGCTTCTCCTCTTCCCGCAGCAGGTCGATACCGGTGAGCAGGCGGAGCAGGAGGTCTCCCAGGAGCGCGCCCCAGCGGGTGCGGATGAACTCGAGCTGCCCGGCGAGCGACAGCGGGGCCGCGCGCATCGGGCTGGCGAGCATTTCGACCAGGGGCTGATTGTCGGGACCGAACACGGGCTCCTCGTGAAAGAACTCCGCAAGAGTCTCCATGAGGGAAGGGTACGAGGTGTCGGCGGCAAGATCCGCGTGGTCAAAAAGCTCAGAGAAGGGGCCGAAGGCGGGGTTGGCGTTTGCCAGGGAAATGCTGAGCATCTCTTCCAGCGCGATTTCCCGGCGGGGCGTGCCTGATTCCTCCCCTGCCAGGTACTCCTCCGCTGACTGTTCGCCGGCTTCGAAAGCAGGCGGGGGGAACTCTGAAACGAAGCGCGCGAGCGCCTTGTCCACGGCGGGCGCGCCCAGCCGATCCTCGGCAAAGGAGAGGGCCTTTGAAAGGGCGGCCTTGTCCACGCGCGCGCGGTAGAGACCCGCCACGTAGTGCAGGATTTCGTCGATCAATCCCATGGCGTTCATGTCGCCGGCCCGAAGTGACTCCTCGGGTTTCCCTCCCGCCGCAAGACGCACCTGGTTCATGCGCTGCGTGAAAAGCCGCGCGGCGTGCAGGTCGAGGGAGACGACGTTGCCCGTGCTCGAAGAAATGTCCCCGGGAATGCCGTAGCGGGCGCGCGCCGCGCGCGACACGTGAAAGTGGAAAGTCGGCCCCGGCATCAGCCGGTTCCCTTCAGGGGGCGCGCGCTGCGCCCGGCCGCCAGGGCACGGATGCGCTCTGAAAGCCGCGTGCGCGCCGCGAGCTCCTCGACGGACAGCGGCATGCGCCACGTCCAGTTTTCCTCGGTCACTGTGCCCGGCACATTGATCCTGCCGTCCCGGGGATCGCGCGCCCACAGCGCCTCGTCCAGGTCGAGCAAGTCCTGGAGCTGGAACATGCAGAGGATGCTGCCCGCGCCGCAGCAGGAGGCCACGATTTTCTCCAGCAGGCGGGCGGTCATGTGAGGGGGACACGCTCCCTTCTCTCCGAGTGAACGGAAGAACAGCTCGCGCTCGGCCGCGTCCTCCTCCCACCAGCCCCGAATCGTCGAGGTATCGTGCACGGACGGCGTGCAGACCGTGAGAGGCGGATAGCGCGCGGGGGCAATGAATGCTGCGAGCTCTCCCGGCCCCGTCTGCTCGTACTCCCGGGACCACCGCACAATGCGCAGCCCCAGGATGCCGAGCTCCGCGAGCACGCGGGGAACGCAGCGGGGAACATCGCCCAGGTCCTCCGCGCACACCAGCATGTCGGTGGCCCCACGGAGTATGGAAAGAAGCTCATGACCCCGGGATTCCCACACCTCTTCAGATTCGCGCCTGCGCCGGTCGATCAACGCGTGCAGCTTTGACTTTTCTTCTTCAGACAGGCTCTGGAAGCCCCTGGCCCTGTCCATATACCAGGACGGGAAGCGCGCGCCCGCGGAGTCCTCTCCGGCGTTCTCCCCAAGCAGGGCCCTGTCGGCGTGGCAGGAGAGAAGGAATCCTTTCACTTCCGGCGGCTCGGCGAGCGCGTGAATTGCGGATTCGCCGTCGATCTCAGGGGCGATGTTGTACAAGTCCTCCGTGCCGACGCGCCGGAGCCAGAGCTCCGCCACCCGCGGCGCCTCGGGACCGAGGGCAGTTTTCAGCTCCGCACCGCTCATGTGAGGAACAGAAAGCCAGCGAAGGCGCCCGGCATCGAAGCCAAGCTCCTGCATGTCCTGAGGCGAAAGACCGACGGAGGGAGAGAACCTTCCCAGGAGGCCGGTGACCTCTCCGCGGGGGATGCGCCAGATCCGGAAAAAACCGAGAACGTGGTCGATACGGAAGGCATGGAAGAATTTGCCCGCCTGCCGCAAGCGCTCCTTCCACCACCGGTAGTCGTCTTTTCCGAGATTGTCCCAGTTGTAGACGGGGAAGCCCCAGTTCTGCCCGTCCGGTGAAAACATGTCCGGAGGCGCGCCTGCGAGCGCTCCGAGGTTGAAGTACTTTCTGTACGCCCACACATCGGCGCTGTCCACGCTCATCAGAATGGGGAGATCGCCCTTGAGGTACACGCCCATGACTTCCAGCGCGCGCGAGGCGGCTGAAAGCTGTGTCTCCAGTTGAAACTGCACCCACGCCGGCACCAGGCATTCCGTGGAGTGCGAATCCCACCATGCGGAGATCTGTGCGGAGTCAGCGTCGGTCAGCGTCGGCCACGAAGACCATGGCGCCTCCCGACTGGCTTTCCTCAAAGCGGTGAACACCGCGTAAGGTACAACCCAGGGGTTGTCGGCGCGCCAGCGGGTGAAGCCCGGGTCCTTGAGGATTGCTGATTTGTTCTCCGCGTACACGCGCTCGACCATGGAGAGCTTGAAAGCGAGAGTCTCGCGGTAGGAGAAGCGCCCGCGCGCCGTATTCTCACGAGCTGTCGATTCTTTGCGAAACCGCTGTATCTCGCTCTCGATACTCCCCGCGCCCGGCAGCGCCTGCAGTCGGAGATACAGGGGATGCAGGGCAAAAGCGGAGATCGCGCTGTAGGGGGAGCTGTTCCCGCCGGTGTCGTTGACGGGGAGAAGCTGGATCACTTCCAGACCCGCGGCCCTGCACCAGCTTCCCAGGGGCGGGAGGTCTGCGAACTCCCCCACGCCGCAGCTTTCCGCGGTTCGCAGCGCTGCGACCGGAATGGAGACACCGGTGAAGTAACGATCCAGGGGGGCGAAGCGCATGGCCTCCTATAATGGTAGAGGATGCGCCTCCCGCTGTCAAACCTGCCGGTGGGACGGCCGGCAGGGTCGGCGGAAAGGGGCTATGGCGCCGTGGTGACATTGAAACTTGCCTGGTTCCCTACTGCATAGATTGAGCCTGCCGAGACTGAGGAACCAAGGCTGGTTGTCTCGTTCAAAGCCTCCACTAGCACATTTACCGTACCGCTGTTTAGGAGCGTGCCGCCGGGGATCGCGTAGGTCGTCACGCCGCTTGAGACAGTGGCTGAGAATTGTTTTCCGCTCACCGTGTTGTTTGGAACGATGTCCGCATAATTGGTTGCGCCTGACACGGGCGCAGTCCAATTGATTACAATGGGAGAGCCGACACTTTGGTTTGCGCCCTGGGTGACACCAGTCGGTGCGCCGGGCATCGTCAACGTGCTCGAGACGTTCATATCCTGATAGGTGAAGTGCATGGCCACGGAGCCCCCCACCGACACTGCAGGGACGTTGCCTACATTGCCTATGAAGAACTGAGGTACCGTGGTGCCGTTGACCGTCACGGTTGCCCCTTACACAGGGGCTCCGCTTTGAAGGCAGATAACTGTGGCGGTCATAGTACTAGTCGGAGACAAATCAACTTCGGCAGCAAGAATTCCGCCGCCGCTACCGGAGTCGCAGCCGCTCAGGACGGCCACAAAAAGCACCACTACGCAGAATGCCGACAAGAAAGCTTATCGCGGGGCTTCCCCTATTTCCTGCTCGCCACCTCGGGGGAGCGGTAGTCCCAGTCTTTCTTGTCCAGGTCGGAAAGGATTTTCACCACCGCCTCCACCAGGGCCTCGCGCATCTTTTTTCCCTTTTCAGGCGTCCCCTTTGTAGGATCGCCGCTCGCCCCGGTGTGGGTCAGCTCGTTGAAGAGCCATTTCACGTCCACGTATTTCGGAAGGTGCGGAACCACTCCGGCGGCTTTCGATACGTCGCAGAGCTCGGGGAAGAGCTCCAGGCAGATCGAGGTTTCTCCTTCACCGGCGTGGCCGAGTCCTTTCCAGACTTCGAAAAAACCCTGCGGCAGCAGGTCACCCATCATCATCCACCACGCGTCCAGGGACACGATCTTCATCTCGGGGTGGGCCACCTTTGTCGAGCGGCTTGCAACCTCAATAGGGGCGATATTGCCGTCATGTCCGTTCATGATGAACACCTTGCGGATCCCCTCCCGGTGGATCGACTCGAAGATGTCTCTCAGGAATGCAATTTCCGTCTCGAACTGCACCGAGATGGTGAACGGAAAATCCTTGTAGTGCTCGCTCACCCCGTAGTTCAGCGGCGGGAGCACTGCGGTCTTCGGCACACGGGCGGCAATGTCCAGCGCAATGAGATGGGCGGTCAGCGCGTCCGTGCCGAGGGGCAGGTGTCCCCCGTGGCTTTCCAGGGATCCCAGCGGCAGGATGACCTTTTCAAAGGGCGATGCTTTATAGTCGAACGTCGTGATCTGCTGTATTTCCAGCGGGTTCTTCTTCACGGCTTACCTCCCTGTAAAAACAGCGGGCCGCTCCGCGCGGCCCGCCAATCCAGTACGTCTTAAGGTGCCGGTACCTTCTGCGGCACGACTTCCTGTGCAAGGGTGAACTTTCCGTCCTTCACCAGGATGACCGTAACCCCCTTCTGCGGGATACGGCTGCCTGGCTGGAACGTGATGGCCCCCGTGACTCCCGGCAGGTCCTTTGTGTCGTTCAGCGCTTCCCGGATGGCCTTTGGGTCGGCGGAGCCGGCGCGCTTGATGGCGTCCACAAGCAGCTTCACCGTGTCATAGCCGAGACCCGCGAAAGCGTTCTCCGGCGGCGTCTTGTATTCGGCCTGGTAGGCGGCGATGAATGCCTTGACCGCGTCGGTCCCGAGGCTTGCGTCCATCAGTGAGTGCGTGGTGAAGTAGACGCCCTCGGCGCCCGCGCCCGCCACCTGGACGAGCAGCGGCGTGTCGTAGCCGTCACCACCCATGATCGGCTTCTTGACCCCGGCGTCACGGAACTGCTTGACGATCGTGCCGACATCATCCGGGCCTGCCGCGATGTACAGCATGTCGGGCGCCGCTTTCAGGCCCCTGAGCTTCGTGATCTGCGCCGAGTAGTCCTTGTCTCCGGTCTGGTAGTTGTCTTCCAGGACGACCTTGCCGCCCAGCTCGGTGAAACGATCCTTGAAGTACTTGCCGAGCAGGAGCGTGTACTCCATGCCTTTGTCGATGAGCAGGTATACGGTCTTTGCCTTCATCGTGTTGAAGGCGTATTCCGCCCCCGCGGCTGCCTGCACATTGTCGCCAAAGCAGGCCAGGTAGAGATAGTCGGGCACCTGGTCAGGCAGCTTGGGAGAGGTTGCCCCCGAGGTGACGAACACGATGCCGGCTTTTGCGGCGGTCGGCGCCGCGGCCATCACCATGTCGCTGTCGCTGAATCCGAGCATCGCCACGACCTTGTCGGTCTGGGTGAGCTGGGTGGCGGAGTTCGCAATCGTGGCGGCATCCGACTTGCCGTCGAACGCTGCGAGCTCGATCTTCTTGCCGAGCACCCCGCCGGCCGTATTCACTTCCTTGGCGGCAAGCTTGGCGCCGTTTGCCGATGGCGCATCAAGAGACGCCTGCGAGCCGGTCATGTTGTAGATCATGCCGATCTTGATGGTGTTGCCTCCGCCTTTGCTCCCGCAGCCGACTGCAAGCAGGGACGCGACGACCACCAGCACGAGTGCCAGTCTGGTTCTCATACACGATCCTCCTTCAATGTGGGTCAGAGTATGTCACGGCCTGCGGAACTTCTTCCAGTCCCTCGGGACGATCCGCCGGATGAAGCTTCCCAGCTCGATCTCGCGCCCGCCCATCAGGCCGGCCGGCTTGAACACGATGATCAACACGAACAGGATCGCCATCAGGACCTGGCTCGCTCCGTAGATGGGCGGTATATGAACGGATCCGACGTCCAGGCCGCGCTCGGCATTGCGCAGGACTTCCGACAATACCGTGATGATGAAAACCCCGATGACGGATCCGCTTACCGAGCCCAGGCCGCCGATGACCAGCATGGTGATGACGGTGAATGCCTGCACGAAAAAGAAAGACTTCGGAGAGAAGGAAGTGATGAAATGCGCCCACAGCGAGCCGGCAACGCCGGTGAGAAAGGCGCTGAAGCAGAAGGCCAGAAGCCGTGACCGGATGACGCTCACCCCGAGGGAGCGGGCGGCGATCTCATCGTCACGGGCCGCCTTCATGTCCCGGCCGAAGGGGGACCTGCCGATCCTCCAGACAAGGTAGACGCTGAGCGCCGCCCAGATCCAGACGTTCCAGATGCTGGAGTAGGGCGGCACCCCGGCAAAGGTCCGGGCCCCGCGGGTCACCTGGTCCCAGTTCACCAGGATGACCTGGACGATCACGAGGAAACCGAGGGTCGCCACTGATACGTAGGCGCCCTTGAGCCTCATCAGGGATATCCCGACCACGAACGCCACGCACATCGCCAGCGCTCCGCCGATCAGAGTGGCCGGAAGAAACGGCAGCGCTGAGTGTGACAGCCATCCCGGCAGGCTGGGAAGGTTGACCGCCTTCAGAGCCACGGGCAGCGTGCATACTGACGCGGCATACGCCCCGATTGCCATGAACCCCGTGTGGCCGAGGGAGAATACGCCCGTGAATCCGCTGGACAGATTGAGACTCACCACCAGGATGATGTTGATGCCGATGCCGATCACGATCCGCTGCGCATAGTCGCCGGCAAAAAGGTCGGCCGCTGCAAGCAGCAGGGCAAGCAGCGCCAGCAGGAGCGCCGGGGGTGCAAGACGGAGCACCGGTGACCCGGGCCGCATCAGATCTTCTCCTTTTCCGTGCTGCCCAGGATCCCGTTGGGCCGGAACAGGAGCAGGGCGATCAGGATGACGAATACGAACGCATCACGGTAGGGCGTGAGCGCGGAGGGCAGGAGCCCCTGCAGGAGGATCTCCAGGCCCCCCAGAACATATGCGCCGATCACCGCGCCGGGGAGGCTGCCCAGGCCGCCGATGACCGACGCGACAAAGGCTTTCAGGACCGGGTTGAACCCCATCAGGGGATCGATTTTTCCGACCCGCGCGCTCCAGAGAATGCCGACCACGCCCGCCATGAAAGAACCGATGGCGAACGCCGCCGCGATGACCTTGTTGACGTTGATCCCCATGAGCCGGGCCGCCAGAAGGTCCTGCGCCGCCGCCCGCATCGAGATCCCGACCTCGGTGCGCGTGACGAACAGGGTGAGGGCAAGGAGCAGGATCGCGGCGACCGCGATGGCAATCAGGTCCAGGCTTGCCAGGCGAAGCTTGCCTGCTTCTATCACGGCGTGCAGGACCGCCGGCGCGGGGAAGGGGCGGGAGGTCGGGCGAAACAGGATGATCGCCAGGTTTTCCAGCAGGATCGTCACTGAAAAGGAGGTGAGCAGCATCGCGATCTCGTGGGCGCCGCGGATGGGCCGATACGCCAGCCGTTCCATGAGCAGTCCCGCGAGCGTGCTCGCCAGGATCCCGGCCGCCGCCGCGATGACAAAGGGGAGTCCCAGGACGATCAGCAGCAGCGCGACGTAGCTTCCGACCATGATCAGGTCACCGTGCGCGAAATTGATCAGTCTCAATATCCCGAACACCATCGCAAGCCCGATGGCCATGAGGGCGTACAGGCTTCCAATGCTGACCGCGTTGATCAGCTGCTGCAGGATGAGCTCGGGTCCCGTCATTGTGATTTCGTCTCCGGTGCCGTGCTGAGATACGCTTTTTCGATTTCGGGATTGGCCCTGAGCTCCTCCCCGGTTCCTCCGAACATCACGCTTCCGCTGGTCAGCACATAGCCGCGATCCGCCACGGCAAGCGCCTGACGCACGTTCTGCTCCACCAGCAGGATCGTGACACCCCGCTGATGCAGCGCGCGGATGACCTTGAAGATGGCCTTCACCATGATCGGCGCAAGCCCGAGGGACGGCTCGTCCAGCATGAGAAGCCGCGGCTGCGCCATCAGCGCCCGGCCGATGGCCAGCATCTGCTGTTCGCCGCCGCTCAAGGTGGCCCCTGATTGATTCCTGCGCTGACCCAGCACGGGGAAGAGCGAAAAGACGAAATCCATGTCCACGCGCGCATCCCGCTTGTCCCTGCGGCGGACCGCGCCCATCCGGAGGTTTTCCTGCACGCTGAGCGCGCCGAATATCCGGCGCCCCTCCGGGCAGTGGATCACCCCGAGATTGACGATGTCGAAGGATGTTGCCCGCGCCAGGTCGGTGCCGTCATAGGAGAGAGAGCCTGCCTGCGGCCGGACGATTCCCGAGATGGCCATCAGTATGGATGATTTTCCGGCGCCGTTCGCTCCCAGGAGCGTCACGAGCTCGCCGTCCCGGACCTCGATGCTGATCCCTTTGAGCGCATGCACGTGCCCGTAGGAGAGGTCGACCTTATCGAGCTTCAGCATCTTCCTCAACCTGTCCCAGGTAGGATTCGATCACCCTAGGATCACCGCGGACCTTTTCGGGGGTCCCTTCGGCAATGATCTGGCCGTAGTTCAACACCTGGATGCGCTCGCAGAGGCGCATGACGAGCGGCATATTGTGCTCGACCAGGATGATGGTGAGCTGATACTGGTCCCGAATCCGGCGGATAAGGTCGAGCACAAACGTGCTCTCGATGCTGTTCATGCCCGCGGTGGGCTCGTCCAGCAGGAGGAGTTTCGGCTTCAGCGCGAGCGCGCGCACGATCTCCAGACGCCGCTGGTCCCCGTATGGAAGGGAGGTGGCAACGGCCCCCGCGCGATCTTCCAGGCCGAACAGCCGCAGCTCATCGAGGGATTCCCGCGCCAGCCGCTCCTCGCCGCGCTGAAATGAAGGCCAGGTGAGGAGCGTCGGCAGCATGCGGCTCCGATCGTGGAGCTGGCGCGCGCATGCCACGTTTTCCATCACCGTCATGCTGGAGAAGAGGCGGATATTCTGAAAGGTGCGCCCGATTCCCAGCTTGGCAATGCGGTCGGGCGGAAACCCCGTGATGTCGCGTCCTTGAAACCGGATCCTCCCCTGCGAAGGGCTGATGTGGCCCGTGAGCAGGTTGAAAACGGTGGACTTGCCCGCTCCGTTGGGTCCTATGATGCCGAGGATTTCCCCGGGATGAAGCCGCAGCCGGTACCCGTCCACCGCGTGCAGGCCCTTGAAGGTCTTGGACAGGCCGTCGACTTCGAGCAGATCCTCGTATGGGCTGTCAGCGGCGCCGGGCATCGGTCCGTGTATAACACAACGCGACGGCTTGGGGAAGGCGGCCCGTAGACCTATAGCATTATTCGTCGATTGCCATGGGATTGCAGAGATTAAAGTCACAGGCGGCAACCCTGCCGCAGTTGAAGCAGATGAAGCGGGGGGCGCGGGCCATCTCCTGGATCTCCTTGAACTTTCCGCTGCCCGCGAGCACGCAGAGATGCCCCTCGTGCTCTCCTTTGCATGATGCCTGTTTCATGATGGCCCATTACACCCGGCCCTTGAGCAAAAGTCAAGCGATCTGTTCAACGCACGTCATGCACGGAGTGGACATCACGCCGGAGAAGCTCATTGTCCCCGTGGCGCAGCCAGGCACAACGGCGGGCGGCGGGCCGGCTGCGCTTACCCCTCTGCAAGGAGGGAGGTGATTGAGCGGGCCATGGTCCCGAGCAGCAGCGCGCACGAAGCGGCCCCCGCGTCCAACTTTCCAAGCGACCGTTCTCCGAGGCGGCTGGCGCGTCCGACCTTTGCAATGAGATTCCTGGTCGATTCCTTCCCCTTCTCCGCTCCTGTTGCCATGGCCGCGAGCGCACGCGCAAAATCATTCCCCGAGGCCGCCTCCTCCTTGAACGCCTCGAGGGCGGGAACAAGCGCGTCGATCATGGTCTTGTCACCGACCTTGGCGTTTCCCAGGGACGAGATCGCATTCGTTCCTCGCTCGAGCATCTGCTGAAAGACATCGATGTCGATCACTTCATGGTCCCCTGCCGCCCGGGACATTTCCAGGAAGAAGCTGCCGTACAGGGGCCCCATTGCGCCGCCGATCTCCGCCATGAGCACGCGTCCGAGGGTCTGGAGCCCTTTGGCAAAGCCTCCCGGATCGGCTTCCAGACGCTCCTTGCAGAGCGTGAACCCCTTGTTCATGTTGACTCCGTGGTCACCGTCCCCGATGGCGCCGTCGATCTCGCTCAGAAAGCCGAAGCTTTCCTGGATCGTGCCTATCATCTGGAGGACAATGCCCTGGCCGTCCCGGTTCTGAAAGCCCTTTTTCATCGTCATGTCTTCCGACCGAATTGCGTGAGACCCATGGATTCCGTCTCCAGGTCCACCAGCTCTTTCAGCTCGTTGTCGAGCTTCATCAGCGTGAGGGTCACTCCCATCATTTCGAGCGACGTGAAGAAGTTGCCCACATACTGCCTGTAAACGGCAATCCGGCTTTTCTCAAGCAAACGCGCGACGGCGGCATAGAGGATATAAAGCTCCATGACCGGCGTGGCCCCGAGACCTGAGACCAGGGCCACCACTTCGTCGCCGGATGAGAAGGGCAGGTCGGGCAGAATCACGTCGAGCATCATTTCGGCCATTTCCGCCGCCGGCCTCAAGGTATCAACCCTGATTCCCGGCTCGCCGTGATGGCCGATTCCCACCTCCATCTTGCCGGCATCGATCGTGAAGTTGGGCTTGCCGACCGCCGGGATGGTGCAGGGTGTAAGGCCGATGCCGATGCTGCGCGTATTGTCGATGGCCTTCCGGGCGGCGGCAATCACCTCGTCAAGACCGGCGCCCCGCGCGGCCTTTGCGCCGCCGACTTTCCACATGAGCACTTCGCCTGCCACTCCGCGCCGTTTTTCCCGCTCGCTCTTCGGGGCTGAAGGCACGTCATCGTTGGCGACAACGGTTTTGACTTCAATCCCGTCGTCTTTGGCGAGCTGCACTGCCATCTTGACGTTCATATTGTCGCCGGCGTAATTGCCGTAGAGGCAGGCCACGCCTTTGCCCGCGTGGGCGGCCTTGAAGGCATCATAGAAAGCCTGAGCGGACGGCGAGCTGAATACTTCACCCACCGCCACGGCATCCACCAGGTTCTTTCCGACATAGCCAATGAAAGCGGGTTTGTGGCCCGAGCCTCCACCGGTGACTATCCCCACCTTTCCCGCGACCGGCGCGTGCACGTACTTGAGGACCCGGCGGTTCTTCGTCCCCGTGACAAGATTCGGGTGCGCCAGCGTGAATCCCTGGAGCATGTCCTCCACGACCTGATTGGGATCATTGATTATTCGCTGCATGGTGACCTCCGCGAGCCCCGCCTACGCCTGGCGCCGGGCCGGCAGCGGGAGCAGGCCCGATCGTATGTCCATGTGAGCGGCGTACCCCGGGTGCCCCGCGAGCATCCGCTTGTCCATCATCGGCACGCTCATTCCCAGGAACAGCCCGGTAATGGCGATGGGCCCGATGATCGTCCACCACCAGGCAGGATTCGCCGCCAGCCCGAACAGGTACACGCCCCACCAGAACAGCACCTCGCCGAAATAGTTGGGATGCCGGGAGAGCGCCCACAGGCCGGTGTCCAGGATTTGTCCGGGAGCTTTCTTCGATGCCAGGAACCGCCGGAGCTGCTTGTCCGCGGTGCTTTCAATGCCTATTGCCGCCACGGTGACAACAAGGGCCGGCAGGTCGAGCACGCCGGCGGACCGGCTGCCTTCCGAGAGAGCGGGAACGAGAGACACGCACCCGAGGAAGACCAGGATCGTGGGAAAAAGATGGAACCCGAGGAAGCTCACCGGCCAGTATGCGGCACCCAGGCGTCGATAATCCGCATAGCGCCAATCCTCGTCAGCAAGGCCGCGCCAGCGGCGCAGCCAGTTTGCCGTCAGGCGCACCGCCCAGAAAAGGACGAGCGCGAGGAGGACAAGCTGCCGCGGCGTGACACCCGCGGAGAACCGGACCATCAAGTAGAGCCCGATGGGAAATGGAGCGACGCTCCAATAGGGGTCGTAGACGCTGGAGTTGTCCAGCCCCAGGCTGAAAGCGAAAACCACGACGGTTGCCGCGAGGTCCGCAAGCGCCGCGGCAAGCACGGGTGAGCCTTCACCGGCCAGGCGACTCACCCCCGCCGCAGCAACAGCCGCGGCCAGGTAGGCCAGGAGGATCAGAAGGAGGGAACGGTTCTTGCTCATCTTTGTCGGCGGCATCATGTATCCTTTCTCTTCGACTCTACCATGGTATCGCCTGTTTGCGCGTTGCCGGCTGGCAGGAAGGGCAATAGAACGAATCGTAGCCCAGCACTCCCACACGCCTTATTGTGGTTCTACAATTAGGGCAGGGCTGGTCCTTCCTTCCACGGACCCGCATATGGTCCCGGACCTTCACCTCGATGGGCATCCCCGCTTTCTCCACTTCGGCGATTCCCCACGCGATCACCGACCGGATGGCCTCATAGAGACCGCGGCGCTTCCCTGCGGAGAGGCTGCTGCAGGCGGTTTTCGGGTGAATGCCGGCTGCGAACAGGATCTCGTCCGCGTAGGCATTCCCGATGGCGCTCAGGGCGGTCTGATCCATCAGGAACACCCGTGCCTGATGCCTGTGGCCGGCGATCAACTCTTCGAACTTTTCGAAGGTGAAAGACTCGGACAGAACGTCTACGCCCTGTTCGCCATAGCCGGGAATCGACTCATGACTGCCCGCGGCCGTGAGGTAGACCTTGCCCATGCGTTTGTCGTCGCCGTAGCGCAGCCATTCCCCGTTGTCCAGGCGCAGGGAAAAGCACTGGTGGGGTACCGGCTTCTCCCCGGCCGCGGCTATCTGCAGCCTGCCGGCAAGCATGCAGTGCACAATGAGCTCGGCGTGATTGCTCAGACCAAAAGCCAGAAACGGGCCGTGACGGGCCAGACTTTCGATCCGCCTGCCCTGCAATGCCGCGGTGAAGCCTCCCGTGCCCGGCAGGAGCATGCGAATGACGATCGGCTCCTTCACGACGATCTCGTCGATGCGCCGGTTCTCGACCCTTCGCGCGAGGTGAGTGACGATGTAGTGCAGGTCAGGAAGCTCCGGCACGCCCTCGAGTTGACCGTGCGGAGCGCCTCTTGTCAATGGTTCGCGAGCATCCGGAAAAATTCCCTGAGCCACAGTAGCAACCTGGATTTTGTTTCGTTCATATTAATGGTTCGGTGTTCCAATCATTAATATGGGAGTGACAATGTCCAGTGCGGCGGGGCGTCGCCGGGCGTTTCATTCTCGCCAAGGTGGAGCGCGGCCGCGGCGAATGGAGGGCGCCGCTTACATCCGGCGCTTGTCCACCACGCGCCGGGTCTTGCCCTCGATCTGCCGCGCAATGGTCCTGGGCTCAACGAGGGTCACCCGCGCTTTGACGCCGATGAGGGAATCTATCTCCGCTTCAACACGCCACTTCAATTTTTCCAGGGATTTCATCTCATCCAGGGCCGGCATCGATTCGGAGATTTCCACGCGCACCTCGAGAGTATCGATGCCCGCATGGCGGTCCACAACTATCTCGTAGTGGGGCTGCAGGCCGCTCACGCTCAATATGATCTGCTCGATCTGGGAGGGAAAGACCTTCGAGGCCCCCATGATGATCAGGTCGTCGATCCTTCCGCGCACGCGTGACATCCGCTTCAATGTTCTTCCGCACACGCACGGCTCGGTCGAAAGAACGCCGAGGTCCCCGGTCCTGTAGCGGATCAGGGGAAAGCCCTCCTTCGTGATGGTCGTGAATACCAGCTCCCCCTCCACCCCGGGGGGCACGGGGGAAAGAGTGCGGCTGTCCACCGCTTCCACTATGAAATGGTCCTCATTGACATGCAGCCCAGCCCGGGCCTCGCACTCGAAGGAAACCCCGGGGCCCAGGATTTCGGTGAGCCCGTAGTTGTCGAAGGTGGTGATGCGGAGGGAGCTCTCGATCTGCTCGCGCAACCCCTCGCTCCATGGCTCGGCGCCGAGAAAGCCTACCTTCAGAGAAAGCTTTCCTGGATCGATGCCCTTCTCCGCCAGAGTGGCGGCAATGGCGATTGCATACCCCGGCGTACAGGCAAGGGCGGTCGGCTTGAAGTCCCTCATGATCAGAGCCTGCTTTTCCAGCGCTCCGGTGGAGGCGGGGATCACGGAGGCGCCGATCTTCTCCGCGCCGTAGTGGAACCCCAGGCCGCCGGTGAACAGACCGTAGGTGAAGGCCACCTGGATCACGTCGTGCTCGGTCATGCCCCCCGCGGAAAGGACGCGCGCCACGCACTCGGCCCACATCCGTATGTCATTTCTCGTATAGCCCACCACGACGGGGCTTCCCATGGTGCCGGAAGTGGACTGGATGCGCACGATGTCGCGCAGGGGGAACGCGAACATGCCGTATGGGTAGCTCCTGCGGAGGTCTTCCTTCGTGGTGAAGGGGAGCCCGGCCAGGTCGGAGAGAGCGCGTACATCATCCCCGCGCGCGCCCTTGCCTGAAAGCCCCTGCCGGTAGAACTCCACATTGCGAGCGGCGCGATTCAGCGTTGCCTGCAGCCGCTCCAACTGGAGCTGCGCCATCGCTTCCCCGTCCAGCTTCTCGTACTTTTCATTCCAGATCATCTCACCTCGCGTCCTTTCACTCGTCGATGCGGCGGTACTCCCGGCCCAGGTATGCGCGGCGCACGTCGTGATTGCCTGCCAGTTCCTCCGCGGTGCCCTCCACCATGATCCGGCCCGTTTCCATCACGTATCCGCGATCCGCGATGGCCAGCGCCGCCCGCGCGTTCTGTTCCACCAGGAGCACCGTTTTTCCCTGACGGCGGAGCCCCGCGATCACGATGAAGATTTCCCGCACCACGAGGGGGGCAAGACCGATCGATGGCTCGTCCAGCATGAGGAGGCCGGGCTTTGCCATGAGCGCGCGGCCAAGGGCGAGCATCTGCTGCTCGCCGCCGGACAGCGTGCCCGCGGTCTGGGCGTGCCTTTCCCCCAGAACGGGGAAGAGCCCATAGATCTCCTCGATGTCGCTGTCCACCCTGCGGCGTCCGTCCCGCCGCGCCCTGAGGTAAGCGCCCAGGAGCAGGTTTTCCCGCACGGAAAGATCGGCGAAGATCTGCCTGCCCTCCGGCACAAGGACGCAGCCCCGGGAGGCCACAGCCTCGGCAGGCAGGAAGGTGATGTCCGCGGACGCAAATAAGGCGGTGCCGGCAGAGGGTCTGACGATCCCCGCGACGGCATTGAGCAGCGTGCTCTTGCCTGCCCCGTTCGCGCCGATGATGGTCACGATCTCGCCGGCATCCACGTGCAGCGACAGGCCGTGCAGGACCTCCAGGCCGTCGTAGCCGGCGCGCAGGTTCCGTATCCTAAGCATCAGCCTCTCCCAGGTACACGGCCACGACTTGCGGATCCGCCTGCACGTCCCGCGGCGCTCCCTCGGCGATCCTGCGGCCCGCGCTGAGCACGAGCACCTCGTCGGAGATGCCCATGACCAGGGACATGTCGTGCTCGACGATCAGCACGGTGATCCCCCGGTCCCTGATCCTCCCGATCAGCGCTCCCATGTCCTCGGTCTCCGCGGGATTCAGGCCGCATGCCGGTTCGTCCAGCAGCAGCAGGCGCGGCTCCGACGCCAGGGCGCGGGCGATTTCCACCACTCGCTGCCGCCCAAAGGCAAGGCTCGCCGCGTCACGGCCCGCGAGATCGGCCGCTCCCAGCTCATCCAGCACGGCCAGGCACGCCTCCCGGGCGCGCTTCTCTCCCGGGCCCATGAGCGCGGGGCCGATCATGCTCGCCATGAACCCTCCCCGGGTGCGGACGTGCCGGCCCACCATGACGTTCTCCAGAACGCTCATGCGGGGGAAAAGGCGCGTGGCCTGGAAGGTGCGGGAAATTCCGCGCCGGGCGATCTGGTGGGGAGGCAGCCCGCCGGTCGGGCGTCCGTCGAACAGGATCGATCCCGACGCGGGTGCGAGGCTCCCCGCGATGAGATTGAAGAGGGTGGTCTTCCCCGCGCCGTTGGGGCCGATGATGGCCTTCACGATTCCCGCGCGGCAGGAAAAGCTCACCTCGTCGATGACGTGCAGGCCGCCGAACCAGCGGTGAAGGCTGTTCACTTCGAGCAGCGCGCGGCTCACTGCGCGTTCCCCGGGCGATTGCGCCGCGCCAGCAGACTGAACACTCCCTCCGGTGCGAAGAGCATGATCCCCACGAGAATGGCGCCGAACACCGCGTCATCGTAGACCCCGAACGCTCCGCGCAGGGAGAGGAATGTGAGCGCCGTGGAAACGGCAAGGGTCCCCCAGAGGCTGCCCATGCCGCCGGCAGCCACGAGCGCCACGTAGCGCACGGACTTCATCACCCCCGCCTCACCGGGACCTATGCCGCCGTTGAAGAACGCGAGGCAGGCGCCGCCCACCCCGGCGTAGAGCGCGCTGAGGACGAACGTGGCCAGCTTGAAGCGCGCCACATCCACGCCCATGGCAGCGGCGGCATCTTCGTTGCCGTGAATGGCGCGAAGCGCCCGGCCCACGCGCGAGTGCACGAGGTTGATCCCGGTCAAGAGGCCGACGAGGACCAGGCCCCACGCAATGTAATAGTTCTGCACGCGCAGGGCCTTCCTGCCGGTGATCGCCAGGCCGGCAAACAGGCGGAAAGCCGGGATGTCGGAAAGACCGTCCGCCCCGCCGAAGAGGTTTGTGCCGAGCAGGATGCGGAGCACGATGATGCCGAACGCCAGGGTGGCCATGGCGAGGTAGTGTCCCCGCAGGCGCAGCACGGGGATCCCGATCAGGAGCGCCACGAGGCCCGTGATGAGGATCGCCGCGGGCAGCGAAACCCATGACGCGAAGCCCACTGTTGCCAGCACGGCCGCGGCGTACCCCCCGATTGCGAAGAAGCCCCCGTGCCCCATGGAGACCTGGCCGGCATAGCCCATCAGCAGGGTCAAGCCCAGCGCCACCAGGGTGTAATAGGCGGACATGGTGAGCTGGGTCATGTAGAACTCGAGCTTCAGCGCGGCAAGTCCCAGCTGGACGAGGATCACGAGGAAGAGAAGACAGAAGACAGGGAAGTAGCGTCTGAGATACATCCGCACGCGGCGCCCTTCAGCCGCCGGCCCGGGCCTGCGCCACCGGCCTGCGCGCGAACAGGCCCTGCGGCTTGAGCACCAGGATCAGGAGCAGGATCCCCAGCGCCACCACATCCTTGTACGCCAGCGGCAGAACGCTCACACTTGCCGTCTCCAGCACTCCTACCACCAGGCCGGCTGCCACGGCGGCGGGGACACTCCCCAGACCCCCCAGCACGGCGCAGGTGAATCCCTTGACCGCAAGGGATGAGCCCATGTCGTACTGGGTTTGCGTCAGCGGGGAAACGGCGCAGCCTGCCAGGGCGCCCATCGCGGCCGCGAGGAAGAAGGAAAGCGTGACCACGGTCGAGGCGCGGATGCCGCAGAGCCGGGCCGCCGTTGGATTGGACGCGCAGGCGCGCATGGCCTTGCCCAGCAGCGTGGACCGGAAAAACAGGGTAAGGCCGACGACCATGCACGCCGAGATCACCAGGACCCAGAGCACCTGGGGCGAGATGCGGGCGCCCAGCACGGCCAGTGAGGAGGTCTCATCGCCGGAGAAGAACGGCAGGGCGTGCACTTTTTCGTCCCAGATGTGCAGGCCGGCCTCCCGTACAAGGATGGATAGACCGATCGTGATGATGATCATCCGCAGGACGGCGGGATTTTTCAGCCAGGAAAGGAACACGATCTGCAAAAGGACCCCGGCAGCTCCGGTGGCGAGCACCGCCACGGCAATTGCCGCGGGGAGCGGCATCACGGGGGCCAGGGAAATGGCGATCATTCCCCCGAGCATCAGGAACTCGCCCTGGGCGAAGTTGATGATCCCCGTCGCGTTGTACACCACGGTGAACCCGATGGCAACAACCGCGTACACGCTCCCGGTCGCGATCCCCGCCAGAAGATACTGGAGGAGCTGCGTGGCCCGCATGCCCCGGCGCGCCTACTTCCTGTACAGGGCGAACGCGCCGTTCTTCACGGTGAGCATCTCGAACGCATCCATCGTGAGCCCGTTGTGGTCCGTGGGAGAGAAGCTGAAGATCCCTGCCGTGCCGGCGACGCCTTTCAGGCCTTCGAGGGCATCCCGGACTTTGCCGCGATCCGCGCTCCCCGCGCGCTTTACCGCCTCGGTGAGCAGGAGAAAGGCATCATACGCGTGCCCGCCGAATGTGCTGACGTCTTCCTTGAACATCGTCTCGTATTCCTTCTTGTAGGCGGACAGAAGCTGCTTCTGCGGGTGTCCCGCGGGGAGCGCGTCCGCAACAAGGAGCCTGCCGGCAGGGAAGACGATGCCGTCCGCGGCCTTTCCCGCCATCGTCACATAGTTGATGTTTCCGAACCCGTGACTCTGGAACAGGGGAACCTCGAAACCCATCTGCTTCATGTTCTTCGGCACGAGGGATTGAGCAGGCTCGACTGACCAGTTGACCACGGCCTGCACGTTCTCTGCCTTGATCTTGGTGAGAACGCCGGTGAGGTCGGTTGCGGTGGACTCGTACACCTCGGTGATCGCCAGGTCGATGCCATTGGCCGGCGCCAGCTTTTCAAGCTGCGCCTTGCCGCCCTGGCCGAAGCCCGAGTTGCTCACCACGGCCCCGATCCGGGTAATGCCCAGCTTCTTCATCGTGGTGAAGATCATCTGGGCGGCGAAGCTGTCCATCTGGGGCGTCTTGAAAACCCACTTGGCCACGGGATTGACGATTGTCTCCGCGGCGGCGCAGGAAATGAGGATCGTCTCATTCTCGTCGCAGTAGCTCTTGATCTTCATGCTCTCACCGGTGGTCGAGGGCCCGATGATCGCCAGGACCTCCTGTTCCTCGACGAGCTGCTTGGCGAAGGAGAGTGCCTTTTCGGCGTTGCCCTGCGAGTCCTTCATGAAGAGCTCGATCTTTTTTCCGCCGATCCCGCCTGCCGCGTTCGCGTCGTCGACGAGCATCTGCAGGGTTCTCGATTCAGGCAGGCCGAGGTTGGCCGCAGGGCCCGTGATCGCGAATATTGCGCCGATCCTGATGGCTCCTGTATCAGCCGCAAAACTGGAAGCTGTCAGAAGCGTTGCAAGAGCGAGACAGAGGACGAGTTTATTCCTGGACATGACCTTCTCCTTGGAAATGCGGGAATTGAATATTTATACATGAGAGTCGATTTTCCGCCGCCTGTCAAGAACGCGGCAGAGGCGCGATCTACGGACCGGAGCCTATGGGTCCGTGCCTCCCTCGCTTGTTTCCGCGCGGTCTTTCCCGAGAGTCTTCGCCCGGTACAGGGCGCGATCGGCGAGCGAAACGAGCCGTTCCGGGGTGATGGCCTCATCTGCGCGCGCTGATGTGATCCCCATGCTGATGGTCACCCAGCGATGCGTCGTGGAGCCCTCGTTCTCGATCCTGAGCGCCCTCAGGTCCGCGAGCACCGCCTCGGCGACCATGCGCGCGCCCTCCAATGACGTATCGGGAAGGAGCATTGCGAACTCGTCGCCGCCAAAGCGCGATACGAGATCCGCGGGTCGGCGCGCGCCGCGGGCAAGAGCGTCCGCCACGGCGACAAGACAGCGGTCTCCCGCCTGGTGGCCGTAGGTGTCGTTGTACTCCTTGAAGAAATCCACGTCGCAGAGAATGAACGAGAGATCTTGCGAAGGCGTCCTCTGCCGTTTTTGTCGGCCCAGGGAACGGCACTCCTGTTCGAAGCGTGCGTCCAGTCCGCGCCGGTTGGCGAGCTTCGTGAGTCCGTCGGTGATGGCCATTGCGCCGAGCTCCTCGTTGAGGCGCCCGAGCGTAGCGGCCGTGCTCTGGAACCAGATGTATTCGCGCGCCGTAATATAGAGGATCGAAGTCGCGAAGCAGAGGAACCCATATTCCAGAACGAACTGCACGCTCGTCATCACGCCATTGGATACCAGCACATCGTGAATGGCCAGCACAATGAAAAGGGAGAGCCCCGCGGCGAAGATACGCCTGTAGGACTCTTCCCGCGTTTTCTTCGACAGCCAGAAGAAGAGGCAGAACAGGGCAGCGGCCACGAGGAGCGTCATGAACGGGGCGCCCAGGGGGCCCAGCGCAGATTCGACGTACGGTCGGGGGACCCACCGAAAGGATCGGAAGACAAGCTGCCGGCTCACGATGAGGTCAGTGAACCACAGGACGCCCAGCACGACGAGAAAAAGGGGACCGCCGATACGGTGATACCATCGCCCCGGAATCTGGAGAAAAGAGAAGGTATATCCGCAGATGGAGTACGCCATGAGGACAAGGAAGGAGAACTGCGTCTTGTCGAGCGTCTGCTGGAGGGGGGTCGGGGGCGCGATGAACTGGAGGAACACGAAAAAGGCGTAGCCCGCGGAGGAGAAGGAGAAAAGCGCCGCCCACGCGTTCGACGTAAGCTTCCGCTGCTTGACGAAAAAAAGACTTTCGAATGCCACGAAAGAGAGCGCCACGACCGACACGGAAAGCGAACCGGCCGCGGACAGCGGAAGCGAGTTCCAGGTCATCGACAGATCCTAGGTTCGCCCCATCGCATTGTCAAGGACTGCGAACGGAGGCACGGCCGGCGTCAAATTGACGTATCACTGAAACGACGTTAGATTAAGAAGCCTTGGATCAGATAAAAAACATCCGCATCATTATCAATCCCGCCTCCGGAAAGGGAGAATCCATACTACCGGTCATCAACACCTCCATGAGAGAGGCGGGCATTTTGTGGGAAGCCTCGATTACCCACCATGCGGGCGATGCGACCAGGTTTGCAAAGGCCGCCGTCAAAGAAGGAGCCGATGCCCTCGCCGTTTATGGAGGTGACGGCACACTCACGGAGGCAATAAGCGGCCTGATTGGATCGGAGATTCCTCTGGTTATTTTGCCCGGTGGATCGGCGAATGTCATGGCCACCGAGCTTGGCATACCCGGCGACCTCAAAGAAGCCTGCGCGCTCCTGAGCCGCGACCCGCTGGAGACGAAAGCCATTGATGTAGGGCAGTTCGACAAGCGCTATTTTATTGTGGGAATAAGCCTTGGTTTTGAGGCAGATGTCGTCAAAGGCGCGGATCGCGAGACCAAGAACAAGATCGGCATCTTCGCCTATCTGCTTTCAGCGGCTGCGGCATTAAGAATTACTAAAAACGCCGTCTACCATCTGAAAATCGATGGCCATAGGCACGTCGTCAGAGGCTTGATCTGCACCATTACCAATACAGGAAATCTCAGGTTCAGCAGCATTTCTTTCGACAAGCATATAGACGTCAGCGATGGATTGCTGGATGTCGTTGTCGTGCGAAAGGCAAATCTCAGCCTGCTCAAGCTTATGGTCGTCACCTTGTTCAAACGGGAACGCCCGGACAATTTGAAATTAGTGAAGCACTGGCAGGGCAAGGATATCAGCGCTACCGCAAACCCCGAACAAACGGTTCAATGTGATGGCGAAGTTTTGGGAAAAATGCCCCTTCATGTCAGCATAATTCCCGGGGCAATCAAGGTTCTCGTCCCCGGGAAAAAAGCCGACGTCATCGAATAGACGTCTGCCGGCTTACAGCGCCTTCAGCTCTTCCGCGCGCACAATGGCGATGCCGTTCTTTTCCAGCACCTGCAGGGCGCGCTCCCTGTCGTCGATCTTGCAGATCACGATGGCGTTGTCCCTGGTCTTCTCCACGTATGCGTACATGTACTCCATGTTTACATTGTCCTGGTCGAGCACCTCGAGAATTCTGGCCAGCCCTCCCGGCTTGTCCTCGACCTCGACGGCGATCACCTCCGTCACCTGGGCGACGAAGCTGTTGGCCTTGAGCACGGTCAGGCATCTCTCAGGGTTGTTCACGATGATGCGCAGCACGCCGAAGTCCGCCGTGTCCGCCAGGGAGAGGGCCCTGATATTGATTTTCTCCCTTGAAAGGGTCTGGGTGACTTCCGCCAGCCTTCCCTTCTTGTTCTCCAGGAATACGGATATCTGCTTGACGCTCATGGTGCCCTCCTATACCTGCCGCTTGTCGATGATCCGCTTTGCCTTGCCCTCGCTGCGCGCGATGGTTTTCGGCTCCACAAGGCGCACGCGCGTGTGGATGTTCAGCGCCGCGTACAGCTCCTCCTCGATGCGCCTCTCTATCCGCTCGAGGCCCCTGATCTCGTCGGAGAACACTTTTTCATTCATCTCCACCTGCACTTCCAGCTCGTCAAGCTGGTCGCGGCGCTCCACAACGAGCTGGTAGTGGGGCTCCGTGCCTTCGACTTTCAATATAATCTCCTCTATCTGGGAGGGGAACACGTTGACGCCGCGGATAATGAGCATGTCGTCGGTGCGCCCCAGGACCCGGTGCATGCGCACCGTGGTCCTGCCGCACTTGCAGGGCGCCCGCTCGAGGTAGGTAATGTCCCGGGTGCGATAGCGGAGCACCGGCGTGCCCTCCTTGGTGAGGGTGGTGATCACAAGCTCGCCCTTCGTGCCGTCCGGCAGCACCTTCCCCGTCGCGGGATCTATGACCTCGGCGTAGAAATGGTCCTCGTTGATGTGCAGGCCGGCGTGATGCTCGCATTCCATTGCCACCCCCGGGCCGATGATCTCCGTGAGCCCGTAGATGTCGATGGAGAGCAGACACAGCTTCTGCTCGATCTCGGTGCGCATGCTCTCACTCCATGGCTCGGCCCCGAAGAACCCGGCCTTCAGTCCCACTTTCGACAATTCCAGGCCTTCTTCCCGGGCCGCCTCGGCAAGGTAAAGCGAGTAGGAAGGGGTGCAGGTCAATACCGTGGACTTGAAATCCCGCAGAATGGCGAGCTGGCGCTTTGTGTTGCCGCCCGAAATGGGGATCACGGTGGCGCCGATCCTGCGCGCACCGTAATGCACACCGAGCCCGCCGGTGAACAGGCCGTACCCGTAGGCGTTCTGCACGATGTCGTGCCGGGTGGTCCCGCCCGCCGCGAGCGTGCGCGCCATGGCCTCCGCCCACACGTCGATATCGCCCGCCGTGTACGCGTCTACAACCGGCTTTCCCGTCGTGCCGGATGAGGTGTGGATCTCCACGATGTCATGAAGTCCCACCGCGAGGAGCCCGTACGGATACACATCGCGCATCTCATCCTTGGTGGTGAACGGGAGCCGGGTAATGTCGTCGATACCCTGAATGTCCTGGGGCCTGACTCCCCTTTCGGCCATCTTCTTCTGGTAAAAGGGGACCCTTCGATACAGGACATCCACGAGGCGTCCCAGCCTTTCCCCCTGCAGGCGCGTCATGGCGGCACCGGCGAGGGACTCGAAGTCCGTGTTCCAGATCATCAGGCTCCTCCTACAATCTGTATATCTCGGCGTCGGAGATGAGGTGGACGTCGGTGCCGGCAAGCGCTTTTTCAGCCTCGGGGAACTTTTCCACCTCGAATACTATGGCGGCCTTTTTTCCTTCCTCGATCACGAAGCCGTAGCAGTCCTCCACGTTCACCTTTGCCGATGTGAGTGTCACCAGCAGCTCGTGCATGGCACCGGGCTTGTCGTCGATCAGGGCCACGAGGATCCTGCGCCGGGTGACCGTGAACCTGCCCTCTTTCAGCGCCTCCAGCCCTCGATCCGGGTCGTTCACCAGCACGCGCACAACGCCGAACTCCCCTGTGCTGGCCATCGAGATGGCGCGGATGTTCAGGCCCTTCTCCGTCAACGCGCGGGTGATCTTTTCCAGCTTCCCCGGCTCATTCACCACGAACACGGACAGATGGTACGCCATTTCAGCACCCCTGCCCGGAAAGCTTCCGCTTGTCGACCACGCGCACCGCCTTACCCTCCGCGGCGGGCAGGCTGCCCGCTTCCAGGAGCCTCACCACGGGCGTCAGGCCCGTCTCTTCCTTCAGCGCGCCCAGCACGCGCGCCTGCAGGTCTTCAAGCTGGGACAGCGTTCCCTGGAACGCGTCCGCTGCCAGCTCGACGCTCACGTGGAGCCGGTCCATGTAGTTCTCATCGTGGATCTCGATGAGGTAGTTGTTTCCAATGCCCGGCAGCCGCATCAGGCTCTGCTCGATCTGCATGGGGAAGACGTTCACTCCGTTGATGATGAGCATGTCGTCCGACCGGCCCCGGATGCGGTCGATTCGCCTGTGCGTGCGCCCGCAAGAGCATGGGCCCGGTATGATCCGCGTCAGGTCCCGCGTGCGATAGCGCACGAGGGGGGTGCCTTCCCGGGCAATCGAGGTGAGCACCAGCTCTCCGCACTCGCCGTCCGGAAGGTTCTTGCCGCTGTCCGGGTCGATGATCTCCACGACGAACTGGTCTTCCCAGATGTGCATGCCGGACTGCGCGGGGCATTCGAAGGCAACGCCCGGACCGCACATCTCGGAAAGACCGTAAGAGTTGTACGCGCAGATGTTCCATGTCTGTTCGATCCGCTGCCGGGTCTCCTCCGTGTGAGGCTCGGCGCCCACGAATGCCATGCGGAGGCTGAAATCCCTGCGCGGATCCAGCCCCATCTCCTCGACATGGGTGGCCAGGCGCAGCGCGTAGCTGGGCAGGATGTGGATCGCGGTGGTCTTGAAATTCTGCATGAACCAGATCTGGCGCTTGCTGGTGCCTGTGCCGATGGGGATCGTCATTGCGCCGAGCTTTTCAGCGCCATAGTGAAAACCGAGCCCGCCGGTGAACAGGCCATAGCCCATCATGTTCTGGAAAACGTCTGAGCTGCGCATGCCGGCCATGTACATGCAGCGCGCAACGAGGTCACGCCACGTTTCGATATCCTTGTCTGTATGGTAGATGACCGTGGGGTTGCCCGTGGTTCCCGAGGAGGAGTGCAGGCGTACGATGCGCTCCAGCGGGACCGCCAGAAAACCGTAGGGAAACCCTTCGCGCAGGTCGGCCTTGGTCGTAAATGGAAGGCGCGAAAGCTCGCGGGGCGAGGAAAGGCCGCGCACGCCGTTTTTTCCGTAGAGCGCAGCGTAGAAGGGCGCCTGCAGCGCACGCTCGAGGGTCGCCGTGAGCCGCTCACACTGCAGCCGTGCGAGGGACTCCCGGTCCATCGTCTCGATATCCTTGTCCCAGTACATATCAGTTGACATAATCTTCATCTACTGTCGCGTCAGTTCAGTAGGACAGAAAGACAACTACAGTCTTACAGCACAGAAGAAAGACGGAATAGCCTTTGCTGAAGGCATAGGGAGCACCTACAGAGTCTATAAAGACGTGGAATCAGGAGCAAAGTCAAGCAGGCTGAAGGCAGACTTGCAAAGCCAGTCAGAACCAAAGGACGTGATTTGGTATGGAAGTCAAAGCAGACTGACAAGGGACGCTGAAGACATACCCCTTGATGGTACTCCTTCTTTTTAGTGAGCAGTGCCAATTGCAAATAATATTGAACTATCACCAGTGACATCAACTTCAAAACGTTCGCCGCTATTCATGGTAAAATCAATTGTATTGCTGCTTACACTACCACCAGGCACTGATGCAGAAAGTGTGTGATAACCGGCACTGACATTTCCGTCTGCAGCTGGACTAGGGTTATTATAAGGAGTAACATTCGATTTCCAAGTTGTTCCGTCGAGATCAATGTCGATATAGATTGGTGGCGTTGTAGCATTCCACCGTCGCAAGAGCCAAAAAGGCAAAAAGTAGCTTTTTCATTCTTGACCTCGCTATTCGACAATCCACGGAAGCCACGCCCTTAAACAAGTCAATAAGAGAACTAATCTCTTTTTCATCTAGATTTCGTCTCGACTATGTTTCCCCGTCCTTTGGAAAGGAAGCTAAATGAAGGAGCTAAACACCTGTCTACTTGTTGGTGGACCACGTCATAGTCTTTATTTTTCCACTTTGAACGACTGCGTCCAGCTTTAGGGGAGGAGCGCCATTTGGGAACTGCGACTGTGTGTCTCGATTCCAAATTGAAAAAACGCCGGTTGCATTCTCTCCATCAGCGGTCAACGTTATGATCGTTAGCTTCGTCTTCATGGGGATCAGAGTGTTCTGTATGTAGTCGTGCAACTTTTTGGTTCCCTTGGGTTGACCGAACGCCCATATTAGCTGACCGTCGTCAGCGAAGCAGTTCGCTGCTGCTTCTGCTTTCCCTTGATTGATGGCGTTGAACAAAGCCTTAGTCACAGAAGCGGGGTCGGTCGCTTGCGGAGTAGGGGCACATGCAACAAGTATCAGTGAAAGTAGTGCAGCGGACAGAATAGCGAGAACGCAGATGTATTTCCTCATTTGATTTCTCCTTTGTTTATGACTTTGGGGTGGGGGCGAACTAGCGAGCCAAAAGCAAGGTTATTCTAAATCAAGATGTAAGCATGGTGGGCTGCCCTGCCCAATCTGAGAAATAGCGTACCACAGTGGGAAAGGCTGTCAAGTCGATTTCTTGGGCTTCTCTATGGGCGTGGTTTCTTTTAATAGTCTAGTACATGGCAGTGCCATCGGTGTATACCGGAAATGAATGCTTTTGCAAGCTCGCGCACGGATTCCAGGTGCGACGCTCCGTGCGGGGGCGGCCGCTACTCGTCCATGAGGTCTTTCAATGCCTCGGCGGCCTGCGCAGTGAAGTCATCGGGAAGGTCATGTCCGATCTCCCTCATCGTGCGCGCAATGACACGGACGCCGCCCGACTCCAACGCCGACACGACCGGACGGGAGCGGGTGTTGGCCGGGTCGTGCTCGCCGAGCAGGAAGGCGCCACGCGTGTGCGCAGGGACCGCAATGAGCGGTGAAACGTCGTATCCCGCGGGGAAAGACGGAATGACGGACAGCCACGGGAGACCTGCCTCGTGCGCCAGCTCCAGCGCGAGCCTCCCGCCCTGGGAAGCGCCGGCGATCGTCATTCCGTCCATCTGGATGCCTCTTTTCCGCCGGCATTCATCCAGATGGCCGCGAAGCTCCCTGCGCGCCAGCTCTGCGTCATCCCAGCAAAAGCCCGCGCTGTCATAGACCTGCGATGACTGGGGAACGATCAGTGTCCATCCCTGGTCGACGAGCTGCCTCCAATGCCCGACGAAACTGGCGGCCGTGTCGCCCCGCCGGTGGATGACCACCAGGGTCCGCGGCTCCCACGTGGCCGTGGAAGGCGCCAGCACCAGGCACTGGGGTCGGGAGAGCGCCTGCGCTGCGCGGAACCGACGGCCGCATTCTTCACGCACAACCGCGAAGTCGGCAGTGCCTCGAATGGGTTCGAGATCGCCGTCATCCTCGAGCTTCCGCGGGCTCCACCATTGCCCCTCGTCAAGGCCCGCCCGCAGCGCGGACACGGCAGCTCCCGCATCGCCGAGAAGGCTGTGCATGCACGCCAGCCAGAACCAGGTTTTCCCGTGCTCTTCCGTACACTCCTCGTGCGCGGCGCGGGCGATGCGTGCTCCCGCCTTGAAGTCGCGTGCGGCATGGGCTTTCAGGAGCTGGGAATAATACCGTTGAAGCGCAGTCATCGCTACGTTCAATATATAGAAGGAACTGGAAGGCGAGGGAAGTGAGTGCCCTGTTGCGGCGCTCTCAGCGCGGTGCGGGGGCCTGGCCGGTCGGCTGGCTCCGCAGATCAGCGAGGAGGACGGGAGCCAGGATGATCCGCTCTCCCTCCATGCTCTCCAGGCCCTTGTCCCGAAGGGTGGTCCCGCTCGCAGAGGCGAGGTCCACGGACGACCTTCGGAGCCTGCCGTAGCTTTGCAGCTCGCGTACGCGAGCCTCCGAAAGAGCCTGTTCCACCTCGTACACCCGGCGGATGTCGCTCTTTCCCGTATCGAAGCGCAGGAGCTCCACGTCGAGGAGCCGCTTCTTGAACCCGGACACGGTGTGCGCATTCTCCGCCTGCCGTCCGTAGGAGAGCATGCGCTGAAGCAGGGCCCCGGTTGATATTGCGGTGTCGCGCTCCATTGCCTGCACCTTGCGGACCGCGAGCTCCTTCCTCAGCCTTGCCTCTTCGAGCATGCTTTCTCCCTGCAGGTTCCCCAGGAGGGGAAGACGGAGCTCCAGGCCCAGGGACCAGGAGGGGTAATCCTGGCTCTGGAGCCTCTGGAGGGAGCCGCTCACGGAATTGCTCAGGCCCTGGAATCCGTAGCTGGCGTGCGCGTTCAGCTCAGGAAGCCGCTGGTCAAGCCGGTAGTCCAGCTGGATACCCGACTTCTCCAGCTCCCCCCGGCTGATCAGGACCTCCGGCTGCAGCCGCAGCGCCTCGCGCACCCTCGACTCGGTCTCATCCCTCGAGGGCCCGGCTTCCGGGGTCTCCCACTCCAGCGGCTCGGCCGCGCTGATGTCCACGGTGGAGCCGATCCGGCCGCTCCCGAGGATGAGCCGCAGCTGGGCCGCCGCTTCCGAAACGGCGAGCAGGCTTGATTCCTCCTCGGCGATGCGGATGGCGAGCTGTATTTCCGCCTCGGAGAGATCGAGATCCGACATCTTGCCGACGCTCACCCTCTGCCGGGCGTCGACGGCGATCTCGTTCGCGATCCGCACGGAATCCGCGGCGATCCGGTGGAGCTCCTGGGCAAGGGCGAGGTCCCAGTAGGCAGACTCCACGCTCGCCACCACGGAGATCATCTGCTTGCGGTAGGTATGGAACGCGATGAGCTCCTCATTTCGGGCGAGCCGGACCGAAGTGAGCGGCGCATAACGGGCAATCCCCTTCAGAAGCGGCTGGTCAACTTTCAGGCCGAGGTTGGACTCATACTCGTGTCCGGAGATGAATTCGCTCTCAGTGGAGGAGATCGAGTAGCCGAGCCGGTAGCCCGCGCCGCTGAAGAACTTGCCCTCGACGGCCGCCTGGTATTCCGTCCTCGTTTCCATGTACTCGGGCTGCCCGAACATCGAGAGAGATTCTGCCGCGGTATTCAAGCGGTCCAGGTGGCTCCGGCTGAGCCCGGTCACGAAAGCGGGCTCGAAGTCGCCCCATGCTCCCTGCACCTGGCTCTTGCGGATGAGCCATTGCAGGCGGGCCTCTCCTACCGCCGGGTTGGCCTGCAGTGCCTCGAGCGCGGCTTCCGAGAGCCGAACCGGCAGGGACCCCCCCTCGGTCTCGTCGGCCCGAGCCGCAGGAGCCTGCGCCAGAATGAGACATGCTGCACCCAAAAGACTCAAATGAAACATTCTGCGATTCATGTACCACCGGGTTGTTGCGGCGCAGTCTATCACGGAGCGGCCCCGGGACGGAAGGGTTGTCCGCATGGATCGTACACCTCGGCAGGCTATGCCAAACCGCAAGGTTGCGCTCTCGCCGGTTTTCCGCTACTCTTCATCCGCCAGCATCAAAAACGACCAGACATAAAAGGGCAATCGAATGATTTTCCCACGCTTGTCGTATCGGTGGTTCCTCCCGGCGATCTTCCTCTTGTCCAGCGCCCTTTCGGCCTCCTCCCAGGCATGGACGTCACGCGGTATTGTCGAACCCTACCAGGACGCCAAAGTGAGCGCCACCGTCAGTGGAACAGTGGTCGCGATCAACGCCAAGGAGGGGCAGTTCGTCCACGCCGGCGAGGTCGTGATCGAGCTGGACAGTGCGCTGGAAGCGCTGGAGGTGGAGCGGCGGAAGCTCGTATGGGAGAGCAAAGCGGAGCTGGACGCGGCGACGAGCCGCATGGAGACGCTCCGCCTGGACCTCGAGGGGACCAGGAAGCTCCAGGAGGAGACGAAATCGGTCTCTCTCGATGATCTGCGAAAGAAGGAGCTGGAGTTCCGCCTCGCGGAAGGCGAGCACGAACGCCTCCGCGTCTCGGAGGCGCGGGAGGACATCGAATACCGCTTCGCACAGGCGCAGCTTCAGAAGAAATTCATCACCGCCCCCTTTGACGGGGTCATCGTGCAGAAGCTCCTGGAGGTGGGGGAGGGCTGCAGCCAGCAGCAGGCGCTGTTCCGGATCGTGGACACCCGAAAGTGCCGGCTCGTGGTCCACATGGAGCAGGCGCCGAGCCTGAAGATGAAGCCGGGCAGACAGGTCACGTTGAGGATCCAGGAGGCCGACGGCCCGGTCACCGTCCAGGGCACCGTGGAGTTCGTCTCGCCGCTCGTCGACGCGTCGAGCGGGCTGCGCGAGGTGAAGCTCCTCTTTGACAACCCGGACGGCAGGGTGCACCCCGGCGTCACCGGCGCCGTCGGCGCGGAGCGGTAGGTGCCGGGCATGGACAAGGCGCAGGCCGCGGACCGGGAGAGAAACTACCTCCAGTCCCTCGAGGAAATGCAGAGACTCCGTCGTTTCGACGGTGATCCCTCGCGCTTCTGGCGGACATACCTCGGCGTTCTCGTCTTCGCCTCCGAGGCGGACAGCGGGATCATCGCGGTGAGGGTCAAATCCGCCGCAATGGGCTGGCGCATCCTGACCGTCTGTCCGGACGCTCTCCTTTCGGGGGGAATCGCGGAGACGATGCTGAACGAGGTCGCGGGAACCGCTGCCGCGGCCCTGGACACGGGAGCCAGCCGATCGGAGTCCGACGGGCGGGGGGTGCTTGCGGTCCGGCTCCAGACCGACACGGTGGATGAAGGCTGTGTCGGCCTCTTCTTTACCGCCCGGCTGCCTCCCGCGGAGGCTGTCGAGCGGATGCGCCGGGTGCAGCTGGCCTCCGACATCCCTGCAAGCTACCAGCTTGCGCGCGTGGCCGCAGAGGCCCGGACGCGCGTTGCGCATTTTGCCGGCGTGCTGGACCTCATGGTCCTCATCAACGCCGAGAAGAAGTTCCTCTCCGCCGCCATGACCTTCTGCAACGAGCTGGCCTCCCGGCACGGCTGCGAGCGGGTGAGCCTGGGGTGGCTGGAGAAAGGTTACATCCACCTCCAATCCACCAGCCGGGCAGACCGGTTCGAGCGGAAGACGGAAGCGGTACAGCGCCTCGAAGCAGCCATGGAAGAGGCCATTGACCAGAACACCGAGATCATTCTGCCCCCTTCCGAGCCGGGCGGTCCCGTCCAGCGGGACCACAAGACATACGCCGCGGCCTACGACGTGACTCACGCGTGCTCCCTGCCTCTGCGCGTGGATGGGGAACCGGTGGGCGCGTGCACGTGCGAGCGAAGCTCCTCCCCTTTCCCGGAGACTGAGATGCGCCTTCTCAGGCTCTCCTGCGATCAGGCCGCGCGGCGTCTTGCCGACCTGAAGCGTTCCGACCGCTGGATCGGCGCGCGCCTGGCCGCCGGCGTCCGCGAGAAACTGGCACTTCTCCTGGGTTACCAGCATACGGGGGCAAAGGCGATCGCGATCCTCGTCGCGGCCCTCCTCGGGGTGGTCTTCTTCGGGCAGTTCGACTACCGGGTCAAGGCTTCGGCAGTGCTGCGCACCGATGACCTGGTCAACCTCACCGCTCCTTTCGACGGCCATCTGGAAAAGGTCCTGGTCCGGGTCGGAGACGCGGTGGCAGGCGGCCAGGAGCTCGTGAGCCTGGACCGGACGGACCTGCTCCTGCGCGAGGCGGAGCTCGTAGCGGAGAAGACCCGCTACGAGCGGGAGTTCGAAAAGGCCCAGGGGTCCAACGCCCTCGCGGACATGCGGATCACGACGGCCCTCAGGGACCAGGCGGCGGCAAGGCTGGAGCTCGCCCGCTACCAGATCGATCGCGCGGTGATCCGCGCGCTCTTTGCCGGGGTCATCGTGGAGGGAGACCTCTTCGAGAAGATCGGATCGCCCGTTCGCCAGGGAGATCTGCTCCTGAAGCTCGGGCGCATGGAGCGTCTGTATGCTGAGCTGGAAGTGAACGAGGCGGACATCCACGAGATCTCCGGTGAGCTTTCGGGCGAAATGGCCCTTGCCAGCCGGCCGCAGGAGCGTTTTGCCATCAAGGTGACCCGGGTGGAGCCGGTCGCGGTGGCCAAGGAGAAGAAGAACGTTTTCGTGGTGAAGGCGGCCCTCACCGGCGATCGCCGGGACTGGTGGAGGCCGGGCATGAGCGGGGTCGCCCGGGTGGGGGTCGGCAAGCGGAGCCTGCTCTGGATCATCACTCATCGGACCCTCGATTTCCTGCGGCTGCGGCTCTGGTGGTAGAGGGCGCTCAGCGATGGTCGAGGAAAGCCGGATCTTTCACGAGTCTTGGTACCGCATTGCCAACCAGCGCATCAGCCTTTCCGCGGGGGTGCGCGTGCGGCGGCAGCTCTTCCGCGGCTCCCGCTGGTACGTGCTCTCCGATCCGTTCACCGGGCAGTTCTTCCGGCTGCGGCCGCAGGCCTATGAGTTCATCGCAAGGCTCAGCGCCCGACGCACCGTAGAGGAGGTCTGGCGGGAGACAATGGAGCGGGACCCTGACGACGCTCCCGGCCAGGAGGACGTGATCCAGCTCCTGGCCCAGCTCTACCACGCCAACCTTCTCCGCTACGAGCTGCCGGTGGACAGTGAGAAGCTCTTCGATCGCTACAAGGAACGCAGGCAGAAGATCACCCGGTCCACGCTGCTGAACATCATGTTCGTGCGCATCCCCCTGCTGGACCCGGATACCTTCCTGCAGCGTCTTCTGCCGTTTGTCCGGGTGCTGATGAATCCCGTGGGGCTCATCATCTGGATCGCCATGATTGCCTGGGGCATCGCGGCCGTGGTGGGCAATTCCGCCGCCCTCGGCTCGCAGACCCAGGGCGTCCTCTCCCCGTCGAACCTGCCCCTCCTCTACGGGGGGCTCGTGCTGATCAAGACCATGCACGAGTTCGGCCACGCCTTTGCCGTGCGGAGATTCGGCGGCGAGGTGCACGTCATGGGAGTCATGTTCCTCATCTTCAGCCCGCTCCCCTATATCGACGCCACGGCGGCCTGGGCCTTCCGAAGCAAGGGGAAGCGGATCCTCGTGGGAGCGGCGGGCATGATCGTCGAGGTGTTCGCAGCCGCGTGCGCGGCGGTGGTCTGGGCGAACACCGGCCCCGGCGCGCTGCACTCCCTCGCGTACAACATGATCTTCGTCGCTTCGGTTTCCACGGTGGTCTTCAACATCAACCCGCTCCTGCGCTATGACGGCTATTACATCCTCTCCGACCTCTTCGATATCCCCAACCTCCACACCCAGGCCACCCTGCACCTCCGGCACCTCGTGGAGCGCTACGCGTTCGGCGACAAGAAGTCCCGCAGCCCCGCGGCCACACGGGTGGAGGCCTTCTGGCTCACCCTTTTCGGGGTGCTGAGCGGGATCTACCGCTTTGTCGTGTTCGGCGGCATTCTCCTGTTTCTCGCGGACCGCTTCCTTCTTGCCGGCATCATCATGGCCGCTGTCTGCGCGGTCTCATGGGTCATTGTCCCGCTCCTGAAGCTCGTGCGCTATCTTGCCACGGACCAGAAGCTGGCGCGGAAGCGCCTGCGCGCGGCGTCCGTGTGTGCGGGGGCCGCGGCCGCAATAGCGGCGTTCCTCCTTTTCTGCCCGTTCCCGAACAGCTTCAAGAGCCCCGGCGTCCTGAAGGCCCGGGATTCGGAGATCGTCATCAGCCGGGTCGGCGGGGAAATCCGGGAGGTCCTCGCCGCCTCGGGGACGAGGGTGAAAGCCGGCGACAGCCTCCTGCGCATGGAGAACAGGGAGCTGGAGTTCAGGATCCGGGAGCTGGAGGCCAAGCTGGCGGAGGTCAACGCCGTGCGCATGCGCGCCCTGCAGGAGCGCCGCGCGGACGTCAAACCGGTGGAGGGCGTGATCGAGTCCATCACCAAACAGCTTTTCCGGCTCTATGGAGACCAGGCCGCGCTGCTCATGACCGCCCGCATCCCCGGGGTGTGGGTGGCGCCGCGCGTGAACGAGCTGGTCGATTCCTGGATCCCCCGCGGCATTTCGGTCGGTGAAATCGTCGACGATGAGTCCTTTTCCTTCTCGGCCGTGGTGTCCCAGCGTGATGTATCCCGCCTCTTCTCCGGGGAGGTCCGGGACGCGGATGTGCGTATTGCGGGCCGATCCGAGCGGACCATTCCGACGGTAGGCTCGGTCCGGATTCCGATGGAAAGGACCGCGCTGCCGTCAGCCGCGCTCGGCCTGGGCGGGGGAGGTGAGGTGATGACCAACCTCATGGATCCCAGCGGCGTGCGCGCCGCCCAACCCTTCTATGAAGTGCGCCTGGAGATCGTGAAGGACCCTTCGCTTGACGTCTTCCACGGCCAATCCGGCAGGGTGAAGTTCACGCTTCCGCCGGAGCCGCTCCTTCGTCAGGGCGTGCGCAGGCTGCAGCAGCTCTTCCAGGAGCGGTACCAGCTGTGAGCATCCTGACGAAGGACTACTACCGCACTTCTATCGTGAAACCCGAGCCGCTCCTGTCAGGGCTGGACGCGCCGCTGCACTCAGCCGCGGGGGCCATCACCAGCATCGGAAGCGAATCCGAGCTCCTCGAGCAGGCGGGACGCATCGACGCGAAGGCCGCGGAATGGAGCACAAAGACCGACGGCAGGCTTGCGAGCCGGCTGGAGGAGCTGCGGGAGGTCTTCAGAAGGCGCCGCAGTGGCCATGAGCTTCTCATTCCCGAAGCCCTGGCCGGCATCCGCGAGGCTGCCGCGCGCCGGGTGGGCCTGCGCCCCTACACCGTGCAGCTCGCCGGCGCGCTTGCTCTCTACCGGGGCTACATCGTGGAGATGGCCACCGGCGAGGGAAAGACGCTGACCGCGGCCCTGGCCATGGTGCTTTGCGGCTGGAGGGGGCTTCCCTGTCATATCGTCACGGTGAATGACTACCTTGCTGAACGTGACGCCACCTGGATGGGGACCCTGTACCGATTCTGCGGGGTGAGCGTGGGCTTCGTCACCGGGGAGATGGATCCCCCCGGCCGCAGGAACGGGTATTCCTCCGACGTCACCTACACCACGAGCAAGGAGATCGTCGCGGACTTTCTCAGGGACAGGCTCTGGCTCGGCGATTTGCAGAAGGTGGAGCGCAGGCAGATCGCCTCGCTCCTGGGCAGGCGGTCCCGCATCGAGGAAGGGCTGGTGATGCGGGGCATCCACACGGCCATCGTGGACGAGGCGGACAACGTTCTTATCGACGAGGCGGTGACCCCCCTCATCATCTCCCGCGCGGGACCGAACACGCTGTTCGTCGATGCCTGCGGGGCGGCGCACGGCATTGCTGCGGGCCTGGAGCCGGGCAGGGACTACGTGGTGAACCGCAGGCAGAAGGAGATCGAGTTCGACGACTCGATGCGGGCGCGCATTGTGGACCGGATACGCGCCCGGCCCGGCACTTTCGGGGGCGCGGCCGGGAACCTCGAGCTCGTCCATCAGGCTCTCTCCGCGCGGGAGTTCTTCAGAAACGACGGGGAGTACGTGATCATCGATGGAAAGGTGGTCATCGTGGATGAGTTCACCGGCCGCCAGATGCCGATGCGGCAGTGGCGGGGCGGGCTGCACCAGCTCGTCGAGCTGAAGGAAGGGCTCGCCGCGACCCCGCCGAGCGAGACCCTGGCCCGGCTCAGCTTCCAGCGCTTCTTCCGGTTCTTCGGCAGGCTCTCGGGCATGACCGGCACGGCGCGCGAGGCGGCGCAGGAGCTCTGGGACATCTATCAGCTCAACGTGGTGAGGATCCCGGAAAACAAGCCGTGCCGGCGCATCGAGCTCCCCGAGATCGCATTCGCGCGGGCTGCCGAGCGCTGGCAGGCCGTTCTTTCCGAGATCCTTTCCCTGCATGCCACCGGGCGGCCGGTCCTCGTGGGCACCCGCAGCGTGAAATCCAGCGAGCACCTCTCTTCGCTGCTCACCGGAGCCGGGCTGCCCCACCAGGTCCTCAACGCCGTGCGTCACAGGGAAGAGGCGGCCGTCGTGGCGCGCGCGGGAGATCGGGGCGCGGTCACCATTGCCACCAACATGGCCGGCAGGGGGACCGACATCCGTCTCCCCGAAGGGGTCACCCGGCTGGGAGGGCTGCACGTGATCGCGACGGAATGCCACGAATCCCACAGGATCGACCGGCAGCTCTTCGGGCGCTGCGCCCGGCAGGGCGACCCCGGGAGCGCCCGTTCCTTTGTCAGCATGGAAGATGATCTCATGGTCCGGTTCCTGCCCGAAGTGGCGCGCGCGGCAATCAGGGGGCAGCTCGAGCGGGCGGTGCCGGGCTCCGTGTGGATGGCACGCCGCGCGGTGGCGTGGGCCCAGCGGACCGCCCAGCGGGACGCCTTCGAGAGGCGGAGGTCCGTGCTCAAGATGGACACCTGGCTGGATGATTCTCTTTCCTTCGCGCCGCGCGACGTGTCGTGAGCGGATCGGCGGGGGAAAACAAGGATATCGCGCCTCCGTCGAGGGGATGGGGCGGGCAAAAACAGGAGGACCTGCAATGAGTGGATCGGCAATGGTGCGGGCAGCGGCATTGGTCCTGCTCTGCGCGGCGGCGCGCGGTCTGGCGGCACAGGAGGCGGCGCCGCGGACCTTGCTGTTCTTCGGCCCTCGACTGGGCATATCCGCGGTGGTCCAGGAGCCGAGCGAGTTCAACGACAACGTGCAGTCGCTCCTGCACGACTCGAGCAGGGACTATTTCCCCGTCTACAGCGAAATGGGGATCCAGGCTCAGCAGCTTTTTCCGCTGGGGGGAACCAGGAGCTATCTCACCTTCCAGCAGACGCTCCTCCTTGGAGGCCTGGACCAGGGCATGCCCCTTCCGAGCGCGTATATGACACTCGGATACCGGCTGCCCTTCGGGCTCGCGCTCGGACTCGGCCCCTATATCACCGTCGCCGCGCCGGACGGCGCCCCGCGCTTCGCCCTGGCACTTGTCTACGAAGTGGGATGGAATTTCTCCTTGCCGGGCTTCACTATCCCGCTCACCTTCATTTTTGTTCCGCTTCCCAGCTACGTGAACCCGCATATTTCGCTCCTTTGCGGGTTGAGCTTCGGGACGCTGGAATAGACTGGCGCACCGGCGGTCGGAAAGCGAGCAGCGGCGCGCAAAGAGCTTGAACATGGGGTTGTTCGGCGGCGGGGACATTAAGGAAGAAAGAAATTTATTGACAGGAAAGAATTCATCGTCTAATATCCGTGCCAGTTGAATTGAAGATGTGATGAAAATGGGAAGCGATAAGAAGAAGTTCCAGCTCGAACCCCTCGAACCCCGACTCCTGCTTTCCGCAAATGGAATCGTGGACACCGTTGTCGCCCCGCCGAGCCTCGTTGGCGCTGACATGGTGGTGAAGGAGCTCGCGGCAGGAGAACAGGTCGCTGCCGCGGATCATCTCGGTTCGGCGTACACCCCGGAGGGAAATCTGCCGGACCTGATGAGCGCGAATCCCCAGTCATCGGGCACATCACAGACCTCCGCGGCGCAGGCTGCGGAACTGGACAGCGTGTCTCCCGCGCCCGTGGAGACCGGATCCACCAGCATCGTCATCCAGACGGAAGCTGTTGCGCAGAACCTTACCGCGGCCGGGACGGAATTACCCACGGGGCCCTCCGCGCTCCGGGCGCCTGATCAGCAAACAACAACTGAAAAGCTTGTCACTACGCTTCACGGCTCAGAGCCTCCGCCCGCAGGCGCCCAGGACATCCATCTCGTTACCGGACAATCAGTCACGGCTCCGCAGGGCCTGGTGATCAACGCAGGGAACACATTGTCCGGCAATGGCGTTGTGCAAGGAGACCTGCTCAACCTCGGCACGCTCAGCCCGGGCAATTCACCGGGGATCGTGAATATCACCGGAGACACGGTGCTGGATCCCTCCGGCAGCCTGCTTGTCCAGATCGGCGGGCGCAATCCGGGACCGGGCAGCCCGAACATCAACAACGGCTACGATCAGGTGAACGTGTCCGGCGCCGCGACCCTCGGCGGGACCCTCCAGATCGATCTCATCGACAACTACATACCCCAGGTCGGGGATTCCTTCACAATCATGACCTACGGATCGGCCACCGGCGCCTTTGATACGGTGAACGGGCTCATCATCGGGGACGGCCTGGTCTTCAAGCTCGAGCAGGGCCCCACCGAGCTGCGCCTGGTGGTCTCTGATCCGATAAGTGACCTTCCCAATATCCTCACCACCATCGACAATGTGCTGAACGGGTACAAGAACGGAACCATCTCCGGCACGTACACGGTCAGTCCCGGAGATATCCAGCTCGGCGGGATTTTGGCCATCGAATCTCCTTCTCTGACGTTCAATTTCACCTATTCCAGCGGAACCTGGTCAGGCACCATGAGCCTGACCGCGGGCAGCGCCTCCTTCCAGATCGGAGACGCCTTCAGCGCAACCATCACGGACACGAACTCCAACGGCATTGCGCTCACCGGGACCTACTCCCTCAATGGCACAACGACGCAGGGCGGAACCTTCAGCCTGACCGCGGACAAGATCAGCCTGAACATTCCCTCCCTGCTGACAGCGGATGCCACCGGCGTCACACTGGGCTACGTTCCTAACGGCGCGGCAAACCAGGAGCTGGTCAATCTCGACAACCTCTCCATCGCAATCCTTCCGCTGGATGACACCACCATCACAGTGGACAATCTCTCCATTCGGGCGAATGGCTTCTCCCTTACCAACGCAACGGTGACCAAGTCTTCGGTGACTCTCTCCTCGGTCGTCTCGATTCAGACCTTCACCATCACCTTCGACAATATCGTTTACTCCACTACCGGCGGCCTGCAGGGGACTTTCAGCGTGAGCGCGGCTTCGGTCAGCATGTTCCCTGGATATGACGCCTTCACGTCCACGATAACCGGGTTCAGCTGCTCGTACACGCTGAACACCGGGGCCCTGAGCATGAGCGCGGCCAGTGCCGACTTCCAGATCGGAGACCTGTTGAAGCTCACCGCCCTTGACGTGAGCTTCAAGTTGGATCCTTTCGAGGTGCTCATTGGGAACATCGCGGTGAGCTCGCCGCGCTTCTCTCAGCTCAGCGGCTCCGCAATCGGGCTCACAATCACCTCGACCGGGTTCTCGGTGGAAAGCGCCACAATCAGCTCCACAGGATCGGTGAGCATTGGGCCGGTTCTGACGGTTTCTGACCTGAGCATCACGGCGACCAATTTCGGCTACACGGTCGGGTCAGGGGCAATGTTCAACGGCACGCTGACGGTGAGCGTGGGCTCCGCGCAGCTCTTCCCGGGCATGGCGGTGAATGCCTCGGCCACGGGTATCGTCGTGACAGTGGACCTCTCTCCCGGGCACGAGGGGGAGCTTTCATTTGCCGCCTCCACGGTGAGCTTCACTCTGGGCACCGTATTCGAGGCCTCTGCCTCCTCTGTTTCGATCAATCCCAATCCCGGGCCCGGGCAGCTCGCCTTCGGCTTCTCGCGTATCACCGCGGGACTTCCCTCGTACGGGATCCAGGGCACACTCGGAGATACCGGCTCGGATCCCTCTCCCCCGACGAGCTTCGGCTTTGACGCGGACGGAAAGATCCAGCTTCTCTCGGGCGCGAGCTTCGGTTTCTCGCTCGCCACCGCCGCAGCGGACGCGGCCCAGAGCCTGAAGTGGCCGAGCTGGCTTCCCGTCCAGATCTCCGCGCTGACCATCAACTGGCCTGACATCACGAGCAATCCGTCGGATTTCGTTCTGACCTTCTCCGCCTCCGTCAATCTGAGCCAGCTCAAGGGCGCGCCCCTGGCCCTCAGCGGATCGGTGACCGACATCGTGATCGACGTCGGGAAGCTCATAGACCTCGAGTTCCCGATCGTCTCCATTGGCGGCGTCTCGGTGTCCGTGTCGGGAGACCTCTTCGGCGGCACAATCAGTGCCACCCTGCTGGCAGGCATTGTCCGGTTCGACAGCGAAGGCTACGAGGTGGACAGCAGCAACAAGAGGATCGGAACCACCACCGATGCAGTGGGGGCCGTCGTCAGCGCATTCTACGCCGGAATCCGGGGCGAGTTCTCCATGGGAGGCCTTTCCGGCTTCAAGCTCAGTCTCGGGCTGTCCGAGTTCGGGCCGCTCTCTGTCTACGTGGCGGTGATGCTGCCCACCGGCATCCTCCTCGAGCCCAATTCAGGCTTGACCATCAACAACCTGCGGGGCGGAGTGGATTTCAACCAGACCCTGCCGGACATTCCGGATCCCGACACGGGCACCGCGGAGGACGCGCTTCAGCTTCGGCGGGACGAGTTCGACTCTCCCGAATCGAAAACCGACACCCAGTGGGAGGCCGATCTCCGGCACGCGGTCGGCACTCAGATTGTCGCGGTCATTGCCGCCCGCGCGCATGGCGACGCTGATCCCAGTTTCTGGAACGTGTTCGCTTTCCCCATGATCATCCGGGCCGGTGCGTCTCTGTACAGCCAGTACACCTCCGAATACGTCTTCAAGGCTGAAATCGACCTGGCCCTGGACACTCAGGGAAGGATCCTGATCAGCGGACAGGCAGTGTTCGCCAACAACCTGAGCCTTGGCCTCCGGCTGTACGCCAACCTGAGCCCGGTAATCAACGGATCGGTCAATACGGGCGCAAAGGTGACCATACTGTTCCTCTCGGATTTCCCCTCCGGAGCGGGAATCTCTCCTATATTCAGCGTGTACGGAAGGGCGGACTTCTTCTTCAGCCGCACCGACGGGACCCAGGTCACAGCCACGAACCAGGCTGACCAGTTCGAGATCTTCCTTGCCGGCGCGGCCAGCATGAACGTGCTGGACCAGCTCTCCGTCAAGTTCAGCGGCAGCCTGAGCCTGGCCTTCTCGAGCACCGGCTTCGTCATGAAGACCAATGCCCTGGTCAATGTGTCGTATCTCGGAGACATCGGCAGCGCGGCCGGCGAGCTGCACGTCCGGAAAGTCTCGGGCAGCTCGCTGGAGATCTGGGGCGCCTTCCTCATGACCGCAAATCTCTCCGGCATGGAGCAGTCCGGGATCTTCGCCTCCGGGATGGTGTTCTTCTCTCTGAATACGACCACTGTGTCACAGTCCATTACGCTGACCCTGCCGGCCACTCCGCCGGCCACGCCGACCGATCATGTCCTGGATCTCAAGCCCTCGTCCTTCGGCCTGCTGATCAACGGCCAGGCCGTCATCAAGCTTCCGGGCAGCTCTCCCAGTGACCCGGGCCTTTTCTCCATGACCGCGGTGCTGGTCGTCGACATAGACACGACGGGCCTGCGGATATTTGCAGAAGGGTCAATGACCCTTGGAGCCCCGGGTGTGGACCCGCTTCTGTCGTTCTCGTTCAACGGCCTGCTGGTGGTAAACTCGCAGGGCGCCGCGGCCCGGTTGACCCTGACCTACTCGACCAGCGCCATCCCCGGAGTCGGGCTTGCCGCCCGGTTCCTCCTCGTGGTGAATACCACGAGACAGGATGTCCAGTACCAGATCCCCACTGTGGATCCGGCAATACCGGAGGTAACGGGACCGAACCCTGCAGACCCATTCGGTCCGGTGATCTCGCTGGAAGGCCCCGGCCGCACCATCACGATTCCCAGCGGTCCTCCTGTCCTCGGAGACAGCATCGTGAACTGGGTTCCGACTGCAATGAATGTCGGAAGACCATACGCGGTCATATTCGGCGGCGGCTCCCTGACTCTGCTGGGCACCTTCACGCTGGAGGGCGCGCTCCTCCTTATCCTGTCTCCCAACGAGCTCGCCATGAGCGTGGACATGAGCGTTGACCTGGCGGACCTGGGCTCGGTCAATGCCACCGGCAGCCTCCTGATCGACCGAACAGGTGTGGCCGGCGCCCTCCAGCTTGGGGTCCAGGCGGGAACGTTGAAATCCGGCCCGGGCTTCAGCCTGTCGGGAACCGCAACGCTCCTGGTCAACACGCGCCCCGCCGCGGTGCCGACTCTGAATCTTCCGGAAGGCCCCTACGTGCAGATCGGCGTTTCAGGCACCCTGGTCATCGGGCTGGCCCCCGGCACGAGCTTCACCATGGTCGGGAACTTCATGCTCACCACCACCGCAACGGAGGTGGCGGTGACCGCCTCGTCCACGCTGACGGCGGAGCTGGGCGGGGTCAATCTCTTCTCCATGCAGGCGGACGGCGCCCTCCTGATGAGCGCGGACGGAATCGCGGCCATGATCGTTCTGGGCACCGGAGGCCAGGCAGGGCTGAATGGCGCCGGCTTCACATTCACCGGATACTTCACCCTGCAGGTGAACACCACTGACCAGGCGGTCCCGCAGATCAACGGCGTCACCGTGAACCTGGCTGTCGGGCCGTACGTGCGCGTGCTCATCGGCGGAGACCCGGCGGTGTCGGGCTCCACTGCCACCCTTGCCCTCTCCGCGAGCGGGGGCAACAGCATCGGCATGGAAGGGAGCTTCGACCTGGAGATGAGCCCCGCGGGGCTCGCGGTGACGGCCAGCGCGGCGCTCTTTGTGAAGCTGGGAGGCGCCACCCTGTTCTCCCTGGATGCAAACGGCGCCCTTCTGATCACGCCGGACGGCATAGCCGCGAAGCTTTCGCTCGGAACCGGCAGCTCGAATAGCACTACGGCACAGGGTTTCTCGTTCACGGGGTATTTCACCCTCGAGCTGAACACCGGCGGCCAGCCAGTCACGGAGATCAACGGCGTCACCGTGAACCTTGCAGCCGGGCCGTATGTTCGGCTGACAATCGGAGGGGACCCTGCCGTCACGGGGTCAAAGGCCGCGCTTCAGCTCATTATCGGGGGAGCGAGCGGCTTCCGCATGGAGGGGTCCTTCGTCCTTGCGCTCGCCCCGTCCGGCCTGGCGGTGAGCGCAACCGCGACCCTGCTTGCCTTTGTGGCGGGGCAACCCGTGCTCTCAATAGATGCGAGCGGCGCCCTCCTGGTCACCAGCGCGGGCATTGCGGCAAAAATCGACCTGAGCGCCGGATCGCTCGGCGGCTCGTCCTACGAGTTCACGGGGAGCTTCACCCTTTCGATCAATACCACCCCGGCGGCGGTTTCCATCATCAACGACCTGGCCGTAAATCTCCCGGCAGGGCCTTACGCCTACCTGGCCGTGACAGGCGCGGTGAGCCTCCCGGCAGCGGCCGGACTCTCGCTCTCAGGCGTCTTCTCCATCTCGGCCAGCCCGGCCGGCCTCGAGGTGTTCGCGGACGCTTCCCTCGCGTTCGGACCGAGCATCGCGGCGTTCACCTTCCATGCCCTGGGTGTGCTGATCGTCAACGGTGACGGAATAGCCGGTGACTTCGATGTCAGCATGGCGGTCGGCTCGAGTCTCTCTTCCGTCATGAGCGCGGCAAATGTCTCGGCGCGGGTCATATTCAATACGACGGGCGCAGACCAGAGCGTGGCAATTCCGGCGGCATTCCTGCCGCTGTTGAGCCAGCAGACGAGGAATCGGCTCGTGCCCAGCACCGACGGCTCCGGCCTCATGCGCTACACGGTTGCCGGCGGAGCGCCCCTGCTTGACGGGACCACGGCCAGCCCCGGTGCGTATATCGTTGCCCGTTTCGATGCGACCCTCACCCTCGGCGGCTTCTGGACGCTCGCGGGGCACTTCCGCCTGGCCGCGGGAACGGACTTCTTCGAGCTTTCCGCAAGCGCCTCTTTGAGCCTTGGAGTCCTCGGGAGCGTCGACGCTTCCGGATTCGTGCAGATCACGAGCGCGGGCATCGCCGGAAGCCTGTCCGTGAGCGGGAACATGCAGACCACGGGGTTCCGCCTCACCGCCGCGGCATCCTTCGAGATCAATACGACCGGCGCCGCCGTGAACGGGGTCCAGCCCGGATTCCGGGTATCCTTCACGGGCACCGCAAGCTTCCTCGGGTTCTGCGACGCAACGGCCACGGGATTCGTGCGCATCGACTCGACGGGCCTGCAGCTCTATTTCGACGGAACATTCACCATCGGGCCTCTCTCCTTCAGCGCCTCGGCATATGTCGGGGTGTTCTCCTCGGGCGTCGTCATGGATGCCCATATTTCCTTCAAGACAAACATCCTGTCCCTTTTCGATTTCGACTTCGAGGGCAGGGTGCAGATCAATACAACAGGCTCGAGCGTCAATGGATTCAACGGCCCGAACGGGTTCGTGTATTTCGTGGACTCGAACGGAAACCACGTTTCCATAGCCGCCCACTCCTTCTACCTGGAAGTGCAGGCCAGGCTGGACGTGCTCTCGGTCATTACGCTCAGCGGCGGGCTCATTGTCTCCGTGTCGAATGGCGGCTGGTCCATCTCGATCCCGCAGAGCAACAGGCTGAGCGCGAGCCTGTTCGGGATGATGACCATCTACGGCTACGGCTTCATCAACTCACAGGGCCACTTCGATCTGCACTTCGGCGGAGGGGTCGGGCTTCCCTACTACGGGGCCAGCACCGGCATCCAGGGAGACATCTGGCTTGATGCTTCCTTCGATGGCTCCTATTTCCGCTTTGCCGCGGGCGGCAGCTTCAGCGCAAAAGTCGCGGACGTAAACCTGGTCGGCGTGTCGGTGAGCCTGAGCGCCACAGGGACCCTCGGCCAGTCCGTGAGCCTGGACCTGAGTGTGCAGGGAACAGGGGTGGTTCTCGAGACGATCATCAAGATCGTCCGGATGACCCTGGACGCCGCGGAAGAGATCGGCGCTGCCATAGTAAACTTCCTGGGATCGATCGGATGCGAGATAGCGAGCTGGTTCGGCGCCTGTGACGAATGGGTGGACGTCGAGGTGCCCAGCACGGAATGGGTGGAGAAGCTCTTCAGCTTCACCATCCACCTTGCCACCATCCAGCTCCCGGGCAGCCTCGTCAACAGCGCGCCCCCGCCCCCGAACCTTGCGTCTCTCTCGGGCGGTCTCCTGACCTTGAACGTCGGCTCCCGGGCCGGCCTGCGCAACGTCCTGCCCACGAACCATGATGAAAGCTATTCCATTGCCCACGTGTCAGGGACTGCCGGCAGTGAAACGCTGATCGTCACCGCGTTCGGGGTTTCGGAGACCTACACCGGTGTTTCCTTGATCTCCGGGGATTTCGGAGACGGCAATGACACCCTCGTGGTCAGTCCGGGGGTCCTGGTGAGCGCCACGATCTACGGCGGAGCCGGCAACGACAACCTGAACTATTCGGGATCCGGGTCCGCAACGCTCGACGGAGGCGCCGGCGATGACGTTCTCACGCTGGGCAGCGGCGTCTCGGGCGGCACCCTCTACGGCGGCGCCGGAAACGATCAGCTCACGGCCGAGATCACCGGCGGTGTGGGAGTGGCACTCTACGGCCAGGCGGGCAACGACACGCTGGTCGGAGGGGCGGGAAGCGACATCCTGGACGGAGGTGACGGCAACGACATCCTCCAGGGCCGCGGCGGGGCGGATGTCATCACGGGCGGCGCCGGAAACGACACGCTCATCGAGTACCTGGCCACCCTCGGAAAGGGAGCGTCCTTTGACGGCGGTACCGGCACGGACACGATCAAGCTGCTGGGAAGCTCGGGGGCCAACTCATTCAGGGCCGCTGCCCAGGGGACCAGCCAGGTCCGCCTGAGCTCCTATTCGGGCAGCACGGAGGCCGCATATCTCATCGGGTCGAATGTCGAAAGCCTGATCATGAACGGTGAAGGCGGCGCCGACCAGTTCGTCTTCTACGGAAATCTCCGGCAGGCGGGAATCACGACCGTGAGCGCGGACCTGGGCAATGACGCGGCCATGGACAGCGTGGAGATTTCGCTGAGCGATCAGGACGACGTTTTCAAGCTTGCGGATGACGCGGCCACTCCGAACAGCCTGACGGGCACATGGTCCGGCCATACCGTGTACAGCCTGCTCTCCGTGAACGCGGCGGGAGGAGACACCCTGACCGTAAGAGGAGGCGCGGGAAACGACCTTCTCTGCGCGGCAACGGTCACCAATTCGCCCTTTGCGCAGATTGCGTTCTACGGCGAGGCGGGGGATGATGTCCTCTGCGGGGGGGCGCAGAACGACCTGCTGAACGGCGGACCCGGTAACGACAAAATGACGGGCCAGGCCGGAACGGATATCTTCCAGGACTCGGAAGGGTACAACACGCTGATCGAGGTGTACAACGGAGACTTCGGGGTCTTCGGCAATCTCTTCATTGAAGGAACCGCTCAGCTTTCGGGCACCGGGGAGAGCCGGGTTCTGGCCGGCTTCACCAACGCCACGGTGGAAGACATTGCCGGTGTGTTCTCCGAAGTTCAGCTTGTCGGGAGCCAGGGGCGGAATATTTTCGCGGTAGGCGCGGCGAACGGCCAGGTCACCGCCAACGGAACCGTCTGGAGCGCCACCCCGTGGAATGGGCTGGCCAAGCTCAACGGCGTCGGAGGAGACGACGAGTATCTGGTCGAGCTTCGCGGTCTGGAAGGGGCCACGGTGCAGGCCGTCGAATACTCGCTGGTCCAGAACGGTGTGGTCACGCAGGCCGCGGGCGGCAACGATGTCCTGACCTTCAAGGGCACCAACCTTTCCGACACAGGAAGCGTTTCGGTGAGCGGAGGCTGGACCACATTCTCCCTGCAGCCCGACGGCCAGGCCGTGAGCAGCGTAGTCACCACTCCGGACATCGAGGCGAACTCCCTGTATCTCCTGGCCGGGGATGACGTGCTTGCGGTGAATGACGTGAATGTCTCCGCCTTTGTGGACGGCGGGGATGGAAATGACCGCATAGACGTCAGGTCCATCTCCGTGCCCTTGACAGTGAACGGCGGGTCTGGTGACGACACGGTCAATGTGGGAAGCCTTGCCCCTTCGACCGGCGGGACGGTGAACGGGATTGTCGGGCAGCTTGTGGTGGACGCTGACGGCGGGACGGACACGCTGAACGTGGACGACACGGGAGACGCGGCGGACAACACGGGGTACCTGACCTCCACGGACCTGACAGGGCTGGGGATGGGGGCGGGGATCCACTACCTGGGCTTCGAATACCTGAACATCGGGCTGGGCACGGGCAATGACACCTTTACGATAGCCGATACGCATGCCGGAGAGACCACTCTGCACACGAACCTGGGCAATGACACGGTGAACGTGCTCGGGACCGGCGGGCTGACCAATGTGTATACAGACGCAGGGGACGATGTGGTGAATGTCTCCTCCGATGCCCCCGTTGACAACGGCACCCTGGACAATATCTTCGGCGTGCTCAGCATAGATTGCGGCACGGGAATCAACACCCTGAACGTGAGCGACGAAGCGGACGGAAGCGGCGATTCGGTGATCATCACCAGCAATTCAATTGTTGGTTTCTCGCCTGCCCCCATCAACTACACGGCCACGGGAGGGACCTTCGGCGGCGGGATCAACATCGAAGGGGGCTTTGGCGGCAACTCCGTCGAGATCCAGTCAACGAATGACAGCAACGGCACCACAACGACCCTTTGGTCGGGCGAGGGCAGCGACTACGTGCTGGTCACCGAAACCGATCCTCTCTCCCTGGTGATCCACGGCGAGGCGGGCAATGACGTCATCTACGCGGCGGTGGTGATGACGGACCTCATCATCACGGGGGATGCCGGAGATGATTTCATTACCAGCGGCTCCGGAAACGACCTGATAACCGGCAACGACGGCGATGACGTAATCATCGCCGGGCTCGGAAACGACATGGTATCGGGCGGAGAGGGAAATGATGTCATCGTCGGCGACCAGGGCATTGCAACCTGGGCTGATGGAAGGCTGGTGAGAATAGAGACCACCAACCCCTCTATGGGCGGAAATGACATCATTGCCGGAGACGCAGGCGACGACATCATCCTGGCAGGGTCCGGCAGCGACACGGTCGACGCGGGTGACGGCGAAAATGTAGTGCTCGGCGACAACGGCCTGGTAATCCTCGACGCCGGAGTTGCCGTCCGAATAGAGAGCACGGATCCCACGTATGGCGGGGATGACTTCATCACCGCGGGCAGCGGGAACGACATAATCTTCGGCGGAACCGCGAACGACATGATCTTTGCCGGGGCCGGAGATGACATCGTCCTGGGAGACAGCGGACTGTTCACCCGCTCCCTGCAGTCTGGCTCGAGTCTCGCGTTCACTGCCTATGCCGGCGGGAGCGTCGTGTGCACCTATACAGGCGCAAACGACGGCGGCGGCAATGATGTGATCCACGGCGGCCCGGGCGACGACCTCATCATGGGCGAGCAGGGCGACGACCAGCTGTATGGCGATGCGGGGGACGACGACATCATCGGCGGCCATAATGTCCGGTTCGGCGCGGATGGGAATGACTTCATAGACGGCGGTGACGGCTCGGATGTAGTGCTGGGAGACAATGGCATGATCTCCCGACGCCCCGAGAGCGGCCAGGCCGGGATCTGGCAGAAGTACCCGGCGCCGTTCGCCGACGTCATCCGCGACGTGACGCTCTTCGACGATGTCGATGGGGTGGCAGGCAACGACACGATTCTCGGAGGAGCGGGAAACGACATCCTCTATGGCCAGCGCGGCAATGACGTGCTGATTGGCGGCGCGGGTGACGACGAGCTGATTGGCGGGCTCGGAGACGACAGCCTCGCGGGAGACGATGGAAACGACATCATAATAGGGGATACCGGGGTCATCTCCAGGGCTTGGAACCCGGACGGCTCTCCGAGGGTGAATCCCAACGGCTCCTGGCACAAGGATGTGCTGCTGACCGATGTCGGAATCATCACCGGCGTGTACTACCCGGAGAGCATGTACTGCAGCGACCTGAGCGCGGCCGTGCTCGAGAATCTCTTGAATGCCGACCTCGTGCTCCTGATGGGCGCCTACAACGCTGATGGCACGCCATACCTTGTGAAAGATTCATGCAGATACAAGGAATGGCAGACCTGCCTGTTGCTCGTTAAGCTGCTGCCCGACGGTAATGACACGCTGGACGGCGGAGCAGGAGACGATGCGCTTCTGGGCGGAAGGGGCAATGACTCTCTGACGGGCGGGGACGGCAACGACCTGCTGGCCGGAGGAGCCGGAGACGATCTCCTGGACGGAGGCGCCGGCAACGACCTTCTGGTCGGAGACGACGTGACGCGGATGACTTCCGGCGACGCGCTCCCCGAGGTGCTCCACGGCCTTCATCTGATTCCGGGCGGCGCAGGATACGTTGTCCCTGCGAATATCGTCATGACGGATTTGGGCGCCACGATAATCCCGGTTGTGTCGGTGATTCCAGGCCGTGCAACGAATATTCTAAGCGGCGCGTGGGGCTATCTTGGAAACGCGAACCGCTTGGCCAGAACTGACGGCACCTGGCTCCTGCCATTTGCTTCGATCGTCACTGACGTGGCGCACTACACAGGCCTGGTGGCCGGAAATGACCGCCTCATCGGCGGGGACGGGGATGATGTGCTGGTCGGTGACGCGCTGCTCGTGTTCGAGCCGACTGTGACTGTGACCGAATCTTTCCTTGATTCCGTCGGCCGCATACTGCGGGACTTCTCATGCGCAACTGATAAGCTGAACGAGTTCATCTGCAGGCTCGATCATGTTATCGACGAGGCAACTGAACATCACTGCGTGAGTCACGTGGATGTGATCGTGGACCAGGTCTATCAGATCGGCTGTGACGAGCTGGATGGCGGGACAGGGAATGACCTCCTGGTTGGCGATGATATGGCGGTTCTTTCGCCGTCCTTCACCGTGCCCCTTGGGCTCGTGAGGGATTTCGAGCTCCTCATTGACAAGATGGAAGGGTTCGGTCAGGCATTTGACTGGGCGCTCGCCCAGATCGACGACGCGGCCCTTGACCTGCGCGAAGTAGTGGTGTCGGTGAAGTGTGGCAAGAAGACCATGCTGAACCTCGAGCGACATATCGACCAGATCTACGCGGGGAACGACTCGATCACGGGCGGCGCGGGAGACGATGTGATCGTCGGTGACCGGTGGACCCTGATAGCGCCCAGGCTCACGGTGGTCGCAAGCGTGGCGTTCTGCCATCACGACCACGGCTGTGATGGATGGGACAGCGACGGATGGGCATGCGGCAAGGACCTGGCCGACACCTGGATTATGGGCAACGACATGCTGGATGGCGGCGCCGGCAATGACGTAATCTTCGGCGACACCGCAGCTTTTACTGCTGCCGTGCTGGCGGTCGACCCCGCGGTCAGCAAGTGCGCCTTCTACTCCGTGAGGGACGCTGCCAGGGATGCGCTGGAGGACCTGGTCGAGATGGGTCTGGGGTATGGCGGCCCGAGCAGCTGGTTCCATCTCGGCGACTGTGACGGGGGACTGTACCTCAGCAGGGCCACCGGTGAAGGTTGCCATGATTGCTGCGGCAAGAGCCTGACGGACAATGACGTCATCCAGGGCGGGGAAGGTGACGACCTGCTGTTCGGCCAGGGCGGTGACGACACCCTCCTGGGCGGCGCGGGAACCGACTGGCTCATCGGCGGCGACGGGCACGACTCGCTGGATGGTGGTCCAGGCTGTGACAAAGCAAGCCACGGGTGGAACTGCTGCACGGACCTGAGGGACAAGGTTCTCGCCCGACTTTCCGTCTGGACGAACTGATCAGCCGTTTGGCGCCCCTCGCCATACGGGAGTACCCGTTCGGCGAGTACGCCGTCCGTGGCTACGGGCTCCCGGCGTCTGCTTCGCAGCCGCCTGCCGCCCTACGGGGCGCCTTCCGTGCATCCCTGCACTCGGCGCCCCTCGCCATCCGTGGCTACGGATATATCCTCGATATCGTCCTTGGGAACGGGATGCACTCCCTGATGTGCTGACTGCCGCAGATCCATGCGAGGGTGCGCTCGAGCCCGATGCCGTATCCCGAGTGCGGAACAGAGCCGTACTTGCGCAGGTCCAGGTACCAGCCGTAGGTGTCCTCCGGCAGCTTCTCCTCGTGGATGCGGGAGAGCAGCTTCTCCAGGGAGTCCTCGCGCTGTGATCCGCCGATGATTTCCCCGTAGCCCTCGGGGGCCAGAAGGTCGGAGCACAGGACCGTCTCCGTGTTGGCGGGATTCTCCTTCATATAGAAGGCTTTGGCCTTTTTCGGATAGTTCATGACGAAGATCGGCTTCTCGTACAGTTTCGTCAGGATTGTCTCGTCCTCACCGCCCAGGTCGTCCCCCCACTGCATGGTGCTCCCTTTGGACTGGAGTATCTTCACCGCCTCGGCATAGTCCATGCGGATGAAGGGCGTGGTCACCTTCTTGAGCGGCTCGCTGTCCCGCTCCAGGGCCTTGAGCTCTTCGGGGCAGTTGGCAAGAACGTCGGAAACGACCCTGCTCACCATGTCTTCCTGCAGTCGCATGTTGTCTTCGTTGTCCGCGTAGGCCACCTCAGCCTCGAGCATCCAGAACTCGGTCAGGTGCCTGCGGGTCTTGGACTTTTCCGCGCGGAAGGTCGGTCCGAAATTGTAGACCTTGCCGTAGGCCATGCAGGCAGCCTCCAGGTAGAGCTGGCCGGTTTGGGCGAGGTATGCGTCCCCCAGGTCGAAGTAGGGCACGGTAAACAGGGTCCCCGCGCTTTCTCCGATGGAGCCCGTGAGGATGGGCGTATCGATGAGGAGGAATCCGCGCTCATGGAAGAACGCGCGAAAGGAGGTGATGGCCTGGTCCCTGACGCGCATGAGGGCGTAGGGCCGGCTGGAGCGCAGCCAGAGGTGCCTGTTCTCAAGAAGGAAGTCGATGCCGTGTTCCTTCTTCGAGATGGGATAGTCGTCCGCGGGGTTCTGCACGATGTCCATGCCGGTCACCGTGAGCTCGAAGCCGGAAGGGGCGCGCTCGTCCCTGCGCACTCTGCCGCGCACCTTGACGGAGGCTTCCATTTTCAGGCCGGCGATGGCCGAGAAGCATTCGGCTCCGCAGCCGGCCTCCTCCGCCACGCCCTGTATCCTGCCGCTGCCGTCACGGAGCTGCAGGAAGGCGATTTTTCCCTTGGACCGGAGGTTGTACAGCCAGCCGTTGATCTGGACCTCGCTGTCGACGTGCTTTCCGATCTCGGATATCGAAACCAGCGCGCCACGGTACTCCGTGGATTTATCCATGAGATGCTCCTTCGAGGTGTATGGTCCTAAGAGTCGGCCTTCCGCCGTCCATGGCTAGACAAATTTTTCCCGCTCGCGCAGGATGACGATATCGCCCTTCTGTTCCAACAATTGGATATATTCCAGCAAATCCTGGATCGCTCGATCGACTTCCGATTTCCGCACCTGGCCCAGCGCGTCTCCCTCCAGGCGGATAAGCTCCCGCCTGCGCTCGGAGATCGATGAAAGGAGGCGCTGCCGCACCTGTTCTTCCACGCCCTTCATCACCAGGGCAAGCTCCTTGTCGGCGTAGTCCCGCATGACCTTCTGGAGGTTCTTGTCCGGGAGCTGGAACACCACGTCCATGGTGTAGAGGTTCTTCCTGATCTGGTTGGCCATGTTCGGCTCCAGGTCGGCCAGGATGGCCTGTTCCTTGCCCGGGTCCATGAATCGAAGGATCTCGGTAAGAGCGGCCTTGCCGTCCACTTCCTCGTTCACGGGCTGCCCCTGCTCGCGCACCTTGCTGCGCAGGACCTCCTCCGCCTTACGGATGACCTCGGCGTCCACATGCTGCATTTTTGCAATACGTGGCACCACCTCGTGCTGCACCTCCGGGCTGAGCGCCTGGAGGATCCTGGCCGCGAGCTTCGGTTCCAGGTGGGCGAGAATGAGCGCCGCCACCGGCACCGATTCCTCTTTCAGAAGCGTGATGGCCTGGTGGATGTCGATGTCCTGCAGGAAGGTGAAGGGCGGCGGCGCCATGTCCTTTCTGACCTTCGCAAGGATCTTTTCGGCCTTCTCGGCCCCGATGGAAGCGGTGAGCATCTCCTGGGCTTTCTCGATGCCGCCCTGCGCGATCAGGTCCTTGGTTTCCCGGATGTAGCCGAACTCCTCGAGGATCTTGGAGGCTTCCTTCTCCTCGATGTGCTGGGTGCGCGCGATTTCCAGGGTGATGCCTTCGACTTCCTCCGCCGACATGTGCCGCAGCACGCGTGCCGCTTCATCCTTCCCGAGAAGCATCAGGAACTGGGCCGCCTTGCGGTAGCCCGTGTCCCTGCTGGTCTCCTTGATGAAGCCGCGGACGCTGGGGTCTCTCCGGGGTTTGCCGGCTTTCTGCGCCTTGCGGTACTCGTCGATGGGACCTGGCATGAACGGTATGATACCCCCGGACCGGGGGCAGGTCAACGATGACGACGAAATGTCACGGGGTACCGTGACCGGGAGGGTGGGATCGACGGCATTCACGCGGCCCCGCGTGATGCAGGGCCGCGTGGCCGTTGAGTGACGTTGAGTCGTTATTCTGGAACGACCCCTACATTGCCATCAGGTCGAATACGTGGACCTTCCCGCCCTCCCCGACTATCGGGCAGTCCCTGACGAGCCTGGCCGCGGCAGCAAGATCGTTTGCCTGAAGGATGCTGTAGCCATTGGAAACGTTGCCGCTCGAGCCGTCCTGGATCCCGGTGGAGCTCACGGTTTTGGATCCACCGAATGGGTTCCCCGGCTCGACGACCGATCCGCCGAGCTTGCCGAACCACGCCTTCCAGACCTTCATGGACGCTTCCCCTTCCTGGGGAGTCGTGGGGGCCTTTCCCCCGCTGTAAAGAACAATGAACTTGTTCATCAAATCCTCCCTTCCGCGGTAGTCCGCGGAGTTGTTGAGCGTGTGCTCTTACCCAATATGACGCATTGGCACCCCTGAATTAATCGCCGGGCTCGGAAATTGTTTTGCACTCTGGTTTGCCCGCTCCGCTCGCGGAGCGGTACCTTCTTACTGCTTTCGGAGGGCACGCGCCTGAACCGCCTGGCAAAAGAGAAGAGCCCCTACCTCCTCCAGCACGCCGAGAATCCGGTGGACTGGTACGCGTGGGGGGATGAGGCGTTCTGCAGGGCGAAAGACGACGACAAGCCCGTTTTCCTCTCCATCGGCTACTCCACCTGCCATTGGTGCCACGTGATGGAGCACGAGTCATTCGAGGATGAGAGCGTCGCGGCGCTCATGAACTCGACATTCGTATCCGTCAAGGTGGATCGCGAGGAGAGACCGGATATCGACGCGCATTTCATGAGGATCTGCCAGCTCCTCACGGGAGCGGGGGGGTGGCCGCTCACCATGGTACTTACCCCTGAAGGCAAGCCGTTCTTTGCCGCCACGTACATCCCTAAAGACAATGCATACGGCCGCAAGGGAATGCGGGAGCTGGTTCCCGAAATCGCGGAGCTGTGGGCCTCCAGACGCGCGGAGGTGGACGCCTCGGCCGAAGCCGTCGGGAGAGAGCTCGCAGATCGCGCAAGGGAAAGTTCGGGCACAGGCGGCGCCCCGGACCCGGAAGCGGCGGGCCAGGCGGCCCGGCAGCTTTCCCGGATGTTTGATTCGGAGAACGGAGGCTTTGGTGACGCTCCCAAGTTTCCCATGCCCGTCTTGTTCCCCCTGCTCCTCCGCGCATGGGAGCGCGGCAAGGATCCGGAAGTGCTCCGCATGGTCGAACAGAGCCTCACCGGGATGCGGAACGGGGGCATATTTGACCAGTTAGGATTTGGATTTCACCGCTACTCGACCGACGCCCATTGGCTTGTTCCCCACTTCGAGAAGATGCTCTACGACCAGGCGCTCCTGCTGCTGGCGTACACGGAGACCTGGCAGGCTGTTGGCAAAGACTTCTACCGGCGCACCGCGGAGGAGATAGCCGCGTACGTCCTTCGCGACATGACGTCCCCGGAGGGAGCGTTCTACTCGGCGGAGGACGCGGACAGCGAGGGCGAGGAAGGGAAGTTCTACACCTGGACGGAACGGGAGGCCGCCGCGACGCTGGGCCAGGCCGAGCTTGGGCAGTTTGTCGAGACCTACGGCGTGCTGCGGCCCGGGCAGAATATCCTGCACAGGGACAGCGCGGACGTCTCGGCTCCCGGCGGGCGGGAAGAGACTCTTTTCGCCGCGCGGGAGGGAAGGATCCGGCCATTCAAGGACGACAAGGTCCTGGCCGATTGGAACGGTCTCATGATCGCGGCTCTTGCCCGCGCGGGCGGCGCGTTCGACGATCCGCGGCTGGTCGAGGCGGCGGGCAGGGCCGCGGATTTTGTGCTGCACCGCATGAGCCCGGAAGGCAGGCTCTGCCACCGGTTTCGCGACGGAGAGACAGCCATCACCGCGTTTGCCGAAGACCACGCATTCCTCGCATGGGGTCTTCTCGAGCTGTACGAAGCGGGCTTCGAGGAGCGATTCCTTTCACGGGCCCTCGACGTTATGCAGGGTCTCACTGCGCATCATTGGGACGCGGAGGAGGGCGGCTTCTTTCAGACCGCCGCGGATGCGCCCCCGCTCCCGGGGGGGCGCGTCAAACAACTGTCGGACGGCGTCATTCCCTCCGCGAACTCGGTGGCGCTTCTCGTGCTGCTGAAGCTTGCCAGGATCACCGGCAGCGTCGAGTATCAGCGCATGGCTGAAGCGATCATGCGCCTGTCGCCGAGCCGTGGCGCCGAAGACGCGTATTCACATGCGTTCTTCCTCTGCGCCATGGATATGGCGGCCGGGCCCTTCTTCGAGATCGTCATCGCGGGAATCCCCGACGGAAGCGATGCACGCTCAATTGCGCGCGAGGTACGCCGAAGGTTCATCCCGCGCAAGGTCCTCATTCTTCGCCCAACTGACGATGCGGAGCCGCCGATCGTCCGGATCGCTCCGTTTACGAAACCGCTGGCCTCATTGAACGGCAAGGCGGCGGCCTACGTGTGCCGTGACCATGCATGTTCCCTGCCCACGGTTGATCCGGCAAAGCTGCTTTCTCTTCTGGGTACCGGCTAGAAGCTCACGTGGTCGGGATGCGGCCCGATACGCGCTCCCGCGTCGAGGGCGGTGATCCGCTCGACATCTGCCGGCGCGAGCGGGAAGTCGAATATGCGGCTGTTCTCAAGAATGCGTTCCCGGTGGATCGACTTGGGAATGGTGACGACTCCGAGCTGGAGGTCCCAGCGCAGCATGACCTGCGCAGCGGTCTTTCCGTACTTTGCGGCGATCCCGGCGATGACGGGATTGTCCAGGCTGCGTCCCCTTGTCAGCGGTGACCACGCCTCGTGGCGCACTCCCGCGCGCTCATCAAAGGCAAGGAGATCCTTCTGCACAAGGAAGGGGTGGAACTCCACCTGGTTCACCGCAGGCACCACTGACGAGGACTTCATGACGCTCTCCAGGTGATGAACGAGGAAATTGCTCACCCCGATCGCGCGCGTCTTGCCCTCCGCGTAGATTTTCTCCAGCGCTTTCCATGTTTCCAGAAACTTTCCCTCAACGGGCCAGTGTATGAGATACAGATCCAGGACATCGAGGCCGAGGTTCTTTCGGCTGCGGTCGAATGCCTTCAGCGTGCTCTGAAACCCCTGGTCCTGGTTCCACACCTTGGTGGTGACGAACACCGTTTCCCGGGGAACACGACTGTCCTTCAGGGCCCGGCCGACATCTGCCTCGTTCTGGTAATATGCGGCCGTGTCTATGTGACGGTAGCCTATTTCCAGGGCCCACCTCACAGCCTGTTCCGTCTCCCTGCCCGGCGGGGATTTGAATACGCCCAGCCCGACCCACGGGATATCGACTCCATTGTTCAGCTTCACGCTCGATGAAAGGTCCATGCGTGTAAGAAAGCATCTTTGCCGTTCGTTGTCCACTGGAAGCCCTGTTCGTGCCGCTGCTTGCCCGACAGGGAGAAAACGCTGATACTTTTCCGCGGGGGTAATCATGTTGGAGGGGAAAATCGTTGCAATCTCGGGGGCGGCCGGTGGGCTGGGGCCGACCGTGGCGCGCGCCTTCTTCAAGGCCGGGGCAACGCTCTGCGTCGGGGGACGGAGCATGGAAGGACTCACAAGGACGCTCGATCTGCTTCAAGTCCCGGCGGCAAGACGCATGGCAACGGTTGTGGATCTCCTGGACGCGTCCGCTGCAAAAGAATGGGCGGAAGCGATCCAGAAGAGATTCGGCAGGATCGACATCGTCCTGCACCTGGTAGGCGGCTACAAAGGCGGCACGTCCATTGCGGA
>Ga0187850_10000312_pt1 | contig 66130 bp, 67 predicted proteins | sample June2016WEW_4_15_FD_132436 | JGI IMG/M metagenome (GOLD analysis project Ga0187850, IMG submission 132436) | Peatland microbial communities from SPRUCE experiment site at the Marcell Experimental Forest, Minnesota, USA - June2016WEW_4_150 | ecosystem: Environmental > Terrestrial > Soil >...
AGGAAGCCTTCTTCGAGATCCACGCCGTGCTCGCCGAAGCTGATGAAGAAGTCGGCGCGCGCGTAGGGGTCGATGACCTCCTGAAAGCCCAGTTCGCTCTCGTGCATTTCCAGAGCCGGAATTCTGCGGTTGGCGCCATGGCCCGCCGCGCCGATGAAATCGCCGATCGCGCTGATATCGGGGTTCAAAACTTTGGCCGCCGCCGGACCGGCGCCGCCCAGATTCACGGGTTGGGGCTCCTGAGGGATGGACGGCGCGGGAGCCACCGGCGTTGCGGCCACCGCTGCGGGCGCCGCCGCCGCGGCCGGCGCCGCTTGCCCCTTCAGCGCTTGCACCTCCGCCTCCAGGGCCTTGATGCGGTCCTCCATGGCCTTCATTCGATTCAATAGCTCGCTGGTATCCTGCGCCGGAAGTTGGGCTGCCAGTAAGCCCAGGAGCGCAGGAACGAACAAAGAAATACGCATAATGCCTCGATTCCTCCCAGTTTCTCCGCTGCCGTGAATATTCGGCCGCACGCCCGGCCGATGGACCGGAAGCTAGTGGCCGCCAATCGGAAGCGAGGGACTAAGCGGGAGGCGCCCGCGAGGAACCCGCGGCGAGAAGCACTTCGTGGGCCGAGCCGGGCTCGAAGGAGCACTCCAGCCACACTACCTGGAGCACCGGCAGGAACTCCGCGGCAATCACCGGCTGAACGAACGGCAGCGGCCCCGCGTGACACAAGGCGCAGCAATGCTGTGAAAAACACTCGTGGGCATGTTCCGAGGCGAGAGAAGCCGCTTGCGCGCACACCACTGCGCACAGCAGCAGGCAGACAAACAACCCCCTCCGGCCGGTTAGCAAGAGAAACACTTTACCCATTATAGAACTCCCGGCGGGCTGGGCTCGTCGTTTGTCCCACCGGCGGAAGCAACATGAAGATGGGCAGACGCATCCCTATCATCCACAAGCTCCTCTTCCTATTGGACTACAACAAGACCCCAGATGTTACAAATGTCTTCGTGGGGCGGACCTCCTGGTCCGCGGGCCGACGCCCCCGTCGGCCCCAGAGGCCGGACCAGAGGGTCCGGCGCGGTCCAGGGGGACCGCCCCACCCAGTCTACAGCGCCGCTTCGCCCCGATCGTCGTTGCGGATCCGGATGGCGTCGGCGATTTCCGAGACGAAAATCTTGCCATCGCCGATGCTGCCGGTGCGCGCGGCGCCGATGAGGGTCCGGATGACCTCGTCCTTGAGGTTCGCGGGGATCACCATTTCCAGCTTGATCTTGGGGAGCAGGTCGACGTTGTACTCCCGGCCGCGGTACACCTCCTTGTGACCCTTCTGGCGGCCGTGACCGCGCACTTCGGTTATGGTGAGGCCATCGATCTGGATGGCTTTCAGGGCTTCCCGGACGCCTTCGAGCTTGAACGGTTGGATGATCGCTTCAATCTTGTACATGGGGCTACGCCTCGAAATTGTACCCTTCTTCGCCGTGTAATGCCAGGTCCATTCCCGTGGACTCGTCGCGCTCCGCGATCCGCAGGGGCACGATGAGCTCGGTGATCTTGAGCGCAATGAGCGTTCCCACCACCGCGACGGCGATGCCTATGGCCGCTCCCGTGAGCTGATTCGGCACCTGCATCCAATGGCCGTCAATCGCGCCGAGTGGAGCGGACTCGCCGCTGGCCAGCTTCAGCGCGCCGTTGACAGCCCGGGTGGCGAAGAAGCCGGTCAGGGTGCAGCCGATGAGGCCGCCGACGCCGTGCACGCCGAACACGTCCAGGGAATCGTCGTAGCCGAAGCGTTCCTTCACCGCCGTGACCATGTAAAAGCACACGAAGCCCGCGATCAGGCCGATGAGCACGGCGCTGAACGGCTGCACGAAGCCCGCGCCCTGCGTCACCGTGGCCAGGCCGGCGACCGCTCCCGAGATGGCGCCCAGCGCGCTGGCCTTGCCCTTGCGGAGTTTCTCGGCCAGCATCCAGGAAAGCGCGCCCGCTGCGGAAGCGAAGTGCGTCGCCACAAACGCGCTGGTGGCCAGCGACGATGCCGCCAATGCGCTGCCGGCATTGAAGCCGAACCAGCCCACCCACAGCAGGCAGGCGCCGATGAAGCTCAGGACGATACTGTGCGGCATCATTTGCTGGCTCGGATAGCCCCGCCTCTTGCCGATGTAGAGTGCGGTCACCAGGGCCGAGAAGCCGGAAGTGATGTGGACTACCGTGCCGCCGGCGAAGTCGAAGACCGGGATCTTGCCGCCCAGGTAGGCATTCAGGAAGCCGCCGTTGCCCCACACCATGTGCGCCACGGGGAAGTAGACCAGAAACGCCCACAATGTCGAGAACAGCACCATGGCGCCGAACCGTACCCGTTCCGCAAACGCGCCGGCGATCAGAGCCGGGGTGATGATGGCGAACATGAGCTGGTAGATCATGAAGGTCTGGTGCGGAATGGTGGGCGCATACGCGGCGTTCGGCTCGGCCCCAACGCCGTGCAGGAACAGGTAGCGCAGGTCCCCGATAATGGGGTTGCCCTCTGCGAACACCAGGCTGTAGCCGCAGACCGCCCACACCAGGGTGATGACGGCCATCATGGCGAAGCTCTGCATCATGGTGCCGAGGACGTTTCTCTTCCGCACCAGGCCGCAGTAGAACAGCGCCAGGCCCGGGCCGGTCATCATCAGCACCAGCGCGGAGCTGATGAGCATCCAGGCGTTGTCACCGGCCGATTGGGAGGATTTCACCGCGGCCCTCAGGGCCGCCAATTCCGCTTCAGTTCCTTCGGGCGCCCGAGCAAGCAGCGCCGAGGACAACAATAACACACCGGTAACGATCCGATAGGACACCGTGGTCACCTCGACGGGGAGTATTGGCTCGCAAGCCAAGCGAGCGGGTCAACACAGTATTAATGATAGCGGCCCGCCCGCGCCACAAAAACTTTGCATCGGGGCGATAGAGAATTCTTATCCTGGAACAAATCCCCGGCAACATCGTATTTCTAAGGTGAGGTAAGCCATGAGAGCCAATATCCTTGCCCTGGCCGCGTTAGCGGTGGTTCCATTTGAGGTGGCCTGCGATTTCGAGACGTGGTGCGACAACTCAGACCGGTTTCGGGAGGACTTCCAGTACAGCTTCGATCTCAAGCCTGGGGGACGGGTGTCGGTGGATACCTTCAACGGCTCGATCGAGATTCTAAGCTGGGAGAAGAACACGGTGCAGATCACGGGCACCAAGTACGCCGCGCGGGAAGAGGATCTGAAGGACATGAAGATCGAGACCAAGGCGGACGCAGGGTCGGTGCAGCTCCGCACCGTGCGGCCGTTGTCGCGGCGCGGGAACATGGGGGCGAAGTACTTCCTCCGGGTGCCTCAGCGGGTGGAACTGGACACGATTCACAGCTCGAACGGGACGATCCGGGTGGAGGACATCGACGGGAACGCGCGGCTGGACACCTCGAACGCGACGATCCGGATGCGGAAGTTGCATGGGCGCGTGGAAGCGAAGACCAGCAACGGCGCGATCGAGGGAGACGACCTGGTCGGGGAGGCGGTGCTGAGAACCTCAAACGGGGCGATCCGCATGGACCGGGTGCAGGGGGGAATAGAAGCCACCACGTCGAACGGATCGATTCATGTCGCGGTGTCTAAGCCCAAGCCGGGGCAGCCGCTGCGGTTCGAGAGCTCGAATGGGAGTCTGGACCTGGCGATCGCGGAACTGGCGAACAGTGAGGTCCGAGCCTCGACCAGCAACTCGTCGATCACACTGCGGGTGCCGGCGTCGATCAAGGCGCTGTTGCGGGCCAGCACCTCGAACAGCTCGATCACCAGCGAACTGGATGTGGTGACGCGGGGCACGCTGGGGAAGAACCACCTGGAAGGAGAAATCAACGGGGGCGGGCCGCTGATTCAGCTTTCTACGTCCAACGGCTCGATCAAGGTGCTCAAGCAGTAAGCTCCGGCCAAGCCGCAAGCCGCGCGAGCGAGCCAGCCACTGTCCTATCATTGGGGATTCATGAGGATACGTGTCGAGGCGGCGATCGTCGGGCTGGTCTCGGTAGCGGCGGTGTTGGGGTGGCAATACCTGACGGTGCGCTACAACTACCAGGGCAATTGGAGCGCGCTGTTCTGTACGGGGTCGAAGCTGGGGCCGCCGCCGCTGGAGGAATTTCGCGCCACGTACGTGTTTGGCGGGAGCTTCGGATACGACCGGCAGTTCTAGCGGTACATCGCGCACGATCCGTTCCTCGAGCGGAGCCTGTGGAAGAACGTGGATGCGCCACGGATCCGGTACCGGCGGATACTGGTGCCGGGGCTGGCGTAGCTGGGAGGGCTGGGCAGACCGAGAGCGATCGATACGGCGTATCTCGCGGTGATTCTGGGATTCGTGTTCCTGGGCGGGTATTGGGCCAGCCGGTATGCGTCGGCGCTGGGGCGGCACCCGGGCTGGGGACTGGCGTTCGTGCTGACACCGGCGGTGCTGGTGTCGGCAGACCGTATGACGGTGGATGCGGCGCTGGCGGCGCTGTGCTGCGGGTGGGTGTTGTACTGGGGAGAGAAAGCGGCGCCGCGCGCAGCGAGGTACGCGCTACTGGCGGCAGTTCCGCTGGCGAGGGAGACGGGGCTGCTGCTGAACCTGGCCAGCGGGGTCGTGCTGGCGCTGAGACGGAGAGGGCGGGAGTCGCTGATCTGGGCGGCGGCGATTCTGCCGTGCGCGGGCTGGTACGCTTTCGTGGCGGCCCGTACGCAGACGGGGGTGTGGGACTGGTGGGGTTTCGTGGAGAACGTGCCTCTGGCGGGGTTCATCCGGCGCGTGCTCCATCCACTGGTATATCCGCCGGGAACCCCACTGCCCTGGTTCGTCATCGCGCTCGACTATGTGTCGCTGGCGGGCATCGCGCTGGCGCTGGTGCTGGGCATCCGGCTGTGGCTGCGGCGGCGCGATGGCGCGGTCGAGATAGCGGCGCTGCTGTTTTGCCTGCTGGCGATTCAAACCGGGTCGGCGGACGTCTGGTCGCACGTGTTCGGCTTCGGCCGGGTGTTTTCGCCGCTGCTGCTGTTGCTGGCGATGAAGGGATTGGAAACGCGACGGAAGGTGCTGGCGTTGCCGTTGGCGCTGGTGACGCTGCGGGTGGGCGCGCAGTTTGGGGGTCAGGTGATCGGAGTGGTACGGGGGCTGTAGCGAACTCTGGCGGCGGACCAAACCGCCTGTCCCAGGCAGGCGGCCAGCAGCAGCAGTATCCAGTAGATGGGGTGTTGATAGCGCAGGTAGTTGTAGACGAAATAGTAGGGAACCGGAAAGGTCAGCAGAACAGAAACCAGCAGGAGAGCGGCCCACCGATTGCGGCGCGTGAGCAGGACAAGTCCGGCGAGCGCGAGCAGGTTCAAGGTCCAGAGGGCGTACCGGTGGATGGGGTGGCGCAGCACAGGGAACCAGAAATTGCGTACCCGCGCGGCGCTCAGCATGAGGAACTCGCGGGGGTGGTGGCCGATCCAATCCAGGGCGCGGCGAAGCCGCTCGTGGTTGAAGGCGAGTTCGCCTCGCTGCCTGATCTCGCGTGCGACGGCGGGGTTGGCATGCGGGTGCTCGAGCCAGTGAAAGGGCGCCTGAAGAGCCTCTTCGACGTCGGGAACGGCGCGATCGTGGTTGGAGACGTAAAGCTCGAGGCCGAGAGTATCTTTGATGAAGAAGAACCCGCCGAGTTGCAGGTAGTTGCGCAGGAGCCAGGGGGAGATGGTCAGCAGGGCGGCGGCGGCCGCGAGGGCGATCCAGGGCAGGAGCGGCTTGCGGAGCCGCCAGATGGCCAGCGCCAGCAAGCCGAGCAGAACGGGTAGGACGTTGGGGGCCAGCAGAAGGCCGAGGCCGCACCAGAAGCCCGCGCGGAGGTCTGAGGCAACCTTAAGGGAGGGGGCGGCCAAGAAGCGCGCGAAGAAGATGACCGAAAGCTCGAGGAAAACCGCGACCCAGGGAGCCTCGAAATCCCCCATGCACTCTGGCCAGAAGTGCCAGGGGACCAGGGCGCCGGCGGCGCCGGCCAGAATGCCCGGAAGGAGGCCGATGCCCAGCGACTGCGCGACCCAGGGGAGCAGGGCGTACTCGGCGGAAGCGACGGCGGCGGCGAGGATCATGCGGGCGAAGTCGGCGGCGCGGGTGTCGCCGAAGAGGGCGTAGAGGGGCGAGAGGAAGAGGGGATAGAGCGGAGCTATCTGAGCGGTGGGTCCGGTGGGGGTGGCATGGGGATCGGCAAATGAGCCGTTTCTGGCCAGCGAGATGGCAATGCGGACCGGCTCGGGCCGGCCGATTTCGTAACGGTGGAAGCCAAAAACCAGGGTGAGGCGGATCGCGAGGGCGACCAGGTAAATGGTCAGCGAGATCCGGATCAGCCGCACCTACTTCAACCCGAGTTCCTTGAACTTGGCCTCGAAAGCCTCCACGGGCTGCGCGCCCACGAGGATGGCCCCATCGACGCCATCGGGAGTGGTGCGGCCGATGATGAAACTGGGGGTGCCGGAGATGTTTAGGGACGTGGCCTCGGCCATGTCCTTCTGAATTGCCTCGCGGTACTTGCCGCTGGAGAGGCAGGTCCGGAACGGCTCCATCTTCAGGCTGAGGCTCTCGCCATGCATCAGGATGTCATTCTCACTGAGGCGGCTGGGATTGGCGACCAGGAGATCGCGCATCTTCCAGAACTGGTCCTGTTCGCCGGCGCAGCGGGCGGCTTCGGCGGCGTGGAAGGCGTTGACATGGAAATCGAGCGGGAAGTCGCGGCTGAGGAAGCGTACCTTGCCGGTGTCGATATAGCGCTTGCGGATCTCGGGGAAGGTGACGATGTGGAAGCGCTGGCAGAAGGTGCACTGGTAGTCGGTGAACTCGACCACGGTGACGGGTGCGTCCTTCTTGCCCAGCCAGTTGGGGTTGTCGAGCTTGAGTTTGGCAGGGCTTTCCCCTTCGGCGGGGTGCTGGGGTTGCGGAGCGGCGGGGCGGGCCTGCTTCTCGAGCAACTGACGGATCAGTCTGAGCTCGTTAAGGATGGCATCGGCCTGCTCGCGGGTGATGCCGGGCTGCTGAGGCTGGTCGGCCGCCCAGGCAGGCAGGAGCAGGCAGAGCAAAATCGGGATCGAGGAGAGTCTACACATGGGAAAGGACTAATATAGCGCAGTTGGCGCCGGGCAGGCTGAGCGCTCTGGTATCCTGATTCGTCGGGAGGTGTTATGAAGCGCGTGGTGTTGGTTCTACTCTGGTCGGTTTGCGGCTGGGCGGACGAGGGGATGTGGCTGTTCACCCAGTTCCCAAAGGAGCAGGTGAATAAGAAGTATGGGTTCGGGGTGACGGAGGAGTTCCTGAATCATCTGCGGCTGGCGTCGGTGCGGCTGGGGGCGTCGGGATCGTTCGTTTCACCGGTGGGGCTGATTTTCACCAACCACCACGTGGCCTCGGGTTGCATCCAGAAGCTGAGCTCGAAAGAGCACAATTACATGGCGAACGGCTTCTACGCAGAGACCGAGGCCGAGGAGCTGAAGTGCCCGGACACCGAGGCCAGCGTGCTCGAGCGGATCGCGGACGTGACCAAGGAAGTGAACGCGGGCGTGCAGGCGCAGCCGGGGACGCCGGAAGCGAACCGGGAGCGGCGGGCAACCCAGGCGCGTATCGAGAACGAGTGCGGCGCGAAAGCAGGGAACCGATGTGAGGTGGTGACGCTGTACTCGGGAGCGATATACAACCTGTACGAGTACAAGAAGTACACGGACGTCCGGCTGGTGTTCGCACCGGAGGAGGCGATCGCGTTCTTCGGGGGCGACCCGGACAATTTCACGTATCCGCGCTACGACCTGGACATCACCTTCCTGCGAGCGTACGAAAAGGGGCGGCCGGCCGCGACTCCCAACTACCTGAAGTGGAGCCGGGAGGGCGTGCGTGAAGGCGAGTTGACGTTCGTTTCGGGCAACCCGGCGTCCACGGACCGGTTCGTCACCTACGCGCAACTGGAGTATGAGCGGGACACGGAGTATCCGCTGGCGCTCGGCTACGTGGAGTCGGTGATCAAGACGCTGAAGAGTTTCGGCGCCCAGAACGCGGAGAACAAGCGGGTGTCGAGGGACAAGCTGTTCGGCGCGGAGAACACCTATAAAGCGCGCACGTGGGAATACAAGGGGCTCAAGACGGCGAAACTGTTCGAGGAAAAGAAGGCGCGGGAGGACAGACTGCGAGCGGCTATCGAGCGGAACGCGAAGCTGCGCCAGGAAGTGGGCGACGCGTGGGAGGCCATCGCGGCGGCGCACCGGAAATGGGCGCCGATCCAGAAGGCATACTATGCGCTGGAGGGCGGGCCGCGGTATTCCGACCTGTTTCGGATCGCGCGCAGCGTGCTGCGGCTGCCGGAGGAGAAAGCCAAGCCCAACGGTCAGCGGCTGCGGGAGTACACCGACGCGGCGCTCCCGTCGCTGGCGCTGCGGCTGTATTCGCCGGCGCCGATTGCGGATGGGGTCGAGATTGCGGTGCTGGCGAACTACCTGCACTTCCTCCGGGAGCAGCTTGGACCGGGGAACGCGACGGTCGAGGCGGTGTTGGCGGGGCGGGACGCGTGGCAGGCCGCGGAACACTATGTCACGACCAGCAAGCTGAAGGACGTCGCGGAGCGGAAGCGGCTGGCGGCGAGCGTGGAGGCGGTGAAGAACTCCGAGGACGGAATGATCCGGCTGGTGCGGGCGCTGGACGAGGAGGCGCGGGCGGTCCGGAAGCGACTGGAGGACGAGTTGGAGGCGGTGACGCGGGCCAATGCGACAAAGATCGCCCAGGCGCGATTTGCGATTTACGGAGCCACCGAGTACCCGGACGCGACTGGCACGCTCCGACTGTCCTACGGGCCGGTGAAAGGGTACGGCAAGATCCCCTACGCCACGGATTTCGCCGGGATGTATGCGCACGCCACGAAGGAGGAGCCGTTCCGGCTGCCGGAGAGCTTCATGAAGGCGAAGGGCGCGCTCGCGCACAAGACGCCGTTCAATTTCGTGAGCACCTGCGACATCATCGGGGGCAACTCGGGGAGCCCGACGGTGAACCTGAAGGGCGAAGTGGTTGGGATCATCTTCGACAGCAACCTGGAGGCGATGGCAAACCGCTTCGTGTACGACGAGGTGGAGGGCCGCGCGGTACACGTGGCGAGCCAGGGGATCATCGAGGCGCTACGGAAGGTGTACAAAGCGGAGCGGGTGGTGAAGGAGCTGGGGTTCGGGGAATAGCTGAGGGCTTGCGGGACAGCCGCAGAATAATCCCATTTCAGCCGATAAGTAGTGAGGGGGACGCTATACCCGCGGCTGCTCCAGGCCGCCGGTGGGTCTCTTGAGAGGTTGCGAGGGACCCGAGGCGCGCATGAAGGATTTCGACAAAGCACTGTACGAAGGGATGCTGGTGGGGTTTGGCCAGATCCTATCGCAATACAATGCGTTCGCGCGCGGATCCGTCCTGAAGGATGTGGGGCGGCAGATCATCGCCTATCTCAACAAGAATGGCTACCGATTCGAAGAAACGGGCGGGATGGAGGATCTCTCCAGGCTGATCGACCTGTTCGTGAAGAACGGATTTGCCGCGAAGCTGGACATCGAGCCGGCGGGCACTGGTCAGCGTTACATGTGGCGCGATTTGTACCTCCTGGACGCCTACAAAGAGTTGCAGGACCTTACTGGGAACCCCTTCTTGTCGTGCCCCTTGAACTTGTGCTTGTTCTACCTGGCCGACAAGCACAACAAGGTGCTGCACCTTCTCGAGAAGACATTCGACATGGCGCAGCGGCTCACCGTGGCGCAGTACGAGATCGTCGACAAGGACGCGGCCAGCCCGGGGGGATTCGATCCGCTGGTGATCGAGAACGTGAGGCTGTGCGAAATCGCGCAGGAACGAGCCGACAGACTGGAGAAGGCACAGAAGGAACTGGAGCGCTTTGCGGCGGTCCTTTTGGCAGCGAAGGAAGAGGCGGAAAAACAATCGATGCTGCTCAATGAGCAGGCGAAGCAGCTCATTCAGGCGCGCGAAGTTGCGCTACGGGCCGCGCAGGCGAAGTCGGAGTTCGTGGCGACCATGAGTCACGAGATCAGGACCCCCTTGAACGGTGTGATCGGCATGACGCAACTGCTGCTGGGTACCGCGCTGGATGAGGACCAGCGGGAGTGCGTGGAGACGATCACGCGGAGCGGAGAGAGCCTGCTGGGGATCATCAACGACATCCTGGACTTCTCCAAGATCGAGGCGGGGAAGATGGAAATCAAGATCGTCGATTTCGACCTCCAGGAAGTGATCGAAGAAACGATCGACCTGCTGGCTGTGAAGGTCGGCGAGAAGGGGCTGGAGTTCGCGGGGATTGTGGCCGCCGGTGTGCCGGTCAAACTGCGGGGGGATCCAGGAAGACTGCGCCAGGTGCTCATCAACCTGACGGGCAACGCGGTGAAGTTCACCCCACAGGGCGAAGTGCTGTTGCGCGCGGACCTGGCAGGCGAGCACGGGGACGAAGTGGACGTCGAGTTCTCAGTGACGGACAGCGGAGTAGGCATCGCGCCGGAGGATCGGAAGAGACTGTTCACTCCATTCTCGCAGGCGGACGGGTCCGCGACGGGTGCGCACGTGGGAACCGGGCTGGGACTGGCAATCTCCGAGCGATTCGTAGAACTGATGGGTGGTCGCATATCGCTGGAGAGCGAGCTCGGCAAGGGGAGCGTGTTCTCATTCACCGTGCGGTTCGGGAAGCAAGCGGATCAGAAGGGGCCTCCCCGTCACGCGCTGTGCGGCCGCGAAGCATTGGTGGTCGAGGACAACCCGGCGATGCAGCGGGTCATGGTCGAGTTTCTGGAGGGCTGCGGAATGCTGGCGAGAGCGGTCTCCGCCGGGGAGGCCATCTCCAGTATGGATGCGGCGCTGGGACGGGGAGCACCTCCCGACTTGGTGATGGTAGACTCGACGCCCAATGACCAAGACGGCCTGGCAATCATTCGGCGAATCAAGTCCGACCCGCGTCATGAACATGTGCGTACCATCCTGCTCACGCCATTGAGCCAGAGAGTTGTTCCCGCGCCAGCGGAAGCGGGGGTGACTTTCAGACTGAACAAGCCGCTCCAGCAGTCCTGCCTGCAGAAATGCCTGGCCAGGCTTTCCGTGGGAGAGACGGAAGCGGGGCGGCGGGAGCACGAAGATGGCAGGAGCGGCGGAGTTCCCCCTTTCCGCGCAATGAACATGAGCACGCCGGGCGCAGTCCGCGAATTGAAGGTTCTGGTCGTCGAGGACAACGCCACCAACCAGCGCGTCCAAGTAAGGATGCTGGAGAGACTGGGCCACCGTGCGGACCTGGCCGGCAACGGTCGCGAGGCGCTCTGTGCTCTCGGCCAGGCAGCCTATGATTTGGTGTTCATGGACTGTCAAATGCCGGAAATGGACGGTTTCGAGGCCACTGCCGAGATCCGCCGGCGCGAAAAGGACACACGGCGCACGACCATCATCGCCATGACCGCGAACGCGCTGGAAGGAGACCGGGATCGCTGTCTGGCGGCGGGCATGGACGACTACTTGACCAAGCCCGTCAAACTGGACGATCTCGATTCTGCGATCCGGAAGTGGGATGCGACCTCCCGGAATCCCAGCCCTGTACCCCAGCCGTAATTCCGGCGTGCCTGGCGCTCGCGGCCCCGAATGTGAAATACTCCACTAATCGTGGCCCGCGTTTTTCTCAGTTACAGCAGCAAGGACCGGGTTTTTGTCCGGGAGTTGTGGCGGCGGCTGACGCGCGACGGCGTGGCCTGCTTTTTCGACCAGGAGTCGATCGAGTGGGGCGCGAATTTCGTGGTCAGTCTCGAACAGGGAATCGACGAGTGCGAGTTCCTGGTGGTAGTGCTGTCGCCGGATTTCGTGCAATCCAAGTGGGCGGAGCTGGAGCGGACGTCGGCGGGAGTGGAGCGGAGGATACTGCCGTTGCTGTTGCGCGCCTGCGAGGTTCCCCGGTTTTTGAAGACGGCCAACCAGATTGACGTATCCACTGAGAGGCTCTTCGAAGAAAACTATCCCGGGATTTGCGCGGAGTTGGGCGGCACGGTGCGGCCCGATCCGGCGCCGCCCACGGACCGCAATGCGCTGCCTCCGGTGAGTCCGCTGCCGGCAGTCCACCGGATGCCGTACCGCTCGCTGGGAGACAGGTTCGTGGGGCGGGTGGATTCGCTGTGGCGGCTGTACGATCAGCTTTCCCAGGGGAAGACCAGCGTAGTGCAGGGAGTCGGGGTGGTAGCCGGCACGGGGGGACTGGGCAAGACGCAGCTCGCGGTCGAATACGTCCATCGGTTCAACGGCCACTACCCGGGCGGGGTCTTCTGGGTGGAGGCGGACCAGGGGATTCCCAGGCTCATCGACGTGGTCTCCCGCTCGGCGGAAATCGAGGTGGATGGCAAACGGCCTGAGGCGGACCAGCTCGAAGCGATTTGGGGCGGCCTGGGCCGCCGCGCGGCGAGCCTGGTGGTATTGGACAACTTTCCGGAAACCGTGCCGCTGGAGCCGTTGCTGCCGTCCGGTGGATGCATCCATGTGCTGGTGACCACCCGCCGCCGGGATCTCACGCGCCATCCGCACTTGACCTTGCCGTGTTTGACGACGCGGGAGGGTGTGGCGCTGCTGAACTCCGGCGATCGGCGTTTCGGCGCGGAAGCGGAGGCGCTGGTCGAGGACGTGGGGGGACTGCCGCTGGCTCTCGAACTGCTCCGGAGCTACTTGGATCTGTGCCCGGACGTGGGTGTTGCCGCCATGCGGCGCGCGCTCAAGGAGACGGGCGAGATGGCGCTGCTCGAGGAGTTCGCGGCCGAATACCGCGACGAGCTTCCCACGCGCCACGAACGCAACATCGCCGCCACGTTTCAGGTGAGCTGGGACCGGGCCGGCGGAGACGGAAAGGAAGTGCTGCGGGTGATGGCGCACCTGGCGCCCGCGCCGGTCCCGTTGCGGCTGTTGCGGGCCAGCCTGGGCTGGGAGGAATCGTCCGGGGTCGCGGATCGACTGTCGAGGGCCATCACGGATGTGTGGCGCCTGTCGCTGGTGGATCGCAGCGAGCAGGGCGAGCCCAACGCCCACCGGCTGATTCTGGGGTTCGTTCGGCGGCAGCCGGAGAGCGGTTTGTGGTGGCCGCAGGCCGTGGCGGCGTTAGCAAAGGAAATGCGCCGCGCGTTCGACGATCAGGACACGGCGTCCTTCCGGGAACTGGAGGGAGTCGTCCCTCACGCCCAGATGGTGCTCGCTCGCCCCGACCTGCCGGTGGAGAGTGCGATCCGGATCGCGACCGCTCTGGGCCGGCACGAGCGGACCCTGGGACGTTACCTGCTGGCGAAGTCCTTCTATCAGGTTGCACTGGATCGAAGCGAGCGCAGCTATGCGGCGGGCCATCCCTACATCGCCATCAGGCAATCCAACCTGGCGCTGGTGCTGATGGACTTGGGGGAACTGGAAGAAGCGCGGGATCTGCTGCGGAAGGCGCTGGCCTCGGACGAGCACAGCTATGCGGCGGGCCATCCCTCCATCGCCATCAGTCAATCCAACCTGGCCTCGGTGCTGGAGGACTTGGGGGAACTGGAAGAAGCGCGGGATCTGCTGCGGAAGGCGCTGGCCTCGGACGAGCGCAGCTATGCGCCGGGCCATCCCTCGATCGCCAGGAGGCAATCCAACCTGGCGACGGTGCTGAAGGACTTGGGGGAACTGGAAGAAGCGCGGGAGCTGCTGCGGAAGGCGCTGGCCTCGGACGAGCGCAGCTATGCGCCGGGCCATCCCTCCATCGCCATCAGGCAATCCAACCTGGCGGCGGTGCTGCAAGACTTGGGGGAACTGGAAGAAGCGCGGGATCTGCTGCGGGAGGCGCTGGCCTCGGACGAGCGCACCCATGCGCCGGGCCATCCCTCCATCGCCGTGGATCAATCCAACCTGGCGATGGTGCTGCAAGACTTGGGGGAACTGGAAGAAGCGCGAGATCTGCTGCGGACTGCGCTGGCCTCGGATGAGCGCAGCTATGCGGCGGGTCATCCCTCGATCGCCCTCAGGCAATCCAACCTGGCGACGGTGCTGAGGGACTTGGGGGAACTGGAAGAAGCGCGGAATTTGGCAACCAAGGCTCACGCCTCCATGCTCGCCAAGTTCGGCCCGAACCATTGGAGGACCAGGACCGTTCGGGCCAATCTGGACAGCTTGTCAGACGCCGCTGGTGGTCCTAGGGGCGGATAGTGTAGACTACCCCGCATGTTGGCGGAGATGCTGGAGCGGCTGGAGGAGGCGAAGCGGCGGTTCGGCCCGGGCGAGGGGGCGCGGACGACGGAGCTGATTGCGGCGGTGGCGCGGGAGCGGATTGGGGATGCGGCGTCGCTGATTCGGTTCCATGAGGCGCTGCTGTTTCTGCGGGCTTATCCGGCGAGCGCGGAGGTGGCGCGGGAGGCGGACCGGGCGCTGGCTTCGTTCGCGGAGCGGGTGGCGGGGATGGAGGGGCTGGACGAGCCGGAGGTGTCGGGGATCGCGGGGACGGCGTTTTCGGCGGTGTTCAGCTACGACGTGGCGCGGCGGCTGGCGGCGGCGTATCCCGAGCGCATCGACATCGACTGGGAGGGGTACGAAACGGACCGGCTGGGACGGTGGTTTCGACGGTTCCTGCCGCTCGTGGAAGAGGATTGGACGGTAGAAGCGAACGTCCCCTACCTGGACTGGCTACGGGCGGCGAAAGGCGGCGCGGGGCCGGATCTGCCCTTTATCCTGAAGCGGATGGAGGCGGACCAGTACGATTCGCTGGAGTTGCCGCTGCGCTGGGAGCTGGGGGAGACGGAGGCGACGCGGACGCGGGCGCGGATGCCGGCAGGTCCGATGTTCTTCCACGACGGGCCGCTGATCCGGCGCTGCTCGCTGGCGGAGGAGATCCCGGAACTGGAGGTGGTGCGGCTGAGCCGGGCGGAAGGAAAGCGGGCCATCGAGCAGGCGGTGGATATGTCCGCGCCGCGGTACCGCGAGCTGTATGGGTTCACCTACGGCGACCCGGGGCTGGTGCTGCGAGCGGAGGCGGGGCGCGGGGTGCGGTTCACCCTGTGGGGCGTCGCGCCGGAGCGGCGGCTGCCGCTGCGCGCCTACCATTGCGCGGTGATGTCCAAGAACGGGGTGCCGGTAGGGTACGTCGAGACGCTGAGCCTGTTCGAGCGGATGGAGGTGGGGTTCAATGTGTACTATACGTTCCGGGAGGGGGAGTCCGCCTGGCTGTACACCCGGCTGATGCGGCTGTTCCGGCAATTGACGGGAGTGACGTGCTTCTCGGTGGACCCGTACCAGATCGGGCGCCACAATGAGGAGGCGATCGCCTCGGGGGCGTTCTGGTTCTACCGGAAGCTGGGGTTCCGGCCGGTGAGAGAGCGGGCGGCGCGGCGGCTGGCGGTCGAGGAGCAGAGGATCGCGGCGGACCGCGCGTACCGGACTCCGGCGGCGACGTTGCGAAAGTTCGCGGCCGGGTACATGGTGTACGACGAGGAGGGAAGCTGGGACCGGTTCCGGGTGCGCAACCTGGGGCTGGCGGTCCAGCGGCGGATGGCGGAGCGGTTCGGAGGGGACGCGACGAAGATGCGGAGGGAGACGGTGGCGGCGGTCGAGCGCGCGCTGGGGATCGAGCTGGAGCGGGGGCAGGAGGCCTGGGCGCTGGTGCTGGCGCTGATCCCGGACCTGGGGCGCTGGACGGCCCAGGAGAAACGCGGGGTGGCGCGGATCCTGCGGGCCAAGACGGGGCCGGACGAATCGCGGTACCTGCGCCTGATGGCAGGGCACCGGCGGCTGCGGCAAGCGGTATTGGAATTGGGTGTTTAGAATGGGAGGCATGGTAAGACTCGAAACAGTACTGGAATCTTGGAGGTCGATCCGGCAGGATACGGCGCAGGCAGTGGAGGATATGCCCGGTGGGGAAATGGGTTTCAAGCCGGTGCCCGAGGTGGGTTCCTTCGGCGAGATCGCGCGGCATGTCCTGGATACGAGCCATGCGTTGACGGGGTTGCTGCTGGCGGGCGTGGACAACCTGGCAACGCCGGAGTTCCGGAGAATGGTGAAGGAGCACACGCGGCCGCTCCCGGAGAAGCTGGATGCGGCGACGCTCGCGGCGGAACTGCGCTCGTCGCTGGAGGAGCGCCTGGCGGAGCTGGCGCGGCAGCCCGCGGAGTTCTTCTCGGGGATGATCACCCGGTTCGACGGGCAGCAGGTGACGCGGCTGGAAATGATACAGCTTGTCAAGGAGCACGAGCTGACGCACCGCCAGCAGTTGTTCCTGTTCCTGCGGATGAAGGGCGTCGTGCCGGTGACCACGCGGCGGCGGCAGGCCAAGAAATAGGCCGCACGAAAAAAATAGCAGCGGACGGCCCTTGGCAGCTTCCCAAAAACGAAGTAGTTTGAATAGAGGCAAATGGTTGGCACATCACTGGAGGGAAACGCATGGTGATCTGTCCGGTCTGTGACGCGGAGATCGACGTCGAGGAAGACGAGCTCGAGGAAGAGGATACGTTGACCTGCGACGAGTGCGGCGCCGATCTGCATGTGGTGAGCGTGGAACCGCTGGCCCTGGAGCCGCTCGAGGAAGAGGACGAGGACGAGGAGGCTTCGGACTTCGACGACGAGGATGAGGAAGACGAGAATTGGAAGTAGACTCGTCCCGAACCTGGGCATGGCGGCGGGCGCGATGGCGCTGATTCTGCTCGGGGGCGGGAGGGAAGCGAGCGGTGTGGACCAGGGCAAGCGGGCGCAGGCGCCCTACGCTCTGATCACCGGTACGGTGTTTCGGGAGACGGGCCTGGCATTCCCCGGCGTGGAGGTTACGCTGGCGGCCGCCGGAGACACGAAAGGGGCCCGCAAATTCAAGAAGATACAGGCGGCTACCAGTGCGCGGGGTGAGTTCGTGCTGAGGGTTCCGGCGGCGCCGATGAACTTTACGCTCACCGCGAAGGCGCCCGGGTACCAGGCGCAGGAGAAGCCCGTCACGGTAACCGGAGAAGACCGAATTGATGTATTCTTCCGGCTGGAGCCTGCGTCCAAGTAGGGGAATGGAGAATCTAATGAGAAGTGTACTCACCGTGCTGGCGCTGGGGGTGGTGCTGTGGGCAACGCAGCCGCTGGCCATGGCGCAGAAGGTCAAGGAGGACCCAAACGTCCGTTCGGTCGAGGGTACGGTGACGGATGCGAGCGGCGCGGCGGCGGGAAGCGCGGTGGTGTATCTGAAGAACACGAAGACCCTGCAAGTCCGGACGTTCAATACGAGGGACGACGGGAGCTACGTGTTCCACGGGCTGAGTACGAACATCGATTACGAGTTGAAGGCCGAGCGTAGTGGCGCTTCCAGCGATTCGAGCAGACTGAGCACGTTCGACTCGCGCAAGAAGGCAGTCATCAATCTGAAGTTGAAGAAGTGATGGACAAGGCAGAGCCTTATCCTACTGCAAGCGGAGGGGAAGATGGGACGTTTGCTATTGACGGCTTGCGCCTGCACGGTCGTCCTGCTGGGGCAGGAATTCAAACTGGGATCGCAGGTGAGCGATTTTGGGATTAAGGACGTCCAGGGCAACGGCGTGCACTTTTCGTCGCTGAAAGGGGACCTGACGGTGGTCCTGTTCATCGCGACGCAGTGCCCGGTCTCGAACGCGTACAACGAGCGGATGAAGGCCTTGTACACGGATTACGCGCCCAAGGGAGTGAAGTTCGTGTTCATCAACGCGAACCGGACCGAGCCGGCGGCGGAGGTGGCGCGGCATGCGCAGGAACACGGCTTCCCGTTCCAGGTCTACAAGGACGACGACAACGTCGTCGCGGACCGGTTCGGAGCGAGCGTGACGCCGGAGGCGTTTGTGCTGGACCGGACGGGTGCCATCCGGTACCATGGGTCGGTCGACGACTCGCAGGTAATCGAGCGGGTCCAGACGCCGCGGCTGAGGAACGCGCTGGACGCAGTACTGGCCGGGCAGCCGGTGGGGCAGCCGGAGACCAAGGCGTTCGGGTGCTCGATAAAGCGGATCAAGAAGGCGGCGTGACGCGGAGGCTGCTACTCGTCCAATTCGCGGCCCTTGCGGTGGCGCTAGCGCAGCCGGCGCGGCTGGCCCCGCTGGACGAGGCAGGATTTCAGAAGCTCACCGCCTCGGGGAAGGGGCGGGTGGTGCTAGTGGACTTCTGGGCGACCTGGTGTGAACCGTGCCGCGCCGAGATGCCCCAACTGGTGGCCCTGGAAAGCCGTTACCGGGACCGCGGGCTGAAACTGGTCGCGATCTCCTGCGATGAGCCGGAGCAGGAGGCGGGCGCGCTGGAGTTCCTGAAGAAACAGCGGGCGCCGCTGCCGGGCTACATCAAGCGGCCGCGAGACGACGACAAGTTCATCAACGCGATCGATGCGAAGTGGAGCGGCCAACTGCCGGCGCTGTTCCTCTACGACCGCGAGGGCCGCAAGGCGAGGTCGTTTTTCGGCGAGACGGACATGGCGGCGCTGGAAGCGGCCCTGCGAACACTGCTTTGACACTACTCGAAAAACATCTCGGCCGGCTCAAGGGCCAGACGGCTTGGATCACCGGAGGCAAGCGGATTGGGTGCACGGTGGCGCTGGCGCTGGCCGAGCAGGGTGTGAACCTCGTGCTGAGCTACCGCCGTTCGGAGGCGGAAGCGGAATCGACGGCCGCGGAGGCGCGCAAGCTGGGCGTGCGGGCGATCACGGTGCAGGCCGACGTTTCCGAGCGCGGAAGCGTTAAGGAAGCGGTCGAAAGGGCGCGCGCCGAGTTCCCGCGGATCGACATCCTGGTCAACATGGCGTCGGTGTACGAGCCTGTCGAGATCGGCGAGGCTGGCGAGCGGGAGTGGCGGGACAGCGTCGGGGCGCACATTCTGGGCACCTTTTGGCCGGCGCAGTTGATCGTTCCACTGATGCCGCGGGGCGGGCACATCATCAACGTGGCGGACGCGACCTCGATCGGCAAACCGCAGAAGCGCAACCTGCCTTACGTGGTGACCAAGGCGGCGGTGGCGGCGATGACGCGGGCCATGGCGCTGGAATACGGCGAGCGGGGGATCTTCGTCAACGCGCTGGCGCCGGGGCCGATCCTGCCGCCAGAGGACTTCCCGCGCGAGACCTGGGAGCGGATCCGGGCGCGCTCGGCAGTGAAGTACCCGGTGACGGACGAGGAAGCCGTGGAGCAGTTCGCGCTGCTGGTCGTATACCTGGCGGTGACGACGGTGGCGAGCGGGCACCTGTACGCGCTGGACCAGGGGCAGAATCTGAGCTGAGGGCGCCCAGCGCCTTGCGCCGACCTGGCTCGACCCGGGATGCGTTCGCGCGCCTCAGCGAACCAGCCCGCCTCCGTAGTGCAGCTCGTAGAGCTTGGTCTCGCCGCGCGCGATCGCCTCCTCGCCATGGAAGCTGTCGAGCTGGCCCTGCACACGGTTGGTGTAAGTGTAAGCGCCCTGCTCGACCCGCCGCGGTCCCCGATAGGGCTCTTCCAGAGGAACGCGCATCAAAGCGACGTGCAGGAGCTTAACCACCGCTGCAACCTCCCTGGCGTCGATGCCTGGACGGATATGGCCGGCGTAACTCGTTGTCCAGACGGGCTTTCCGGACTCGTAGACGATCTCCTGGCCAGCGAACGTGGACTCGCCGACGTAAATATCCCGGTACAGAAACGGGCCTTGCGAGTACTCGAGCTGGCGCGTCCCGCTGAGTAGTGGCTTCATGGAAGCACTGTCGCCCTGACTGGCGTAGGTGTGCTTCTTGGCCTCCACCAGGAACCGCTGAAGGGCGTCGTTGCCGGCCGTGCCTTGCGCCAAAGCTGCGCCTGAACCGAAGACCAGCAAGAGAATGCCATATCCAATCCTGCGAATTCGCATGGAGTGTCTCCTCAGGACAAGATACAACAGGTCGACGCGTTCCCGGGAACCCCGCCGCAGTCCTACCTACGCGGCAGCCGAGAAGGTGGGCGAGGTTCTGGCCAGCTCCGCCATGGCGTAGGGGGAGACGTTCTCGGCCTGTAGGAAGAACGTCATCCGGTTGGTGGCCGGATCGTAGTCCGAGCGCAGCCAATCGCCTTCTTGCACCTGGCCGCTGGCGATCAGGTTGGACATGGGCTGCACCAACGTCCGCTCGACCGCGCGTTTCAGGTGGCGCGCACCGTACTTCACATCGGTGCCTTCCCGAAGCAGGTAGTCCTTGGCTGCGGCGGTCACGCTGAAGACAAAGGGCTTGGTGTTCGGCGACTGGAAGATCCGCTCCTGGACCAGGCCCAGCTCGATGTCCAGGATCCGGCGCAATTCGGGGTCGCCCAGGGAACGGAAGACCACGATCTTGTCCAACCGGTTGATGAACTCGGGTGTGAACTTGCGGCGGGCCGCTGCGACGCCGGCCTGGGCGATCTTGTCATCCAGGCGCTCGCCGGGGTCGGGGGAGACGAAGCCCAGCCCGGGGGTGGTGAGCGCGCTCATGTTGGAGGCGCCCAGGTTGCTGGTCATGAAGATCAGGGCCTTGGAGAAGTCCACCTTGCGGCCATCGCCCAGCGTTAGAGTGGCTTTGTCCAGGATCCCCAGCAGCAGGTTCCACAGTGCGTCGCTGGCTTTTTCGATCTCGTCGAACAGAACGAAGCTCAAGTCGAGCTTCTCGGTTAGGTATTGGTTGAGCGTCTCCTGACTCAGCATGGGGTGCGTTTCGCGATGCCCCAGGTACCCCGGGGGCGAACCGATCAGTTTGGCGATCTCGTGGCTGTGCTGGAACTCGCCGCAGTCGATCTTCACGACGGCCCGTGCGCATCCCACCAGGATCTCCGCCGTCGCCTCCACGATGCGGGTCTTGCCGGAACCGGTCGGGCCAAGGAACAGGAAGTTTCCGACCGGCCGTCCGGGCGCGTGCATGCCCGTGAGGAACATCTGGTAGACATTGACGATCTGAGCGATCGCCTCGTCCTGTCCGACGATCAACCCCCGCAGGCCAGTCTCGAGGAGTCTTGCCTCGCAGCCGAGGTTTGTGACGTCGAGGGGTGCGCTGAGCCGGGCCATTCTCCTTTTCCCTTCGTGAACGGCAAGTTATAGTACCTTGTTCACCTAACAAACATATCGGACAGAGTACGGGTTTTCACCGGATCCGCGACGGCCGCGATAGAGTATGAGTAGGCCGTGCGCAGAATCGTTCGCTACATGTTCGTGGTGGTGGCGGCCGCGTTGCTCTACCTGGGCTGGACGTTTGCGGACCGCTACAGGAGCAACCGCGAGTTCGAGCGTGCTCGCGCCCGGCAGATGGCGCCAAGCCTTCCTCCCGACTACGGCAGCACGGTGAAGATCCTCCAGTTCTACGCCAGCCCCGAGGTGCTGAACAAGGGCGAACGAGCGATCTTGTGCTACGGAGTCGCCAACGCCCGAACCGTGCGCATCGAGCCGGAGGTCGAGCCAGTCTGGCCCGCGTTGAGCCGGTGCTTCAACGTCGCGCCGCAGAAGGATACCCGCTACACGCTGACCGCCGAGAGCGCGGACGGCAAGCGCGTCGAGGAGTCGTTCCTCATTCAGGTGCGGAAGCGGTAGGGATCGTCACAAAAGCCGAACCAGGCATGAAGCTGTGCAACTCTAAGGATGCGTACCGGATGGCAGCCGGCTCAGAACCGCCTCGAACACGTCGTGGGCCGTTGCCAGGGCGTCAGCAGCCTCCTGGGAGGTTGCTTCTTCGGGGTCACCGGGGTAGCGAAACTTCCACGCGTATTCGGTAAGGGGTGCCGCGCGACGAAGCAGCGGCTCCAGGCTCTGATCGATCTGACAGCAAGCTTCTCCCAGTTCGACCAAATTGTGCGTCTTGCGGAACGGGAGAAGGTTCCACGACAAGAACGCCTTCAGGGACTTCTCGACGGCCTGCTGCGAGTGGAACACAATGTCGTCGGCAAACGGCGGATCTGCCTGCGATTCGTACTGGGCGGCAGCCAGGTCCTTGGCTGCCTTCGATAGCCAGGCGCGTACCTCCGCGATGAGCGCAGGATCAGGCGACATGGAGGAGTTTTCCCTCGCGAATGACCGTAGCCGGCAAGGACACTGGAAGATGAGTCCGGCTCTCGAAGCGGCTCGCGCTCCAAACCAGCACATCCGCCGCGGCCCCAGTGCCCCACATCACCTCGTAGGCGAGGCGACTGCGGCGGCGCTCGGGCGGCGCGTCGTCCGGAACGACTACCAGAACGTCATAGTCGCTGTCCGGGCCGGCGTCTCCCCTGGCGACGGAACCGAACAGATAGATGCGCTCCGGCTGGTAGGCTTCGGCCAAACGACGCACGACCTCGGCAAGGAGCGGATCGTCGGCCGATGGCGTCTTGAAGACGGTGGTCTGCTCAGTGCCCATGGTTCGTCCCCACCAGTTTGCCACAACCGGCAGGGAAGAGAACTGGAAGTTAGGGAGGGCGTGGCTCTTGCTGCCGCAGCCCTCTGTGCCGATCGCGGCACTGGGAGCGGCGGCCATCGTGCGATCAGCCGCGTTGCGCAGACAGAGGCCGCTATGGCTGTTCCGCGATCTTGAAGCTGTCTATGCGCCAACCATGGCTCCAGGAGGAAGATCCTCCGATTTCGAGATTCGGGAAATGATCCGCGAACCGCCTCCAGAGCGCGGCTTGTTCGGGCGTAAGCGCGGCCGGGCGGTTAGAATCTCGACTGTAGATCAGCTCTCCGACTGTACGCGCGAGGTCCGCGCGCTCCTCGTCGGGGAACACAGCCGACAGCTCTCCCCGATACTTCTCATTCAACCAACTTCCGCTTGCCAGCCAGGTGTCACGAGCGGTTGGGAACGCAGCGAAGAGACCCCAACGCACCCGTTTTCGAAAATAGTCGTGGCAGTTGTTCAAGGATTCGAGCCCGCCCTGCTGTGGAGGCCTCAGGAGTAGGAATCCAATTCTATCCAGCTCAAGAGACGTGATGCGTGGAAGCACCAAGTCCAGTAGTGAACTTGACAGCCCGTCGTGCCACGGGAATCGTAGTGACCCCCCACGTCCCATCTCCCACTCCCGGAGGCCTTGTTCGTGAAGCTTATCGTTCCCAAGGTCAACGAGCCACCCTTTTCTAGCAAGCTGGTAGAGACTTGCCGCATCGTACTGCTCGATCCAGACGGAGATGGGTAACACAGGCCACGGGTGATCCGGATAGCCGTGGGACGCGCAAAGCTCGTTCGAGAGCTCGGATCTGTGGTCCAACAGGTAGGTCAGCCAGCTACGGAAAAGCGCCTCAGCGACCGCCGGTTGATCTGCCATGGCGTTCCGGGCGAGGTTCGATGCTGCGTACCGGCGAGACCCCTGAGACCGCCAATTGAGACGAATTCTTCCAAGAAACGAGTCAGTGAGCCCCGGCAAATCTCCGATCTTGAATCCACCCCGGAGCAACACCGATCTGGGGGACTTCCTCTGTTCACGTCCGATGCGGCCCGAAATGTTCCTGGCCTCCGCCTCCTCTCTTCTGCGACGCTCAAACTCATTGATGAGCACCAGCTCACCCTTCATCCCCGCGGCCGGGTCGTGGATCGGAATCCTGAGGGAGCCTGCCGCGAGATCCGGGGGCACCTCCACGCTCTTCTCTCCAGAGGGGATCACGTCACGGCTGATCGTGCCGTACTCGAGGTGAAGGTCATACGGCAGTTCCTGGCAGACATCAGCGAGATAGTCCTTGATTGCGTTCCAGCCGGGTGGTTTGTTCTTGCGATCTTCTTCGCTGCCTCGGGTCAGGTAGAGGGTGACCTGCGTCCCCTTCCATCGCCTCTGACCAACGTTCGGCTCCTCATCGAGCCGAATCAGGCGGGTGGGGCCGTCGATTACCAGGGTTCGCTTGTGGGTGTCTCCGCTCCATCCCTCGGCCATCGCCGTCTCTACCTTTACCCTGTCCGCCAGAAGGAAGCAGGAGAGGAAGCCGATTCCGAATTCCGAGACAGGGGCGAAATCCAGGCCGGCTTTCCTGAGCTCCACGCGGTGCTTGTTGAACTCCGTGGAACGGTAGTAGGACTGCCCGACTTTGAGGAAGTAGGTGCGCAAGATCAATTCGTCCATTCCGGCGCCCGTGTCCGTGACGGTCAGCTTCGGCTCCGGGGACTCGGACGTGGGCTCTTCATAACGGACGAAGATCCTGTTCTTGACGGACATTTCTTGCACGCCGGGGTCGGACAGCTCGGTCAGAGCATCGCGCAGCTTGCATGCGTCAACCGCGTTCTGAACCAGCTCGCGCACCGCGACCAGCGGATTGTCGTAAATAGCCCCACCCATCAGCAGCGAGTAGATCCGCTGGTCATCAAGCTCGAAGCGGTAGGGGACGTACTTGTACCCCTCGGCGTGGATTTCAGCTTTGGCCGAGGAAGGCAGCAAGAAAGGCCATCGGGACTCGTCTTCGGAACCGAAAGTCAGCTTGGTTTTCTCCATCTCGCCGGTGATGGCGGCGCAGAACTGAACCACGGCATGATGCACAATGTGGTTCCGGCAGCGGCCCTTGAACACGATGGCGCTCTCGTCGATGTTCCAATGGGAAATCGCCAAGTGCTTGCTCCACTCGAGGACGGCCTGGTTCTCTTCCGGCGCCAGTGGGCCCGGCATCAGGTACAGGAAGAGCGCGGGGGGCGTCCGCTCCCGATCAAAATCGAGAATATCCGCGAGGCGCAGCGCGGCCGCAACCATCTGCAAGTCCGCAGCGGCGCAGCCAACTGTATAATCCCTCGGGAAACGCAGATACCCCAGGTTCTTAGGGTCGTTCTGCGCCAGAACCTCCGCGTCTTCGTTATGGCTGACACAGACGTCAACGAGCTTCGCCCGAAAGGAATCGCCGTCGAATGCCAGACACGAGTCCGGGTCCGGGATCCTCTCGCGGTCGCGGTCGTGGAGCCCGCGCACGGTCCGCAGGAGCTCCTCATATCGCTCCGGTGTCGCGTGCCGTTCGCGGGTGTCCGCGCACAGCAGGGCTTCCTCAGCCTGGAAGAGCTGGTGGTCGAGGCGGTGGCGAGCGGTTTCCGCCAGTTCGGGATCCAACAGCTTGGTGCGCAACTGCTCCATCCGGGTCTTAGTGGATTCATCCCATTCCGCTCGCTCCCAGATCTCGGAACCCTCGAGCCGTGCTTGCCGCTCGTCCGGGCTGAGGCCCATTCCAAGGTCGTGAAGATGGGCGGCCAGGACCAGCATCGCGATCTCGGGGGGAGTCAGGCGCTCCCTCCGCTCCGGCGCCAGAATCTGCCACATGAGGTGCGCGACTTTCAGGCCGTGGGTCCGGTCATGCAGCGTGAAGGTCTCCATCTCGCGTGAAGCTACTCTGTCCATGAGGAGACCGAGGGTTTTCTCCACGAGGTCGGTGACGTTCGTGTGGAGGCACCGGCAGGCAGTCTTGGCCTTTTCGCCCAAGGCGGCGCCCCTGGGGTCCCAGTTCGCCTCTCCTTTCGCGTAGTTCTCAAGTCGCCGCATCAAGTCCAGTTCTCGTACGGTGGGTGGGGTCTCAGGAATCGGCATATTCACACCTCCAGCTCCCAAGAATGCGACAGTCATGATACCGCACCGCCCGGAACGAAGTTGGCGCGGTAGGGTTTACTCCCCGCCTCCAGCTTCTTTGTCCATGCCCATTTGGGAGAGGCGGTAGCGGAGGGCGTTGCGGGTGAGGCCGAGGAGGCGGGCGGCCTGGCTTTTGTTGCCGTCGGCGCGGCGGAGGGCTTCGCGGATGATGGATTGCTCGTATTCGTCGAGGGTGACGCCGTCGGGCAGGAAGTTATCGGCGGCCTGGCGGGGTACGCGCGGCGAGGTGTCGAGGCGGATGTCGGCGGCCTCCAGGCGCGTAGCGGGGCAGAGCACGATGCTGCGTTCGATAACGTTCTCCAGCTCCCGTACGTTGCCCGGCCAGTGGTAGCCCATCAGCTTCTCGATGGCTGCTTCGCTGATCGACTCGACGCGGCTGCCGCTCGCGCGCCCGAGTTTCGCCACGAAATGCTCGGCCAGGAAGGGGATGTCCTCCCGGCGCTCGCGCAGCGGCGGGATATCGATAGGCACGACGTTGAGCCGGTAATACAGGTCCTCACGGAAGGTGCCCTGCTCGAGCGCGGCGCGGAGGTCCTGGTTGGTGGCGGCCACGATGCGCACGTCGATGAGCCGGGTTTTGTTGCTGCCCAGGCGCTCGAACTCACGCTCCTGCAACACGCGCAGCAGCTTCACCTGAATGGAGCCCGGCACGTCGCCGATTTCGTCCAGGAACGCCGTGCCGGTGTCGGCCTGCTCGAACTTGCCGGGCTTGGTGGTGTTGGCGCCGGTGAAGGCGCCCTTTTCGTAGCCGAATAACTCGCTCTCCATCAGGTTTTCGGGGATCGCGGTGCAGTTGATCTTGACGAACGGGCGGTCACGCCGCGGAGAATGGTAATGGATGGCGCGGGCGATCAGGTCCTTGCCCACGCCGCTCTCGCCCGCCAGCAACACAGTGGAGCGCGAGGGCGCCACCCGCTCCACGGTGGCGAAAATCTCCTGCATGGACGGGCTGTGCCCGACGATATTGTCGAACTCGTAGCGTTGGCCCAACTCCTGGCGCAGCTTCAGGTTCTCGTCCTGGAGGGCGCGCATCTCGAGCGCCTTGCGGATTACCGTCATGAGGTGATCGAGAGAGAAGGGCTTGAGCAGGAAATCGGCCGCGCCGGCCTTCATCGCCTCGACCGCGGTCTCGACCGTGCCGAAAGCCGTCATCACCACGATCGGGATGCGCGCGTTCTCGCGGCGGATGGCGGAGATCAGCTCCAGGCCGCTCATGCCGGGCAAACGCAGATCGGTGAGAACCAGATCGGCGCGGTCCATCAGCTTCAGCGCTTCCTCGGCCAGGCCGGTCTTCTCCACCTCGAAATCGGCGGAGCGCAGTTGCAGCTCCAGCACGCGCCGGAGCTTCTCTTCGTCTTCGACAACCAGGATACGGGTTTTCATTCGCAGGGCAGAAACAAGCGAAAGACGCTCCCTTTGCCGGGTTCGCTTTCGACAGTTATTCTACCGCCGTGCAGGTCCACGATTTTGGAAACCACCGACAGGCCGAGCCCAGCCCCCTCCTTCTTGGTAGTGAAGAACGGGTTGAAGATGTTCTCGAGGTGATCGGGATGGATGCCGGCGCCGCGGTCGATCACCGAGACCTCGACGTCTCCGTCCACCGGCCGGGTTTTTACGGTAACGGCGCCGCCGGGTTGGGTGGCCTGCGCGGCGTTGAGCAGCAGGTTGTAGACGACGCGCTCGATCAGCTCGGCGTCGAAGGGGAACAAGGGCACGTCGGGGGAGTAGTTCTTGTAGACGGTGACCCGGCGTGGGCTGTCGCGCTCCAGTTGGGCGATGGCGCGATCGATGACCTCGCTCAACTCAGCCGGCTCGAGCCGCACCTCGAGCGGGCGGGCGAAATCGAGGAACCGCGTCACCAGGGAATTGATGCGGTCGACCTCGCTGGAGATGAAACCCGCCAGCTCGGCAGCGACTTCGTTGCCCGCGGGCAGGCTGCTGCGCAACATTTCCGCCGAGGCCCGCATCGTCCCCAACGGGTTGCGCAGTTCGTGCGCCAGGCCCGCCGACAACTGGCCGAGCGCAGCCAGCCGCTCGGAACGCCGCGCGACGGCCTCGGCCTCCTGAAGATTGCGATTGGCCTCGGCAAGCTGGTCCGCCGCGGCTTGCGCCCGGAGGGCTTCCATGCGGTTGGCTTCGGCCAGCCGCTGTGTCAGAAAACCGATCACCGCAAGAGAAATCAGCCTCAGGCTCAGCTCCGCCACCTGGTCCGGGTCAAGCCGGTAGAGTTCCCAGTCGACCCGAAGGAGGAAAGAGAGATAGGTTGCGCAGGCCAGCACGGTGAACAGGACGGTTCCGCCCACTCCCAGCGTGGCGGCCGCTGAAACCACCGGGATCAGCAGAATCCAGTAGTAGCTGCTGGTAATCCCACTCGAATGGAAGATGATCAGGTACCCAAGGCCCAACTTCAGGAGGTTGGCGAGAACGCTGCCGCGGCGAGTGGCCAACGCGGGGACCCGCGGCTCGGCAACCTGGAGACCCGCCACCAGGAACAAGAAAAAGATGAAGTGCGCGTCCCGCTCCGGTCCGGCGGCGGCGACGATGACGAACATCGCCAGCCAAACCAGGTCGTGGACCCGGATCGAGTGCCACCAGCGCGCCACGTTGCCATCTTACCCCGGACCGTCGCGGGTTGTGCCAAAATAGTTGTCTGCCGCACCATGAGTCCCGAATTTCCACCCATTGATTTGGCGCCCCAGGCGTCTGCCGAAGATTCCTCGTTCGGGGAGATCCTTTCTGAATTCGAGGAATTGCACCGCCACGCGGCGGAGGGCCAGAAGGAGAGCCGCCAGGGAATCGTGGTTGCCATCTCCTCCGAATCGATTTTCGTCGATGTCGGTTTGAAGACCGAGGGCATCATCCCCGTCGAAGAGTTCCGGGACGCTTCCGGCAACCTGGAGATCAAGGCGGGCGACCAGGTGATCGTCTCGGTCAAGGGAAGGGCGCCCGAGGGCTACTACCTGCTCTCGAAGATCAGGGTCGAGCGGCCCAAGGATTGGTCTTCGCTGGAGAAGGCGTTCGCGGAGAAGCGCGCCATCGTTGGGATCGTCACCGGCGCGGTCAAGGGCGGCCTGAGCGTGGACGTGGGCGTGCGGGCGTTTCTGCCCGCCTCGCGGAGCGGGGTTCGGGAGCTCGCCGAGCTGGAGCAGCTCACCGGCCAGGAGATCGTCTGCAAGATCATCAAGCTGGACGTCACGGACGAAGACGTGGTGGTCGACCGCCGGGTGGTTCTGGAAGAGGAGGAGGCCAAGGCGCGCGAGCAGGTCTACGCCGCGCTCCAGGAGGGCGCGGTGGTCCGCGGCGCCGTCCGGACTCTGACCGATTTCGGCGCCTTCATCGACCTGGGCGGCGTAGACGGCCTGCTGCACGTCACCGACATGTCCTGGGCCCGCGTGGGAAAGCCGGCGGACCTGCTGAGCGCCGGCGATTCCGTCGAGGTCAAGATCCTCAAGGTCGACCGGGAAAGCCGCCGCGTTTCGCTGGGCCTCAAGCAGCTCTCGCCCGACCCCTGGTCGCTGGCCGGCGAGAAGTATAAGGTGGGCGACCGCGTGCGGGGTAAAGTCACGCGCGTGGTGGAATTCGGGGCGTTCGTGGAACTGGAGCCCGGCGTCGAGGGCCTGATCCGGCTGTTTGACCTCACCTGGTCGAAAAAGGCCATCAAGGCGAAGGATGTGGTGAAACCCGGCGAACTGGTCGAGGTGGTGGTTCTGAACGTCAGCGGCACGGAGCGGCGAATCGGCCTGGGCCTCAAGCAGGCGCTGGGCGATCCGTGGGACGAGGCGGCGAACCGGTTTCCCGTGGGCAGCGTCGTGGAAGGCCGCGTCGCTAATTTGGCCAAGTTCGGGGCGTTTGTCGAGCTGGGGGAGGGCCTGGAGGGGATGATCCACGTCGGCGATATCAGCGCGGAGAAGCGCATCAACCACCCGCAGGACGTGCTGAAAGCCGGGGAGACGGTGAAGGCGCTGGTGCTGGAGGTGGATCGGGAAAAGCGGCGTATCCGTCTGGGGATGAAGCAGCTTCAGCCGACCACCGCGGACGAGTACATCGCCGAGCACAAAGTCGGAGATGTCGTCACCGGCCGCCTGGTGGAGGTCCGCAAGCAGGAAGCAAGCGTGGAATTGGGCGAAGGGCTGTTGGCCCCTTGCGCGCTGCCCAAGGAGCAGAAGAAAGTGCAGGAGGCGGCTGGGCCGGCCTCGGCCGACGTGTCGTCGCTCTCCGCGATGCTCGCCGCCAAGTGGAAACAGGGCAAGACGGTGAATGCCGAGCCGGGCCGTGAACCGGCGCGCGCGGGGCAGATCCGCAGCTTCCGCGTCACGGCGCTGGATCCAGCTCAGAAGCGCATCGAGCTGGAACTGGTCTGAGGGAACCTACGCGGCTCGCGGATGAAGTGCCTCCGGGGCCGGTTCGGAGCATCCCCACCGAACCCCGGTCTCCGTTACCCTTTTCGTTCCAATTCGTCCTAATCTCAGGTAGACGCTCAGCGTGACCCGTGAAGCCACATCGGCGGCGGACGAGAGTCCTGCCCCGGGCGTGGAGGAAGCGGTACTGATTCGGGCGGCACAGAAAGGCGACCAGGACGCCTTCGAGCAGCTCGTTCGTGCCTACGACCGGGGTGTGCTGCGAGTGGCGATGAACCTCCTGCGCTCGACCGATGACGCCTATGACGTGTACCAGGAAACGTTCTTGCGAGTGTATAAGAGCTTGCACCTGTTCCGGTTCGATTGCAACTTTCGCACGTGGCTGTACCGGGTGGTTACGAACGTCTGCCTGGACTATCTGCGGAAGAGGAAGGTGCGCCGGGAGGAACCGGCGGTGATCGAAACGGACGAAGGGCAGTGGAACCGCATGGACAACGTGCCGGAGGAAAGGGCGCAAGGGGATCCGCAGCGGAACCTTCTGAACCGGCAGTTGGGCGAGCGCATCGAGGCGGTGCTCAAGGGTTTGACCGCCAAGGAGCGGATGGTGTTCGAGTTGCGGCATTACCAGGGTTTGCGGCTGCGGGCCATCGGGGAGACGCTGGGCACTACCGAGGAAGCAGCTAAAACCTGCCTGTTTCGCGCGACCCAGAAGATGCGGGCCGCGCTGGGAGATTTTGTATGAATTGCGAGTCGGCAAGCAGGAACTTCTCGCTGTTTCTATACGGCGAGCTTTCGATTGAAGAGGAGCAGAGCTTCCAGGACCACCTGGAGGGCTGTGAGGGGTGCCGCAAGGCGTTCGCGGCCGAAAAGGCGATCCACCAGGCGTTGGACGAGCGGGAGAAGCTGCCCCCGGCTCCCTTGCTGGCCCGCTGCCGCCGCGACTTGAAGCTGCGGCTGGACACGACCGCGCCGCGACAAGCGGATTGGCGCGCGTGGTTGGCTTGGTGGCCCGCCCTGGTGCGTCCCGCGGGCGCCTTGGCGCTGGTCGTCGTGGGGTTTTTCGCCGCCCGGTGGACCAGCGCGCCGCGGCCTGATAACAGCCTGGATCCCGTGGTCTCCCGGGTGCGCTACGTGCAGCCCGAGGCTTCCGGCAAAGTGCGGGTAGTGATTGAGGATACGCGCCAGCGCTTCCTGACCGGGGACCCTGGCGACGAGCAGATCCACCGCCTGCTGCTGGCCGCCACCCGCGAGTCCTCCGACGCGGGTCTGCGCGCCGAGTCGATGGACATCCTGAACGCGCGGCCGGCGTCCAATGAGCTGCGCGGCACGCTCCTGTACGCCCTGGAACACGACCCCAACCCCGGGGTCCGGCTGAAGGCGTTGGATGCGCTCAAACCGTACGCGGGCGCGCCCGATGTCCGGGGCGCCCTGGCGAAAGCCCTGCTGGCCGACGATAATCCCGGTATTCGAACCCAGGCGATCGACCTGCTGATGCTGAAGAAAGAAGAGGCCATCGTGGGCCTGTTGCAAGAGCTGGTTCAGAAGGAAGGCGACAACTACGTGCGCCTGCGCTGCCAGCGGGCGCTCCGGGAGATGGACGCATCGGTTGGGACATTCTGATGAGAACTGGCTGGCTATGGTTCGTTCCCGCCGTGATCGTGGCCGCCTGTGTGGCCCAGACGGACTCTTCCATCGTTCGGGAGGGCAAGTATTGGGTCCAGACGGCGAACGGCTCCGCGTCACTGGCTGGCTCCGAGCTGCTGAAGGTCTCCACACGCGGCGCCGTATCCTTGCAGGGCGAAGCCAGGGGGAATGTCGGATACGTTCTGAAGAAGCGCACCAAGGTCCAGGACCCGGCGCGGGCGCGCGCGCTGCTCAACGGAATCGCAGTCAAGACCTCGAAGCGGAGCGGAGGGATGTTGCTGGAGGTGAGCCTGCCCCCGGGTTGGGAGACCTCGGCGGACCTCCAGTTGCGCGTGCCGCGGGGTCTCCGCGAGACGATCCTGGAGTCCCAGGGCGAGTCCATCGAGGCTTCTGACCTGGACGGGTCGCTGAGGGCAGACAGCCGCGGGGGCCGGTTGCAGGTCGACCGGATCCAGGGTGACGTTACGGTGCGAACCGGCGGGGGGCAGGTTCGCCTGGGCAAGGTCGGTGGAAACGTGCTGTGCTTCTCAGGCGGGGGCACGATTACCGCGGACATGATCGGCGGCGAGGCGGGCTTGAACACCGAGGGCGGGGAGATCAACGTCAAGGTGGCCAAGGGGCTGGTGCGCGCCTCGACGCGCGGCGGCAACATCCGGATCGAGCGCGCCGACTACGGCGTTACGGCCGAGGCCCAGGCCGGGTTGATCGACATCATTCGCGCGAACGGCCCGGTGATCGCTCAAACTGCGGCGGGAGCTATCAGAATCCGCTCCGCCGGCAACGTCGAGTGCCAGGTGGAGACCGGCCCGGTTCAGCTCTATGGAGTGTACGGCGGACTACGGGTCGCCACGCGCGCCGGCAGCATCTTCGCGGAGCTGGCGGCGAAGCCGCTCCAGGATTCCTCGTTGAGCACCGGTAGTGGTGACATAACGGTTCTGATTCCGTCTAATCTTGCGGTGACGGTTCAGGCATTCAGCGCATATCCCGGCGGCCACCGGATCATCTCCGATTTCACCGAGATCCGCCCGCGGCTCAGCCAGGGCGAAGCGGAAACGGAAGCGCTGGGGACGATCAACGGCGGCGGACCGCTGCTGCGGCTTACGGCCTCCGGCGGCACGATCTACCTGCGTCGCCAGAGACAGGGCCATATGGAGTGAGGACTATGAGACAGATACTTGTGTTGTCGCTTTTGGTGATTCTGGGCGGTGCAGGGTTGATGGCGCAGCAGGTGATTACTCCCGCGCCGCCCGCCCCGCCCTCAATTGGATACGGAATTCCCGCGCCTCCCCCGGAGCCGCCTGAGGCGGTGCTCCCGGAGATCGATGAGGAGTACGTGTTCGCACAGGACACGCCCCCGGAAATACCTTCGCCGCCCGAGGTCTTCCACATCGCTTCGGGAAAGGGAGGGAGCTATCTGGGAATCGGCGTCCAGGAAGTGAGTGCCGACCGCGCCAAGGAACTCAAGCTTTCCGACGTGCACGGAGTCGAGGTGACCAAGGTGGAGGACGATAGCCCAGCCTCCAGATCGGGACTCAAACAGGGCGATGTCGTGCTCGAGTACCAGGGCCAGCGCGTCGAGGGCACCGCGCAGTTTGTCCGATTGGTCCGGGAAACGCCGGCGGGGCGGCAGGTGAAGCTGCTCATCAGCCGGGGCGGCGCCAACCAGAGCCTCAACGCGACGGTCGGCGAGCGCAAGCCGAAGCACGTCATGATCGAGCGCAACTTCACCATGGATCCGAAATGGCATGAGCAGATGGAGAAACTCCAGGAGCAACTGGGCCGGATGCGGTTCCAGTTCGAGATGCCGGACCTGCCCCAGCCGTTCATGTCCTGGCGGAGCGCTGCGCTGGGCATTGAGGCGGAGTCGGTGAGCTCGCAACTGGCCGAATTCTTCGGAGTGAAGAAAGGCGTGCTGGTGCGCTCGGTAGGCAAGGACACCCCGGCGGAAAAGGCCGGAATCAAGGCCGGCGATGTGATCGTGAAGGTGGATGGCGTGGAAGTCAGCACGCCTTCGGAGGTCGCCAAGCGCGTCCGCGCGCCGGAGGCGAAGAAGACGTTCCCGGTAACCGTGGTCCGGAACCGCCAGGAAGTGACGCTGAACGTCACGGTCGAGGACCGGCCGTCCAGAGAACCGCGCCCTCAGCACATCATGACCCCGCGGCCGCAGAGTTTCCGGGTTCGAACCGTGGACGCGCCGGCGTCTCCACTCCTGTAGGGACGGACTCCACAGCGGCCGTGTTGGCCGCCCGCCTGCGCCGGCTGGAACTCGGACGGGCCGCCGGCGCAACGGCCTCGATGGCTGGGGCCGCGGCCTGCGCCTTGAGCGGCGTTTCCATTCCGGTGGCGGCGGGTTTCAAACCCGCCGCCGGCGGGGAGGCGTCCTCGGCGGGAGGCGGCGCATCCAGGGCCATCTGCTGCACCTTGAGCAACAGCTCGACTTCCTTCTCCGGGACTCCCAGGGCGGCGGCGATCTGCTGGTTTGTGGCGCCGCGGCGGAACATGCGCAGGGCCTGGCTGCGGGTGCTCAGGTTCACTCCGGACCGGAGCGGCGTCGGAGCGACCAGCACAGCGGCGCGCGCTTCGTTTTCCAGCACCTTCTCTCGGAGCTCTCCGATCTTCGCGCTGAGCTGGCCAATCGCAGCGCCAAACGCCTCCTGCCTCCTGCGCCCGGCGCGAATCTCGCGTTTCAGGGCGACGAACAGATCCAGGCACAATCCCAAACACAGCGCCATCAGCGCGTAGAAGACTATTGGATTCTGGAGCACCCAGCGCATGTGTTCCTCGCGGCAAGCACGGGGGTCATTGCAGCGTTCTGAGCCTTTTCTCCCGGCTGATGATTTCCTGGATCCGCACCCCGTAGTTCCCCTCGACCACCACCACCTCGCCGCGCGCGATCACGCAGCCGTTCACGATCACCTCCACCGGCTCGGAGACCGTGCGGTTCAGCTCGACAATCGATCCGGAGGTCAGCTTCAGGACGTCCTTGAGGGGGAGCTGGGCGCGCCCGAACGATACGCTGACAGGGAGTTCGACTTCCAGCAGCAGATCGAGCGTCCTGGGGGCGTCGGAGCTCTCGGCCCGCGGCTCCGGGGCGCCCCCGGACTTGGCGGCGATGGCATTCGGGCCGGGCCGCGCCACGCCGGTTTGAAACGCGTCCCGCAGAGCGGGAAGCAGGCACAGATGGAGTGGCGGCAGTGGCGCCCCCCCGAGCGTCATGTCGATGGCGAAGGCAGCTACGCCATTCGCGAGCGGCGGGTTTTCATGGCCCTTCTCGCAGGCCACCTCGGCGCCCACCCGGCGGCTGATGGCCCGCGCCAGTCCGGAACAGGCCTGGCTCAGGACTTCCAGGTACGTGTTCCTCGCATGGTGGGGATCGGACACCTCGATGCCGGCGCCGCGCAGAACCTGACTGCCGATCTCCAACCAGGCCGCCTGGGGCGCGCCGGCCCAGAAGGTCGCGCTCTCGCCGAGGCTCAGCGGCTGTTCCCACCACAGCACGTCCTCGGCGCCGGAAGGAACTCCCTCGACGGCACGCCAGACGCCGCCCGGCCGCTCGCCGGTCGTCCCCTCCAGGCTATCGGCCAGCCGCGCGATCCAGTTCTCGAGCAGCCACTCGATCGCTTCGCCGTGCTCATGGTCGCTCATGTGCTCTCCTCGGCCTGTAGCATAAGCCTTCCGCCAGCGCTTACAGCCCGCCCCGAGTGGGCCAGCGCTTTTCGATGTACCCGCGCAACCGCAAGATGCCCTGCGTCTTCAGTTGCGACACCCGGGACTCATGCAGATCCACCACCTTGGCGATCTCGCGCAGCGTGAGTTCCTCGTGGTAGTAGAGGCTAAGCACCGTACGCTCGACGTAGGGCATCTTGTCGATTGCCTCGGCCAGCAGCCGCTCCAGCTCCGATCGCTCCAGAATGCGCGAAGGCCAGTTCTCCTCGTTGTCGGAGATGTACTTCAGCCGGTCCCGGCCGCCCTCCTCACCGCCAGAGTATTCGAGACTCCCGAGGTTGACGCCGCGGATCTCGACGAGCCATTCATGGTACTCGTCCGTGGTCAGGTTCAGTTCGCGGGCGATTTCCTCCTCGGACGGCGTGCGCCGCAGTCGCTGCTCGGCCTTGAAGATGGCGGCCTCGATCAGCTTGGCCTTCTTGCGCTTCTGCCGCGGCGCCCAGTCCAGGCCCCGCAGGCTGTCCAGGATGGCCCCGCGGATCTTGTACTCCGCGTACGTTTTGAGCTTGACGTTGAGAGTCGGATCGAAGTTGTCGATGGCCGAGATCAGGCCCACCACGCCGGTGGAAATCAGGTCTTCAATGCTGACGCTGCCGGGCAGCCGTTCGTGAATGCGCCGCGCGATCAGGCGAACCTGTGGCAGGTGCTCCAGGATCAACCGCTCGCGCTCGGCGGCGGGGCTGTCCGCAGTCAACTGATAGCCGTTTGTCACTCGCCCGTCCTTCGCCAAGCCCGGCAGGCTGCCGCCTGCTCTAACAGCCCGTGGTGAAAGTCCTGCACAGACTGAAGTCCGTGCCACGGGCTCCTGCAACTCACTGATTCCGCATCGTGGCACAGGCATTCGGCCTGTGCGCCAGACCTCTCTGGGACTTTCACCGCGGGCTCCTAAGCCGCTGCGGCGACTGCCCGCCGGGGGGCGTGCCCCAGCACCAGATTCACGATCCGATCTTTCGTGGCCGGCTCCAGATCCTCGGGAATCCGCTGGCCGGCCGAGAGGAACGAGACCGGCTTGCCGGTGCGCGCCGCCTCGTTCAGAATCGGCCCGAACGCTTCGGTTTCGTCCAGCTTGGCAAACAGCAGTTTCTGCGGCTGGAAGACCTCGAAGCGGTCCACCACTCGGGATAGATCGGCGGAATTCATCGAGGCCGTTAGGACCAAATGCGTGTCGATGTCGCGCCGGGAGGCGAGGAAGTGGGCCAGCTCCGCCGCGTCGGCGAGGTCGTCGAGTCCGTAGCCTGGGGTATCGATCAGGATGAGCTCCTTGTGGCGATGTTCCTCAATCGCTTGGGCCAGCGCCCCCGGAGTCTCCAGGGCCTGAAACCCCACGCCCAGGATGGCGGCGTAAGAGCGCAGTTGCTCGGCGGCGGCGATGCGGTAAGTGTCCACGGAGAGGAACTGCGTCGGCCGGCGCGCCGCGAGGCCGTACTGGACCGCCAGCTTCACCAGCGTGCTGGTTTTTCCCCCACCGCACGGCCCGACCAGGGCCACGATCCGGGGGCGTTGTCCCGCGCTCCCCAACTGCCCATCGCAGGCCACCCGGCCGGCGATCTCCGCGGCCAGTGCTCCCTCGAGCGTTTCTCCCTCCGCATCCGCCGCGCGCAGGCGATCCAGCATGTCGTGAGCCAGTTCCGGATCGACCCCGGCCTCGACGAGCGACGAGAACATCTGCGCCATCCTGGGATGGGGCAGGCTGCGGGCGGCAATCAGCGCATTGGAGCGCCCAACGGCGGCTGCCATGCGCTCCATCTGCCTGCGTATGTCCTGCATCTCCACCGCGAGCCGCAGGAAGTCCTCCTGAGCGGGCGGGGCGGGCGCGGACCCCGCCCCTGGACCGGGCGAGGCGCTGGCGGTGGCTTCGGGCGGCGCCAGGGCCATTACGACCTCGCACTCGCCCAAGTGCCGCGCCTCGGGCGGCGCTGTCCGCGAATGCACCAGCATGGCCTCCGGCCCCAGTTCCAGCCGCGCCCTCTCCAGAGCCGCTGTGACGTTCTTGGCAAAGTACGACTTCAATTTCACGGATTCTCCTTGCTCCCGTAAAGCCTCATTGAATGACCCCGAGCGAGACCACCTTGACTCCGGGAGGAATTTCGCTGTGCGACAGGAAGAACAGGTTTCCGAGCGAAGACTCGGCTAACTGATGCAGAAAGTGGCGCGCCCCGGAACTCGCTACCGCGACAATCGGGGACTCGGGGCGCCCCACCACGCGCCGGATGCGATCCAGGATCTCGCGGATCGCCTGGGGCGAGAGATTCCAGTGACTCGAGTACTCGCCGTGCTCCACCGAGGACTCGATCTTCTGTTCGAGCGACGGGTCCAGGAAGTACGCCGGCAGGTCTCCGCTGGAGTTCAAGTACGGCCTGACCACCACGCGCCGGATCGCCTGGCGCACGTACTCGGTCAGCAGCACCGGATTCTTGGTGATGTTGGCCGCCTCGCCGAGCGCCTCCAGGATGGAAACCGCATCGCGGATCGACACGCGCTCGCGTAGCAGGTTTTGCAGGACGCGCTGCAGCGTAGCCAGGGGGAGCAGTTTGGGTACCAAGTCCTCCACCACGCGCGGATTCTCTTCCGCCACGCGGTCGAGCAGTTTCTTGGTGTCCTGGCGGGAGAGCATCTCGTGGGCGTGGCGCCGGATGATCTCCGAGAGGTGGGTTCCCAGGATGCTGGTGGCGTCGACCACGGTGTGGCCCGCGGCGCGCGCGGCGTCCGCCTGCTCGGGCCGAATCCACACCGCCGGGATCCCGAAGGCCGGGTCCGTGGTGGGAACACCTTCGAGGGAAGTGGCGGGCTTGCCCGGATGAATCGCCAGCTCACAGCCCTGCGGCATGTCGAAGCGGGCCACTTCCACCCCCTTGAGCAGCACGACGTATTCGCGCGAGCGCAAGGAGAGGTTGTCGGTGACGCGCACGGGCGGGAGCAGGTATCCGAGTTCGATAGCCAACTGGCGCCGGATCGCCGCGATCCTCTGGAGCAGGGGCGAGTTCTGGCCGCCTTCGACCAGCCTCACCAGCCCCAGGCCCACTTCGACGCACATCGGTTCCACCCGCAGCAGCGCCTCCAGGTTCTCCTTGGGCGCGACCGGCGCCTGAGCCAGCAACGCTTTCTCGGCGGTGGCGAGCTTTTGCCGCATTCGCCAGGCGGCGACGCCTATGCCGGCGCCCAGAACCAGGAAGGGGATCTTGGGAAGCCCCGGGAAGGTGGCCAGCGCGAAGAGCACGCCCGAGGCCATCAGCAAGGGCTGCGCATTGCCGAACACCTGCTTGCGGACTTGAGCGCCTAGCCGCGAATCCGCGCCGGCGCGCGTCACCACCAGGCCCCCCGAGATGGAGATCATCAGCGCCGGCACTACGGTGACCAACCCGTCGCCGATGGTCAGCACCGTATAAGTCTCGATGGCCCGGTGGAGGTCCATCCCGTGCTGGAACACGCCAATCAGGAAGCCGGCGATGATGTTGATGCCGGTGATCAGGATGCTGGCGACGGCATCGCGCTGGGTGAATCGCGAAGCGCCGTCCATGGCGCCGTAGAACTCCGCTTCCGCGGACAGTTGCCTGCGCCGCAGCCGCGCCTCGGACTCGTCGATCAGGCCGGCGTTGAGGTCCACGTCGATCGACATCTGCTTGCCGGGCAGCGCGTCCAGGGTGAACCGCGCCGTGACTTCGGAGATGCGCACCGCGCCGTGATTGATGACCACGTACTGGATGGCGATCAGGATCAGGAAGATCACCGCCCCCACGACGTAGTTGCCGCCCACCACGAACGTGCCGAACGTTTCAATCACGCGCCCCGCGGCCGAGGTGCCGGTGTTGCCGTTGAGAAGGATGAGCCGCACGGAAGAGATGTTCAATCCCAGGCGGAACAGCGTCAATAGCAGCAGCGTCGTCGGAAACACGCTGAACTCCACCGGCCGGAGGATGTACATCGCCACCAGCAGGACCACCACGGAAAGGGTGATGTTGGCGGAGATCAGGACGTCGAGCAGGAAGGCCGGGATGGGCGCCACCATCGCCAGCACGATGGCCAGCACGGCCAGCGGAACCGCAAGCTCCGCCGCTTTGGCAGCGGGCGCGAGGGGCGCGGAGCTGGGTTGCTGAGGGGCTTGGGCCAGGGTGAGTGCTTTGGTAGCCATGGTTTATGCGGGCAGCCGGTTTCCCATGCTGCGGTAGATGTTGGCCAGGGTCTCGGCCACCGCGCGGTACAGGTGCGGCGGGATCTCCTGCCCCACTTCGGCGGTGTTATAGAGCGCCTGCGCCAGCGGGGGATTCTCGACGATCAGCACCGGGTGCTCGATGGCCTTCTGCCGGATGCGCCGGGCCAGGTGGTTCTTGCCCTTGGCGACGACGGAGGGCGCCGCCATGGAGTCCATGACGTAGCGGATGGCCACCGCGTAGTGTGCCGGGTTTACGATCACGGCGGTGGCCTTGGGCACCTGGGCCAGCATGCGCCGGCGCAACCATTCGCGACGCAACTGGCGGATCCGGGGGTTGCCTTCCATTTCCTTGGATTCCTCGCGCAGCTCCTGTTTGCTCATGCGGAGGTCGGCTATGTAACGGCGGCTCTGCCGCCAGAAATCGAAAGCGCCGAGGACCACGAACAGCATGGCCACCTTCCAAAGCAGGGTTTGCACGGAGATGGCCGTCTGCCGCGCGCCCTGTTCCACGCCTTCGAGGGGCATCCTCAGCAGCGCGGTCCAGTTGTCTTTGACGATGCTATAGACCGCTGCCCCGAAAAGCGGCAGCAGCAGCATCGCCTGAAAAAGCGCTGGGACATTCTGCCGTGGCATCTCGCGGAGCCGGGACAGGGGGTTCAACCTCTTGAGATTGGGCATCAAGCCCTTCCAAGAGACTCCCAGGCGCGTGACCGCCAGTTGCGCCGCCAGGCTGACCGCGAGCAGCAGGCCCCCGAAGATTCCGAGCGGCAGGAAGTCGCGCTGCACGATCAGCTTCAGGAGCCGCATGATTTCCGCCGAAGTGAGCTCGGAGGTGAAGGCGGCCCGGAACAGGTAGCGCGTGGTGCTTATGACGTGGGAACAGTACTCGGCGCCGAAGGCCGCCATCAGGGCCGTGAAAGCCAGGAACTGGAGCGCGCCGACGGCTTCGCGGCTGACCGCGAACCGCCCTTCGCGCCGCGCCCGCTCGATGCGGCGCGGGGTCGGTTTCTCAGTTTTCTGGCTCTTGTCCGCCATGGCGCTAGAGCATCCCGAGCAGGCTCGAAAAAGTGCGGCCGGCGGCGGCGCGGAACACCGGAAGGAAGAACGCGACGACGATCGCGAGGAACGCCAGCGTGGCCAGCATCTTCACCGGAAAAGCGAGCGCAATCAACTGCAACTGCGCGTGCATCCGGCCCATGAGCGCCAGGGCGATATCCACGAGCATCAGCAGCGCGACCACCGGCAGGGCCAGCCGCAGCCCGGTCGAAAACATAGCCGATCCCAGGCGCAGAATCAGCTCCGCGGTGGAAGGCTTCAGTACGAACGCGCCCGGCGGGTAGGCGGCCATGCTGTGAGCGAACACGCGGAGGATCTCGCGGTCCAGGCCGAGCGTGAAAAATAGCAGCCCGGCGGTAAGCTGCGCGAACACCAGCAGCACGTTGCTGTCGGCCTCGGTGGCGGGGTCGATCGTGGAGGCGTAAGAGTAGCCGGCCTGCACGCCGAAGGCCTGAGCCGCCACCAACAGGGTCTCGATCAGCAGCGCCACCGCGAGCCCGACGGTCGCGCCGAATGCGCCTTCCGCCAGCAGCCAGACCGCCAGCCGCCCGATCGCGAGATCCGGCGCCGCAACCGCGGGCCAGAGCGGAAACAGCGCCAGGGAGAAACCCAGGGTGAGCACGACTCGGGCCGGTTCCGGCCCGGCGTTCATTCCCGGCAGCGGGACAAACACGAGGGCGCCGCCCACGCGCGCCACGACCAGCAGGAAACCGAACAACGTTCCGAGCGGCAGCGTCAGCTCACCGGGCATATCGGCTCAGGTCCCCCAGAATCCCGCAGGTGTAGGAGATCATTTGCCGGAGCATCCAGGGCAGCGCGACCAGCAGAGCCACCAGAAACGCCGCCAGGCGCGGAACCGTACTGAAGGCGTAGTCCTGCATCGACGTGACCACCTGAATCAAGCTGAAGAACACGCCGACCACGAAACCCGCCACCAGCAACGGGGCGCTGATCCAGAAGGCCATCATCAGCGCCTGTTTCATGATCTCGATCACGCTTTCAGGAGTCACGTTTGCCTCCTCCAATTGACGATTGAAGATTGTTTCATTGACGATTGGACTCCCGTGCGTCCCGGGCCTGCACAATCGTCAATGTGAAAATCGTCAATCGTCAATCCGGCAATCGTCATTCGTCGATCTCCTAGTAGAAACTCCTCACCAGCGATCCGACGACCAGATTCCACCCATCCGCAAGGACGAACAGCAGCAGCTTGAACGGCGCCGAGATCATGACCGGGGGCAATTGGATCATACCCGCCGAGAGCGTCACCGAAGCGACCACCAGGTCGATGATGAGGAAGGGCAGGAAGAGCACGGCCCCGATCTGGAAGGCGGCCTTCAGCTCGGACAGGATATAGGCCGGCACCAGAACGGCGAGATCGAGATCGGCGGGGGACCGCGGGGCGGGCCGGTGTGTGATCTCGATCAGCAGCCGTACGTCCTTTTCCCGCGCGAAGCGTCCCAGGAAGGCCTTCAGTGGTTTTGCGCCTTCTTCGAAGCCCTGGGCCAGCGTGAGCTGCCCTTTCTCAACAGGCTCCCAACCCTTCGTGTAGACCTCCATGGCGACGGGCTGAATGATCAGAATGGCCAGGAACAGCGCCAGTCCGATCAGGACCTGGTTGGAGGGGGTCGACTGGGTGCCCAGGGCCTGCCTCAGGAAGTGAAGCACAACCACGATGCGCAGGAACGGGGTGACCGACATGATGACGGCCGGCAGGAGCGTCATCAGCGTGAGCAGCAGCACGATCTGCATCGGCACGCTGAGCGAGGGGCCCTTGCCCGCGCCCAGGGAAACATTTGGCGCGGCGGCGAGCGCCGAGTGCGCCAGCAGGGCGCCGGCCAGCAGCAGCCGCTTCATCTCGCCTCCGGGGCGTTCGGGCCGGCTGTCGCTCCGAGCGGCATGCTCTCGAGCAGGGTGCAACCACCCGAATGCGCTCCGATCAGCAGCGCCCGGTCGGCGACGCGCACCAGGTGCAGCGTGTGCTGAGGCGACAGCGCAAGCCGCTCGATGGCTTCCAGGCGTTTCGGAGCCTTGCGCGCCCGCAGGATTCCCGTGCGCGGCAGGAGGCCTCGCCGGCGCAGGACCCACAGGGCCGCCGCGAGCAGGCCGAATACCAGCGCTATCGCCGCCAACTGGCGCAGCAGTTCCATCGATTGCCTCCTTTCGCCCGCGTTTCTCGCCCACCGCCTGCCGCGGCTTACGACGCGGGCCAGTCAAAATCCGTCAGCCGGATGCCGAAGGTGCTCTCCATCATCACGATCTCCCCGGACCCGAACAGCGTGCCGCCGACAAAAACGTCGAGGTTTTCGCCGGCCGAGCGGGTCAGCCAGATTACGCCGCCCACTTCCCAATCCAGGATCTCTTCCAGCGGCGTGAGCTTCCGGTCGAGCTCGATCTCGAGCTTGACGGGCACGTCGCCCAGATGTGCGATTTCTTCCAGTGGCGTCATCGTCGGGGCACCGCCCATGAGCGCTTCAGATTGATGGTCTCCTGGCTCAGCTCGTCCACGGCTGTGACCACCCCTGCGTTGGCCTGGTAGCCGCGCTGGTGGACGATCCGGTTGGTGAACTCACCGGGGATACCGACCGTCGAGGCCTCGATTGCGGCGGAAGTCGTACCAGCGGGGACGGGGAGGCTTGGGGCGGTCACGCGACTGGATGGTGCAGGTTCGTGGCCGGAAGCGGTGCGCCCGGTTTTCAAGCGCTTAGGAATGGGCCAGGGGTACGAGATCTTGGCGTGAGCGGGGACATGACCGGAATTTGGCGCGCCGGTCGCACCCCCTCTGATCCACTCTTCGGCTGCTTCCACTGGAGTATGAACGGTGGCGAGGCGCGGCCCTGGGGCAGCGGCGCTGGAACCCACACGCTAAGCAATCGCTCCGCGGGTTCGATAAGATCTAAGAGAATCCATGCGGATCGGCGATTTCAACGCGGCCGCCGTGAACCCTGCCTCCGGCCAGGCGGCCGAGAAACCCCTGGAGGAAGCCGGCCGCCCTCTGAACGCCACGCCTGACGACGCCGTGGCGCTCTCGCGCCTGTCTCAAGCGATCGCCGAGCTCGGCCCGAGCGAAGCGCGCCTCGAACTGCTCCGGCGCGAAGTCGAAGCCGGCACCTACCGCATCCCAGCCGAAGAGATCGCTACAAAAATCGTAGACCTCCACGGAGAGTAGCTCAGCTCGCCGCCGCTCGCCATTCACCGCCGCCTGAGAACACCTGTCGGACGCACCGGGCATTCTTGAGGCGCGGCTACTCACGCTGGGCAGTTCCTTTCAGGTCTTCGGCGATCCGCAGCAGGTATTCCGGTGGAATCTGGCGGATCAGCTCGTTGGTATCGCGGTCGACAATGCGGACGACCGGACGGCGGGTCTCGCGGTCCAGGACGAACGTCAACTCGCTGTTCGTCCCAAACATCCCCGACGCGTTTACAGCTTTCACGGCCTGGATGATTTCGCGGTGCTCGGGGCTCCTCTCCGGTGGCGCGGTCACCGCCGCGGCAGCGAGCGACTGGCCGGCTGCATGCACTGCATCAATGCTGTTCATATACCCTCCCCCGGGGCAAGTCCGATTCGCCCTATCATTTCGCATATCGGCCGGCGGAACGAAGCTTGAGGATCTTTTCAGCGGGAGGGCCGGTCAACCGAGGTTGAGCACCTGCCTGGCGGTACCCGGCTGCTTCTCAATCTTCTTCTGGAGCAGCATGAGGGCGTAGATGAGCTGTTCGGGGCGGGGAGGGCACCCGGGAACGTAAACATCGACCGGAACGACCTGGTTCACCGGGATCAGCGCGTAGTTATTGAACACGCCGGTCGAGGTGGCGCAGGCGCCCATGGAAATGACCCAGTTGGGCTCGGGCATCTGCTGGTAAAGCTGACGGATGATCGGCGCCATCTTGTTGGAGACGCGGCCGGCGATGATCATCAGGTCGGATTGCCGCGGGGAGCCGCGAAACACCTCGGCGCCGAAGCGCGCGATGTCGAAGCGGGAGGCGCCCATGGACATCATCTCGATGGCGCAGCAGGCCAGGCCGAACGTCATCGGCCAAATGGAGTTCTTGCGCGCCCAGTTGATGGCCCGGTCCAGAGCCGTCGTCACGACGGCGTCGCCCAGAAAGCGGTAGTCGTCCTGATCGATGCGGGCAAAGAAATCCGCTCCCGAGCCGCCGATCTGAGCGGTCTTGTCAGGCTCCATAACTAGCATTTTCCCACGGATCGGGGCGGCGAGAGGGGTGGTGGCGGGCGGCGGTTGCTAGAATTGAAAGAAGGCATGGGGCCTGATGACCACTCAGACATTTCGACCCTCGGAAACCTACGAACAGGCGCTGGATCGCGCCGCCCGGATGTGGGGCATCGAGCCTGGGTACGGCGACACCTGGGGCGGGCAGCACGTGACATCTCCCGAGACGAAAAAAGCCATTTTGGGTGCGCTGGGGGTTCCGGCGGCGACTAGCCAGGAGCTGGATCGAGCCATCGAAGACAGGCTCTGGGGCGAGTGGAACCGGTTGTTGCCCCCGGTCGCGGTTCTGGGGGAGAGAGAGCGCGCTTTCCCGCTGCACGTTCCGCTGGCGCTGGCCGGCAGCGTGGCGGACCTGGTGATCCACTGGGAGAACGGCGAGGTCGAGCGGCGCGGCATCACGCTCTCCACGCTCCAGAACTCCGGGCGGGCGGAACTGCGCGGCGCATGGTTCGTGCGGAAAGAGGTGCCGGTCGCGCAGGGCGCGCCACTCGGCTACCACGAAGTCGAGGTCACGCTACCGGACGGAGGGCCGCGTAGCGCCTCCATGCGGCTGATTCTCTGCCCGGACCGCGCTTACGTGCCTCCCGCCATCCGCGCCGGCAGGCGCGCAGCGGGCTTGGCTGTCGCGCTCTACGGGTTGCGTTCCCAGAGAAACTGGGGCTGCGGCGACCTCTCCGACCTGGATGCGATGCTCGATTGGCTGGCCGAGGACGTGGGCGCCGGCTTCATCGGCTTGAACCCGCTGCACGCTATTCCGAACCGCCAGCCGTTCAATACCAGCCCGTATCTGCCCAGCTCGGCCTTCTTCAAGAATCCGATCTACCTCGACCTGGAGCGGGTCGAGGACTTTCGGAACTCCGCCCGAGCCCAAGCCCTGTTCTCCCGTGCGGAGATCCGGTCCGAAATCGAGGCGCTGAGGGGGGCCGAGTTCGTCGAGTACGAACGCGTACACGCGCTCAAAATGCGGGGACTGAAACTCGCCTTCCTGACCTTCCTGCGGGAATTCCGCCGGGAGTCGGCGCGCGCCGCGGAATTCCGCGAGTACATCGAGCGGGAGGGGGAACTGCTCGACCGCTTCGCCACCTGGTGCGCGCTGGACGAATGGATCCACACGCGCCAGCCGGACTGCTGGGTGTGGCCGGACTGGCCCGACGAGTGGCGGAACCCGGATTCGACGGCCACGCGCTTGTTTCGGGAAAAGCACTGGCGCTCGGTACTGTTCCACAAGTACGTGCAGTGGCAGCTCGACCTGCAACTGGAAGCGGTCCAGGCGCAGGCTCGGCGCAAGGGGCTCTCCATTGGCCTGTATCACGACCTGGCGCTGGCCACCGACCAGTGTGGCGCCGACCTCTGGGCCCATCGTCCGTTCTACGTTGCCGGCTGCCGGGTCGGCGCGCCGCCAGACGGCTTCTCGCCCAAGGGGCAGGACTGGAGCTTTCCCCCGCCCAACTCGGAACACCACCGCGAGACCGGCTACCGGCTGTTCGCGGAGTCGATCCGCGCGAATTGCCGGCATGGCGGCGCTTTGCGCATCGACCACGTGATGCGGTTCTTCCGGCTGTACTGGATCCCGGAAGGCATGGACGCAACCCAGGGCGCCTACGTTCGGGACCGCTGCGACGACTTACTGCACATCCTGGCCCTGGAAAGCGTGCGCCAGAAAGTGGCGATCGTCGGGGAAGACTTGGGCACGGTCACCACCGAGATTCGCCGGGCGCTGGACCGCTTCGGGCTGTTCGGCTACCGGGTCCTGTACTTCGAGAAGAACGACCGCGGCGAGTTCCGCCCCCCGCGGGAGTACACTGAACAGGCGCTGGTTTCCGCCACCACGCACGACCTGCCCACGCTGGCCGGGTTCTGGCTGGCCCGGGACGTCGAAGCGCGCCACGAGGCCGGCCTGCTGCACGATGAAGCCGGCTATCGCCAGCAACTGGCCGAGCGCGCCCGGGAGAAACAGAAGCTGCTGGACATGCTGTTTGCGCTGGGGCTGCTCCCCGAGTGGTCCCCGCGAAAGGCCGAGCAGACGCCCGAGTTGACCGGCGAGCTCCACAACGCGCTGGTTGGGTGGGTGGCCTCGGCGCCCTCGGCGCTGCTGGCGCTGAATCAGGAGGACCTCACCAAGGAAACCGAGCAGCAGAACCTGCCCGGCACCACCTGGGAGTATCCGAACTGGCGGAGGAAGATGCGCCTCCGCGTGGAGCAGTTGCGCTCCGAGCCCGCGGCGCGCGATTTCACTCTCATGCTGCGGCACTGGCTGGAGCGGACCGGGCGACTGAACTAGGTGGCGCAGGCCATCGTTTTTCGTGGCCGGCGTGGCCGGCTAGCGCTCGAACCCCACGTATTGCACTTCCTCTTCGAGTTCCAGGCCGAAGCGTTCGCGTACGCGGGCTTTCAATTCGGCGACCAGTTTGCACAGCTCGCCCGCCGTGCCCGTACCGTCGTTGTAGATCAGGTTGGCGTGGTACCCCGCTACATGGATGCCGCCTCGGGCGAGACCCTTGGCGCCGGCCTGCTCCAGGAACCAGGCGGCGGGGATCTTGCCCTCGCGAATCACCGCGGGCGGAACGCTCTCGGCCACCGCCGGCGGCAACTCCGCCGCAAGCAGGTTCTTGAACACGCTGCCGGCGCACTTCATGGTGGGCGGGAACTTGGCGTTCCGCAGCGCCAGGATCTCGTCGGCGGTGCGGCGCAATTGGGCCGGGTCGCCGGGCGCGAGCGCCAGTCCGGCGGAGAAGATGATCCACTCTTTGTATCGCTTGAAAACGCTCTCGCGGTAGTGGAACTGGCACTGCTCGTTGCCGAACACCCGAACGCGTTGGCCGTCGAAAAACGTCACCCGGTCGACCGTCTCGGAGATCGAGCGCCCATAGGCGCCGGCGTTGCCGTAAACAGCCGCGCCCAGCGAGCCCGGAATGCCGGCCAGCGTCTCCAGGCCGCCTAGTCCGCGATGGATCGCGAAGTCGACCACCTGCTGGAGCTCCGCGCCGGCGTCGGCGGCCAGGCGGTTCTCCGCCACCGCGATCCCGCTGGCCGTGAAGCGCAGCACAATCCCGCGAAACCCCTCGTCGGAGACCACCAGGTTGGTGCCACCGCCGATGACGGTGCAGGGCAAACCGCTCGAGCGCGCTACGTCCAGGGCTTCGACAAAGCTCGGGACCAGATCGGTCTCGGCGTAGATGTCCGCCGGCCCGCCCAGGCCGAACCGCGTGTACCGGGCCAACGCCGTGCCCGCGGAAACCTGTACATTGGTAATCTGGCTGAGATTCCGGAGGATCTCGTCGATGGCGGCCATTGAATCCCACCTCATTATCCCATTCGGACAGGAGGCCCTCTAGAGGATGCGCTCGGGCTTTCCAGGCTTTTCCGCCGAAGCGATGAAGTTCTTTCGCGCGCTCAAGAAGAACAACCGGCGGGAGTGGTTCCAGCCGCGCAAGCACATCTACGAGGAGCAGGTGAAGGCGCCGATGCTCGAGCTGGTGGCCGCGGTGAACGCCGAAATAAAGAGGTTCGCCCCGGCTCACGTGCGCGATCCCGAGCGGGCCGTCTACCGCATCTATCGCGACACCCGCTTCAGCCACGACAAGACACCCTTTAAGACGTATATCGCGGCGGTATTCACCCGGCGCGGCTTCGAGAAACACGCGGGCGCGGGCTACTACTTCAGCGTCTCGCCGGAAGAGATCGAGGTGGCGGGCGGCGTGTATATGCCGGGAGCGGAGGAGCTGCGCGCCATCCGGCTGCACCTGCTCGAGAACCACGAGGAGTTCGGTCGCATCGTGCGCGCGCGCCGGCTCCGCGCGCTGATGGGGGAACTCAAAGGCGAGCAGCTTTCCCGCGTTCCCAAAGGATTCCCGGCTGACCACCCGGCAACTGGCCTGGTGCGTTACCGGCAGTGGCTGTTGTGGGCGATGCTGGACCCGGCGCTGGCCGCCACGCCGAAGCTGTTTGGGGAAATCGTCGCGCGTTTCCGAGCCATGGCCCCTTTCATCGATTTTCTGAACGCACCGCTCGAGCAGGTGCGGCGGAAGACCGCCCCCCGGGCGTTCCTCGTATGAGCGCCGGCCGCGACGTCACCTTCCGCCAGGTGCTCAAGAACCGGAGTTTTCTCGCCATCTGGCTGTCGCAGTTGGTGAGCAGTTTCGGCGAGTGGCTGGCGCTACTGGCCCTGCTGAGCCTGGTCGCGTTCCAGCGTCACGGCACTCCCTACCAGGTGAGCTGGGTTCTGATCGCCTACGTGCTGCCGGTAGCCCTGGTGGGGCCGATTGCCGGGGTGTTCGTGGACCGCTGGAGCCTGAAAGGGACAATGATCGGAAGCAACCTCGTCCGGGCGGCGCTGGCCGTCCTGCTGGCGCTTCCGAGCAGCCTGTACCTCCTGTATGGCATCGTCTTCGCGCTGAGCGCCGTCACCTGCTTCTTCGTGCCGGCGCAAATGGCGGCGTTGCCGTTGGTGGTGCGCAAGGAGGAACTGCTGGTCGCAAACTCCGCAAACACACAAACCACCTACTTCAACAAGGTCATTGGCCCGGCGGTGGCGGGCTTGCTGGTGGCCCGGCTCGGCGCGAACGGGTGTTTCTACCTGTACAGCCTGAGCCTCCTGCTGGCTGCGGCGCTGTTGGCGGCGGCCGCCATCCGGAGCGCCCCCGGGCGCCGCAGCGAACCTCGCACTCTGTTCAAGGAACTGACCGAGGGGTTTCATTTCATGGCGCGTCACCGCACCATCCTGTTCCTCACGGTTTCGGTGATGACGGCCGTCTTCGCGGTGAGCTTCTTCGACGCACTGGCGGCCGTATTTGTCCGCGACGTCCTCGCCCAGAACTCCCAACTGTTCGGGGTGCTGGTTTCGCTCGTCGGCGCGGGCACGATCGCCGCCGCCTGGGCGGTGGGGCGGTTCGGCCAGCGGCGGCCGAAGCCCGAGCTGATCGCGCTGGGGATTTTGCTGATGGGCGCAAGCATCCTGCTGCTGGCATCGCTGAGCCGCGTCGCGCCGGTACTCGGGTGCGCGCTCGTGTTCGGCGCAGGCATCGGTTGCATCGTGGTTTCCGCGCAGACCCTGATGCAAGAAGAAACGCCGCACGCGATCCTCGGCCGCACATCGAGCGCCATCAATTCGCTGGTGACGGCAGCCCAGGTGGCGGGCTTCCTGATTGCCGGGTACGTGACGCACTGGATCGGGATCCGCCGCATCTACGAGTGCGTCGGCGTGGCGATGCTGCTCACCGCATGTTTCGCCTACCTGCGCGGGCGGCGACGCCTTCCCCAGCAGGTGGTCGAGGACATCCCCCTCCCGCCGGGCGCTAATTGATCGGCTGGCCCTTGGAGAGGGCGTCGACCATAGCTTCCAGGGTCTTGCGGTTGACGGCATCCGGCGCTTGCGGCAAGGCCTTCCGGGCGTGCTCCAACGCCTTCTGGTTGTCGCCGAGGGCGGCGTAGCCGCGCGCCAGGCCGACGTGAACCGGCCAGACATCGCCGTTGCGCTCGGCGTTGTACTCAAAGACCTTCATGGCCTCGTCGGCCTTCTTGGCGGCCAGCAACCGGCGGCCATAGGTGTGGATCTGGGTGGGTGTCGTGGCGGGGTTGTGAAGGGCCGTCTCCATGATGGTCTTGGCTTCCGGCTCGCGGCCCATCTTCGTCAGGACCAGAGCCTTGGTGCTGAGGGTATCGAAGTTGGCTTGGCCGACGTAAGGCATGCTGATGGCTGCTTCGGCCCACTGGAGGGCCTGGTCGAGATGAGTGCCTCTCTGGATGCAGAATTGAGCCGCCGCGTCGTAGCCTTGGGGCAGGAACCCGGATACGGAATTCAACTCCCGGCGAAGGCGGGAGACATAGATATCGTTGATGTTCGAGACCTTGACGGTCCACGGCACGGCGAGTTCTTCCCACTGCAACTCGACGGTGGCTTCCTCGGGACGGCGCTCCGTGAAATCAAAGGTCAGCCACTCTCGGTATTCGTGCTTCCGAGGTTTCACCTGGACCCGGAGCGCGTCCTCGCTTGGGTCGTAGAAGAAGCTGCCCCAGGCCGAGGAATTCTTCGAGAAGATCAGGATCCATTCGCCCACGCCCGGGATCATGTGTAAGCCGTAGCGGCCCGCGGGCAAGGGCTGGCCCTCGACGGTCACATCGTGGGAAACGGCAAACACGGTGTTCTCGTTGGCCCCGGCGCGCCACGGACCCGCCTTGCCGTTGCCGAAGCCCAAATCCACCAGGCCGTAGGGGACCAGCTTGCCCCAAATCTGCCCCCGCCGGTCCTGGCCGCTGGGACTGTGTACGGCGGGACTGGAGTATTCGACGGTGACCTGGACCGGGCCGATGTATTGCGTCACCGACGCTTTCTGATTGTTGCCATCGGGCGGGAGGGTCAGGCCCGGGAATTGGGCGAACAGCGCTCCCACCAATAGAGAGGGCAGGGTGATCCTAAGTAGCGTACGCATACACACTTGGATGGCCGAAACCCAAAAGCGTTGCGCCAGCCGACAGGAATCTTCGCCTGCCATAATATGGAGGAAGGCTCCGATGCCCGATCTACTCCTGAAGGGCGTGCCCGATTCCCTGCTCCGCAAACTGAAAACGGCGGCGGCCCGCCATCGCCGCGGCATGAATCGCGAGGCAATCGCGCTGATTGAGGAGGCCCTCCGCCGGGCGGACACCTCGGTGGACCTTCCCGGTCCTCTGAAAGGACGGTTCCCGCTTACTCCGGAATTCGTGGAGCGGGCGAAGCGCGAGGGGTGCGAGCGATAATCGTCGATAACAAGTTCATTCGATGTACACTAGCGGAGGTCAGGATGCCAAAATGGAAATCCCCGCTTACAGAGGCGGAGTGCTCTTCCTCCTGTTGGGCGTGACCGCCAGCCTGTACGCCGCCGACGCAAAGTCCGTTCTCTCTGGTTCCGACACCAAGCTGGTGCAGCTCGTCAGCGCGATTCGCGCGAAGGCCAAGACTCTCGAACATAGCAACGGTATGCAACTCGGCTTCCGGTCCTTCACCTCCGCCTACAAACTGCAGCCCGGCAGTGTCAGTTGTTCCGACTACGTCATAGTGCGTCTGCTGTTTGAGGCGACCAGGGATGCAGGGTTTTGGAATCTCCATTGGGCTATCACCAACCTCCCGCCGAATTCCGACAACATCTGGCGCCAATGGAGAACCGCTGAAGCCCCTTCCCCATTGGTGCCCACAGCCACAGCGGAATGCGATGAACTCTCGGCCCTCTACGCATTCCTGGTCGGACGCGCCGGCGTCCGGGGCGTCGGCCTGTTTTGGCCAGCCGCAAATCACACTGTCGCAGTCTGGGCGTTGCGTCCGTCGACGGGTGCCGCTGTCCGTGTGGTCGTACCCACTACGCAAATCTTCCTCGGTGAAGCCGATTTCTTCGGTACAAGGAGATTCGACCCCTGGCGCCAGAAAGCCATCTACGAATACACGCGACGCGACGTCCCGGACTCCTTCGAGCTTCCCAGACCGCTCTTCGACTTCTTCCTTCGGCAGGTGGACAAGTATGCAGGCGCCTCAGACGCCACCCTGCAACGGCTGAGATACTTGCGGGAAGGCGTCTTTCTGAAATCCTGGACGCCCGAAGCCGCAGCTCGTGAAGCGCTCAAAGCGCGACGAGACCTCGGCTCTCGCCCGCTCGAGGACCTGGCAGCCTTTCAGGATTTTGCGCGAGACATGCACCCGCCGTCGGCCGGTTTCCGGTGACTCACGGTCACCCGTCAGCGCCTTCAGGCGAATGGCGTGGAGAGGAAGGTTCTGAGGATGACCAGGGCCAGCCCGAGGAGAACCCAGAACACGATGTTGCGGAAGCGGGCCTTGCGCTCGCGGATCTGTTCCCAGTCTTCCATGGTTCAACTCCCTTTCAGCATACCCACCGCGGCATTGACCAGGACCGCGGCCATGCCGATAGGGATGAGGCGCTTCCAACCGATGTTCATCAACTGATCATAGCGGAAGCGGGGCCAGGTGCCGCGGAACCAGATCATGGCGTAAACGATCGCCGCCACCTTGAAACAGAACCAGAACGGGCCGATGGCCGCGTTATTGACCGCGGGCACGAGATACAGCAGGCCGACGAGGATCAGTAGTGCAGCCACCCCCAGCAGGAACAGCCGCTGCGCCCGGCTCACAACCCGCCGCAACAGCGGGAGGCACGCCGCGCCCGAGCCGGCCAGCGCCACCAGTGGAAAACCGTAGTTGAGCGGGTACTCGAGCCATGCGACGTTCGGGAAGGGCCGCAGCCAGCCGCCCCAGAACAGGGTCACGGCCACCGAGGAGATCACGAAGATGTTGATGTACTCGGCCAGAAAGTAGAGCGCGAAGCGAAACCCGCTGTACTCGGTGTGGAACCCGGCCACCAGCTCGGACTCGGCCTCGGGCAGGTCGAAAGGCGCGCGGTTGGTCTCGGCGATGGCCGCGATCAGGTAGGTCGCGAACGGGAGAAGCATGAACCCGTAGTTCTCGAAGGCGAACCAGACGTGCCGCTCCATCTGCGCTTTCACGATGCCGACCATGCTGAGTGTGCCGGCCATCATCACGCCGGAGAGCAGCGAGAAGGCCAGCGCCACTTCGTAGCTGACGAGCTGCGCCCCGGCGCGCAGCGCGCCGAGTAGCGCATAGTGGCTGTTGGAGGACCAGCCGCCGAGCACGATCCCGAGAATCCCCACCGCCGACATGGCGCTGACCATCAGCAGGCCCACGTTGACGTCGGCCACCCGGATGTACTGGCTGAACGGGACGACCGACAGCGCTGTGAACGCCGTAAACATCGAGATCACCGGCGCCATCCAGAATATGCCCTTGTCGGCCTGGCCCGGGATGAGGTCTTCCTTCAGGAGCAGCTTGAAGGCGTCGGCAATGGGCTGGAGCAGGCCGTGCGGCCCCACGCGCATCGGGCCGAGGCGCACCTGGAGGTCCGCCAGCACCTTGCGCTCCATCAGCACCATATAGCCCGCCACGAAGGGGAACAGACACACCAGCACCGCCGCGAGGATCGCGGAGAGCAGCAGCGGGTTGTGAAGAACGCTTTGCATAGTACGCTACCGAACGAGCGAGGCCGATACCTGCGCCAGGCGCAGGAACGGCTCGGGATAAATGCCGATTGCGAGCGTCATCAGCCCGGTCGCGCCGAGCGCCACGCGCAACCCGAAACTCGAGGCGGCCGGCACCTTGTCGGTGGCCTCAGTGACGAACATGCTGCGGACCAGGCGGAAGTAATAATAGACCGCCACCGCCACGTACAGCGTTGCCACAACCGCCAGCACGTAGTGCCCGGTCTCGATTAGAGAAAGGAAAATGTAGTACTTGCCCAGGAACCCCGCGGTGGGTGGAATGCCGGCCAGCGAGGCCAGGAAGATCAGCATCAGCACCGCGTGGCCCGGGCTCTTACTCATCAGGCCGGAGAGATCGTCGATATCGTCGCCGATGATCTCTTTTCGCCGCAACGACACCAGCACCATGAACGCGCCCAGGTTCATGAATGTGTACACCAGAATGTAGACCGCCACGCCCTTGATGCCGGTTGAATTTCCGGCGATGAGACCGAGCAGGATGTAGCCGGCGTGCGAGATGGAGCTGTAGGCCAGCAGGCGCTTCACGTTGTTCTGGCTGAGGGCGGCGAGGTTGCCGACCGTCATCGTCGCGATGGCGACGGCGGCGAGCAACGGCTCCCACACCTCGCGCGAGCCGGCCAGCGGCCCGAGGAAGATGCGCATCAGGAAGGCGAACGAGGCGGCCTTCGAGCCGACCGAGAGATAGGCCGTGATGGGGGTCGGCGCGCCCTCATAGGCGTCCGGCGCCCACATGTGGAATGGCACGGCCGAAATCTTGAACAGCAGTCCGACCGCCGTCGTGGCAAGCGCCAGGAAGACCAGCGGGTCCCACAAATCGCGCCCCGCAAACGCCGCAGCGATGTCGCGCAGCCGGGTGGAGCCCGAGATTCCGTACATCACCGAGAAGCCGTAGAGCAGGAAGCCGCTCGAAAACGCGCCCAGCAGCAGGTATTTCAGGGCTGCTTCGTTCGAGCGCTTGTCGGAGCGCAGGAACCCCACCAGGATGTAGAAGCAGAGCGCCATCAATTCCAGGCCGACGAACAAGGTCACCAGGTCCGTCCCGGTCGCCAGGAAAAACATGCCGCAGTTGGCCAGCAGAATCAGGCCGTAGTATTCGCCGTGGTGCTCGCTTTCGATCTCGAGGTACTGGTAAGAAACGATCGAGACAATGAAGGAGGCGATCAGGAAGATCCAGTTGAAGAACAGCGCAAAGCCATCGATGACGAGCGCGCCGCCGAAAGCCGTGATTTCGGGAACACCTTGCGACGCCAGGTAGCTCTGCTGCTGCCAGAGCCCGTAGCCCGCGAATCCCAGGCCCAACACGACGAAGATGAGAAGGTACTTGCGCTGCTTGGGGCTCGGGAAAACCAGGAAGTCGAACAGGAATATGGCGCAGCCGAACAGCGCCAGCATGATCGCCGGCACCAGCACGAAATGGTCTTGGGAGGTGTAGAAGTTCATCGCAGCGCCTCCTTGGGAAGGGCTGCCTGTGTGGTTTTCTGGTAGTAGCCCGGGCGCACCCGCTCGACGATCTGGGCCACGGGTTTCTTGAGCACGTCAAAGTAGGGCTGAGGATAGAGGCCGATCCAAATGGCCCACGCGATGAGCGGGAGGAAGGTGGCCAGCTCCCGCAGGCTCAGGTCCGGAAGATGCAGGTTTTTTGCGCTCGTTACCTGGCCGAGCATGGTGCGCTGGTACATCCAGAGCAGGTAGGCCGCACCCAGGATCACCCCGGTCACCGCGAAGACCGCCCACGTGCGGTTGGCTTCGAAGGCGCCCTGAAGGATCGTGAATTCCCCGATGAAGCCGTTCAGCAGCGGCAGGCCCGCCGAGCTCAGCATGGCGATGGCGGATACGGTCGCAAAGACCGGCATGATGTGCCCGAGGCCTCCGTACTCCTTCAGCTCACGCGTGTGCCGGCGCTCGTAGGCGATTCCCACCATCAGGAAGAGCATGCCGGTTGAGATGCCGTGGTTGAGCTGCTGGATGACGCTGCCGGCCAGCCCGTTCGGATTCAGCGCGAAGATGCCCAGCGTGCAGAAGCCCAGGTGGCTCACCGAGGAGTAGGCCACCAGCTTCTTCCAGTCCTGCTGCATCAGGCTGACCAGCGCGCCGTAGATGATGCCGATGATCGAGAGCACCGCCAGGATCTGGACGATGGTGGCGTCGATCGAGGCCTTGGGCAGCAGCGGAAGCGAGAAGCGGATGAACCCGTAGGTCCCCATCTTCAGCAGCACGCTCGCCAGCACCACCGAGCCGGCCGTCGGTGCTTCCACGTGCGCGTCCGGCAACCAGGTATGGAAGGGGAACATCGGCACCTTGATGGCGAAGCCGATGAAGAAGGCCCAGAAGACCCACTGCTCCAGGTGCAGCGGCAGGTCGAGCATCATCAGTTTCGAGATCTCGAAGGTGTAGAACCCGAATTGCTTGAAGTGCTGGAAGTAGAGCGTGAGGATGCCCAGCAGCATCAGCGCCCCGCCGGCCAGCGTGTAGAGGAAGAACTTGATCGCCGCGTAGAGCTTACGCGGGCCGCCCCAGACCCCGATGATGAAGTACATCGGCACCAGCACCAGCTCCCAGAACACGAAGAACAGGAAAAAGTCCAGCGAGATGAATACGCCGATCATTCCACTCTGCTGCAACAGGAACATGGCGTAGTATTCCTTGGTCCGCTCCTGAACCGCGTTCCAGGAGGAGAGGATGGCGAGAGAGCCGATGACGGTGGTCAGCATCACCAGCAGCAGGCTGATGCCGTCGATGCCGATATGGTAGTTCACGCCGAGCGTGGGGATCCAGGCGGCCTGCTCCTGAAACTGGAAGTCCGAGGCGTTCTTGTCGAAGGTGAACGCGAGTCGGAGGGACACCACGAATCCCGCGAACGCGGCGATGTTCGCCCAGATGCGGATCCAGTTCTTCCGCGCCGCCGGGATCAGCAGTAGCACCGCCATGCCGATCAGCGGCGTGAACAGAACCCAGCTCAGTATATGTGCATCCATGGCTTCACCGCGTCAAATAGTAACCGAACACCACCGCGACCCCGAGCACGAAGACCAGTGCATAGCCCTGCACCGAGCCGGTCTGCACGATGCGCACCGGGTACGAGGACAGCTTCACCAGGAACGAGGAGAGGCGCACCGCGCCGTCGATGATCCAGGTGTCCCACCAGATGCTGATGGTCGAAGTGAACCGCGTCAGCCAGCCCGCGCCGTTTACGCCGCCATCCACCACCGCATTGTCGAACCGCGCCAGCGCGCTGCCGCCGCCCTTGGCCAGCCCGTTGACGAACAGGAAATCGTAGGCCTCATCGACCTTCCACTTGTTGAGCGAGCCCCGGTAGAGCCAGCCGGCGGCCTCCAGTGGCTCGGTCTTCGGCGCCTTCCTCTGGTACAGATACCAGGCCAGCGCGATGCCGCAGCCGGCCACCGCCACCGAGAGCAGCATCAGCGCGAATTCCAGGCCGGCGGAATGCTCCGCGCCGTGCTCCGCGGCTCCGGTGAGCGCCGGAGCCAGCCAGCGCTGGAACGCGCGGAAGCCTTCCGGCAGCATGCTGAACAGCTTCGGCACGCCGATCCAGCCCGCGAGCACGCTTCCGGCGGCCAGGGCCACGAGTGGAATCGTCATCACGCGTGGCGACTCATGAACGTGCGCCGCCGCGTGCGCATCGACGCGCGATTCGCCGTAGAAGGTCAGCGCCATCAGCCGCCACATGTAGAACGCGGTCAGGCCGGCGGTCACCACGCCCACGACGTAGACCAGCGCGGGGCCGCTCGAGAAGACCTGCCAGAGGATCTCGTCCTTGGAGAAGAACCCGGCGAAGCCAGGAATGCCAGCGATGGCCAGCGTGCCAATCAGCATGGTGCGGTGCGTGATGGGGATCTTGTCCTTGAGCCCGCCCATCTTGCGCATATCCTGCTCGCCCGATAGCGCGTGGATCACCGAGCCGGAGCCGAGGAACAACAGCGCCTTGAAAAAGGCGTGCGTGTAGAGGTGGAAGATGGCCACCCAGTAGGCGCCCACGCCCGCCGCCATGAACATGTAGCCGAGCTGGCTGATGGTGGAGTAAGCGAGCACGCGCTTGATGTCGTTCTGGGTGAGGGCGATCGAAGCCGCCAGGATGGCGGTGAAGGCGCCAATGACGACCACCCAGAAGGAAGCGTTCGGTGCGAGCCGGAACAGGTGGCTGGAGCGCGCCACCATGTAAACGCCGGCGGTCACCATAGTGGCCGCATGGATCAGCGCGGAGACCGGCGTGGGGCCTTCCATGGCGTCCGGCAGCCAGACGTAAAGCGGAAATTGCGCCGACTTGCCGGTCGCGCCCACGAACAGCAGCAGCGCGATCGCGGTCAGAACCCCGTAGCCCGCCTCCGGCGCGAACGACGCCAGCGCCTTGTTCACGTCCACGAAGCGGGCAGTGCCCAACACGCTGAACATGAGCAGAATGCCCAGAATGAAGCCCGCGTCGCCGATGCGGTTTACAATGAACGCCTTCTTGCCCGCGTCCGCCGCCGATTTCTTATGGAAGTAGAACCCGATCAGCAGGTAGCTGCACAGCCCGACGCCTTCCCAGCCCACGAACATCAGAACGTAGTTGTTGGCCAGCACCAGCATCAGCATGAAGAACACGAACAGGTTCATATATCCGAAGAAGCGGTAATAGCCGCCCTCGTGCCCCATGTAGCCGATCGAGTAGACGTGGATCAGGAAGCCGACCCCGGTCACCACCAGGATCATGACGCCGCTGAGGGGGTCGAGCAGGAATCCCCAGTCGGCGGTAAAACGCCCCAGCGTGTGCGCCTGCGTGGTGAAGGGCAGTCCGGCAAGCCAGGTGAACTGAACGATCTCGTGGACCCGTCCCGGCTTTGCGACCAACTGAAGCACCGCCAAGGCGGAGAAGATGAACGACACCAGCACCATCCCGGGACAGAGCAGGCTCACGATGGCTTTGGCCTTCGCGGAGGCGTGGTGGCTCAGATCGTGATGCGCCGGCGCGCCCTCGACGCCCGGCGCCACGGCAACCTCCGAGGGGCTCTGCGGGTCGAGCTTCCTGCCCGCGAGCAGCATGACCAGCGCGCCGAACAGCGGGAACAGCGGGATGAGCCAGATGGAGTCCAGGAAAAAGTTCATCGCGTCACCACTTCAGAAGCTCGATCTCGTCCGCCTGCACGGTCTCTTTGTTCCGGAACAGCGCGATCAGGATGCCCAGGCCGACAGCGGCTTCGGCCACCGCCACGGTGATCACGAAGATCGCGAAGACCTGCCCGGTGACGTGCTGATAATGCCGCGAGAAGGCGACCAAATTGATGTTTACCGCGTTGAGTATCAGCTCGATGGACATCAGAATGATGACGATGTTGCGCCGGGTCAAGACGCCTACGGTGCCGATCGCCAGCAGCGCCGCGCTAAGAATGAGGTAGTGGACGGTTGTGATGGGATGCATTCAAATCCTCTTCTTGGCCATCACCACCGAGCCCACGACGGCGGCGAGCAGCAGTACGGAAGCGATCTCGAAGGGCAGCAGGTACTCGGAGAACAGCAGGTCCGCGACCCGCTCGACGTTGCCCAGGTTGCCTGGGGCGGGCGGGCCGGGAGCGGGCAGGCGCAAGGGCTTGCTGAGGAACAGGACGATCTCGGCGCCCACCACCAGCACGCAGGCCAGCGCCACCCACCATTGCTTGTTGAACTGCCGCACGCGCGCCGCTTCGTCGAGATTCACCAGCATGATGACGAACAGAAACAGCACCATGATCCCGCCAATGTACAGCACGATCTGCACCGCAAACAGGAATTCCGCCTTCTGGAGCAGGAACAATCCGGCCACGCCGATAAGCGAAACAATCAGCGAGATGGCGCTGTGCACCGCGCTCTTCCGCGTGACGGTGAGAATGCCGCCCCCAAGCGTCAGCAGCGCGAAGAAATAGAAAAAGGCGGTATCGATCCACATAGCGGATGCTCAAATTGACGATTGACGATTTTTCCATTGACGATTGAAAACCGGTACGCCAGCCGCGGCCCGCCCTGCCAAATCGTCAATGACTCAATCTGCAATCGTCAATTCTCCTAGTACTTGTACTCCGTGGGCTTGGGGCCCTCCTCCAGCATCTGGCGGTCCCATATCGCTCCCTCCCGGTTGTAACTGGCCAACTCGAAATCCTGGGTCAGCTCCAGAGCGTCCACCGGGCACGCATCCTCGCACAGCCCGCAGAACATGCAGCGGGAAATGTCGTAGGTGAAAGTGGTCAGTTCCTTGCGCCGCGTTTTCTCGTTGCGCTCGCTGCCTACGACGATCAGTTTCTCCGGGCAGGCCAGCGCGCACAAGTTGCAGGCGATGCACAGCGTTTCCCCGTTCTCCGGGTTGATATTCAGCCGCGGCGCGCCGCGGTACCGTTCGGCCACCTTGGGGCGTTCGGTGGGGTACTGATCCGTGCACATGTACTTGGGGCGCTGGTAGTGGAAGGTGACCCACAACCCCTCGATCAGGTCGATGAGGAAAATGGCTCTGAGTAACTTGCGCATTTAGCGATCCACCTCGCCAAGGACTATGTCGATGGTCCCGATAATGGCCACCAGGTCGGCCACCAGCGAGCCGCGAGCCATCTTGTCCAGCGCCTGCAAATTGATGAACGAAGGAGGCCGCACTCGCACCCGGTAGGGCTGCGTCGAGCCATCGCTTACCACAAAGTAGCCCAGCTCTCCTTTGGGAGCCTCAATCGAAACGTACACCTCGCCCACCGGCGGCTTGATCACTTTGGGCGCCTTGCCCATGATCGGCCCGGTGGGAATCCTCTCCACGGCCTGGCGGATGATGCGGATCGACTGCCGCATCTCCTCGATGCGCACCAGGTACCGGTCGTACGTGTCGCCGTTCTCGCCGGTGGGGATCTCGAACTCGTACTGCTCGTAGCCGGAATAGGGCTGCGCCTTGCGCAGGTCCCACTTCACACCCGCAGCCCGCAGCATCGGGCCCGTCACGCCGTACTGTTTACAGTCTTCGGCGTTCAGAACGCCAATGCCCTTGAGCCGTCCGACCCAGATGCGGTTGCCGGTGAGCAGCCGCTCGTACTCGTCGATCTTCGGCGCGATGAAGTCGCAGGCGGCTTCGACTTCCTGCTCGAAGCCGTCGTAGAGTTCGTACTCCAGCCCGCCGATGCGGAAAGCGTGCGTGGTGAGCCGCGCGCCGCAGTACTTCTCGTAAATGTTCAGGATCTCTTCCCGCTCCCGCATCACGTAGAACAGCGGGGTGATGGCGCCGATGTCCAGACAGTGCGTGCCCAGCCAGATGAGGTGGCTGGCGATTCTGTTCAACTCGGTGAGAATGACGCGCACCACCTGCGCCCGCGGCGGGACCTCGACACTGAGCAGCTTCTCGATCGCCAGGCAGAAGCCCAGGCCGTTGGAGACCGAGGCCACGTAGTCCATGCGGTCGACGTAGGGCACGAACTGCACGTAGGTGCGGTTCTCGCCAATCTTCTCGACGCCGCGATGCAGGTAGCCGATGACGCACTCGGTGCCGGTGACCTTCTCGCCATCCAGCTTCAGGATGACCCTCAGCACACCGTGAGTGGAGGGGTGCTGCGGCCCCATGTTGATCACTAGCTCGGTGGAGTCTAGAAAAGTGTCGGGCATGGGGTCACTGTCCGCTCTCGATTCCCAGGTTCTCCTTCACCCAGCGGTTGTCCATGTCGGTGATGGAGCGGTCTTTGCGCAACGGGTGGCCCTCCCACTCCTCGGGCATCAGGATGCGGCGCATGTCGGGATGCCCGGCGAACTCGATGCCGAACATATCGAAGACCTCGCGCTCCAGCCAATTCGCGGTCAGGTGCACGCCGACTGCCGTCTGGGGCTTGTAGCCGTCCGGAATCCTGGTCTTGATGCGGATGCGCTCGTTCCGCGCGAAGCTGTACAGGATATAGACCAAGTCGAACCGTTCCGGGCGCTTCGGATAGTCCACTGCGGTGACATCGACCAGGTAGTCGAAGTCCGCCTCCAGCTTCAAGAACTCCAGGATGGGGACAACCGCCTCGGGCTGGGCAACCAGGAAGTTCTGCCCGAGGTAGGTGGCGAACTCGGCGATCTGGGCGGCGAACTGTTCCTTGAGCATCCCGGTGAGCGCGCTCTCCCAAGGAGTAGCGGCCATGACAGCGGGCGCCTTCGGGGGCGGGGCAGGCTTAGCTTGCGGGTTCGGCACATCAGCCATGTGGAACTCTGGGATCGATAGAAGACTTCCACCGTAGCACAGCGCTCGCGGCGATTTCAAATGAAGCGGGGCGCGGAGGTTGTTACAAAATCAGCCAGTTCCACGGGGGTGGAAGATCTACTCGCGCCTCCGCCGGAAGGGGAGCCACAGCACCCAGAACAGAGCGATCCCAAGCGCTTCGGCTGAGAGCAGGTAGACCGGCCAGGGGCCCAGGTAGTCCAGCAGCGAGGCGCTGGCGGGTTTGCGGCACAGGTACATGTAGTTCGCGCCGAACAGGGCGTTGAAGCCGCCTACGACAGCCGCGTAGGCGTTGAGGACGAGGAGCGCCCTCCACATGCTGCCGGGCTGGGGCCGTGCGAGTTTCCCCCAGGTCAGGGTCAGAACGGCGACGATTGCGCCACCGTGCTCCAGAAAGAAGTAAATGCTGGGGTAGGAACAAACAGGCGCCCAGAGATCCGGAGTCAGCACCGCCATTGCAGCGCCGGCCAGCCCCGCGTAGTAGGCCACCTCGTACGCCCAGCGGTTCAGAGTGAGCAACGCGAGAATGGTGAGCCAGAGCGCGAAATCGCAGAGCTGAAGCGGGAGACCTCCTGGAAACCGGAGCCCTTCGTGCCGGACGCGGTAGATCCACCACACCGCCTCGTTCGCCAGCAGGAAAACACCCAGGGCCAGCCGGATGCGCCGCGCCGCGCCCGAACTAGCGCGCGCCAAACGCGCCAGGGCAACGGCGACAGCGAGGATCGAAGCCAGAGTCGCCAGATGAAGCGGGCCAAAGAGTTGGAGGTACGCAGCCACTCACTGCAAAGGTAACACTGAAATCGCACAGAGTCGTCCCAGAATCGGACAGTCTCGAGAGGCCGGCGGCATCGCCTGCCTTGACATAGCTTGGCCGCCTGATTGCTACTAAAAGTTGGAGACGATGCGCACGAGCGACGAACAAACGAGTACCCTGCGCGTCCTGGTGGCCGATGATCGCCCGGACGTCCTGGAAGCGATGCGCCTGCTGTTGAAAGGCGCGGGCCACAAGGCCGAAACGGTGGATTCGCCGCAGGGGCTGCTTCGCGCGGCGGCGCTGGGATCCTTCGACCTCATCCTGATGGATCTGAACTACGCCCGGGACACCACCTCCGGGAGGGAGGGCCTGGATCTGCTGGATCTTCTGCACCAGCAGGTGAACCCCGCGCCGGTGATCGTCATGACGGCCTGGGGCAACATCGACCTGGCGGTGGAGGCAATGCGCCGTGGCGCCTGCGACTTCATCCAGAAGCCCTGGGACAACGAGCGGCTGTTGCGGACCCTCGAGAAGCAGGCCCGGGAGGGCGCCCAGCGGCGCAGGGCCGAGCGGCGCGCCCGGTCCGAGATCGAAATCGCCCGCAACGTCCAGCAGAAGCTCTTTCCCCAGAAGACCAAGCTGCTCGAGACCGCCGATTATGCCGGCCGCTGCGTCCCGGCCCACGAGGTCGGCGGGGACTATTACGACTTCCTGGACCTGGGTCGCGGGTCGATGGGATTCGTTCTGGCGGACGTCTGCGGCAAGGGCATCGCGGCCGCGCTGCTGATGGCGAACCTGCAAGGCTGTTTCCGGAGCCAGGCGGATCGCGCTTCCCCCGCCGCGCTGCTCCACGAGGTCAACCGGCTGTTCTACGACTCGACGCCGCCGGAACAGTACGCCACCGTGTTCTTCGGCCAGTACGATGACCTGGCGCGCCGGTTGCGCTACGTCAACTGCGGCCACCTGCCGCCGGTTCTCTCTCGTGCCGCCGGGGGCATCGAGCGCCTGGAGAGCGACGCGACGGTGCTGGGGATCTTCCCGGACTGGACCTGCACAGAGGCGGTGGTGGAACTCGGCCCGGGCGACACGGTGGTGATGTTCTCCGACGGCGTCACGGAGGCCGGAATCGAGACGGACCAGGAGTTCGGCGAGGACCGGCTGATCGCGATGATCGAGGCCGGCAGGCACTCGGCGCTGGAGCCGTTGATCGGGGCGATCGTCGAGGCGGCGCGCGGTTACAGCGCCGCTGGCCAGACTGACGACATCACGGTGGTGGGGATCCGCGCGGTGTAGCCACCTGGCTCAGAAGTGCAGGCCGCCGCTGCACAGCAGCACTTCGCCGGTGACGTAGTCGGAAAGCGGCGAGCAGAAGAACAGCACGGCGTTGGCGGCCTCCTCGGGAGTGCCGAGCCGCCCCAGCGGGCAGACCGCTTTGAGACCGTCGAGGAACCTTGCCTGTACCCCCACGGGGATGTGATGGCCCTTGACGTCGATGGCCGCGCCTTCCGCGCCGACGGGTTGAATCAGCCGCGTTTCGATCAATCCGAAGCCCACGGCGTTGACGTTGACGTTGTAGCGGCCCCACTCCTTGGCCAGCGTCCGGGTCAACCCCAGGACGCCGGCTTTTCCCGAGGAGTACCCGGCCTGACCGGGGTTGCCGTCCGTCCCGGCAATGGAGGTGATGTTGACCACTTTGCGCATCACGCGCCGCCCCTCGGCCGCCTCGCGTTTGGCGGTCTCTCTAAGGTAGGCAGAGGCCGCGCGCAGAATGCGGAAGGGCGCGGTGATGTGAATGTCCAGCATGGCCTGGAACTGCTCGTCAGTAGTCTTCTGAATGACGTTATCCCAGGTGTAGCCGGCGTTGTTGACGATGATGTCGATCGCGCCGAAGGCCGCTAGCGTAGCGTCCACAAGCTGCTGCGGAAACGCCGGCGCGGTGACGTCGCCGGCCAGGCACGCGACCCGGCCGCCCGCGGCGCGAATCGCGGATTCGGTCTCGCGGGCCGGCGCCTCGTCGAGATCGTTGACCATCACCGCGGCGCCGAGGCTCGCCAGTCGGGTGGCGATCGCGCGCCCAATCCCCCGCCCCGACCCAGTCACCAGGGCGGTCTTCCCATCCAGAGTGAATCCCATAAGTAAATGCTAACGCGGAAGGAAGGCGAGCGGCGCGCCAGCGGGCAGACGCCCCTGGCTCATCTTCGACAGCTCGGGGGTGGCGTAGTAGCCGGTGCGCGTCCGCACCTGGGGGCTGCTGGCCGCTTTCACGGTAACCTTGATCTGGCGGAAGCCGCCGTCGAGCGTTTGATTCAGCGGGCTGTACGCCAGCGTGTACTGGTTGCGGATATCGTGGGCCACCGTGAGGGTGAACTTGCCGACGTCCTCGACCTGGCTCGGATAGAACGACTGGCCGCCGGTGGCGGTCGTGATCGCATCCAGCGAGCGCTTAGCCCGCTTCGCCTCGCGGGGCTCTTCCTCGTTCAGCAGCCCGATGGTATAGATGAGCACCTCGCGCTGCTGCGCCTTCTGGATGAGTTTCTCCAGCGCGATCTCGCTGGCGTTGTCGTTTCCGTCCGTCACCACCACGATGACCTTCTTGTCCCGCTTGGCCTTTTTCTTGAGGTGGTCCATCGACACGTCGATGGCGTCGCGCATGGCGGTTCCGCCGCGAGAATCGATGCGCGCGACGCCGTCCTCGAGCTTCTTCAGATCGCTGGTGAAATCGACGTCGAGATAGGCCTCATCGCTGAAGTTCACGATGAACACCTCGTCCTGCGGGTTGGAGGCCTTCACCAACGCCATGGCCGCGTCCTCGACCTTCTTGCGCTTGTCCCGCATGCTGCCGCTGTTGTCGACAACGATGCCCATCGATACCGGCACGTCCTCGCGCTTGAAGAGCTTCAGCGGCTGCTCGACGCCGTCCTCGTAGACTCGGAAAGCGCTGCGCGGCAGGTCGGTGATCAGCTTGCCGTGCTTATCCACCACCGTGGCATGGAGGACCACCAGCCGCGTGTCGGCGCGAAACACCGGCGGCCCTTCCTGTCCCCGGACCAGCAGGCAGAGCGCGGCTGCCAGCAAGGGGACGCAAGCTCTACTGCGTGGGTGCATAGTAGCCCAGCCGCCAGAACGCCCGCAACGGCGGCAACCCCTTGGGCTGTACCAGCTTCACCTGCACGTGGCGGTACTTCCCATCTTTCTCGCGATTCGAGGGGGCGTATCCCAGCACGTACTGATTGTGGAGCTCGATGCCTATTTTCGCCGCGACGTCCGGCAGTTCGTTGAGATTGTCCACCGGGAAATGCCGCCCGCCGGTCTGCTCGGCCAGTTCGCTCAGCAGGCTGGGGCCGGCCAGCTCTTCCGCCGTCCGCCCGCGGGATGAAACCGGCTCGAAAATCCCGATGGCATAGATCTGGACATCCGCCTCGCGCACCAGGTTCCGGATCTCGCTCTCGGTGTAGCG
>Ga0187850_10000318_pt1 | contig 65041 bp, 62 predicted proteins | sample June2016WEW_4_15_FD_132436 | JGI IMG/M metagenome (GOLD analysis project Ga0187850, IMG submission 132436) | Peatland microbial communities from SPRUCE experiment site at the Marcell Experimental Forest, Minnesota, USA - June2016WEW_4_150 | ecosystem: Environmental > Terrestrial > Soil >...
CTGAGCGAGTCCGATACCCGGTAGGCAATCCCGCGCTCGGAGTCGATCCCTTCCAAGTAGCCCACCAGAAAGCAGCGGAAGTACACCCCCGGCGCGATCGAAGGACGGCCCATGGTCGGAGCGTAGTACTTGCGGCAGATCCGCTCCGCATAGGTGTCAAATTTCGCCCGGTCGAGAATCTCGTTCAGCCGACTGTAGAAGGGGTGCCGCCCGCGAGCCTGCAACTGGCTGGTCTCCACCCAGAAGGAAGTCTGCTTCTGCCTCCGCTTGCCAAGCGCCATACCCAATTATCGGGCCAAAACATTTCTACATCAATATGTTTCGGCGACTTTATCCACGGGCTGCTAGCACACGCACCACCGTTCCCTTGCCGAGCGCGCTGGCGATCTCTATCCTTGCGCCGATGCGGGCTGCGCGCTCCTTCATTCCGATCTGGCCGTAGCAGCCTCGCCGGGAGCCACCGCCTTCCTTAGGAACAAATCCCGAACCATCGTCCTTGATCGACAGACGGATGTTGCCCCCCGAAGTACTGAGCGCCACCTCGATGGTGCGAGCCCCGGAGTGCTTCAACGAATTGGAAATCGCTTCCTGAGCGATCCGCAGCAGCTCGTACTGAACCTCGGCCGGAATGTGCTCGGGGTCCTCGGACAGCTTGAGTTTCAACCGCACGCCCTTCTCGAGGGTAAGGCGCCGGGCGGAATCGCCGATCACCGTGGCTAATCCAAGTCCTTGCCCGCTGCGCAGACCCGCGACGGATTGCCGCGTCTCCCGCAGATAGGTTCCTGCATCCCGAATGATCTCGCCAAGGGTCCCGCGCTCCTCGGGCGTGGTTAATCGCGCCGCCAAGGCTTGCATCTGCAGCGTTAGTCCGGAAAACCCCTGAATCAGAGTGTCGTGCAACTCGCGCGCAATCCGGTTTCGTTCGGCCACAATCAAACCGAATTGGCCCTTCAACCGGCGGAGGTGGAGGTAATGGGCCAGCCAGGCCCCCAGAATGAGCAGAGCCACGCACAAAGACAGGAACCAGGGGCGCTGGTAATAGTAGGGCGCCAGCTCGAAGCTCACGGAACTCCCTTTCTCGTTGCAGATTCCGTCGGCATTGCAGGCAGTGACCCGGAAGCGAAATCCACCCGGCGGCAGGTTAGTATAGAAGGCCTCCCGCCGCGTGCCGGCCTGCGTCCATTCCTTGTCAAATCCTTCGAGGATATAGCGGAACGTGATTCGGCCGGGCTCTAGCAAACTCAATCCGGTGTACTGGAATTCCAGATTCTTCTGCTCTGGAGCAAGCTTCTCAATCCGCGCTGGATCTTTGCTCTGCCCGTTGACCATCACTTTTTCGATGAAGGACGAAGGTGGCGGAACTTTGCGCATGCGGTTCGGATCGAAGACGACGACTCCGCGAGTGGTGGAGAACCACAATCGCCCGTCCGGCGCGCGCCAGGCGGCGGGCTGGGCGCCCGGCTCGCATTCGATTGTCCGCGACAGGTCAATCGGTACGGCCGACAGCCTCCGGACCTTGCCCGCGGCGAATCGCAACAGCACAGATCGCCGCACCGAGAAGACCCCCCTGCTCGAAGCCAGCCACAGACGATCCAGCGTGTCGGCGACGATGCCGTAAATGCGGTCGTCAAACAGACCGTCTCGCATCCGAAAGCTGGTGACGCCTCCATTCCACGCCAGTTTCAAACCGCCGCCGTTGGTGCCGATCCACAGCAGCCCGTCCTGATCCGTGTAGAAGGCATCGGCGCCCAGCAACGGCCCTTCCGGCGACAAGAGTTCGCGAACCTCTCCGTTCTCGTAGGAATACACGCCACGAGGTTCGGCCGCAAAATACAACTGCCCCGGGCGGGCCTCTCCTATGGCCACGATGAACGACCCCGATAGCCGTCGCAGAGCCTTGGGCTGAGCGAACCTCCCACTCTCGAACTTGGCAGGCCCTCCTGCCGTTCCGGCCCACAGAACTCCAGAATGATCGCGGAAGAGAGACAGCACCACATTTGACGGCAAGCCTGCGCGATTGGTGTAGGTCTGGACGACGCGGCCGTCGAGTAGATAAGTCAATCCCGTGTCGGCGCCGACCCACAAGCTGCCGCGGCTGCCCTCCGCGAGCGAATGGACTCTGGTGGGCATCCCTTGGTTGCCGTTCAAGACGGAACAGTGGCGGCCATCGATCCAGGCAAGTCCGTGGTCGAGCGTTCCTACCCAGACCCTGCCTCCCTGATCCACGATCACCGGACCGACGTTGTCGCTCGGCAGCCCCTCGCGAACCGTGTACGGAATCGAGCGGCCGTCCACGAATTGGTCGAGCCCGTGCAAGGTGCCCACCCATACGCTGCCTTCGCGATCCTCGTGAATCGCGTACACCATCTTCTGCGAGAGGCCGTCCTCAGAGCGGAAGCTCTCAAATTCGCCATCGAGCAAGCGGCTGAACCCGTTCTCCGTTCCAATCCACAGACTTCCGTCCCGGGCTTCCATCAAGCAAAGGATGCGATCGTCGGCCAAGCCGTCCTTCACGGTGAACAGCCGGTCCCTCCCGTCCTTGAGTTGCGCCAGGCCTTTGCTGGTCCCTACCCAGAGTGAGTCATCGTTCGAACAAAGCATGGCGCCGACGATGGCGTCCGCCGGAACCGAACGAAGCGTGCGCGTCCTAAACCTCGATCCGTCCCATGCGCTCACACGCGAACTCTCGCCTCCTGCCCACAAGGTTCCGTCTTTGGCCTCGCACGCGGCATGCACGGTATTTGTGGCCAGCCCCTGCGCGGCGCGGTATACCTGTGTCACGCCGCCCGTCAGCCGGGCCATGCCGTCCGAGGTGCATGCCCACACATCCCCGCGGCGAGAGGGAACCACACAATAGACCGTGTTGGAGGGCAGCCCCAATGTGTCCGCGTATTGCCTTACCCCGCCGGTTTGAAGTTGGATGAGTCCGGCCCCGTTGGTGCCCAGCCAGAGCCGCCCCTGCGAATCTTCGACCACGCTCCTGATCCAGACGTTTTCGAGGAGGATGCGGTTCGCGCCCTCGATCGTGGTGAAATGGACGCCGTCGAAGCGCACCAGTCCGGTGTACGTGCCGAGCCACAGGTATCCATCCTTCGTCTGGCCGATGGAATCGATCGCTTGCGGAAGCCCCTGCTCCGTCTGCCAGACCGTATGGACGTATTGGGTCAGCCTGCGGTTCGGATCCAGGCCGTAGGCCGTCGCCGAACACAACATCACCGTCACCAGCATAATGCGCGCGCCGAGGAAGAGGCGGAACCGCTGGAACATCATCACCGGGATTGCCTTTTGATTTGTGACAGGGATCATCATACACCTGAACTGTGCGTGGCGCTGACGCCAGGTTGTGCAACTCACTGCTGTCCGGCTAGAAGTCGAACAGAATCAACTGGTTGCCGACATCGAGTAAATCGCTCTCGGAGTCGGATGCTTGAAGTGCCTGTAAAATGGGGGTTTTCTCGAAAAGAATGACGCTCAGGACCTGTAGAATCTGGTAGAGGCTCGCCTCCGGCCCCAGGCGCTTCCGGACGATGGCGACCAGCACATAAACCGAGACGGCGATCCAGATCTGGGTCTTCACCGCATTCTCGCTGGTGCCGTAGAAGGCCTTGATCCGCAGGTGCTGCTTGATCCACTTGAAGAACAATTCGACCTGCCAGCGGCACTTGTAGATCTGCGCGATCGTAAGTGCGGGGAGCACGAAGTTGTTGGTCAGGAATTTCAGCCGTTGGTTCGTCTCGGCATCGAAGTAACTGACGCGCCGCAACGGGTCCGGGTACGCTTTGGCGGAGTTGATGGCGGTCAGGATGACGGTTTGGTCGGAGCGCACGCCCGTGCTCGGGTCCACCGGATGGGAGTAGCGCCGCTGGAGCAGAATGTTCTCTTTGGTGCGCACCACAAAGAAGGCCGCGCAGAGCGTGAACACGTAGAGGCGCTCGAAATCGATGTAGCCCCGATCCATGACGTAGAACGCGCCGGCCTCCGGAAGGATCTCGTCCAGAATGTTGACGTCGTGCACCCGACCCTCCGTGATGCGGATGAACGTGGGGATATTGCCATGCAGGTCCAGCAGGGTGTGCATCTTGACGGCGGCCTTGTGCTTGCGGAACCTGGCCCACGCGAACAGCGACAGGCACAGGTCGATAGTGGTCGAATCCAGAGCGTACAGACTCTGGTCGAGTTCCACGCCGATGGGGTCGCGGGCGTAGAGTGGCCGTGCGATGCGGATCAGGGCTTGGGCGAAGTCGGCATAGATGCGCCCGTCGCGGGACTCGTTGGCGTCGGCCAGTGTGGTGCGCGCCACCCTGCCGCGGAAGCCCACGTGGTAGAGTTTGCCGCTCATCGAACGCAGGCAGGCCTCGATGTCGCGCAGACTCTCGCGGTAAGTCAACTGCGCGAAGCTCATCGCCAGCAACTGGTCCCAGCACGAGAAGCTCTTCTGCTGGTAGTCGCCGCGATAACGGGCCACACATTTCTGGAACTCGTACCAAGGCAGGTGGTCCAGGATCTGGGAGAAAACAGTTCGGCCGGAATTCATCCCTCATTGTCGGTGATGGGCGCCAGAGCCGGAAGGCCGGTTCTGGGCCAGACCGGCCCAGAACAAATCCAAATCGGGAAATGCAGAAACCCAGCCCAACTCTCTTTCTATCAAGCGGTTAGCGGGAATTCAAAACTCATCTCCCGGACAGTAGTGATCATCTTCAAACCCCTATGGATAAAGGCGATGAGAGGCCTCAAGAGGTTATCAGTAACTCGTCAAATCGGAAATGCGGGTTGAATGCTTGCCGGGCGGCATTGCGACTTATGCCATACTTGCGTCCGATCCGTTCGAAGCTCCGTGTCGGGTGTGCTGCGCGTTCTGCATGTATCTGGGCATCGCGAGCGGTGTTCTCGGGCGGGCGGTGCGCTGGGACGGAGAGTCCGTGTTGCTCTTTCATCAGGTACTTTATCAGGTCGAGGACATTGTCGATCTCCCTACTGAATGCTTGGGGATCGGCAGCGAGTGTCCGCCACTTAGCATCGTCTGACAGGTTGTTGACTACCCACTTTTAACCCGCTCTGAAGGCGACCTGCAAAAGGACCGCCACGGACTGCTGGAGCTGGTTTGGAAGCCCAGATGAACCTGCCGCCAGGAGGTCCTCAACTGAAGAGCAGTGTTCGAGGATCACGGGAACTAGGCTACGGAACCGTGGCTGGTCAGGAACGTCGTTTCCCATGGCGTTCCCCGGCTTCCCTGGGACTAGGGCCGGAAGGCGGTGGGAATGCCCGCCGTGTCGCTGATCGGGCTACCCGGCCCCGTTTCACGGCCAGGATACCACTGTCAGACTACCAGCGGCGGCGACCGCTACGTCGCACGGTGCGGGCACTCTCGTTGCCGTGGTCGATCCGATACGGAGGGGGAAAATGAAAACAGCACCACCGCCACCACCAGCACCAAGGCCGCAACCAGTGTGTCAGCCGATCCCCATCTTGGCGGCCGCTTCCCCCACCAGGTCCTCCGTGGAGGGATCAGTCCGTTTCCCTGTTCGGGGAGACCTGGTCAAGCGATTTTTCGAGCTGGGGATTTTCCTAATACTCTATTAGTATAGTAATACCTATACGCCGAAATTCGACACGCCCTAAGCTACTGGATACACAAGGGATAAATTCGCTCGGCGCATCCCCGATGAAACTCGAAAAATGTGGCCCTCCGGCTCAGGAAATCCCCGCTGGGTGCCAGGCCGAGTACCGGGTAGGAGTGCCCCATGGCTGCCGCCCGGGTATTTTCAGGCGCTGAAAACTCGGCCGGCCAGCACCCGTCCCAGCCCCCCGCTCCAGCCTAGCCCCGCTTGAGCAGGCGATAGACGGCAAGAAGCAGGATAGCGCCGACGACGGACATGATCAGGCCAGCTCGTTGGCCCGCCTGATACCAGCCCAAGGCTCGTCCGAGGAACCCAGCCACAAGGGAACCGGCGATGCCTAGCAGCATCGTGACGATGATGCCGCCGGGGTCCTTGCCGGGCATGATCAGTTTAGCGAGCGCCCCGGCCACCAGACCGATGAGACACATCCATAGGATATGCAGCATGTGAGCCTCCTTAACAGCGCACGTTCTCTTGAGTGCAAGCAGACCGGAGTTCCCGCTTGCCGATCTCCTGCTCGGGCTGAGTATACTCCTCCTGCAACTCCACTGCCGGTTCTGTCTTCCTTTTCATCCCGAGCGACTCCGACGGTACTACTGGCCGATCCTGGCGGAGAACCATCTGACCAGGCGGCTGTTTGGGAGCACGGTACGGCGGATTGAGGCGCTGCCGGAGTCGCGCGGGGATGGAAAGGTTGAAAGAAACGGCTTCAACGGAGGCGGTTGATGTACAATCGATGGTGGCCAGGAAGCGAAAGTGGAAATCCTGGCTTACCTCGCGTGAAAGAGTCGCTGCAGCAGTGACTCCTCTTGGAGGACGTCTGTGAGTCGTTCGAGTTTGCTGCTTCTCCTCGTGTTGTCGGCAGTGGCGTGTGGTTGGCGCCGCCGCGCCGGAAGGGAATGTGCGTTGGCCGCCGGTACGCTGCTTGCCCTGCTGGCAGTTGCCTTGGGACAGACGACGGCGCCCACCCCGCCCTTCGCCGCGACACCTACCGTCGTGGGGTACGACTATCCTGGCGAAACCATCTATGTGCGCCAGCCCGACACCGGGGCGTATACGCAGCTTCGTTTCGGCGCGTTCACACCGTTCGGTTTGCTCAGTTCGGCGGCCAGCCTGGCGCGGGTCATTTCCGGCTCCGTGGGGTTCAGCATGAATACGCCGGCGAGTCCGCCGGGCGTCGGGCCGGCTTCGCAGTTTCTGGCCCTGGCCGATTTCACCGGCGACGGCTCTCCCGGCATTGCCATGGCCGGGCCGGTTGGCTACAACGACTCCAAGCTGACGATCGACGAATACACCCCGTCGTTCCTGTTCCGCACCTCCAAGACCTTTCCCATCGGGCCGAACGTCGCGGGAGTCCTCGCCGCCGATTTCAACCGCGACGGCAAGCCCGATCTCGCCGTGGCCTACCGGGGCAGCACGTCACCCGGCGCCGTCGACATCTTCCTCAATAACGGCGATGGAACCTTCGCGAATCGGGTCAAATATACGGTTGGCGCAACTCCCACCTCGATGGCCACGCTGGACGTCAACCACGACTGCATCCTGGACCTGGTAGTGGCCGACGAGGCCGCCAGCTCCGCCGCGAGCGGCGCGGTGTTCGTGCTGCCCGGGAAAGGCGACGGCACGTTCACGACGGCCGGCAGTTACCCCGCCGGAAAGAATCCGCTTTCCGTGACCATCGGGGATTTCAACGGCGATGGCAATCCCGATCTCGCGGTCACCGCGGCGGACAACACGGTGACCATTCTGCTCGGCGCCGGCAATGGCGCATTCTCTCGCGGCTCTTCCTTCCAGACAAGGACGTCACCGCAATACATCGCCGCCGGGGATCTCAACCACGACGGCGAGCTCGACCTGGTGGTCGCAAATGAACGGGATCAGACCGTCTCCGCCTTCCTGGGCGACGGCAAGGGCGGGTTCCAGCTTGCTTCCACGTACGTCACCAGCTATGGCCCGAGCAGCCTGATCCTCACCGACTTCAACGGCGACGGCAACCTGGACATTATCCAGGGATTGGGTGACGCGCGCGGAAACCTGCGGAATCGTAGCGGCAGGTTGAATTTGCTGACATAGAGGGTCAAATGCATCTGCCTGCAGTGGCTCTCTTCCCCGCGGTTCTATTGGGCGGGTTTCTCGCGTCTCAATTCCTTCGGCTCCTGGTGTGGACTTGGCGCGGTGGCAGTCGAGTGGTGGTTCCCTGGAACGAAGCGCATCTTCCGCAGTTCCCGGTTCTCGCGCAGCGCCGCCGGACACGGGATGGTTCGTTTCTCTCGGTTCGCGGAACGAATTCCTGCCAGTTGCTGCTCTGGAAGCTCCCGCGAGGCCCGATCGGCCTATCGCCGCTATTGGCCGACGCCGTTACGGGCTGGACCGGGATATGGTCCGTAGCCGTGGATTGCTCGCTGGAATCGAAGGGCGAACCTTGGGTGATCACTTCCGGCGAGTTCCGGTTAGGCGAGATACGCCTGAGCGGGCCGCACTACGCTCCCCTGGCCGCTTGTCCTGGCTCGGCATTGGCCCGCATCGACATCTCGCCCTATATTGACGCGTCCAGACTGCTGGTGGACCTCCGAAACAGCATTGCGAATCCGGCGATTCGCCACAATGGCGCGCGTGAAACACTCGACTTTCTCCTGGGGCGTGTGCGGGAGGATCGGGTAAACTGCTCCGGTCTGGCGGGCCGCGCCATTCTGAAGCAACCGTCCTCGCCAATGGCAAAGGCGTTGCGGCAAGCCATGCGCGACCGCTTCACTTGGGGTGACGTCACTCCCTCCGACCTCGCCCGTGCCGCGGCCATCCTGGGGCTAGCCCCCGACGGTGCTAGCATCCCCATCCGGGCCGTCCCGGTGCTTCGGCAAGCTTCCGGCAGCCCGATTCTCAATCGACTCACGAACAGCTCGAAGGCGCACCTATGAAACGTATCCTCTTCCGCACATTAGTCACGGCCGCCGCGGCCGCTCTCCTGCTCATTCTTGCTCTCGGCCAGGCGCAGGCGCCGCCAGTGCCGTTCTTCACCACTCCGGCCCTCAACGCGTTTTCCGCCTCGTCCGGGATCACGCTCCTGGTGCGCCAACCCGACAACAGGTACACGCAACTTCAATTTGGCATCACTCCACCTTACGGGATGCTCAGCTCCATCCAAAGCCTGGCCGGGATCCTCTCGGGAAGCACGAAGCTCCTCCTCGACGCTGCCCCGGGACCGCCGAATGTCGGCCTGGCGTCTCAGTACGTAGCCATTGGCGATTTCAAGGGCGATGGTTCCCCAGGGGTGGCCTACGTGGATGTGGTCCGCAACCGGAATGGGATTTACGTCTACCTGGGCACTCCTCTGGTCGTGTTCAGCAACTCCGCATCGTACGCGGTTGGAACGCAGACAGCCGGTGTGATCGCCGCCGATTTCAATCGGGATGGGAAGACCGATATCGCCGTAGCTTACAAAGGCAACGGCACCACCCCAGGCGGAGTCGGGATCCTTCTGAACAAGGGCGATGGCACGTTCGCTCCGGCTGTGACCTACGCCGCCGGCTTCTCTCCGACTTCGGTTGCCGCGTTGGACCTGAACCATGACGGCATACTGGATCTGGCAGTGGCCGACGGGGGCGGCACCACCAGCGGCGCGGTGTTCGTGCTGCTCGGAAGAGCCGACGGCACGTTCGCCTCGTCCGGCAGCTACACCGCCGGAAACAATCCGCTTTGCGTGACCATCGCGGATTTCAACGGCGACAGCAATCCCGATCTCGCGGTCACCGCGGCGGACAACACCGCGACCATTCTGCTCGGCGCCGGCAATGGCGCATTCTCCCGCGGCTCTTCCTTCCAGACCGGGACGTCGCCGCAATTCATCGCCGCCGGGGATCTCAACAAGGACGGCAAGCTCGACCTGGTGATCGGAAATGGATGGGAGCGAACCGTCTCCGCCTTCCTGGGCGACGGCACGGGCGGGTTCCAACTCGCTTCCACGTACGTCACCAGCTATGCCCCGTACACCCTGATCCTCACCGACTACAACGCCGATGGCAACCTGGACATTATCCAGGGGGCCGGCGATGCCCGCGGTATCGGTCCCGGCATCGATAGCCAGGATATCGATATCCTTCTGGGCAACGGCGACGGTACGTTTCAAGGCGCCACCTCCAAGACCGTTCCAGGAGCGGTGGTCACCAGCACCTTCCTGGCAACCGGCGATTTCAACGGGGACGGTAAGATCGACGCCATCCTGAACGACAAGTACGCAGACAAGCTGTATCTCTTCGCCGGCTCCGGCACGGGCACGTTCCAGGCGCCTGTAGCCCTCCCCTCTCTGGCCACCGGAGGGAACCAGACCGGCCCCACCGGCGGGGTGGCGGGGGATTTCAACGGCGATGGCAGAGTCGATCTGGCAGTCACGGAGAGTTTCGCCGGCAAGGTCGCGGTGCTGCTCAACTCGGCTACCGGCCTGCAACTCTCCGGAACATTCTCCTCCGGCGGCGCGGTCCCGGGTCCCATCGTGGCGGCCGATTTCAACGGCGATGCCAAGCTCGATCTCGCGGTGGTGAATGCTCCTTCCGACGATCGCTCCACGCCAGGCAACCTCACGGTCTTCTTCGGCGGCGGCAACGGCACTTTCCAGTTGAACCACACCTATTCCGCCGGGTCCTGGCCCTACAGCCTGGCGGTAGCCGACCTGAATGGAGATGGAAAACCGGATCTCGTGGTGGCCGACCAGAGCGACCCGTTCGTGGACCCCAGGCCGGACGGCGCGGTGTACGTGTTCCTCAACGACGGCCACGGCGGATTCCAGACGCCGTCGAAGCTGACCGCCGGCACGTACCCCTACCGGCTGTTCATCGGGGACCTGAATGGCAACGGCAAGCCCGACCTGGTTGTGGGAGCCAGTAACTCCCACGCCGCTTACACGCTCACGGTCCTTCTCGGCACGGGTAATGGCAGCTTTCAGCCGCCGGCTACGATATCCACGCTGTACGGTCCGTCCGGGATTGTGCTTCAGGATTTCAATGGAGACGGCAAACTGGATCTGGTCGTGAGTCACTGCTGCGGCGCTACCGACATGACCTATCTGCAAGGCAACGGCGACGGAACCTTCTTGCCGGAGGCCCATTTCAACGGCGGCGCCAACCCGTTCGCGGTGGCCGCAGGCGATCTCAATGGCGACGGCAGGCCGGATCTGATCATCGGGGGCACTCAACCGCTGTCTCTGACGCCGCTGCTGAACAGCGCCGCGATCGTGGTGACCTCAGCGGCCAGTTACGCCGCTCCGCCGGTTGCTCCCGGCATGCTCGCTGTCATCTGGTGGAACGGAGGCCCCGACTTTGCCACGGTCACGCTACACGCGCCCTCTGTGCCTTTGCCCACCTCGATGGGAGGTGTTTCGGTGACCATCACAGACGCCAACGGCACGTCGGCCGACGTGTCCCTGCTTGACGTTACCCCGAGGCAACTCAACGTGGTGATTCCGGACGCGACCCAAGTTGGAACCGCAACCGTTACCGTCAATGGCTCCGACGGAACGGCGCATAGCTTCAAGGTGACGATTGCGGCCGTCGCTCCCGGCCTGTTCTCGGCCAACGCGCAGGGAACGGGGTTCGCGGTCGGACAAGCCTGGAACGTGAGGGCGGACGGTTCCTACACCATCACCGATCTGTGCTGCGCGGCCGGAGGGGTCGGCATCCCGATCAATATGGGAGCGGCCACGGACACGACTCTGGTGGTGCTGTATGGCACGGGCCTGCGGGGGCGGACGAGCCTGGCAAACGTTAGCGCCACGGTCGGCGGTCAGACCGCCAGAGTGGATTATGCGGGTCCGCAGCCGACCTATGTGGGGCTCGACCAGGTCAACCTGATCTTGCCGCGCAGCCTGCGGGGCCAGGGGACGGTGTCCATCGCACTGACGGTGGACGGCCAGACGGCCAACCCGCTGAACATCGTCATGGCGCCATGACGCCGCCTTCCAGGCCTCTACAGGCGATCGCGCGCCGAACCAGATCAATTGCGTTCGCAGGATTCCTGGCCGGCGATGGAGCACCTCTTCTTCCACAGGCCGGAGGGGTATGCGTAGTTTGCGCAGAGGCATAGAGAAAAAAGCAGCCGGAATGGAGGCAAGAATCAACACTGGGTGGGTGAATTAGCGCAGGCATGAGAAGACGGAAGAAATTCAACAACTTAGACCAACCAGGATTGCCCATAGAATCAAGCACCCTTCAACCAACCTTGAACCGACCTTCAACCATCGTTGAACCACCGTCCAACCAAAGGTCAAGCGGGCCCCTTGAAGGGTGGTTCAACCAAAAGGGTACTCTTCTGTCTTCTTCCCCCCCTACCCCCCCAGCCAGCCTTCCCGAAGAGGGCAGGCTGGCTAGGGGGGAAGACGATCAACTTCCCGAATGGAAGCCCGACCGGCCAGCCGACTGGAAGCCTGGGGAGAATGAATGAGCCCGAATCTGGCACTCCAGAGGGGTGTTCCGGCGGACGTTGACGCGGAGCGATTTGTTCTTGGGTCCATCATGCTCAACGAGGCGCTGTTTGTGACCCTCCGCGATCTTCGATCCACGCCTGACGGAGAGGCTACCCGCTCGGCACCTTGAATGGTATGTCCGGGTTCTCCGCACGAATCTGCTCCAGCAGTCTCGTCGCCCGAACGAAGGCCCGGTCGCTGAGGTCTGCGGCTTCAAGCTTGCGGGGAACGGAGGGTCCCCATTTTTCAGTCGCTAAGAATCCCTTTCAAAACGGAACGCTGTCGCCGCGCCCACTCGGACCGTAGCGGGCACGGCGCCTTTGCCAGATCTCCTGGGCAAATTCTGAGCGCTGTTCGGGTGGGGTGGCCCGGATCATTTCGACCGCGGCAGGGACGCTCATCCCGCCCGACTCGCCTTTCATGGGCATGACTGCGGTGAGCCATTGGCCCAGCGACTTCGCGCCTCCGCCGGATGGGTTGTACTGCCGGGTGAGCCTGCCCAGGCCCAGTCGCTTGAAAACCACTCCCAGCTTTGTGTTGCAGGAGCGGCAATTCCAGATCAGGTTCCTGGGGTCGGTGTTCTCCTCATGGCCGTCAACGTGTCCGACCTGAGCGGAGCGCCGGCTGCCACACAGAGCACAAATGCGCGGACCCGGCGGAGGGCAGGCATGGGCGCGATACCGGAGCGCCCTGTCGGTTCCTCACGCCAGCGCCGCCCGCCCGCCGGGGTCCTCAGTCCTGGTCTTCGTCCGCGTCCTCGTCCTCCTCGGGCTGGAGGATGTCCTGGATCGCGTCGAGGTCCGCGGCGAGGTCCTCGTTTTCCTGCTGCAAATCGGCGTTCTCATCTTTGAGGTCGGCGATCTCGTCCTTGTAATCCTGAATCGTTTTTCTTGGAGCTGCCATAGTAAATCTCCCTTTTGGATTTGAGACGATTTCGAAGCCGCGCCGCCTGGCGTAGCTTTCGATACTCTCATCCGCGATCTGGTCGGCCCGGCCGGGGTCGCCCACAACGTCTCGGACGAACCGGACGGCCTTGGCCTTCCGGGACTCGATTTGCTCGCGGGGGAGCTGCTTCATCTCGCGCTAAGCATAGCCCCAAAACGCGGAAGGACGACCAGAATAGTAAGTGGGTGACAATTAGTGACTGCCGATCACGGTGTGGATTTGCCGACCGCCGTTGCGCGCAACAATTGCCGCCGTAGTCGGGGGTGGCGGTGGCGCTGGAGATGGGCGTTAACCTTCCGCGGGAAACCGGGCTCGGCATATTCGCGGGTAGACTCAGACTTCGTGTCCGTGTAGTAGTCGATGTACTTCGGGTAGAGTGTTTGCCACGCCGCTCCACCGACGCGCTCGTGGGCGGCCTGGGCAATCTTGGGGTCCGCCTTGGGTCCGGGCTTCAGCCGGAACACCCTGGCCTGGGCCTGCTGCGCGACTGAGCGGAACGCCTTGGGGTCGGCTTCGTAGAGCGTGCGGAATTCCCGCGTCAACTGGCGCGCCAACGCCATGGCGGCGCGGGACAATGCCCTTCTCAGGTCCCGCTTCCGCTCGTGCTTGGCGGGGACGGTTCCCTGGTGCTGGCGGGCCGGACGTTCGACTGGCGGGTTACTGGCAGCCGGGGGCTTGCCAATACCACCACCACCACCACCATTTAGCCAGTCCTGGAGTGGGGCAGGAAGTTGTTTCGATCCGGCGTTTCTCATAGAACCCCCGCAGAACCTTTTTGGGAAGGCTGTGGCGCGTCCATCAGGGTGCGGTAGGCCCTGACTACCGTCGCGCGTCCGGCCTGGAGGCGGGCGGCGATAGCGTTCCAGGAAAGCCGTTGTCTATCGCGCAATCCTGCCACCTGCACCGGGTCCACGTCGCCCCGGCGCGCCCTGCCGAGGGTGACACCCTTCTGCCTGGCATGTGCCATCCCCCGGCGGATTCTTTTCGAGAGGTCCTTGCCGGTCATGGCGACACTTCCACGCTTAGACCGAGGTGATCGCAGGGCGCATCCACCAGGTCCTGGCGCACTCCCAGGTAATGCTGGGCCGTGGTAATGGAGGCGTGCCCCAGGCTCAATTGGATCTGCTCCAGCGCCGCGCGCCCCTTGTGCGCGAGCTTGGCGAACGTGCGGCGCAAGTCGTGCGGAGCGAGATCCGGGGCGCCGATCTTCGCTCCGTAAAGCTTGACCACCTCGAAGATGCTCTGCGTCGTCATACTCTCGCCGGGCACCCTGCCGCCCTTGTTGGTGGCCCGGAAGATCAGGCCCGAGTTGATTCCGGCCGCGGAGGTCCATCCATCGATGGCTGCCTTCGTCCAGGAGGGCATGGGCACGGGCGGATACGGCCGCCTTTGCCCAGCATGTCAACGATGACCCAGCGGGCTTCCCGCAACTGGATGTGCTCGACGGCAAGCGCAGCGGCTTCCTTGCGCCTGGGGCCGCAGCCCAGCAGCGCGGCAAGCAGCGCCCGGTCCCGCCTGCCTTTTGTGGTTGCGGGATGGGGGGTGGAGATCAGCCGCTCGGCCTGCTCCAGCGTCAGCCACTTCCCGGTGCGGGTACCCTGTTGCTTGGCTCCCTTCACCCGCGCAATGCCGGCGGCTAGTTCGGGCGGCATCAGGCCGTTGTCGGCGGCCTCCAGCGCCAGCTTGCGGACGGCGCTCAGGCGGATGTTGATGGTGGACGCCGACAGGCCGCGCCCGGCTGTAGGCGCGCCTGCTCTCGGGGGAGCCGAGGCCGTCCAGCACCAGGGCCTTGATCCGCTCCAGGGCCGCCGCCTGGGGCGTCAGGATGGCAGCACTCATTGCCGCCCCCATTGCCTACAGTAAGGGGCATTATCGGAAGCCATTTCTGGCCTGCACGGACACACCGGACAACCGAGCGGCGGCGGGTTCGGTGCAGTCTTGTGCGGCTGGGAGCCGTCGGGGTTCTGATCGAACTCTACGGCCTCACCCCGCCGCCTTTTGCTGGTTGTGGAGACACGAACATAGGCTGCTGCCCTCTTCACCACTCTCTGCCTGCTTTCCGAATGAACCAGGGCGGCGCGGGCCGTTCCGACAGCACCGCGCCGGTCCTGGGTTGTGATGAGGGCTTGCGCCTACAAACGTATCCCGACACCCCAGTTCACCCAACAGGCGAATCCCGGTGGGCCACAAGTTTTGGAATGAATTGGAATGAAACTGGGTTTTGGGAGGCTTGTAAGTTGCTGAAAACGTGGTGGCCAGGGACGGAATCGAACCACCGACGCCAGCCTTTTCAGGGCCACGGAAGACAGCTCTTATCTCATTGACAATAAACATCTTAAGCCGATTTTCTAGGTCGACAAACCGGCTCTTAACGCAACCAAATGCAACCATCGGCTCGTTTCGGATTGCTCATGACGATCTCGAGTGATGTTCTGCATGTGATTGCGCCGTCACCGCAGGGCCCCGACCCTCTCCAATACCGCCGCGTCTACCCAAACCGTCCCGCTGATCTTGTTGTCGAATCTCAGGGATGGCTTCCGAGAGATCTCGATCTCCAGCAGCCGTGTCCGCTCCGGTACCCGGAACGCCTGCTCGACTTCCCTCCATCGCTGGGTCCCGGCCAGTCGCTCGGTGCTTACGTCCAGGCGCTGCGGATCCTCCGCATCCACGATCCGGAAGCCAACCCCCTCGTCGGTTGTGACCGCTTCGGTCTGCATCAGCGCCCGGAATCGGTACATGCCCGGCTCGACGACAGCCATCTGCGAAACGTGGTGATAGGAAACGTTCTCTTTCCCCTCAAACCGAACCCGCAGCGACCACTTGCCCGAAGCGGCTTCCCCGGAGTCTCTGGACGCCTGCACGCCCTCTGCCGGCGTAATCCGCCAATCGAAAATGGTGCCCGCGGGCTCCCGCTCGAAGCCTCCGTTGAAAAGCCAGTTCGAGTCCCGGTAACCCCGTTCGCGGGAACTTGTGTGAGCGGCCCACGCTCCTGCGGCCGTCTCGTACTGGCCGGACCTTACCAGATACCTCACGTATTCGTCGGCCAGCCGGTCGTCCGCGAAAGACCGGCTCTCAACCCAGTTCCAGCCCGCCTGCACCTGCTCCGGAGACCCTTTCGCAACCAGGTGCCGGAAATACGACTGGGCCGCCCGCTCGCTGTCCGGCAGGCCTGCTTGCAGCACCTCCTCCTGTGTGACCCCCATCCGGTCGTACGAGCTGAAAATGGTCTCGTCATACTCCCCCACCATCCTCAAAACCCGCGCCGTGTACGGGAGCGCACGCCTGGGCTCCCCGGTGCGGAAATGGAAGTTCGCCGCTCTCATCAGCGCGGGCGGCAGATTCGGCCCCAACTCCAGCGCCCGGTTGACGCAGTACCCGGCCTTCTCGATCCGGCCTGCCGCCAACAACGCTTCTCCCAGGTCGCACCATCGGTACGGTGAGGCCATGTCCCTTCCCAGCGCGGCTTCGAACGCCTCCACTGCCCCGCCAGGTCCCTCCAGCTTCCCAGCCAAGAGCCGCTCGTAGCCCTGCTGCGGGACCGCGGTGTCGCTCGATATCAGCCACGTGCCAGACAGACTCTGGGGCCGGTCGGACCCCCGGGATGGAGTCTCGTACAGGATTCCAGCAACCGAAACCACACCCGCCACTAAAGCGAGAACCCCCACAAATGCGGGTATCAGTTTTCCTGTGCCGCGTGTGCCACTAGTACGGATTTTCATACCTTAAGGCCCTGTTGTTAAGAAATTTTCGTTGACATATGCCCTACACATGATACACGATTGTTATTCTTCACGCATAGGCTCAGGTGTTCCCCTGAGGCTCTGAGGGGGGAATACCCGGGCCCGGGTAAGCCGCCCTCATCAGCCGGGTGGCGTGAAGTTGAGCCCTCGACTTGGGACTCAAAGGGCGGCAGCTTGCCGAAAGATAGCCCCGGCCAGGCGCCGTGACACCGCTCCAGGGATTCATGCTCCAGTCAGACACCACAATTTCACTGCCCGCCTCGGACGCTTCTGCGCTGCGTTGGTTTGCCCTCCACGTCAGGTCGCGGCATGAGGCAATCACCGCCGCCATTCTGGAGAACAAGGGCTACGACAAGTTTCTCCCCCTGTACCGCTCTCGCCGCCTGTGGTCAGACCGCATCGTCCACCTCGACCTGCCCCTCTTCCCCGGCTACGTCTTCTGCCGGTTCGATCCCGGCGATCGGCGCGTCCCGATCTTGACCACCCCCGGCGTGGTCCGAATCGTCGGCATCGGCAGCCACGCGGTCCCTGTGGATGACGCTGAGATCGCCGCCATCCAGTCCATCATCCAGTCGGGATTCGCCGCCGAGCCCTGGCCCTACCTCCGGCTCGGCAACATCGTTCGCATCCAGTACGGCGCGCTCTCCGGCCTGGAAGGCCTCCTGGTCGAAAAGAGGACGCGCCATCGTCTGGTCGTCTCCATCACGATTCTCCAGCGTTCCGTCGCTGTCGAGATTGACAGCGCCTGGGTCACCCCAGTGCGTCTCACACGGCGTTCCGGAGTGCCCGCACTGCTTGCCAGTTCACCCCCCACGCCTTAGCCCGTTCCTTTTCGTACTGCCCACCGCCCATGGGAAGGACCACCCAATGGTTGTGTTCAAACGCAAGACCCGAATGCTCAGCCTCAGGCTCTCCGAAGAAGAGTATGAGCGCCTCAGGCAAAAGTCTCTCGCTCAGGGATCCCGCAGCGTCTCCGATTACGCCCGTGAGACGCTGTTCCGTTTCTCCGGCGACGAGCCCGCCTCGTCCTCCAACGGCCTTGAAAGAAGAATGCGGAAACTCGACTCCGAAATGCAGGTGCTGAGTCGCGAACTCGAACGCCTCCGCAACATCGTCGGGCTCGAGGGCCCCACCGCGCCCCGCCAGGCTCTCTAAACCATGTCCCTCACCCGCCTCGGCTCCCTCGCGCTCGCCGCTGTTCTCTCGTGCTATGCGCTGCAAGCCCCCACGCCGCCTGCCAAGCCCGACCCCGCCGACCAGCTCCGCTCCACCTACGTCCTCGGCCCCGAAGACCAGATCGCCGTCCGCGTCCTCGAGGCCGACGAAATCAGCGATAAGCCCGTCCGTGTCGACATGAGCGGCAACATTCGCCTCCCCATGATCGGCCGCCTCCGCGCTTCAGGTCTCACCATCGAGCAACTCGAGGCCGAGATCGCCGCCCGCTTGAAAGTCTACATCCTCGATCCCGAGGTCTCCATCTCCATCGTCGAGTTCCGCAGCCAGCCCGTCTCCGTCATCGGCTCCGTAAGGAATCCCGGCGTCCATCAGCTTCAGGGCCGCAAAACCCTCGTCGAGGTTCTCTCCGACGCCGGCGGCCTCGCCCCCGAGGCCGGCCACAGCGTCAAGATCGCCCGCCGCCTCGAGTGGGGCCGCATCCCCCTCCCCAGCGCCGCCGACGACCCTTCCGGTCAGTTCAGCGTCGCCGAGGTCTCTCTCAGGGGCATCCTGGACGCCAAGAACCCCGACGAGAACATCCTGGTCCGCCCCCACGACGTCATCTCCGTCCCCCGCGCCGAGATGGTCTACGTCATCGGCCAGGTCCAGCATGCCGGCGGCTTCATCCTCAACGAGCGCGAGAACCTTTCCGTTCTCAAGGCCCTCTCCCTCGCTGGCGGCCTCGACCATGCGGCATCCCCCAAGAACGCCCGCATCCTCCGCGCTTCCTCCGGCGCTTCCAGCCGCCTCGAGATCCCCGTGGACCTGAAAAGCATCCTCGCTGGCCAGACCGGCGACGTCCCCCTGCAGCCCGAGGATATCCTGTTCGTCCCCTCCAGCCTCCCCAAGAAGGCCGTCATCCGCGCCGCGGAGGCCGCCGTTCAGATCGGCACCGGCCTCGTCATCTGGCGCCGTTAACCACCACAAACTAAAGGCGAAACATGAACCAACTCCCTCCTCCCGGCGATCCCGCCCCTAACGAACTCGAACCACGCTTTGCCCCGGCTGGCCCCCCGCCGGCCCGCCCCGGCTACTTCGAACCGCCCGATCAGGACTTCGACCAGGCCGCTTCCGGCGGCCTCCTCGAGTACTGGCGCATGCTCCGCCGCCGCAAAGGCACCCTGGTCCTCATCGCCTTCCTCGGCGCCCTCGCCGGCTTCCTCCTCACCCTTCCCCAGACCCCTGTCTACCAGGCCCGCCTCTCGCTCGAGATCCAAAGCGTCAACGAGAACTTCCTCAATATGCGGGATGTCAACCCCACCGAGTCCGGCAGCAGTTCCTACTACCCCGAGTACGACATCCAGACTCAGGTCCGCATCATCCAGAGCCGCTCCCTCATCGAGCGCGTGATTAAGAAACTCGATCTCGAGAACCGCCCCCTCATCATCAACGACTCCCGCCTCTCCGCCTGGCGCAAAGCCCTCGGTCTGCCCGCTCCCAAGCCCGTCTCCTTGCGCGATAACGCCATTGCCATGGCCGCCGGTAACCTCAAGGTTCGCGCTCAGGCCAACACCCGCCTCATCGAGGTCCTCTGCGACTCCACCAGCCCCAACCTCGCCGCCGACTTCGCCAACACCCTCGCCAACGAGTTCATCGACCAGAACCTCGAAGCCCGCTGGCAGACCAGCCAGCGCACCGGCGAGTGGCTCACCCGCCAGATGGAAGGCCTCAAAATCAAGCTCGAGAAATCCGAAGAGGCCCTCCAGTCCTACGCCCGCGCCACCGGCCTCCTCTTCACTTCCGAAAAGGACAACCTCACCGAGCAGAAGCTCCGCCAGCTCCAGGAAGAGCTCACCAAGGCCCAGGCCGACCGCGTCGCCAAGCAGTCCAAGCTTGAGATGGCCGCCTCCACCTCCCCCGACTCCCTCCCCGATGTCCTCGATGACGGCTCTCTCAAGGACGTCCAGGCCAAGCTCATCGACCTTCAGCGCCAGCTCGCCGAGCTTTCCTCCACCTACACCCCCGCCCACTTCAAGGTCAGGAAGGTCCGGGCCCAGATCTCCGCCATCGAATCCGCCCTCGAAAAGGAGCGCCGCAACATCGTCCGCCGCATCCGCAACGATTACCAGACCGCCGCCCGCCGCGAGAAACTCCTCGCTGCCGACTACGCCACTCACGCCCGCCTCTTCTCCGGGCAGGCCGCCCTGGTCTCCCACTACAACATCCTCAAACGCGAGGTCGATACCAACCGCCAGCTCTACGACAACATGCTCCAGCGCGTCAAAGAGGCCGGCATCGCCTCCGCCCTCCGCGCCAGCAACATCCGCGTCGTCGATCCCGCCCAGGTCCCCGGAGCGCCTTACAAGCCTTCCCCCTTCATGAACTCCGCCCTCGGTCTCCTCTCCGGCATCTTCTTAGGCGTCGTCTTCATCGTCATGCGCGAGCGCGCCGACCGCAGCATCCGCGAGCCCGGTGAGTCCCAGTTCTTCCTCGACCTCTCCGAACTCGGCATCATTCCCTCCGCCGATTCCGATCCCACCCGCAAACGCCGCCTCCTGCCCTCCCATAACCCGGACTCTGCCTCCCTCAACCAGCTTGCCGTCGTCACTCGCGACCGCAAGCCCTCCGCCATGGCCGAGGCCTTCCGCACCGTTCTCACCTCCATCCTCTTCTGCTCCCGGAACGGCGGCCGCCCCCACGTCCTCGTGCTTGCCAGCGCCAACCCCAGGGAAGGCAAGACCACCATCGTCAGCAATCTCGCCATCGCCCTCACCGAGATCCACCAGCGCGTCCTCCTCATCGATGGCGACATGCGCCGGCCCCGCATCCATGAGATCTTCGACCTCGAGAATAAACCCGGCCTGGGCGACCTCCTGCGCCAGCCCGCCACCCTCGACGGCTGCCCCATCGCCGGGGTCCACGAGACCTCCATCCCCAACCTCTTCGTTCTCCCCGCCGGCTCGTCCGGCGCCGCCGTCTCCAGTCTCGTCTACTCCGACCGCCTTCCCGAGCTCATGGCGCGCGTCCGCCAGGACTTTGATATGGTCCTCATCGATTCCCCTCCCCTGCTCCAGATGGCCGACGCCCGCGTCATGGGCCGCTACGCCGACGCCGTCATCCTCGTCGTCCGCGCCAATCAGACCACTCGCGACGCCGTCCGGATGGCCCGCCAGCGCCTCGCCGACGACGGCACCCATGTCCTCGGCACCATCCTCAACGACTGGAACCCCAGGCACACCGCCTCTTACGGCTACTACAAGTACTACGATCACTACCACCACTACTACGGGTCCAAAGACAAGTCCTAATCCTTCACCACAGAGGCACAGAGGCCACAGAGAAGATTTTCATTTTTTAAAGGTTTTCTCCGTGTCCTCTGTGCCTCTGTGGTGAATAGCTCTTTATGCTTCGCCTCACCCTCATCTCCCTCGCCCTAGCCTGGGCCGTCTTCCAGGCCGGCGGAGTAGTCCCCTTCCACTGGCGCATCGCCACCCTGGTCATCTCTTTGGTCGCTCTCTTCTCCTTGCGCGGCCCCAGCCTTCCCAAAACGCTCCTCTGGTCCGCGCTCTTGCTCCCCGCCTATGCCCTCTTCCAACTAATCCCCCTCCCCCTGGCCGTTCTCAAGCTGATCTCCCCCGCCCGCGCCGCACAACTGGAAGCCACCCAGAAACTGGTTCCCGGCCTCTCCACCGCCCCCCTCTCCGTCAAACCCGCCGCCACCCTCGAGTTCTTCCTGGTGATCGCCGCCTGCACGCTAGCGTTTCTTATCCTGCGCAAGATCGCCTGGGACCACGCCAACCGCCTGTGGCTTCTCGCCGCCCCCCTGGTCATCATCGCCTCCCTCGAAGCCATCCTCGGCCTCTTCCAGTTCTACCTGACCGGCGGCCAGATCCCCGCCCACGGCACCTACGTCAATCGCAATCATTTCGCCGGCCTGCTCGAGATGACTCTCCCCTTCGCCCTCATGTACTCCGTGGCGGTGCTGCGCCGCCATCGCTCCCGCTGGTCCAGCCCCCTCCGCCCCGCCCTCCTCGCCTGCGCCGGCTTCTCCGTCGCCGCCTTGCTGCTCCTGGGAACTCTCCACTCCCTCTCCAGAATGGGCTTCACCTGCGCCATCTTCTCCGTTCTCCTCTGCGGTGTCCTCTGTGTCTCTGTGGTGAAAAAGGTTTTTCTGGTCGCCGCCCTCGCCGCCCTGCTCTTCGTCTTCCTCCCCTCCGACCAGCTCATCGAGCGCTTCGGTTCCCTCGACTTCTCCGACGGCCTCACCCGCCAGGACCGCCTCGATCTCTGGCGCGAGACCCTCCCCCTCATCGCCGCCTACCCCATCTTCGGCTGCGGCCTCGGCGGCTACGAATCCGCCTTCATGCCGCACAAAATCTCCGGCCCCCTCCTCACCGACGACTACGCCCACAACGACTATCTGCAGTCCCTCGCTGAGCTCGGCCTCGCCGGCTTCCTGATCGTTGCCACACTCATCGCCGCCGTCCTCTTCCAGGGCATCCGCGCCACCGTCCGCCACGCCACCCCTGACGGCCGCGCCCTAGCCACAGCCTGTGTCGCCTCCATCGCCGCCATCCTCCTTCACAGCACGGTGGACTTCAACCTCTACATCCCCGCCAACGCCCTCGTCCTGGCCTGGATCTCCGCCATCGCCACCGCGGCCATGTTCTCCTCCGCCTCCATCCCGGCCGCCAACCCTCAGCTACCCCAGGTACTCGAAACCACTTGCGCCCCGTGACAAACCCCGCAACCGAGCCACTGCCTGCAACCGAGGGACTGCCTAGGCCGTCCGCAGTGGGGGCGCCCGCAACCGAGGGACTGCCTAGGCCGTCCGCAGTGGGGACGGCTCGGGCTGTCCCCGGTTGCCCCCCGGGGTACCGCGGACGCCATGACGCCGCCTCCCCCCGGTTGCCCACCCGCCCCCTTTTCTATATGCTTCACGCATCTTTCCGGTGTATGATATGAATTCAAGGAGCTCCCGATGTTCCGGACTTTGCTGCTCGCCTTCGTGATCGTTTTCGCCCTTTCCGCCCAACCGGCTGCCACCCTGACCACCGGCGGTTATATCAAGGTGAACGGAACCGTGATCCCGACCACCGCCGCCCCCAACTGGCCGCTCGCCACGAATGACGAGGTCGTGACTGCCGGCGATCTCGCGGTAATCACCTTCCCCGACGGCGCCCGTGTCACGCTGGGCAAGAGCACGCGCGTGACGCTCCGCGTCTGTGATCGCTGTGTGCTCCAACTGTTTGAAGGCGCAGCCGCTTACAAGATGCCCGAGACCTCCAGGCTCCAGCTCTGTGCCTTGGGACACCCCGTGAAGCCCGCGCCTCAGACCGAGGGCACGGTGTCAATTGGCAGTAATGGAGAGGTGTTCGTGCAGGTCGTAGGCCAAGCCCCGGTCGAAGTCGGCAAGGGTCAATGCGCCTGCGAAGCCGGCGCCCACTGGCTCACCAACAAGAAAAAAGCCGCCATCATCATCGCCGCCGCCGGCGCCGCCGCCACCGTGACCACCATCGCCGTCACCCGCCCCAGCGCCCGCAGCGTCAGCACCCCGCCATAGGATCTACGTTTTCCTCTGCGTCCTCAGCGCCTCTGCGGTGAGAAGGTTTTTGGGTCTTCTCTTTGAATGCGTCAGCCCTACCGCGAGTTCCTGGCCGCCGTCACCCCGAGCGCCCCGGCCGCCACGAAATTGACCACCGTCCCCGTCTTATACATCTCAGGATTCCGGCGCGCGAGCACACTCTGCACAACCAGCATCCCCCCGGCCGCGGCCGACTTGAACGCCACCCCTCTGGCCCCGTTGAACTGCCCTTGAGAGTTCCGCAGCAGGGGATTCGTCTCCATCCGCCCCATCGAGCTGTGCGCATCGAAGATGTTCGCCGCCGCCAGCGCCACCGCCGAAATGACCCACTGCTTCTTCCAGTTCTTCTTCCGCACGGGCTCGGCCCCAAAACATCCGCCCGCCAGCACCACAACCAGCACCACCCGAACCAGTTTCGACATCGTTGTCCCTCAAACAACGCATCGACCCGACCGGGTGAACTGTGACTGAATTGAAGCTGCTCAAAGCTGATTCACCACAGAGACACAGAGACCGCCGAGACCAAACCTCTGAACGATTCGACGAAAGCCGGAGGGACGAGGCACGGAAGCCTCTTGAATGAGTTGACGTTCTTCTCCGTGTCCTCCGTGCCTCTGTGGTGTGTTGTGCTGGTATCGAGCCCTCAAACCTCATTCACCGCGGAGACGCAAAGGCCGCGGAGAAGAAAGCCTTGGACGACTTGAGCGAAGACGGGGGAAGGAGGCAAAGACGCCTTTTGACTGATCCGACGTTTTTCTCTGTGTCCTCCGTGCCTCTGTGGTGAACGCCTTTTCTCTAATCCGAGGGTGTCCGGATCCGCTCCGCAAGATCGGGTGCGAGCTGCCGGAAGTGCCTGACATCCCACGTATAGATCGTCTCCGCCTGAGATTTCCGCGCGCACGCCAGCAGCAAAGCGTCATAGACGCGCCCGCCGGCGGCCCGGCGCTCCGCCACTTCCCGGATCGCCTTCAGGTAGTCCGCTTCATCTAGCGTGATGATGGTCAGGCGCTCTGGAATCTGCTCCACAAACAGGCAGACTTGCTCCGCGGACAGCACCGGACGCACCGGGAGCGCCGTCATGGCTGCATACACTTCCGCCAGTGAGTGGGCGCCGCACGCTCCGGTTTCCCGGTTCGCTGCCGCAAACACCTCCAGGCTCCTCTCGTGGTCCTTGTGGTCGCCCCAAAAAGCGGCCACCATCACCGACGTGTCGAAGAAGACTCTCACTGCCGCTCACCGGAAACGTGCCGGGTCCGCTGGCTGCGTTGCTCCTCGATGAGATCGGGAATCGAAGCTTTCGCCGGTTTGCCCGAGCGATACACCCAAACGCCCCTCTCTTTCCGCAGCCCCGGCGGGATACGAACCGGAGACAGAATCAGGCGGTCATCCTCGTTCTCTACTTCCAGTTCATCGCCAGGACCCAACCGGAGCGCCTCCCGAACGGACTTCGGCAGCACCACCCGCCCCGCTCCGTCAATCGTGATTCTGGCATTCATAATCGGATTCTACCATCTCCACAATCCATTCCGGGGTGTCAAGAAGCTCATTCACCACAGAGACGCAGAGACCGCAGAGAGTAAAGCTCTGAACGACTTGAACGAAGACGGAGGGACCGGGCAGCGACGCCTTTTGAGTGATCTGGGGGGGGTTGCGGTGGTATCGAGACCTCAAAGCTCATTCACCACCGAGACGCAGAGCCCGCAGAGACGAAGACTTGAACGAAGACGGAGGGACGAGGCATAGAAGCCTTTTTGACTGATCTGATGTTTTCTCTGTGTCCTCCGTGCCTCTGTGGTGAACCGGTTTTAGGAGTTGCTCTTAGGAAGGCACCGCTCGATGAGCTCAGCCAGCCCCGTTCTCACCACCACCCGCGGCGGCTCGACCCGGTTCGACGGCTTGCCAAGCTTGATGCGCCCGCAACCGATCCGGCTGACCTTCTTCTTCCCAGGCATAGGAAAACCTCTTCACCACAGAGGCGCAAAAGTTGAGAAGTGCCACTTTTAAGGGTTTTCTCTGTGTCCTCCGTGCCTCTGTGGTGAACAGGTTTTAGGAGTTGTTCCTATTTTAAGGGTTTTCTCTGTGTCCTCCGTGCCTCTGTGGTGAATCCGTTCTTCTCAGTATTGGTCTTTCCCAAAACGGCAATGAAACCGCAGCACCGGATCGTAATCCTCCGGTTGGACGTACCCCGGCACCGTCCCAGCCGCCAGCGCCGAAGCAATCTGCTGCTGCGCGACCTTGGCCGTATCCCGCGCCCGCGCCAGCTCCGGACTCATCTTCCCGCTCATCATCGGCCCCTCCGCCCGGAACCGCAGCTCCGCAGCCCACTCCTCGGGCTTCGGCATCTTCAGCTCCGGCAAGCTCTTCCTGAAATGTCCGCTGACCGACACAGCATCTCCCCCCTAAACCAAGTTCTACCAGCCGGCCGTGACTACAGCACCGTCTCCAACACCCCCGCCACCCGGGCCGCAATCAAAACATGTCCCGCCGCCGCCGGATGCCAGCCGTCGTAGTAGTACGTAGCGTTCCCCGTGGTCTCCTCCAACCCCATCACCGGATCCGCCGCCACGTTCACTAGCGCGTCCACGAATCCATGGTCCGCCGCCAGCAGATCGTTCACCTGGCTCCGCACCGCGTTATAACCCGCGTCGTCATGCTTAGGCAGAAGGTTCAAAGTAACCACCCGGTTGAACCCGGCCGCCCGCGCTCCCTCCGCCAGCGCCCGCATCCGCCCGTACACCGTGGCCGCCCCCGCCCCCATATCGTTCGGCCCGCCCCAGAACAAGAAGACATTCTTCTCCGCCGCCGCCTGCGCCAGCCGGAACGTCGTCTCCGGCCCCAGTCCCAGCATCTGGTCCAGACGCCGCCCGCTCAAAGCGTAATTCCTGTGCTGCACCACGCTCACCAGCCCCCGTATCGCCAGGTACGGCCACTTCTGTCCGTACGGCACCCCAATCGACGTCTCGCTGAACGAGTCGCCCTCCACCACCACGAACTTCTGGGGCCTGCCCGCCGCGATCCCTCTTCTTCTCCCCTCTCCCTCCAGGAACCGCGTCGTCCGGCTCACCTCCGCCGCCGTGTGCGCCACACCGTAAGGCAGCACGTACCCGATCTCTCCCGGCCAGCTCAGCCACGTGCTGGGAGGCGCACTGCCCCCCGTGTGGCCCCCGATCAGCAGCCCCGTCAGCGTCGCACTCGCCGCTCCCACGCTCTTGCTGGCCACCTCCACCCCGTCCAGGTAGATCCGCATCAAGCTTCCATCGTGCGTCGCCGCCAGCACGTGCCACGCCCCGTCGTTCAAATTCACCCCATACGCCTCGGCGGACGCCGCCCTCACCACGTACCGCGGCCACATCGTCCCGTCGTTGTACGATCCGTGCAGCCCGAAATCCCACACGTTCGAGTTCGCCGCCCCCACCAGCGTCGAGTACGTCCCGAACTGCGTTCCATTCCACTTGCACAGCGCGTACATCGTCGATTGACCGAAGGTCAGCGCCTTCAAAAACCGCGTGAACTTCCGCGCATTCCCGAAATCCAGCCCGCGTGCCGTCCACGCCGGGTCGTAGCTCTCCGCTCCGAAGCTCGCTCCCAGCGTCCCATCGAACGGAGCCTCTTCGTACGCCCCCGGCGCCGCCGCCAGTTCCCCATATACCTTTCGCACCTCGATCGTCTTCGCCGCCCCGTCGCTGCCGTTGGCGATTCCCCATGCCCCGCCCGCCGCTACCGTGGCGCTCCACGAGTATTCCTGCCACTCCGCCGTCAGGGCGAAGTCCGGCGAGGTGCTCCCCAGCTTCAACCGGAACGCCGCTGGGCTCCCCGTCACCAGCCGCGCTTCCACGCGCATCGAGGCTGGCCCCGCGGTTCCCGGATTGCGCAACCACGACTTGATGACCGCATCCGGGTTCCCCTGGAACGCGATCTGTCCTCCACCCGCGGCCGTCGCGAGCGTTGCCTCCCAATAACTCATGTCCGAGCTGTGGATCACCTGGTTCCGCCGCGGCCCGCCGTAACGGCGGTCATACAGGACCTGGCTCTCCGCCCTCTGCAGGCAATCGAATTGAGCGAGCAATCCAGCTTGCGGAATCCCCCCGCGCCCGACCCCCGTCATCCCCGTTCGTCGGATCATTCTCTGTGTCCTCTGTGTCTCTGTGGTGAACTACATCGCCGCGGTGATATACAACACCCCGTCCACCGTCTCCCGCACCGCCGACACCTTGTCCGCCGCCAGACAACCGAAATACTCCGGCACGTTCGCCACCAGGTACAGACTGTTCGCGTCCGCCACCGGTGCCGCCCCGAACGCCACATGGCAATCCACCGTGGACATAAGGCGCACCACATCCGCCCCCACCACATCACTCGCCGCCGCGGCGGCGGCAACGTTCAGCTTTTGAGTCACTCCCGGCCGGATCAACGGCAAGGCACCAAGTTGATAGAGCTTCGTAAGGTAGTTCAGCATCACCCCGATTTTATGCGGAGCGCATGTCCGTTCTTGGCCCTCACTGGGCTAATTCACTCTGCGGAATCGGGAAATATACCAGGTTGCCTCGTGACGCCGAGGATTCGTTTCACAGCTTGAGGTTCTAGCGGGACCGCTTGGCCGGCTCCACCCATGGAGCTGCCAAAACTCTCGTGTTCTTCGCCGAGTCCTCCGACCGGACGGATACGGGCTATGAGGAGTCCGGAGGGCCCCTTCGGACCTCTCGACTGGCGGATTTCGATCGACTCCTCCTCTGCCGCGAGAGTTCACTCGGGGAGTACTAGTACCCCTTGAATTGCGCGGAATGCCTCTTTGGCCTTGCGGAGCACAGGGTGCGTGGAGTATTATGCTTGAGGAATATGGCGTGTCAGCTCGAATTGGGCGTCGCCAGAGGGGAGATAACATGCGGAGAGCGGTGGTTGCCTGCTTGAGCGTGGCGAATCGGACGTCGGGGTTCTCTGCCCTCCGCGCCACCCCGATTGACATCTGCGATGGCTGGTGCCCAGGAGGCCAAAACGGAAATCCTGGTTCTACATCTCGGCCTGGAACGACCGGCCAATGAGCCGTGCTTCCTCAGGCCCGCTCGGAGGTCCACAGTGCGTAAGTTTGCGTTAGTTTTGACTTTGGTCTGCGTGGCTGTGTCCGCGCAGGCTACCACTATCTTCAGCGACGGGTTCAACTTGGCGAATCCTCCGTCTACCCTCATCGAGGTGGACAACGGCGGGACGATCGGTCCCTGGACTGTCGGCGGCAACAGCGTGGACTGGATATTCGTCCCTTACTGGCAATCGGCCGAGGGCAACGGCAGCATCGACATGTCCGGGGTGGCTGCCGGATCGCTCAGCACAACCCTGAGCACGGTTGCCGGCCAGACCTATATACTCAGCTTTTATCTGGCAGGCAATATGGACTTCGGCAACATCGTGAAGTCGCTTCAGGTGCAGGTCGGCAGCCTTAACCAGACGTTTACCTTCGACACCACGGGCCACAATCATGCGTCCATGGGGTGGGTCCTGGAATCGGCTTCATTCACCGCGACGGGAAACGATACCCTCACGTTCACCTCTCTGGAACAAAATGCGTGGGGGCCGGCTCTCGATGGAGTGACTGTATCGGACATCCCCGAACCCCCCACCTATGCCTTTGCGCTGCTTGGCTTGGCCGGCGTTGGTCTTTTCCGGCGCCGCCGGTAGAGCTCCCGTTTAGCATCGCTGGACGCAACGGGCCGGAGACCCTTGGGGGATCCGGAAGATACTGATTGAAACCTGGGATGCCAACATGGAGATCTCGGCTACCGACTGATCGCGGCATGGGCGGTGGGTGACCGCCGCCCCCATTGCGACCGGCGCACTTGTCTGCTGGGAATCGGCACACCGGATCAATACGACCCAAAGCGTGGCACTTTGCCTCTTTCGCTTGGCCGCTATCAAGCAGGAATCCCAGATGAACCCTGTTGGCATCCCTACCGCGACTCGGTCAAACGCTGTGGCTGACATTTTCTTCGAGCCCTACGACCTTGTTCTCATCGATGATTCCTAGGGTGCCGAGGAACGGGAGCGGAACATCGCGCGAGTCGCATTCCGATATGCCGCGCGGATCCTCGTAATTGTCCACCACTACGAACATGAGGTTTACAGGCGGGCCGCCCGAAGGTTTCCTCATCGGTTCAACTTCAGTGCCTTCCTCCCAAGTACAGCCATCCTAATGGGATGCTCTTCGCCTCAAGAACTCCGAGCCTAGGCGCATGGATAGAATCATCACTCGCCACGCCACACGACTCCCACTCACAGACCTCCCTGGCTGGAAAGCTGTACTCCGCACGACCAGTTCGAGGGAGTTTCTCGCATGAGCGCAGACCAGACACTGTCCCCCCGACCTGGCACGGCCCGCAGGGTTGCGTTCTCGCTGCTGGCTGTCGCGTGCAGGCTCCTTCCACCCAAATGTCAGGGGCTCCTGGAGTACCACATGCGGCCACACTTGAGCGACGGTTGGGGTGGCCCGTTCAACGGCCAGTCTTTCCGGCAGCTTGTGTTTGCCGATTTGTGGAATGAATGCCGATTTGAAGCCATTGTCGAAACAGGCACTTTCTGTGGATCGACGACCGCCTTCATGGCGAACAACGCGAACATTCGTGTGTACTCTTCAGAACTGAATCCACGCTATTTTGCTTACGCGTCGAAGCGCCTACAAACCATTCCTAACGTTAGACTGGTTCATCAGGACTCCAGGCGGTTTCTGAAAAGCCTGGAGCTCGCACGGGACCTACGGCTGTTCTTCTACCTAGACGCACATGGGAATGATGACCTCCCTCTTCGGGAGGAAATCGAATACATCATTAGATCGTTCTCCAGTTTCGTCGCCATGATTGATGACTTCGAGGTTCCCAACGACCCGGGGTACGCTTTCGACGACTACGGAATCGGTAAGTGCCTAAGCCTACGCGACTTCCCGTTCCATCAAGACAAACGCGTGTCAGTCTACTTTCCGAATCGGCCATCACAGGCCGAAACTGGAGCGAGACGGGGCTGTATCGTTCTTGCAAGTCCGTCCCTTGCCTTACATGTCAGCAAGATCGGTTCTCTGTATTCTCCCGTCCTCCAGGACGTGCTTCCATCACACAACGCGTGAATCCCGTTTGAAGGCTGTTCGCTGATCGCCGCCAGCTTCTCCTCGGTGGGGAATTCAGCCCCAGGATTGCAGTGGAAACAAAGCAGCCCATACCGTTAGTGCAACGCGAAGGAGCTTCACAGACCCGGCCAGGGAAGGTGAAGCGGGCTGAACCTCTCAAATACGCAGGTGGCACCTTGTTCCCTCGCACGCTTTCGACCCTTGCATCCCCACCCTGTCCACAATTGCGCACCGGCGTGATGCGACGCGCTCTAGCGATGGCAGCCGCGGTTCGTCCATGAGTAGAACACGCAGAGCGGCAAAGGGCTTCGCTGCTAGCGCGTTTCAGTACGCGCTTCAGATCGGTCTGCAAGCAATCTTGGCCCCCCAGATCCTGAAATGCGCGGGCGCCGAAGTTCTGGGCGCGTACGCCGCGCTTTCGCAGGTACTCGGGTACATCAGCTTGGTCGACTTCGGCTTCTCGGTGACACTGACACGGTTCCTTTCGCAGTCCCACGGGGCCGAAGACGAGGGTAGACGCTTTCGCCGGGTTCTTGCTACAGGTCGTCTCTTCCTCTTGTGCAGCAACATCGTATTTGCTGCACTGGTACTGGTCTTCAGCGCTTACGTTGGTCGGCTTTTCGAACTGACGCCCCAGACGGCACAGCAGGCCCGAAACGGTCTCATTGTTCTCGCGTGCTGGGCGGTCCTGAGAACCCCGTTGGCCGCCTACAACTCTGCCCTAATCGCGAGCCAGGATCTCGCCGCTGCGAACTTGATCTCAACCGTGCAGAGCGTCGGCCGCCTGCTGGGCGCGCTGGTGGCCGTCCGATTGGGACTCGGGCTGTTTGGAATCATGCTCGCCAGCATCGCCGTGGAGGCCCTTGCCAGCGTCTTGTCCGCAGTCCGGTTCCACATGTTGCTCCCTCAACGCTGGCCCTCGTGGAAGCACGCAGACCGAGCGCTCTATCTCGAAATGCTGCGCTTCAGCGCTGGCGTGTTCGTCGTCAATATCGCCGGTCAGTTGACCTTCAATACCGGCAACGTGGTCGTCGGATCCATACTCGGCGCCGTCGCTGTGAGCACGTTCTACATTACGCAAATGCCGACCGTACTCATCTATCAGTTGGTTCTCCGCTTATCCGACAACGCGATGCCCGCGGTCAACGAACTCTGGGCAAAAGGCGATCTCCCTCGCCTTCGGCATAGCTACGAAAAAGTATTTCGCCTGACCTTGATGCTGGCTTGCCCACTCTCGCTTGGCATCCTCCTCTTTAACCGAGTTCTCATTGTGCTTTGGGTCGGTCCTGCCCGGTACGGCGGCCGGCTCATGACCGCGGGATTGGCGTTGTTCGCACTCATCATTGCTGTCGAGCACATCAACGTCATCTACACGGTCGCATTTGGCCACATCTCTCTGCTCAGTCGTCTTGCGATCCTCGAGGGAGTTGCGACTGTCATCCTTAGCGTCTGCTTGTGCCAACACTTTGGCGTTGCTGGCGCAACACTCGGTCTGACAATCGCGATCATTCCCAAGACCCTCTACCTATTTCATACTGCCCTACGGAAGCTCGGCCTCAGCACCGTCCGGATGCTGCGGGAAGCGGTGATGCCGGTGGCTGGCATCGGTCTCGCCGCAGCGCTGATCAGTTTCCTGACCCAAACGCTCTTCGGACCAGCCGCCGGCTGGCTCAGCTTCTTCCTGAACATCGGGCTGTTCGTGGGCATCTACTCCGCCCTTGCGTATGCATCGCTCCTCGGAGACGACGACAAATCCCAGATCCGAGCCATGTTCTTCGCCCGTTCAACTGCCCGGCTGTCCCATTCACTCAACTGATCCATGCCTGCTCCCAGTCTGACGGTCGCGATACCGACTTACCTTCGCGACGAGGTCCTCGTTGCGACGATTCGCCAGGTGTGGGCGCAGGACCCGCAGCCGGATGAGTTGCTGATCATTGATCAGAGCCCGAGGCACGATTCTTACACTGAGAGCTTCCTTGCCGAAGCGGATACTGCCGGCAGGCTTCGCTGGGTCCGCCAGCCTGAGCCCTCGTTGACCAAGGCCCGGAACCGCGCCCTAACGGAAGCCAGAGGGCAAGTGGTTCTCTTCATTGACGATGATGTGGTGTTGCCGCCAGGGTTTCTCCGCGCGCACATTGCCGAGTACGCCGATCTGTCCGTCTCTGCTGTCACCGGCCCGACACCAACGCCCGGCGAGGAGCCAACTCTGGCACCTCCGGTACCCGTGGGGAACCCCATCGCAGCCGCCCTTACGATACCCAGCAGCCGTCTCGGTCGAGTCACCGGGATTCCTCGGCTACACGGCGGCAATCACAGCGTCCGCAGGCGAACCGCCATCGAGGCGGGTGGATACGATGAGAACTTCGAAGCCTCTGCGCTGCTAGAAGACATGGATTTCGCCTTTCGGGCGACCCACCGTGGTGCTCTACTCATCTTCGAACCTGCTGTTTGGCTCACTCATCTTCGCGCCTCCTCCGGCGGATGCAGAATTCCAGAACGCGCTGAATGGTCCGAATCGCAGAAAATCGTTTCCGCTTTGGTTTTTTTCATCCGCCACCTCGCCAATGACTCTGCACCAGCTAGCGCACGTCGCACCGTCCTGAAGATGATTGTCCGCGCCGGACCCCTGCGCCGAGAGAACGTCGTCAAGCTGTGGCGGCAACCGGTCGCATGGTTCGCCTTGATTCGCGCCTATCGGGAAGCACACCGGCGCTGTGCCTCGGGAGTCAAGTCTCCCTTTTTGCCTCCGAATAGCACTGCAGCTCTTTAGGCACTTCCCCCGGATTTCCATTTTGAGCAGTTAGTGATAACTTCTTGATGTACTCGGACGTCTCCATTCATGCGGGTTCCAACAAGACGGTACTTTTCCGCTAGGGAGATATAAGTGTCGACAGAAGGGCGCGTCCTGTTCCCCCAGGTGTTCAAACCGTCGCCAATGTGCAATGTGTTTCCAGACCGTTCACGCCGAAGATGGATCGCGGCGCTTTGTCTACTTTGCGTTCTTGTCATCACGCAACAGGCTTGGATTCATCGGTTCGGGATGAACCCGGATGGCATTTCCTATCTGGACATTGCGGACGGGTTGCTGCAGGGCGACCTCAGGAGGCTGGTGCACCCCTACTGGAGCCCTCTGTATCCCTGCCTACAGGCCGCGGTTCTGAAAGTTCTCTCGCCGACTCCGGACTTCGAGTTTCCAGTTGTCCATCTGACAAACTGGCTCATCGGACTGGGCACGGTAGCGAGCTTCACTTTCTTCCTCTGCCGCTGGTTGCGGCTGCGCGGCGCCGGCCAACCAGTCACTCCGTCGTTAGCCGACTTTCGGGTTCGTACAAGCTTCGCCTATGCATTGTTCCTCTGGAGCACACTTCAGATGGTCGGGCTCAACTTGGTCACGCCTGACCTATGCGTCGCCGCTCTCGTGTACCTCGCCGCCGGTCTGTGCTGCAGGATGGCGGTCTGCCCGCCGAAGTGGGGTGCCTCTGTTCTGCTGGGCATGGTCCTTGGCTCGGCGTATCTTGCGAAAACGGCAATGCTGCCGCTGTGTGCCGTGCTGCTCGGCATCCTGGCCCTTCCTTGGTCCCCACTGTCGTCACGCCGATCTTCGTTGGCCATCGCTGCGTTGACCCTCGGTGTCACAGTTGCACCTTTTGTGATCGGATTGAGCCGCCAGCAACACCGCTTGACCTTCGGTGAATCTGGCAGACTGAACTACGCATGGCTGGTGCAAGGTGGAATCCCGGTCTACGCAGGCTGGGCCGGCCAAACACTGGCGCTCGGAACCCCCGCCCATCCGCCGCGAATACTTAGCCACAAACCGGCGGTTCTCGAATTCAAGGATACGGTTCCTGGGACGTACCCACCCTGGTATGACCCGGCGTTCTTTCATGAAGGCCTTCAGGTGCGCTTCGATCTCCGGAAGCAGATCATTGCATTGGGGAGGTCCCCGAGGGATTTCATTTCCGCTGGTGGCGACAGCCTGATCCCTCTTATGGCGGGGGCGTGCGTTCTTTGCTTCCTCTCGCCCCGGGGCTGGCGCCGCGCGGTTGTGCCGAATTCTTGGCTGCTTCTCTGGCCGCTCGCGGGGTTTGCAATGTACGCATTGGTCAGAATCGAGGCCCGGTACATCGCGGCGTTCCTCGTCCTATTCTCGCTTGCCATCTACGATACCGCCTCTCCCGGCAGGCTCCGGTTAGCTCAAAGTGCTGTCGTCACAATAGTGGCTCTCTGTGTCTGTCTATTCCAACTTAAGACCACACTGAAGGACACACTAGTAGTGTCAGCCGCATCCAAGCCGTTCACTGACATCGTCGTGTCACGGGAACTCGCTCGGCTTGGACTTCGCCCAGGCGACGAGATTGCAGTCGTAGGGGATCTGGCCGGGTTCGGTGCATACTACGCTAGATTGTCGCGGCTCAAGATCGTCGCAGAAGTCCCTGACGCCCGCCAGTTCTTGTTGCTGGGTTACGGAGAATCCAGTGCTCTGGAAGAGAATCTGCGCCGAGTCGGCGCCAGAGCGATCGTGGGACGGGTCGACTGCACCCTGACCGGCCGCGTCGAATGGCAGCCCATCGCAGACTCCGGGTACTGCGTTCGCTTGCTCAAGTAGTTCACTTTCCAGCAAGGCCATATTTGTTTCCTTCTTATCCGCTCAAAGAGCGCCAGGGCCGATTCCTTCGGTTTCCATAGATTCGCGTAAGCTATTGGTTCGGTCAGGTCGGTGGCCGCGTACATCTTATACCGGAATCCATTCGTGACGACCAGGTCCCGCTGAATGCCCAGCTGATCGAGGTAATTTTTGCTTCCCTCCCAACTCACACCACAAATGGCAAAACTGCACTCACTTGTAACCGGCGGTGCCGGCTTTATCGGCAGCCACGTTGCCGACGCGTTGATCGCACGTGGTCACAGAGTCGTCGTCCTCGACGACCTCTCCGGTGGATTCGCGGCGAATGTTGACCCCGCCGCTCAGTTTGTCGAAGGTTCCATCCTCGATCTCGTTCTGGTCGAAAGCTTGTTCCAAGCCCACGAGTTCGACTACGTGTTCCACTTAGCTGCATACGCGGCGGAAGGCCTCAGTCACTTCATCCGGCGCTTCAACTACACGAACAACCTCATCGGCAGCGTGAACCTGATAAACGCCGCCGTTCGCTTCCGTACCAGGTGCTTCGTCTTCACCTCCAGCATCGCCGTCTACGGTGCCGGTCAGGTTCCCATGACCGAGGACATGCTTCCGCAACCCGAGGACCCCTACGGCGTCAGCAAGTACGCCGTGGAACTGGATCTCGCTGCTGCCCGCCGCCAGTTCGGCCTGAATTACGTCGTCTTCCGCCCGCACAACGTCTACGGGGAGCGCCAAAACATCGGCGACAAGTATCGCAATGTCATCGGCATCTTCATGAATCAGGTCATGCGCGGGGAGCCGTGCACCATCTTCGGCGACGGCACTCAGACGCGGGCGTTTACGCACGTTGCCGACGTGGCGCCGGTCATCGCGGGCTCAGTCGATGAACCAGGCGCATATGGCGAAGTCTTCAACATCGGCGCTGACACGCCGTACTCCGTCAAGGAGCTTGCCGACGCCGTTCAAACGGCTATGGGCCGGAAGACCGGCACACTGCACTTCGAAGCCAGGAATGAGGCTCAGCACGCCTACTGCGATCACTCCAAGCTCCAGTCACAATTCGGTCGCAGGACCTCCCTTGCCCTCTCCGAGGGCCTCGCGCGCATGGCCGCCTGGGCTTGGCAACTCGGCCCCAGAACTGCGAGGGACTTCGAAGGGCTGGAATTGGAACAAGGCCTTCCCTCTGCATGGTCACGGATATGTACAACGGCTCCCGAGTAAGCGTAGTCATGCCGGCCTACAATGAGGCCGACGGCACAGAGCAGTCAGTTGCGAGCTACCTCAGCCTGCCTGAGGTCGACCAGGTGCTGGTCGTCGACAATAACAGCAGGGACGGCACCGCTGATATCGCCCGCCGTGCCGGCGCTCAGGTCGTCCTTGAACCTCGGCAGGGCTACGGATATGCCTGCCGAACAGCGCTCACATCCGCTTCCGGCGACATCATCATCCTCGTCGAGCCCGACGGAACCTTCAAGGCCCGCGATGTATACAAGTTCCTCGCGTACGCTGATGAATTCGACGTTGTCTTCGGCACGCGGACAGCCAAATCCTGCATCTGGGCCGGGTCCAACATGGGCCGCTTCCTCCGCTACGGCAACTGCGCCGTGGCTAAGCTTCTGGAGTACCTCCATAACGGCCCGTGCCTCACGGACGTCGGCTGCACGTATAAGATGTTCCGAAAAGAGGCGGTGCGGGGCATTTCGGCAATGTTTACGGTCGGTGCCAGCCACTTCTCGCCCGAACTCATGATGCTGTCGATCCGGTCTGGCCTGCTCTGCGTCGAGATCCCCGTCAATTACCGGCCGCGACTCGGCACATCGAAGATCACTGGTGACTTCTGGAAGGCTTTCCGCCTTGGTTGGCGTATGATAGCCCTCATCCTGGCGTACCGCTTCAAACGCATCCCGAGAATCAGGTCCACCGCCTGGCCGTCGCGAACGTCCCAAAGCGCCGTTCAGGCCGGCATCCGCACCTCTGTCGCCAAATGAACACCGCAGCCTTGTTTTTACGGGCTCATCGGATCTCGGAGATCGCTCTTTGGGTGTGGGGTCTGCACCTCCTCGCAGTCGTGGTCGCGTCTGCAACGCTGGCTGCGACTCATCCGCTGCACGGCTATCTCGGCTCGCAAGATGGTGGGGACCAGCTCAACTTTGCTCTGTATCTAGCCGAGGGGCGCAACTACTTTACTTCCCCTACTGACTACCCGATGTTGACCCCCCAAACGCCGGGGCTCTTTCCCTTGCTCCTCGCGCCCTGGGTGGGCTGGTTCGGCCCCAATCTGCTATACGGCAACGTGCTGGGTCTGCTTTCGCTTATGACGACAGTCACTGCGATTTCGGTTGCGGCATTTAGGGCATCCGGCGCTTCGGTGAGCATTCCCGTATCGTGGATACTGCTCCTTGCGATGATGCGGACCTCCATCACGTACTCCGCAAACAGGACGGATTCCTTGTCTGCGGCGCTCGCGGCCATTTCCATAGCTCTCCTGGTGACCCACGAGACCGCGCAGGAGCGGCCCCGCCGGGGGCTGCTCGTCGCAGCTGGCCTCTTCGGCCTATCGGCGATCTTCGCAAAGCAGTTGGCGGCATCGGTGTTCTTCGGCGCGATTCTCTTCTTCGTGCTCCGCAGGGCTTGGCGAGAACTCTACTGGTTCACCTTTCCCGCCGGTTTGTGTGGCGTGGGCACTCTCGTTCTCTTGCAGGCGCTGACGGACGGGGGGTTCTTGTATAACATCTGGACTCTCACCCGGGGCATGACCCGTTTCCAGTGGCTGCACTGGTTCCGCAATGCGGGGCTTTTCTCGGCCGGTAGTTTTGTCTCACTCGGGTTGGTGATTTTCGGAGCTGCCACAACAGTGTGGCGTCGCCTGAAGCTCCCGCCGGGCATGTTCCTTCTGCTTACGGTCGCTTGCCTTGCTTACGGTCTAGCTCTAGGAACCTGCTGGCATATTGGCGGCGGCTTGAATTACTTTGCGTACGCTAATGCGGCGCTTGCCGCGGCGGGTGGCTCAATTGCTGCATTCTTGCTCCGCCGGTATCGTGCAGTGCTCACGGTAATTCTCCTCGCAGCCGTCCTCAGGACTCCCCTATTGTCGTTAACGCCGTGGTCCACGCTGCGCGCAGATTGGCCACCGCTCTGGTCTGTTCGGCAGGTTCAACTCCCGCGCACCGAACGTCTCTACACTGCGACGGCAAAGCTCTCTGGTGAGGTTCTCTTCGATCGCCTCTCGGGGCTGGCCGTCCTTCAGGCGCGGCGGGTGGAGGTCGAGACCTCCGCCCTCATGCTCCTGCAGCAGAGGGGCCTTTGGAGCCCGCGCGTGTTCGCGGCCGATCTCGCGCGCGGCAGGTGGGCGTACGTTGTTGCTCTCAATACGGCGGGAGGCGAATTGACTTTCGCTAACGATCCTGATCTGGACAAAGCGTTACGATCTGCCTACAGAAAGGTAGCTGCTTTCCCCCTCGATCCTGAGTACTTCCTCATGAATGCTCGCGCCGAAATCTGGGCGGCCGCTGGCAGCCAGCGCGCATCCGCCTCCAAACCGCACCGTGATTGAGCCACGAACTGATCGTCCCCTCTCAGGGCGGTCCAAATGAACTCAGCCTACTTCGCATCGCGGCTCTCCTTTGATGCAAGACGGAAGCGGCTTTGGCCGGTTCTCTGCCGCTTCCTGCAGCGCGACATCCCGCCCGCGGCTCGCATTCTGGATCTCGGGGCCGGCCACTGCGGCTTCATCAACTCCATCGAAGCGCCGGAGAAGCACGTGGTCGATGTTTTCGACGGCGTCCGCTCCTACGCCGCTCCTGATGTCCGGGTGCATGTCATGTCTTGCGCCTCGCTCAATGGCTTTGCCGATGCATCTCTCGACGCCGTCTTCGCCAGCAACCTCCTTGAGCATCTGCTCGCTGACGACGTGCTCCTGACGGTTCGGGAGGTCCGCCGTGTGCTCCGGCCCGGGGGCCGCTTCCTCATCATTCAGCCGAACTTTCGATACTGCTTTCGGGAGTACTTCGACGACTATACCCACAAAACGGTTTTCACTGACACCAGCCTCGCCGATCTCTTGATCTCGGAGGGTTTCTTGATTCGGCGGGTGATTCCCTGCTTCCTCCCCTTCTCGATCAAGGGGCGCACTTGGACGCCGGGCTGGTTGCTCAAGCTCTACTTGGCTCTTCCTATTAAGCCCCGTGCTGGTCAAATGTACGTTGTGGCTGAGCGACCCTCTGCTTAACTTGGCGCTTTCGAGGAGTGTCCCATTGAATCCCGCAGATGCCCTAGCATTCTCGGCGGTCCAGCCAGCTCAGCTCCGCACCCGCCCTGTCGGTCTGTCCGTTGTCGCTGGACTGCCTGCGACATGGCTCATCGGCCTGGGGGCGCTCGCCTTGCTTACGGCCCTCTTCGGACGCGACTCGGCATTTCTGACGTCCATGGCCGCGTGTCTGATCGCAATCATCGTCCTGCACCGCTGGGTGGTCCTCAGAGCCGCTCCCGCCGCGTCGTTGCTTGCCATGGTTGTGATCTTCCTCGCAAAGTGCGCGCTGTCGTACTGGATGTGGACCGCCTGGTACTACACTCCGGGGGCAAAGCCCGAATCGCTTCAAGTGATCAGAGAAGAAGGTGGGGCAGACACCAATTCCGCCGTCCTCGCCGTTGGCGCTGCTGTCGACTACTGGAACACTTATGGCTTTACCATGCCGATACCGCAGTCCCACTACATTCCTACGAATCACCGTCTACCGGTCCACCTCCTCGCAGTCCCGTGTTACCTCTCCGCGGTCTACTCGGAGGTTGCCATCCCTTGGAATGCGCTCTACTCACTGATCGCTGCCTCCGGAATAGCCGGTATCGCCAGCCGAATGCGACTTGCTCCGGAGAAACGTCGTCTGGCTTTCACGGTCGCGCTTTTGCTGCCCTTTTCTTGGTTGACGTTCGGTTTCTACAAAGACATTCTGCTCCAGGCTTGTTTGGTCCTGGTTGTGTTCGCCCTTCTCGCATCCGTTCACCGCGTCGCGCTCTTCGTTCCAGTCGCGGCCGCTGGCGCCTGGCTTCTCTACGGTTTTAGGACACCGTACATGATCCTGACTGTGCTTTGCGCAGCTTACATCTGGTCCTTCGAGCGTTCTTCCCGCAGGCTCTCGCCTCGAGTCGCCCTCGGCGCCCTAACGCTTCTCCTACTGCTCACCTGCACTCCCTTCCTCTCCAGATTCTTTTCCGAGGTCACCGTCAACTACCAGCCCAGTGACACCGAACATGTGCCGTTTGCCTTCTCCAGCGGGCCGCTTTCCCCGGTCAAGCGCGTCATTGTCGGCCTGCTGGTGCCGTTCCCCTGGACGCAGCCCTTCGAAATCGGTCCCCTCTCCTACACCCAGATCCCCGGATACGCGCAAGTCACCCTCACTCTAGCAATGCTGGCTTTGGTCGTCCCTGCATTCCTCCGCTCTGCCAGAATTCGCGTAGCGCTTCCCGCGGTCCTCGTCTGTGCTCTTGCATGGATGATTACCGGCATGGGCGGCGCCAACATCCATTCAGGTTATGTCCAAGTGGCGGCGATCTTACTCGTCCCCTGTATCTCCATTACGGATCCCATACGCCTGAGACAGTCCATCGCGAAATCCTTCGTATTTCTTCTCTGCGGCAACATAATCTGGCTTCTCGTGCGCCCGGGCTACTGACGACAGCGATGGGGGCCCGAGTCGAACTCCTCTGAAACCTGCGGGCCAACAGCTCCGACACCAATACAACTGCGGTGCTGGCTCTCCGACTAAAAGGCGGCCTGGGAAACCAGTTGTTCCAGTACGCCGCCGCTCGCCAACTCGCTTTGTCTAATGGTCAACCTCTCGCATTGGACACGCACACAGGTTTCGCAAGAGATCCCTACCGCAGATCATACGAACTATCCCATTTTGCGGTGACGGCACCGGAGCTTTCAGCGGCAACTGTGGACGCACTTCGCCGCCGATGCCGCCTCCGGTGGCTCGGCGTTCGACACCTGGATTCGTTTTGGCGGGAAAGGCTTCGTAACTGTTACTGTCCGCTGCTTGCCCGCATCAGGTTCACCGACCTGTACCTGGAGGGCTATTTCCAAAGCCCGCGGTACTTCACTGAGATCGAGCACCTCGTGCGTCGGGAGTTCAGGTTAGGTCCGGCTGCAGGGAATCACGCAGGCCAAGTGACCATTGCCTCCAACTGTGTCGCCATCCATCTGCGACGAGATCGGTATTCCAACACCTGCCCGACGTCGTACTACCAGCAGGCCGCAATCACGGTGAAAACCATTTCCGGCGAGGAGCCACACTTCCTCGTCTTCTCTGACACTCACCAGGTTGATCCGGATATTGTCCGGCTGCCTGGACGAGTGTCGCTGATCAGGCACCAAGGCCTGAACGCGCATCTTGAGGACTTCCGTCTGATGACCCAGTGTCGGCACTTTATCATTGCGAACAGTACGTACAGTTGGTGGGCAGCCTGGCTCGGAAGCCAACCCGGGAGCGTGGTTGTGGCGCCTCGAAGCGGATGGTATGGCTTCCGGAATCCTCCACGCGGCCTGCTTCCTGCGACTTGGATTCTCCTGTGACAATATCCAATTCCACGAGCAGTTCACTAGCCGACCGTTTGGCGTATACGGTTCGCCTTCAGATTCCGGGCTTCTCGAAGTCAATGGCCGGCCACTTGATCGAGCAGCGCAGCCTCGAGCAGCGGGACTCGGAAGACTGGTACCGGGAGTTCCGCGACAAAGTCTACTCAGCCGTGGGAAACTGCAATATGCCGGTGTTCCGCTTCAGCGACGGCGAATGCTTCTTCACGGTTGGCTATCGGCTGCCGCCAACTCCTTCGAGGAGGAACCCCGTCGCACACTACGCAAGGATGATTCTCTCTGCTTACGTAAAGCACAGGCTTCATCGGCATTTTCGATCCGGAACGGTTACGACCGGGTTCGAAACGTACACCGGCGGCGAGTGGGAAGATGCTCGGAACCGTTTCGCAGACTGCCTCAGGCGAATTGCCGGTAGTGGCATCATTGCGCTGAATTTCGTCCGACAGGATGGTGAGCCACTTTGTGACCACTATTTCCCGGATGTGTGCGCCTGGCTCGACCGGCATCGAATTCTTGTCGATCACACTAACTCTGTGCCGTTCTTCTTTGTGTATGCACTGCTGCTGGGCCCAGATCGCCAGTTTTTGTTGCGACAGCGCCATGTTGTGGTAGTAACGTCGCTGAGCCCGGGTAAGCGTAGCGCGATCGAAGAGACGCTGACACGCGAGCAGGTGCGCTCAGTGCAATTCATCAATCTATCGCCGCAGAAAGCAATGTTCGACACCATCGACACGGGGAACCTGGTCCAGCCGGTGGAACTTGTCCTCATTGGAGCAGGAGTCGGAGCAGCGAATGTCCTGTGCCAGCTTCAGCACCTCGGGACCGTCTGCATCGACGCCGGCCATGTGCTCGACTGTTACGCCAATCCTCGCAATGTCGGCGTGCGTGCGTTCACGCGGCCAGATGATCCGCATTGGGTTGTCGGCGCGCTTAAGTAGGCCTAGACGGACTGCATGCGTATCGCTTACTTGGTCAATTACCAGGGGCCAGACATCATCGCCCGGCGAGGAATACACCGCAGCCTCGCCCTGGCGGGCTCGCAGAAGGCCGCTTTGATCGCACAGATTCTGTCCGGGCTCGGCGCGGAGGTTGTCCTGTTTTCGATTGGTGTCGTCGCCGAACGGAAGGGCAAATGGCACGCTTCGGTCGCCTCAGCGATCCATGCCACGCCGCCGGTGCTCGTTAAGTACTGTGTGGCTTGGGACGTCCCTCTTGCCAGCCAGTTCGTTGCCCTCACATCGCTCTGGCACACCTGCCGCGAGGACCACCGCCGACGGCCGTTTGACGTTGTCATTTGCTACAACTGCTCGTTGCCCGAGACAGCCGTCGCCCTCGACTACTTCTTGCGCCAGCACGTCCCCGTCGTCCTCGAATACGAAGACGATACCGTTGTCTATCAGAATGGCAGTCGCGGCTGGAGGAACGTCATCTGGACCGCTCTTCGAAATCGGCTCCGGAAGCATGTTCGGGCCGTGTTCGCCCCCAGCCCGGAGTTGCTCGCCCAGTTCGACCGCGTACCCCACAGACTCCTGCTACGCGGCATTCTTGGTGACGACCTTCAAACTGCCGTTGCCAGGAAAGTTGCAGTTCCCACCTCACCCTTTCGCGTGATGTTCACCGGAACTCTGCAACACAGCAAAGGCGTCACAGAGCTCTGCCGAGCCTGGGTCGCCGGCCGGTTCGAATCGGCGGAACTCCATGTCATCGGTGATGGGGCGCTGGCCCAGCCTCTCAAGGCAAGCCAAGCGCAGTCCGGAATAGTATTCCACGGTCGTCTCAGCCGCGCGGGCCTCGTTCAAGCACTTTGCTCGGCACACATTTTCGTCAACCCCCACGTCGCCGTCAAGCACGCCCCCGGCAACGTGTTCCCGTTCAAGATGATCGAGTATCTCGGCGCTGGTTGCCCCGTGGTCTCCACGAGGATGGGCTATCTGGAGCCCGAGCTTGAGCAGAGCGTCCTCTACACGGAATCAAACGACCCCGCTGAGATCGCAGACGCGATCCGTCAGGTCATGTCCTCCTACCCGCTTTGGGCGGAGCGTGCGAAACGAGCACAAGCGATCGTTTGGCAGCGGTACGGATCGGGCGCTGTTGGGCACAAGCTAGCCAACCTACTGGCCGCGGCCTGTGCTTCGCCCAGGAACTGATATGCCCTCCTGCAACCATAGCTGCGTCGTGGTCACCAACATCCCCAACCCCTATCGGCTCCATCTCTTTCGCTGCCTCCACCGGGAGTTCCTCGTCCAAGGCGTCGACTTCCGAGTGTTGTTCATGGCGGAGACCGAACCCGGGCGCTTTTGGGAACTCGCCCCTGGGGAGTTCGGCTTCCCGTTCAAGATCGCACGCGGCGCCCACGTACGGCTCGGGGACGCCGTCTTCCACTTCAACCCCGCTATCATCTGTGACACGTTGTGGCACCGTCCCGCTTGGCTAATCGTCGGTGGCTCATGGGCCCACCCGACCTCGTTCGGCCTTGCGGGGCTCTCGCGATTGCCTCCTCGCCGTTCTACCATCCTCTTCTGGTCCGAAGCGAACCCCAGCTCGACACGCTGGCACTCCGGGCCCGTTGCCCTTCTGCGGCGCCGCATTCTGAGCTGCGCCGATGGTTTCGTAGTCCCCGGCAGTATCGCGGAGCAAACCGTACGCTCCATTGTGCCTGCAGCGGACAAACGCTTCCTCCACTTGCCAAATCTCGTCGACGAGACGCTCTACGATTCCGCCGTCGCGCAACTCCGTCTCCGCCGCTCCGAACTGCGCGCCGCCTTCGGTGCCTCTGACCGAGAACTCGTTCTGCTCTGGCCAGCGAGGCTCCACGAACCTACCAAAGGCATCCTGAGCTTTCTTCGCACGACCCGAAACCAGATCACCCCGGAAGTAATGATCCTCCTGGCTGGGGAGGGGCCCGACCGCGCAGCCGTCGAGGCCTGGCTACGTGATCACCATCTCCCTCAGGTCAAGCTTCTAGGCCACCGATCCGAAAGCGACATGCTCACACTGCTCGCGAGCGCCGACGCCCTCATCCTCCCGTCCCTGAAGGACTGCAACCCGCTAGTCGTCATCGAAGGCCTGTGGGCCGGCCTGCCTCTCCTGATCTCTGACCGCTGTGGCAACTGGCCCGAGGCTCTTCACCCGGGCGTGAATGGCTGGCTTGTTGATCCGGACTCTCCCCAGACTGTATCCAGCGCCTTCTCCAGCCTCCTGGCGTGCTCCCGCCACACGCTGGAGCGAATGGGAGCAGCATCCCGTGACATTGCAGTCCAGCGTTTCTCTAGCCGAAGTTGCGTCCGTGCGTTCGTCACTAACCTGATCGGCTTCCAGCGGTGTTGAGCTTAATAGCTCGCGAGTCAATTCCCTTGCAGCCGGCTGTTCGACGGGCCCATGCCCATGAATGATCATCGCGCCGTCCGATTTTCCTGAATGCGGATCCTCCACGTGATCGGTTCGCTGGATCAGAGATCAGGCGGCCCTCTCCGCGCCTTGCTCGATCTCTCAGCGCAAGGTCGAGAGCATGGGATCGACAGTCACGTGCTCGGCTTTGGGCAAATCAGGATTGACGACAATCCCTTGCCATCCGGATCGCTACATAACCTGCCGATCGTGTTCCCAAAGTCCTATGCCTATTCCCGCGAACTCCGCACATGGCTGGGTGCGCACCTCCCCTCCTACGACGGGGTGGTAATACATGGAATGTGGTTCTACCCGGGCTGGGCCGTAGCACGGGCGTGCCTCAGCCTTGGAATCCCGTACGCCTGCTTCCCGCACGGAATGATTGAGCCCTGGTCGGTATTTCGTCAGGGGTGGATCAAAGCCATTAAGAAATCGGTCTACTGGCACTGGCGCGAACGCAGCGTCTTTCAACGTGCCGAGTGCCTGTTTTTCACAACACGTCGCGAGATGGAGTTCGCGGGAACAACCTTCCACCTGGGTGGCACGGGATGCATCGTGATACCGTACGGAATACATCCCTCCCGACGCCGCGTGGAAGCGCCCGAGCACGCGGATTTGCTCCAGCCTCCCGGCACGAAAATCTGTCTGTTCCTGGGACGCGTGCACCCCCACAAGAACCTGGAATTCCTTCTAACTGCGTGGGCAGAAGCACACCCCCCTGCGGACTGGCGCCTCCTGGTAGCGGGACCGGGAGACAGCCCGTATCTTCGTCGCCTGGAGCGGCTCATAATCCGCAAGCATCTCCAATCCCAGGTCCTGTTTCTGGGGCAGGTGACCGGTGCTGACAAGGCATATCTTCTTCAGCGTGCCAGTTGGTTTGTGCTCCCGTCACAACACGAGAATTTCGGCGTGGCGGTCCTTGAAGCGATTGGCAATGGGTGCCCGGTGGTCGTTTCGAATCAGGTTTATCTGTCCGACAATTTTCATCCCCGATCAGAGATCTTGCCCTTACGGCTTGACGACTGGGTGCGGTTCTTCAGGGAGCGTATGGCGGATCAGGCGCACCGAGACGAGTTGGTGGAACTCGACCAGAAGTTCTTGTTGCCCATTTTTGAGATCGACGCCGTTGCCAGGGCTTGGGCCTCCACACTAGCCAACGTCTTCTCGAGAGAACGGGCGATCGAGCATTCGCAGGGTAGCGGACGCTGTAACTGAACAGCGCGACCTCCCCCTAGTTATCAACAGCTCTCCAACCACGCAACCGTGAAGATATCCATCGTCACCGGACCGTTCCTTCCGGTGCCCCGAGGACTGGCCGGCGCCGTCGAGAGGCTGTGCTTCGCTCTCACGCACCGCTTTGCCGCGCGCTCAGCCTTCGCGGGCGCGCCCTCGTCGAGGCACGATTCTCGTGGCCGCGGGCCGCGGCCAACATGCGAAACGTCTACGAGTGGTGCCTGGACCGGGGGCCGAACCCCGATTGCATCGTGAACTGAATGACAACGCCAGCTCGTGCACGGTCAAAATCGCTCTCCGGAACGCTCCTGGAGCCAAAACGGCGAGTCGGGCGGCTGCGGTGCCCGGCGCGCCGAAATTTCCTGCTACGCGTTGGGCACCTCTTCACTCTTTGTGGATCGTGTTTCCCGGCCAAACTCTTAGCCGAGTTCTATTCGACAGTCGGCTCTATCACTACTTCCTCAGGCTCGGCATTCTTGACGGCCTACACGGCTACATCCTCTGCCATCTGCTTGCCGAATACGAATTCCTCATCTGGGCCAAACGGCACGAACTTGAGCTTACCGGCAACCCCGGCGCATCGGGACCTGGCTAGGGACCTGTAAGTCCTCCGAAAGGTACAAGGCAAATGCAAATTACCATCGTCACGGGGCCCTTCCTGCTCCCGCCACCTGGGCCGGCCGGCGCGGTGGAGAAGATCTGGGCCAAGCTGGCCACCGAGTTCGCAGCGGCTGGCCACGAAGTGACGCTGGTCTCTCGCGCGTACCCGGGACTGTGCGCGGCCGAGACCGTCAATGGCGTCCGTTGTCTTCGCCGCTCGGGCTTTCAGCGCACTGGCTGTTTCCCGGTCGACCTCCTTAAGGATCTGCTCTACTCGTTGGCCATCCTGCGAAGCCTCCCGTCGGCCGATATCACGGTCACGAACGCCTTCTGGCTCCCGGTATTCGCCTCCTTCCTCAGCCGCGCCGGGATAATCTATATCAATGTCCAGCGGTTCCCTAAGGGCCAAATGCGCCTCTATTGGCGGGCCGCCGTCCTCAGTGCCCCCTCTCAAGCCGTCCGTAACGCCGTCCTCTCGGAATGGCCGGGCGCTGCGCCGCGGCTGCGAACAATCCCGAATCCGTACGAAGATGCCGTGTTCCAGCCGCCCGCTGAACCCCGGGCGAGCGCCGGGCCCCAGACGATTCTGTATGCCGGTCGCCTCCACCCCGAGAAAGGCCTTGAGCTCCTGATTCGCGCCTTCGCGATCCTCTCCCCCCGCTATCCCCACCTTTGCCTCAAGCTGCTTGGCCCGGTCTCAGTTCGCCTGGGCGGGGGCGGCGAGCGGTATCGGCGGCATCTGGCCGGGCTTGCGGCAGGTATGCCCATCTCGTTCGCCGACCCGATCTCCGATCCTCACCGCCTCGCCGACGAGTACCGGGCTGCCCACGTTTTCTGTTACCCGTCCCTGGCTGAGCGCGGCGAGAGTTTCCCCGTCGCTCCCCTTGAGGCCATGGCTACCGGCCTCGCACCCGTGGTCTCCAGCCTCGACTGCTTCCGCGACTTCGTCATCGACGGCGAGACCGGCCTGTTCTTCGATCACCGGGCGACCGATGCCCCGGCCCGTCTGGCGTCCCAGTTGGAGTCGCTCGTGTCATCGCCAGACCGCGCCCGTCGTTTGGGAACCGCCGCCGTCGCCAAAGCTGCGGAGTTCAGTATGCGCAACGTCGCAGCCCAGTTCCTTTCCGATTTCGGCGAGTTGGTCCACACGCATTCCGGAGATCCCAATGGGCGTCCCTAAGTCGCACCTCACCCTTATGCGCCAGGACGGGCAGTTCGCCTCGCCCTGGTCTCTCGCGACACGCCTGAAAGGCGCGCTCTGGCAACTGGCCTGGCTCACCCTCTTCCGGCCGACCCCGAAACCTATGATCCGTTGGCGGGTGCTCCTGCTTCGCCTCTTCGGAGCGGAGATCACCGGCCGCCCGTTCATTGCTTCCTCGGCCATCGTCAAAATGCCCTGGAATCTCGTCCTTGAGGACCGCGCCTGCATCGGCCCGGGCGCGAATGTCTACAACCTCGGTAGAGTCGTTCTTAAGAGTCGGTCCGTTGTTGCCCAAGAAGTCTACCTCTGCGGTGGCGCCCACGATTTTTCGGATCCTCGCCTCCCCCTCGTCACCGGCGAAATCGTCGTCGGCGCGGACGCATTTCTCGGCGTCAGAGCGCTCATCCTTCCCGGCGTTGTCGTCGGAGAGGGGGCCGTCGTCGGCGCTGGCTCCGTCGTCACCTCCGACGTCCCGCCCTGGACCATCTGCGCCGGCAATCCCTGCCGCCCCATCAAGCCGCGGGTATTCGGCGCGCAGAGCACTGGAAGCCTCGCAACCAACGCCCCGCACGACTCAAGCACATGCCTGCCACCGTCCTGATACTCACGCTCAACGAAGAACGCAACCTCCCCGCTTGCCTTCAGTCGGTCTCCTGGAGCGACGATGTTGTCGTCTTCGATTCCTTCAGCTCCGACCGGACAGTTCGGATTGCTGAGGCCTTCGGTGCACGCGTTTTCCAGCGCCGCTTCGACAACGAGCTCATGCAGCGCACGGCATCGCTCCAAGTCGATTTCAAGCACCCATGGGTCTTCAATCCGGACGCAGACGAGTTGACCCCTCCCGATTTGCGCGACGAGATTCTTGAAGTAACAGCAGATCCCCTCAGTTCCGAGGTCGGCTATCGCGTTCGCCGCCAGGACATGTTCATGGGACGTTGGATCAAACACAGCAGTCTGTACCCCACGTGGGTGCTGCGCTTGTTTCGTCCCAGAGCAGTGCGCTTCGCACGGACCACGAATCTCACCGCGAGTCTCGCAGGGCCCGAAGGCCGCTTGCGTAACCACCTCATACATCACAGCTTCAACAACGGTCTCGAGGCTTGGATTGCCAAGCACAACCGCTACTCGAGCTTCGAAGCGCTAGAAACCGTCAAGTCACTCGAGACCGCAAAGATATCTCTCCGGGACCTCTTTTGCGCCGATCCGGTTTCCCGCCGTCGCGCCTTGAAGGACCTGTCTGTCCGCCTGCCGATGCGGCCCACCTTGCGCTTCTTGTACATGTACCTGGCGCGCGGCGGTTTCCTGGACGGCTTGCCTGGGTACAGGTACAGCCGGCTGCTGAGCATCTACGAGTACATGACAGTGCTCAAAGTACGCGAAATCCACAACCCGGCATGGCGTCCAGACTCCGGTACGCCGATACGCCCCCAGATCGAGACTGAGAAGTCCTAGTCCGGTCCCCTCTCCTCCCACGACGATGTACGGCACCTTCTGGACGAGAAGCGCCTCTGTTGTGAGGCATATGATCTTCAGCCCCCGCCACGCGGTCCGCTGGGTGGTGAACCGCGTCTCCCGGAAGACCCCGCTTGACTTGCGCTTGCCTTGGATCACCTATCCGGCAATCGATTTTCTGAGGTCCCACCTGCGGCCCGGAATGAGAGTCCTGGAGTGGGGCGCCGGGGGTTCTACCGTCTTCTTCGCTCTTGCGGGCTGCCAGGTGACGAGCGTCGAGACGGATCGTCATTGGTTCGAATTGGTTTCTGCACGTCTCAGAAGCGACTCGCTCGCATCCGCGGTCAACCTCCGCTATGTCGACCTGCTCGATGGCGATGGGGCTCTGGCCGTTTACCTCGCTTTTGTGCGCGATGCCGCCTGGGACGCCGTGCTGGTGGATGGTCCCCTAACCCCCGACCGAATGTCTTGCGTTGCCGTGGCTGGCTCACGCGTCAAAGCTGGCGGGCTGATCGTGCTTGACGACGCGTGGCTATCCGAGTACGCCTCCGCCGAGTCGCTGCTCCCCGGATATGATCGCCTCGAGTTCTGGGGCCTCGGCCCCGCCCGCCTCGGAGTGAGTAAGACCGACATTTACGTGCGTCGGCGCTGATCGCGTCGCTCTCATCTCATGGCATGTAAATAGCTGGGCGCGACAGGCAGCCGCGTTCGATCTTTCCCAATCTTTCTCAATGCGCTCGATGCTCTATCCGCAGTCAATCCCTAGTTCCCTCCCGCGCGTCAACCGCCTCCGCCGCGCCCTCTGGTCCCTAATCTACCTCATGTTCTTCCGTCCCTCTCCTAAGCCCTTCCACGTCTGGCGTCGCTTTCTCCTACGTCGCATGGGCGCTAGCATCGCCCCTACCGCCGCCGTCCACGCTTCCGTCCGCATCTGGGCGCCCTGGAATCTGGTAATGGAAGACTGCGCCGCGCTCGGTCCATACGTCGACTGCTACAACGTCGCCCCAGTCACGCTGGGTGCCCGCTGCGTTGTCTCCCAATACTCCTATCTCTGCTCGGCAACCCACGACTACACCGACCTCAAGCTCCCCCTTGTCGCAAAGCCGATTACCATCGGCCCCCATGCGTGGGTATGCGCTGATGTCTTCGTCGGCCCCGGGGTCACCGTCGGAGAAGGAGCCGTTGTCGCCGCCCGTTCCTCCGTCTATCGCGACGTTGAGCCCTGGACGGTTGTCGCCGGCAATCCCGCCCGCTTTCTGAAACCCAGAACGCTGAAAGATGGGAGAACTTCTCTCTAAGCTGTTCACTATGTCAATGTGCGTGCATCGGATGCGCCCAACGGATCGGATGGTCCGCAAATCGCCTTCATCATTCTCACAAAAGATGAAGAACCCAACCTCCCCGCCTGCCTCAATCGCCTCGTCGGCCTCCCCGCCGGCATTTTCGTCATCGATTGCGGTTCGACCGATCGCACCGTCGAAATCGCCCGCTCCTTCGGTGCTCGCGTCCTCGTCCACCCCTGGATCAACTACGCCACCCAGATGAACTGGGCTATCCAGAACATCCAGACTGACGCCCCCTGGATCATGCGCCTCGATGCGGACGAGATCCTCTCCCCCGAGCTCCGCGCCGCCATTCGCGACCGCCTCCCGCTCCTCTCTGAAACCGTCTCCGCCGCCATGGTCCGCCTCCGCACCCATTTCCTCGGCCGCTGGATCCGTCGCGGCGGCATGTACCCACTCTGGCTCCTCCGCATCTGGCGTCGCGGCGCTGCCATGTGCGAAGAGCGCTGGATGGACGAACATATGGTCCTCCGCTCCGGCCAGGTCGTTCGCCTCCAGGCCGACCTCATCCACGATAACCGCAAGAGCCTCGACGAGTGGATCTCCAAGCACATCGGCTACGCCGCCCGCGAGGCCCGCGACCTCTGCGCCGCCGCCACCTCCCGCGGCCTCTCCGGCCAGGCCGGCCGCAAACGCTGGTTCAAAGAGAATCTCTACCAGCGCGTGCCACTATTCCTTCGTGCCTGGCTTTACTGGTTCTACCGCTATTTCCTCAGGCTCGGCTTCCTCGACGGCCCCGAAGGCTTCGCCTACCACTTCCTCCAGGCTCTCTGGTACCGCTCCCTCGTCGACGCCAAGGTCCTCGAATCCCGTTCCACAGCAGCGCGCGCCCTTCACCCTGCGTCTGCGCTTGCGGATTCTTCTCTGGTCCGTCGTTCGCGCTAGTCTCTATCGCGCTTCTCCGGGCCCGCTCCGCGGATTTCGTCGAATGCTTCTTCGCGCTTTTGGAGCACGCATCGCCCCCACCGCCTCGCCCAACAACCGCGCCCGCATCGATTTTCCCTGGAATCTCGAAATGGGCCATCACGCTTCTCTCGGAGAGTATTCCTGGGTCTACGCCCTCGATCGCGTCTCCTTGGGCGACTACGCCTGCGTCGGCCAATACGTCCACCTCCTCACCGGCACCCATGACTTCGACGACCCCGCCTTCCCCCTCGTCACTCTCCCCATCGAGATCGGTCGCGGTGCCTGGATTGCCGCCCGCGCCACCGTTCTCCCAGGCGCCCGCATCGGAGACTACGCCGTAATCGGAGCCGCCTCCGTGGTCAGCCAATCCATGCCCCCCCACACCGTCTGCGCCGGCCACCCCTGCCGCCCCCTCAGGCCTCGTGCCTCTGTGCCTCTGTGCTGATTCTTAAAGGTTTTGCTTCTAAACTAGTGTTGCCTTTCTCTGTGTCCTCTGTGCCTCTGTGGTGAATCTTTAATGTGTTCCTTCTAACCCAGTGTTGCCTTTCTCTGTGTCCTCTGTGCCTCTGTGGTGAATCTTCTTGAAGGTTTTGCTCCTCAACCAGTTCTTCGCCCCTGACCCCGCCCCCACCGGCCAGTTGCTCGCTGACGTTGCCCGCCACCTTGCCGCCCAGGGCCATCACGTCACCATCGTCTGCGCCCGCCCTTCCTACGCCAACCGCTCTTCCCACCACGCCGTCCGCCTGGCCTCCTGGCTCTCTTTCTACGCCGGAGCCGCCTGGCGCAGCCTCCGCGCGCGGCCCGACCTTGTCGTCACCCTCACCACACCGCCCCTCCTCCCTCTGATTGGCACACTCCTCAAGAAGCTCCGCAAATCCCGCCACTTCATCTGGGAAATGGACGTCTACCCCGATGTCGCCGTCGCCCTCGGCGTTCTCCCCCCACGCTCCCTCCTCACCCGCGCCACCGGAGCACTCGCCGATTACTCCCGCCGCCACGCCGACGCCATCATCGCTCTGGGCCCCTGCATGAGAGACCGCCTGATCGCCCGCGGCATCCCCGCCTCAAAAATCCAGGTCGCCGAGAACTGGGCCGACGGCACCCGCATTCGCCCCCAGCCGTTTCCCTCCGGGCCCCTCACGGTTCTCTACTCCGGCAATCTAGGCATGGCCCATGACGTGGACACCATCGCCACAGCCATGCGCCGCCTCGCCTCGGACGACACCGTCCGCTTCGTCTTCGCCGGAGCCGGCTCGCGCCGCAAAGCCCTCGAAGACCTCTGCCTCCCCAACGTCACCTTCCTCGGATACCAGGACGCCAGCCGCCTCTCCGACCACCTCGCCGCCTGCCACATCGGCCTGGTCACCCAGAACCCCGCCACCCTGGGCTGCGTCGTTCCCAGCAAGACCTACGCCCTGATGGCCGCCGCCCGCCCCATCCTCTTCATCGGGCCCCGCGACGCCACCCCCGCCCGCCTCATCGAAAAAACCCGCTGCGGCTGGCAAATCGACCCCGGCGACTCCGACTCCCTCCTCTCCCTGCTCCACTTACTAGCAGCCGACCCCGCCCTCATCCGCCAGGCCGCCGACCGCGCCCACCAAGCCTTCCTCACCCACTACGACCTCCCCAAAGGCGTAGCGGGCATCTGCGCCATTCTAGGCCTTCCCACCAAGGCCCCCGTGAGCGTTTTCTCTGCGTCCTCCGTGTCTCTGTGGTGAGTGACTCTTCTTCTAACTTTCTTTCCCCCATGTTTTCATTCCCTTCCGCCCTCTCGGCCCCTCTCTCCCCGCTCCTCACCCTTATCCTGAAACCAGCAGTACGGTTCCGGAAACCGTTATCGTCTGTCTTGGTGCTTCTGCGCCTTCGGGATCCTGCCTCAGCCAGTGGCATGGGGTGAGATGACGCCTTCGGGGTCATCCGTCGGTGAAAGAAGGCTTGCCGCCCCGAAAATAGGAGGAGAAGGGCGGGACAAGAGGGAATCGATTCCTCAAGCAGAGATGGGAGGCTGTCGCTTAGTCAATTCGTTCGGTTCACGGCCCGGTCAAGCTGCCGTAAGCCCGATCGATCCAGGGCAAGAAGGCTCCGCCGGGTCCCTTCTCCCGGGTTGGCCCGTTAAAGCCGCCATCCCAGTCTGCGCCCCCGTTGGGTGCCCCGGCGTCGGGGTGCCCAACGTGGAGACGATCCTTCTGACTCCGAAGTGTCTTTCTTCTCCGTGTCCTCTGTGTCTCTGTGGTGAACCATCAAAGGATCAATCTCCGAATGCCCGCCTTAAGCACCGGCACGTTGAAGTTGATCAGCAAGCCCACTTTCCAGTTCCCCAGTCGCAAGTATGTCAGCACCTGCGCTACGTGGATCGGCAGGATCGTCTCCACCGCCTTGACCTCCACCACTACCTGCTCATCGATCAAAAGATCGATCCGATAAGAGCAATCCACCCGCGACCCCTTGTACACCACCGGCAAACTCATCTCCCGCGTAAACGGCACCTGCCGCAGCGTCAGCTCCCGACACAGGCATTGTTGATAAGCCGACTCCAACAGCCCCGGTCCCAAAGCCCGATGCACCTCCAAAGCCGCCCCAATCACCGCATGCGTGAGTTCGTCATCTTGCATATCTCAGTAGTGTTCTCCGTGTCCTCCGTGTCTCTGTGGTGAGCATCTTTTCTTAGGCTTTCCCTCCATGTACTCCCTCCTCCTGGCCGGCCTCTCCGCCTTCATCCTCTCCTTCTTCCTCACCCCCCTGCTCCGCAATCTCTGTGTCCGCATCGGCTGCGTCGACCGCCCCGACCAACTCCGCAAGCTCCACACTCATCCCATCCCCCGCGTCGGAGGCGTCCCCATCTTCATCGCCTGCGTCGCCGCCTGGGGCATCCTCTTCCTCTCCCCGCTCCAGGGGGGCCACCTCGCCCGACAGGCGCTTCCGCTCGCCTGGAAACTGCTGCCCTCCTTCCTCCTGGTTTTCGCCACCGGCCTCTGCGACGACCTGTTCGGCCTCCGCCCCTGGCACAAGTTCCTTGCCGAGTTCGCCGCCGCCGCCCTCGCCTGCTGGGCCGGCATCCACGCCACCTTCGCAGGCCATCCGCTCGCCCTCTGGTGGACCATCCCCCTCACCGTCATCTGGCTCGTCGGTTGCACCAACGCCTTCAACCTCATCGATGGAGTCGACGGCCTCGCCGCCGGAGTCGGACTCTTCGCTACCCTCACTACCCTCATCGCCGCCCTCCTCCAGGGGAACTACGCCCTCGCCATCGCCACCGTGCCTCTCGCCGGCGCCCTCCTCGGATTCCTCCGTTACAACTTCAACCCCGCCACCATCTTCCTCGGCGATTCCGGCAGCCTCTCCATCGGCTTCCTCCTCGGCTGCTACGGCGTCATCTGGTCCCAGAAATCCGCCACCCTCCTCGGCATGACCGCCCCGCTCATGGCCCTCTCGATCCCCCTGCTCGACACCGGCATCGCCATCGCCCGCCGCCTCCTTCGCGGCCAGCCCATCTTCACCGGCGACCGCGGCCACATCCACCATCGCCTCCTCGCCCGCGGTCTCACCCCGCGCCGTGTCGTCCTGCTTCTCTACGCCGTCTGCGGCGTCGCCGCCACCTTCTCGCTGCTCCAGAGCATGATGCGGAATCAGTACGCCGGCCTCGTCATCGTCCTCTTCTGCAGCGCCGCCTGGCTCGGCATCCAGCACCTCGGCTATGTCGAGTTCAGCGCCGCCGGCCGCCTCATCGTTCCCAGGACCTTCCTCCGCGTCCTCAACGCCCAGCTCCGCCTCCGCACCCTCGAAGACGCCCTCGCCTCCGCCGAAACCATCGACCAGTGCTGGCTCGCCGTCCGCGGCGCCTCTCACGATTTCGGCTTCCAGCACATCTCCATGCGTGTCAATCACACACTCTACGAGGAATCCTTCAGCACCGCCGATGCCCCAGCCTGCTGGACCCTCCACGTCCCCCTTACCGACCTGGAGTTCGTCCAGCTCGGTCACGGCTTCGAATCCCAGGTCGAGCCCATGGTCGTCGGCAGCCTCGCCGACCTCCTCCGCCGCTCCCTCCTCCCCAAGCTCTCCACCCTCCAGACCCGTGCCTCTGCGCCCTCTGCGCCTCTGTGGTGAACCTGTCAGGCTTGCTCGTAGGCGCGCAGGAAGTCCTCCCGAGCGATGCCGGCCTGGGTCAGGACAGTACGCAACGTAGAGGCTCTGACGGTCGCGTGGTTTGGAATCGTCAGGAAGTCCGATCCGCCCTCAGGTCGCAGGCGGCGCATGGAGATATGATTGCCCTCCCGCACCACCTCGAATCCGAGGATGCGGAACGCCGTCATCACTCTGGCCTTTGGAGCGTCGACGGGAAACTTCGGCATCAGGCTGGGATGGTCGCTTCGGCGATGAAAGCTTCCAGGACGGGTGATTCCTCCGGCAGCACCTCGGAGCCGAAGGTCTCGATATGAAACTCGATGGCCGACTTGACGTCAGCGAGGGCCTCTTCGTAAGTGCCGCCTTCACCCACCACCGTGCCCTTGAGACCGAGCGGGTAGGCCACGTAGCCATCCGGGTGCTTCTCGACGATGATCTTCACTTGCCGTAGCATGGGCTTACTCGAAGTCTACCACTCCGCGTCCGGCGCCTGCCCGTGCCGTTCCCGGGCGTCTCTGCGGTAATCAACAGTAGCGCTCTCTGTGTCCTCTGTGCCTCTGTGGTGAACATTATGACCACCGCTGTCATCACCGGCATCACCGGCCAGGATGGCTCCTATCTGGCTGAGTTTCTCCTCGCCAGAGGCTACCAGGTGCACGGCTTCAAGCGCCGCTCCTCCTCCTTCAACACCGGCCGCGTGGACCATCTCTACGAGGACTTCCATGCCCCCGGCGCCCGCTTCTTCCTGCACTACGCGGACCTCGCCGACGCCAGCTCGCTGGCCAGGCTCCTCTCCGAGATCCGTCCCAACGAGATCTACAACCTCGGTGCGCAGAGCCACGTCAAGGTCAGCTTCGAAACCCCGGAATACACCGGGGACATCGTCGCCCTTGGCACGCTGCGCCTCCTCGAAGCGGTCCGCCACACCGGCCTCGATTGCCGCTTTTACCAAGCCTCTTCCAGTGAGATGTACGGCAGCACGCCGCCGCCCCAGTCGGAAGCGTCTCCTTTTCACCCGCGCAGCCCGTATGGTTGCGCCAAGGTCTTCGGCCACAACATCGTGGTCAACTACCGCGAAAGCTACGGCCTGCATGCCTCCAGCGGCATTCTCTTCAATCACGAGTCCCCGCGCCGCGGTGAAACCTTCGTCACCCGCAAGATCACCCGTGCCGTCGCCCGCATCAAGCACGGTGTCCAGACCAGGCTCTATCTCGGAAACCTGGACGCGCGCAGGGACTGGGGCTTCGCTCCGGACTACGTTCGCGCCATGTGGCTGATGCTCCAGCAAGACCAGCCCGGCGACTACGTCATCGGCACTGGCGAGGCCCACACCGTCCGGGAATTCGTCCAGCTCGCCTTCTCCTGCGCCGGGCTCGACTGGCAGGAGTACGTCGAAATCGATCCCCAGTACTTCCGCCCCGCCGAGGTCGATCACCTTGTGGCCGACGCCTCCAAAGCGCGCCGCGCCCTCGGCTGGGAGCCTACCGTGACCTTCCCGCAGCTCGTGCGCATAATGGTGGATGCCGACCTCAGTGCCCTCTGTGCCTCTGTGGTGAAGCATGGATCTAACTAGCAAGAGCATCCTCGTCACCGGCGGAGCCGGCTTCCTAGGGAGCCATCTAGTAGAGCGGCTAGCGGCCCAGGGTTGCGGCCAGGTCTTCGTGCCCCGGATCGAGGAGTACGACCTCACCCGCGCCGCCGATATCGACCGCCTCTTCGCCGCCCAGCGCCCCGAAATCGTCTTTCACCTCGCCGCCCTGGTCGGCGGCATCGGAGCCAACCGGGCCCATCCCGGCCGCTTCTTCTACGACAACGCCATCATGGGCATCCAGCTCATCGAGGCCTGCCGCCGCTATGCGGTCGAGAAAACCATCCTGCTGGGGACCATCTGTGCCTACCCCAAGTTCACCCCGGTTCCATTCCGCGAGGACGACCTCTGGAACGGCTACCCCGAGGAGACCAACGCGCCCTACGGAATCGCCAAGAAGGCGCTCCTGGTCCAGTGCCAGGCCTACCGCCAGCAGTACGGCATGAACGCTGTCTTTCTGTTGCCCGTCAACCTTTATGGCCCAGGCGACAACTTCGGCCTCGCGTCGTCGCACGTCATTCCGGCCCTCATACGCAGGTGCGTCCAGGCCGTTGACGAGGGATGCTCCGAGATCGTCTGCTGGGGCGACGGCTCGCCCACCCGCGAGTTCCTCTACGTCGAGGACGCCGCGGCCGCCATCATCGCGGCCGCCGAGCGCTACGACAAACCCGATCCCGTCAACCTTGGCAGCGGCCGGGAAATCTCCATCCGCGACCTGGCAACGAAGATCGCGGCGCTGACCGGTTTCCGCGGCCGCATCGTCTGGGACGCCTCAAAGCCCAATGGCCAGCCGCGCCGCTGCCTGGATGTGACCCGCGCCGAACGCGAGTTCGGTTTCCGGGCCGAAATGCCGTTCGATGAAGGCCTCCGCCGCACCGTCGAGTGGTACCTGTCCTCAGTGTCCTCTGTGTCTCTGTGGTGAATAAGATGTGCGCTCCACTCCAGCCCGCCTCCGCCTCGCGCCTCTCCTTCGTCCTCTGGCTCCTCGTCCTTACGGCCGTGATCACCGGCTCGCTGCTGCCCGGCGCCATTGCCGCCCGCATACCGCTCGCCGCCGCGCACCTCACCGACAAGGACGCGCACTTCCTCATGTACGCGCTGCTGGCCCTTCTCTCTCTACTCGCGTTTGACCGCGCCCCGACGGGGCTAATGTGTGCCGTCGGAGCGGTTCCCCTCGGTGTGGCGCTCGAGTTCGCCCAAAGGCTTGTCCCCGGCCGCAGCTTTGAAATCGGCGACATGATCGCCAACACCCTGGGCGTCTGCGCCGGACTCGTCCTCGCAGCCCTCCTCCGCCGCAGAAAGGTCCTTGGTGTCTGACGATTCCAGGTTTGTCGTCTCCCCCGACCAGGTCTCCTGCGACCTCGGCGGTGAGGCCGCCATCCTTCACCTGAAAACCGCCATCTACTACGGCCTCGACCCCGTTGGAACCCGCGTCTGGGACCTCCTCCGAACCCCCAGAACCCTGGCCGAGATCCGCGATGCCATCCTCGAGGAGTACGACGTCGAGCCCACCCGCTGCGAGCGCGACCTCCGCGACCTCCTCGACAAACTCGCCGCCGCCGGCCTGATTTCCTCTGCGCCTCTGCGGTGAATCATGCGGCGTTTCTTCCTCCTCCTCGAAGCCGCCATCTTCGTCGCGGGCTATCGCTGCGCCCTCTGGCTGCTGCCCTTCCGCCTTCTCAACAAGCCGCCGCGCATCTCTCGTCGCCGCACCGCCACCCCCGCCCGCCTCGCCTGGGCCATCGCGGCCGCCGCCGCCCGCATCCCCAGGTCCACCTGCCTGGTGCGCGCCCTAGCCGCCCGCCGCCTCCTGGCCCGCCACGGCTACCCCTCGACCCTCCACCTCGGCGTCGCCCGCGCCCCCGACGGCCTCGACGCCCACGCCTGGCTGGAATGCCAAGGCGCCATCCTCCTCGGCGCCCCCGCCCTCGACCACTACACCCCCCTCCCCGCCCGCCCCGGGGACCAGTATTCCTAGCGCATCGAAAAGCGCAACATGCTTCTGGTATTTCCGAGCCACTTGGCGTATAATCGTCACACTGACGGAGGAGTCGAACCTATGAACCAACCGGATCAGACACCCGGGGCGGCGCCCGCGTCTCGCCCCGCCAAGCCTTATACCACGCCCACACTCAGCGTCTTCGGCGAGCTCGCTCGGCTCACTAACGGCACGTCGACGGGCAAGAAGGACGCGGATGGCAGCACCCGTCAACCACCACTGCCTGGTTAGGGCGGTAGTAGCCCTGCTCTACGCCGTGGGACTTCACGCCCCCGGTCCTCGGTCGATCCAGGCCCAAGGGATGGGGTCTTGATTAACGTTGTGAAGGAGGATATATGAAGTCTGCAGTCTTGCGCGCCATGTTGTCTGTGTTGATAATGCTGCCGTGGGCGTCGGTCGCGTCTGCGGGGGCTTTCGACTGCCCGGCCGCGGACGCTAATAACGGCTGGCAGGACATATACTGGTCCGCTAATGCCGGTGACCAGATTGCCCAGTGCACCCTGACCCTCTCCTCCGGCAAGTTGATGACGCAAGTCGTGCTCCTTGACGCTTACACCGGCGGAGACATCTATCGGGTCGAGATCAGCAGCGCCAGTCAGACCATGAATCTGTTTTCCTCCCGCGTGCCTCTATCAGTTTGGGACGATCCAGATGGTGTGCAGTACGTTTACGCCGCTCAAGTGTGGGCCAACCTAGATGCAGCATGGTCGCTCGAAAAGTACTTCAGTCGGCTGGTGGTCTGGCTGCCCGAGGGTACTTACACGCTCAAGGTCTACCTTTACCGGGCTGCGGTCGACGAAGACCGATCGACCTGGAGCCACCTGATACCGTTCGTCCACGGCGAGGTCTTTCTCCGAATTGCCAGTTATACCAACGCAGGTGATCATCCCGGCAGCATCGTCCCCACTCTCGTCAGCAAAATGCAGGGGAGCGGCGCCGGGGACCGTCTTGATCTTGCGGTCCCTACCAGTAGCACCGGGAACCGTGCTCCAGTCCGCAAGGATCCCAACGGAGGACCTTCGCCGAACGGTCGATAAGCCTCAAGGCTAGCTCGGGTTCCATCTCTCGGGCGAGCGAGTTGAGTCTCGCCGGCGTACCTTTGATGGCTGCGCGGATCCCTCCTTCGATCCGATCTTCTCCCAGTGAGTGGGTTTGCCGTAATCTACGATCTCGACGGTGGGCCGGTCGATCCTGTGCTCTGCGAACGCATGATCACCGCCATTGCCCACCGCGGGCCGGACGGCGTCGGTCACCATACTGACGGGCCCATAAGTCTCGGTTTCGCCTTGCTCGCCACCACCCCCGACTCTCTTGACCTCAGGCAGCCCCTTTGTGATGATGTCAGCGGGCTTTGCACGGTCTTCAACGGACGGGTTGACAATCGCGATGAGATCAAGGCTGCCCTCGGCGCCTCGCTCCGCACTGGCGCCGACGCCGAGTTGGCTCTCCGGGCCTTCGAACGCTGGGGCGAGGACTCTCCCCGCCGCCTCATCGGTGATTTCGCTTACGTCATCTGGGATCCTCGCCACCGCACGCTCTTCTGCGCCCGTGACCACCTCGGCATCCGGCCGTTCTTCTACTACACCGATGGCCGCACCTTCCTGTGCGCCTCCGAACTCCACCAGCTCTTCGAGCACCCTTCCGTCCCAAAACGGCCCAACGAGGGTATGATCGCCGAGCACCTGTCCACCGAGGTAACCAGCCTCGATGAAACCCTCTACGAGGGCATCCTGCGGCTGCCCCCGGCCCACTTCTTGATCGTCAGCCCCCGGGCCTTGCGCAAGCAGCGCTATCGGAACTTCGATCCCTCTCGGCAGATCCGCCATAAGACGGACCAGGAATACGCGGAGCACTTCCGCGACACCTTTCAGGAAGCCGTCCGCTGCTGCCTGTACAGCCAACATCCGGTCGCTGCCGAGCTCAGCGGTGGGATCGACTCCTCCTGCGTTGTCGGCATGTGCCAGCATCTGTTCCGTCAGGGCGTGGTATCCGGCTCCGGCTTCGAAGTGTTCTCTCTCGTCTTCCCCGGGCTGCCGGCAGATGAGAGTTATTGGTTCCGCCAGGTAGTTGGATTCTGGAACCTGAAATCGAACGAAGTGCCCGCGCCGTCCGATCCCGCCTGGTTCCCCGACTGCGCCAAGCGCTATCTTGACTTGCCAGACTACGGAAACGGCCGCATGTCGGACTTCTGCTCCACCCTGGCCCGCGAAAAAGGTTTTCGCGTCATCCTCACCGGACTGGGCGGCGATGACTCGTGCGGACATCCAGCGTTCCAGGAAAGCAGGTTCCGCCGTGCCCTTGGTCGACTCCGCGCCCAGCCGAGCCTTGAAGGCGTTCGCTCGCTTTGGCGCGACGCCCTCCGCGTTCTCCAACGTGCCCGGACCTCCCGCGCACCTATCGCCCCCTGGATACCGGATGCTTTCGCCCGAAGCACTCACCTCGCCGAGCGCATTCGAAAAAAGAAGGGGAAACACGAGATCCCATTCAGCGGATTGCGCACGTTCTGCATGGAGATGGAAGACCGTGCCGCTGCCCGGTGCGGCATCGAGGCCCGTCACCCATTTCACGACCGCAGGCTCATCGAACTGACACTTGCCCTGCCGCCCGATCAGTTCTTGCGCCTGGGCCAAAACAAGTTCATCCTTCGTCAGGCAATGAAGGGGCTTCTGCCCGAGCCCGTCCTCCAGCGTTCGACGAAGGCCGAATTCTCTCATACTAGCGCGCAACTATACGAGTGCGACGCTCTTTCCTCTGTCTTCCACTCCGCGCGCATCGCGCGTAACGGTTGGATCGACCAGCACTGCGTCGCCGAGATGTTTCGTGAGTCCATGGAGCGATGGAAACACAGCCAGAACGACCTGCCTCACGTCTGGCCGTTGGATTCGGTGCTCGGGATCGAGTTGTGGTTCCGGGCCGCCTTCCGATGACCTTCCAGTTCTGCGGTCTCGCGATCGAGAGCAGCGTCAGCCTGCCTGAGCTCCCTCCTTCTCTCCGCTCCGAATCGGATGTCGTCTTTCGCGCCAGCAAGCGGCAGCCTCCACTGCCGGCCGGGGAACCCATCCATCGCTGGGAGCTTCCGGACGGCTGCCTGTGGCTATCGATTTCACGCCACGCCGGAGGCTACCTGCTGGAGTTTCCCGGCCTCGCCACCTTCTTCGTTGCGGACGACGTTAAGACGGTTCGGTGCTGGCCCCATCCGGGCACGCCGCCCAAAACCATCCGTCACCTGTTCCTCGACCAGGTCATGCCGCTGGTCCTGGGTCGGATGGGCCGAGCCGTGCTCCACGCCAGCGCCGTTGCTACTCCTGGTGGCGCGATCGCGTTTGCGGGTGAGGCCGGACGGGGAAAATCGACTCTGGCGGGAGCGTTCGTGAACCGCGGCGCCTCACTGCTCACGGACGATTGCCTTCTCCTCCACGAAACGGGCGGCGCCTTCCACGTTGTCCCCAGCTATCCCGGCCTGCGCCTCTGGCCCGACGTCGTGCCCGCGCTCGCGGGCGGCTCCGCGGTCTTGCCGCGCGTCTGTCACTACTCCAGCAAAGGGCGCCTCCAGCGCGCGCTCCCGTTCTCTTCCCAGCCTCTCCCGTTGCACCGGCTCTACCTGCTCGCCGATTCCGCGGACGGGATCTCGATCGCCCCTCTCACGCCGCGGGACGCGCTCATCGAACTCGTGAACTGCAGCTATGTGCTGGATGTCACCGACCGCAGCGCGCTCAAACTCCAGTTCGAGACGCTGAGCCGGGTGGCAGCCCTGTGCCTGGTCTGCCGGCTCGCCTATCCCCGCGATCTCGCGCGCCTCCCCGAGTTGCACGCCGCCATCACGCAGCACGCAAATGGCCGATAAGCCCCTGGTGCTGCCCCTCCTCTCTGCCAAACTCCGCAAGGCCGCCGGCCAGCTCCGGTATCTGCCCCGGGCGCTGGCGCTCGTCTGGGCCGCGGCGCGGCGCTGGACCACCGCTTGGGCCGCGCTGCTGGCTGTGCAGGGGCTGCTGCCGCTGGCGATCGTCTATCTGACACGCCCGCTGGTGAATCGCACGATCGCGGCGGTGAAGGCTGGCGGGGCGTGGGAGAGCGTGCGGCCGGCGCTGATCGTCGTCGTCGCGATGGCGGCCGTCACGCTGCTCGCCGAGTTGCTGCGCACCACCATCGGTTGGGTGCGGACGCACCAGTCCGAGCTGGTGCAGGACCACATCAACGGTCTCATCCACCGCAAATCGGTCGAGGCCGACCTGGCCTTCTACGATTCGCCCGAGTTCTACGACCACCTGCACCGCGCCCGCCTGGAGGCTTCCTACCGCCCGGTGATGCTGCTGGAGAGCCTGGGCGGCCTGCTTCAGAACGGCATCACGCTAGCCGCGATGCTCGCCGTGCTGGTTCCCTTCGGCCTGTGGCTGCCCCTGGCGCTCTTCGCCAGCACCTTGCCCGCGCTGTACGTGGCGCTGCGCTACACCGTCCGGCAGCACGAGTGGCGGCTGCGTACCACCGCCGATGAGCGGCGCACCTGGTATTACGACTGGCTGCTCACCAGCCGCGAGGCCGCCTCCGAGCTCCGGCTGTTCGCGCTGGGCGACCGCTTCCAGGCGGAGTACCGCAGCCTCCGCGCGCGTCTGCGGGGTGAGAAACTGGAGCTGGCCACGGGCCAGGCGCTGGCCGAACTCGGCGCCGGCGCGCTGGCGATCGTCCTCACCGGCGGCTGCATGGTCGCGATGGTCTGGCGCGCCGTTCGCGGCCTCATCACGCTGGGCGACCTGGCCCTGTTTTATCAGGCCTTCCAGCAAGGGCTCCGGTTGATGCGCTCGCTGCTGGACAACGTGGGCCAGCTTTACTACAACAGCCTGTTCCTCGGCAACCTGTTCGAGTTTCTCGCGCTCGAGCCCACCGTGCTGAGCCCGCCCTCGCCCCAGCCGGCGCCTGTCGCGCTCCGGATCGGAATCCGTTTCCAAAACGTGACCTTCCGCTATCCTGGCAGCCCGGAACCCGTCCTCCGCGACTTCACTCTCGATATCCCGGCCGGCCGCGTCGTTGCCTTCGTCGGCCCTAACGGCGCTGGCAAGAGCACGTTCGTCAAGCTGCTCTGCCGCTTCTACGATCCCGACCAGGGGCGCATCGAGTTGGATGGCGCCGACCTGCGCGATCTCCCCATCGAGGAACTCCGGCGCCGCATCACGGTCCTGTTCCAGGAGCCGGTGCGCTACAACGCCACCGTGAGGGAGAACGTGGCGCTCGGAGATGCGCAGGGCTCGCCCGGCGCCGCCGAGATCGAGGCAGCCGCGGCCGCCGCCGGGGCCGATGAGGTGGCCGCCCGCCTCCCGGACGGATACAACAGTTTGCTTGGAAAATGTTTTAACGACGGCGTCGAGCTTTCCACCGGCGAGTGGCAGCGCGTCGCGCTGGCC
>Ga0187850_10000326_pt1 | contig 64289 bp, 110 predicted proteins | sample June2016WEW_4_15_FD_132436 | JGI IMG/M metagenome (GOLD analysis project Ga0187850, IMG submission 132436) | Peatland microbial communities from SPRUCE experiment site at the Marcell Experimental Forest, Minnesota, USA - June2016WEW_4_150 | ecosystem: Environmental > Terrestrial > Soil >...
GGCCAACCGGCTACACAGGGGCCCAAGGCACTGCCGGAACAGCGGGAGCTCAGGGAACCGCTGGCACCGGGTCAACGGCACCAGGCCCAACTGGGCCAACCGGCTACACAGGGGCCCAAGGCACTGCCGGAACAGCGGGAGCTCAGGGAACCGCTGGCACCGGGTCAACGGCACCAGGCCCAACTGGGCCAACCGGATTTACTGGGGCTCAAGGCACCGCGGGAACAGCGGGAGCAGGCTCAACGGCACCAGGACCAACGGGGACAACCGGAAATGCAAATATTTACTACGGAACCGGAGCTGCCCCAGCAACAGCTGGAATAGCCGACGGTGCTCTTTATATTAAATATATAGCATAGGAACTCTATGACTTGGATTTACGATGATTTTGAAAGTGGAACAAATGGTGGATCTATCGGTGGAAGCTCAATGCCTGGTGGTGGTGGATCGTGGACCCTGACCACCGGTGTTGTTCAGATGTCCAATGCACAAAAATACAATGGATCTCTCAGCCTATCATTTGTAAATAATAGTTCCCAAAACGATTGCCAATTCCCATTAATCCATGGAACAGATTATTCAATGATATTTAGGGTGCTCTGGACTGGTTCTCCAGCTCAATTAACGAATTTAATAATGCACGGGGACGGAACATCCATAATTCAATTATATTTAGCAACCAATGGGGACTTAACATATTATGATACATCGGGCCACGTTGTTTCAAATTTGTCTATTAACGTTTGGCACTTAATTGAAGTTACCCATATTAGTTGGTCTGGAAAAACATATGATATATACGTAGACGGGGTTATTGTTAAGTCTGGGGCAGCCATGAGAGCGTTTACTTCTCAGACCGATGTTTGGCGTTTCCAACAATCCCTAAATGCAGGAACCTGTGTCTATATAGACAATATTATTGTTGGGAAATATGAGAGTATGGATATTTATAAGCTTTCTGTATGGAAAATGCTGGTATCCGGTTTGTTAATGAAATCCGGCGCATGGAAAGATATCGCTTATATTCAGGTTCTAAAAAGCAGCGCCTGGAAGGATATTGCATAATGAGGGCATCCACAAAACAGCCACAGGGCGATGTTATAGAATATAAAGACTTTCTCGGGATCTCTAATGCGAAGGATTTGACGAGGATACCGAAGGGGTATCTTCTTCGTGCGGTGAATTTTGATGTAGATGTCGAGATGATGTTACATCGGAGAAGGGGGTATAAAATACTTCTTCCGATTGGATCTCATAGCCTTTGGTCTAATGAGTTTGTTTGCTTCTTTGTGAGTAATGGAGACCTATATAGGTTGATGGATGATTTAACCTATTCTGTTATCCTGGCAGAGGTTGGGGATAATAGAATGGAATATATAGATGTTAATGGGATAGTATACTTTACAAATAATCAGATAATTGGATATGTTCAGGACGGAGTTGCGTATCCATTTCCAGAAGTAGATGAGGAGTATAAAGTAAAAATGATAGGAGGTACAATTCTTGAATTCCTTAATTCAAGGCTTTATACGGTTCAAGATGATACCATCTTTTTTTCAGATGCCGCAAGACCCATGGTAATGGATGCGAGACATAATTTTGTTCAGCTTTCTGGAAAAATAAGGATGCTTCAGGCAGTTGTAGACGGATTATATGTAAGTGCTGGAGAACATGTTTTCTTTATGCATGAGCATGTTAAGCCAACAACTGGTCATGGTGGAGACGATCCCCCTAAATGGAAATATATTCCAATTATAGATGTTCCATGCTTTGAGGGAATGTCGATTAAGATTGAAGGAGAAAAAATTTCTCCAAAGATAGAGGCAAAAGTAATTATCTGGCCTGGTGGTGAAGGTTGTTTTCTTGGAAAGCCTGGTGGTGAATTTGAAAGACTTACCGGAAGAAATTTCTTTCTTGATGGAGTGGCAAATGGGGCTGGGGCTTTTTTAGTAAGATCACTTCATGGACATTTTAATCCCGGATTTCCCCAGTACGTCGGGGTTTATAATATGTTACCTGGTTTTGGCGAAGGGGAAAGCTCTTTAGAGCTTCCAATATTGACTACCCAAGGGGTAGGAAAAACATCTTAAAAGGAGAGGTCTCATGGCTCAAAAGTATTCGACTGCGTTAGTAAATTTATTAACTGGGGGTCGCAGCCTCAGGTCGATTTTGGACAATTTTGTCCTACAAATTTATAGCGGTGCAGCCCCCGCTGATGCAGATGCTGCCCCGACAGGGGTACTGCTTTGTACTGTATCCTTAAATAGCGGTGCAGCTGGCGCAACAGCGGAACCCTCCTATGACAATTGGTATTTTACAATTGCAGTCGGTGTGGTTGGGGGACAAACGGTTATACCCGTGATAAGTGTCGACGGAATTACTGGATCTATTCCATACACGGTTTACGGTACGGCTGATACCTCTGAAGCTAAAAAAGCCGCCAGGGTGGCTAACGCAATTAATCGGGCTGGTCGTCCCGTAAAGGCTATTGGGGTTTCAGGTCCGAGTGGTCCGAGCGGGATGGTATCCGTGCATCCTGTAGTTCGAGGATTAACAATGTCTGTATCTGACGGTGGTGGGAATTATGCCATTACCCAAGTGCAGTTAGCTGTAGCTTCCAGACCAAATACATTGCAGTTTGGTCCCCCTTCGGCTGGAATTATTTCAAAGCTATCGGGAGACACATGGACTGGGGTAAACATTACAAACGGTGTGGCTGGTTATTTTAGGCTGGTTCTTCCTGACGACACCCTTGCGGCTGACGTTACTCCATTTACGCAACCAAGGGTTCAGGGTTCCGTTGGAACAAGTGGCGCTGATCTGAATTTGGATTCGGTTCAGTTCGTTACTTCGGCGGTTACGACCATTACTGGTTTCTCAATTCAAGAACCAACTTCTGCATAAACAGGAGTAGCCAATGGCTAATACAGGCACCGCCTATCTTAAACTACCGCCTTTGCGGTTAGTATGGAACCGTAGCATCGGTTCCAACATCCTATCCCTGCCCCTTCTTAATGTAAGTGGGCTGGGACTGAATGCAGGGGTGTTTGTATCCTTATCCCTTCCAAGATTATTGGTACAGGCCACCGGGCTTCACGGAATAGCGGGAGAAACTTCAAATAATCTTTTATTACCCAGGTTGGCGGTTCAATCCTCTGGGCTCCGTGGAATAATTGGTGAAACACCCAATTCACTCCTGCTTCCACTTCTTCATGTTTTAGCGGGAGGCGGAGGACGTACCGGAAGTGCTGCACTTAAACTTGGATTATTGAGGCTGGTATCATCCGGTATAAAGGGATTAGCGGGTTCAGCGGTCCTACAGCTCCCCCTATTAAACGTTGTAAGCGAGGCTTATTTTGTTTCTAAAGGGGGCGCAGTTCTTTCCCTACCTCTATTAAGGGTAATCGGTTCAGGGAAAGAATTATTAGAGGTAAAGCTTGGCCTTCCAATACGAAAAGGGTTCGCCATGAACCTTGTCAACTGGGCTATTACTGAATACGAGGATTACCCGTTTAACTCCTTTGCGTATTTTAACGGGTTACAGCTTGGGGCGCACGAAGAGATGGGAATATGCGTTCTTGAAGGACCCGACGATGCCGGTCAGGATATATTGGCTTATATTGAAAGCGGAACAGAAGATCTTTTTAAAAAGTTTATGGTAAGACTCGAACGCGCAATAGTGGAAAGCAGGCAGGATGGACCACTCGTTTTGAAGGTTATAATGGGCGAAGAAGAGACCTCTCCAGTCGCAGAATTACCCATAGAATCTTCTGGTAGACATATGCATGAAGAAATAGTTAAATTTCCAAAATCACTTAAGGGTCGGTTTGCATCGTTTAGATTAGAAAATGTTGACGGATCTGATGTTGATATTAAGAGATTAAAAGTATTTTTAAAGGAACTTCCGAGGGCAAGATAATGGCTGATTGGATGAAAATGAATCCGTCTGCCATTGTAAAGATTGTTCTTTCTGGAAACAGGGATTTGGCGGGAATGTATGTCGGGGAAGCGATGAACTTCCTGCACATCCTTAAAAATAGAATGAATTTAGGGGGAATAGAAAGCTTATCTGGTCCCCCTCATATCCTGCCGGATGGGACGACAATAAGGGTTAGTTCCGTATATGGTCAGGATCAAGTTATAATTGACAGCCCTTTCCCCCCACTGGCTATCGCACCCACGGGTCAGGTAGAGGAAATAAAATGTACCATACTCCTAAAAAATCTCCCAACTATTGTTCAACCAATGAAATACCCCAAGGAGATTCATTCAGGAGAAGTATCGGGAACTGATTTTATAAAGACTTATTACACACATGATATTTCCCAATGCCCTGAATGTAGGAATATAAATTGGACATTTAAATTTAAATATAAGAAACCCGTTGAGCCGAGACATTGGGTTGATCCAGTTACGGGTATAGAGGATATAAATAATCATACCGTATGGTCGCTTTCCCCTCCTGCTTGGGGAGAGATAATAAAGCATTTAGATAATCAAGCCGGAGGATATATAATTTGGAAGGCTTACACGGAAACTGGAGAGCCTTATTCCAGAACAGGACTTGGAATCCTCCTACTTACCGCAGAAATAAAAGATTCCATGGGGAATGTCCTGTGCTCAAAGAAGAAAAAAATAGACGTTGATTGTTGCCATAAAGACGCCAAAATAAGACCTGTTGAAATATGGTGGCAGGGGTGGCCTCCAAATCATTGCCAACCATATATGTACTATAAGGGTGTTGCGGTTTGTTTAATGCCAAAAAACCTCCCCAACTCTGATTTATATCAATATGCGATATATCATAGTCAGGAGGGTGGTGGTGGCGGTCCACTTTATTCTATCGCTGATGTTAACGGGAGCTGTCTTCCTTTAACATGGGAAGTTGCGGGAGGTCAGGGAACAATGAATGTTCCGGATAAAACCGGAACAATGGCTTATTATAAATTAGATCTGGGTGTAAATCTGGGAGATTGTTATGCTACTCCTCTTATAAAACTAACCGATAGATGTGGTACGTCATATACGGTACAAACAACACCCTGTTGTGGATCAGAATTACCAGTGGAAATTTGGTACACATCTCTTATGATGGGATGTGGTTCATCACAAGAATTAACAGGAAATGGAGGTTGTCCCCCCTATGCCTGGGCAGTATCCAGCGGTGGAGGAGTGTTGTCGGGCGACAATGGCCTTTCGGTAGTATATACCGCTCCACCTACAAATGCAAACTGTGTCGATAATCCGACTATTACCGTTACAGATTGTTGTGGAAATAGCGCTAATATTAAATTAGCAATCAATTGTGATAGTTCAGCGGGTCCGGCATTAGAATTGTGGACCACCTCATTTCGTTATTGCTGTTCTTATTGTCCTCCGCAACAAGATTGCAGTAAATGTGGTCGGTGTGGTAGAACGGGTTATCGATGGCAGCATTGGGAATGGAATTGTGATGGGTCAGTACTTTTATATTACGACGGCGGGGAACCTATATCCAAAGATATAGTATGCCCTGGTTGCGGTAATTATGAATGGGTAAACTGTGCAGACAATACCATTGCAGCAAATACCTGTGATCCTTGCTGTAACGGGGATATTACTCAATGGCACCTTGGTACCGTAACAGATGACAGGACCGATGCAATGAAAGCTGCCGGGTGTTGTCCTATTAATCCAATTACTGGATTACCTTATTAGGAGGAGAAATGGTTGAAAAAAGAATTGCTGACAGATTTGACGAGTGTGAACATAAACTAAGGCAGGTTGTAATTAAAGCGGCAGAAGAGATTAGAAAGGCAAGGGGGCTTCCAGAAGAAAAGAATATCACAATTCTTTTTAACGAAACAGCACCTCTTCTTGGGGTTGCAATAAAGCAAATAAGTTCAAGAGACATAGACCATCTTCCCATTCCGGGAGAGATGAGAGACGAAAAGGGCAGGCTTCTTGTCCCAAGAAAAGATTGTCCAAAATGTAGTGGAGTAATGGTGCTCGGCCCAATATGTCCATCATGCGTAGATTCCGAAAATGGAAAGTATCATTCGGGGTATAAATGCGAAATGTGTCAATTTGTAGACGATAAGAATGAAATGTTTTTTGCCGAAAGATTAACAAGTATGGGGGTTGAGGTTCCGCAAGGCATAAAACAGGCCATTGGAATAAAAACCCTGACCGATAAGGGGCTTGAATAGGAGTTTTTATGGCAGCACCAATAACAGATGCGATTCAACACCGTTGGGATATGTTTGAAATATCTCCCAATATTATACAACATCAATTTGAATTGGCCCAGGGATACGCGGCAGATGCCTACAATGTTGCTCAGGGGCTCCTTAAGGACCTGGCGAGCATTGCCAGCAGCCTTAACCAGATCGATACAAACGTAGTTCTTGAGGGAGTCACCCTTGCGGTTCCTCCATTTACCAGTTTAAAACCGGTTCAGCCTGATTTTACGATGACTACATATTCTCCTCCGGATAAGGCTGTATTTAAAAACATAGACTTGAGCGATTTAATTATTCCATCGGTGGCCGGAATAATCGTCAGAACCGATGCAATAGATCCACAGGCGGGAGGATATTCTTCGGCGTTGCTTACCGCATTAAAAGCAAAAATCCTTTATAATGTTACGTATGGCGGATCTGGACTCGGGGAAGATATTGAAACACAAATGTGGCAGAGGGATGAGGCGAGGGATCTCCTTGATCACCAACGGGCTATGGACAGAATCAGAGCCGAGTGGTCTGTAAGCGGATTGCCCCTTCCAGACGGAGCCCTGATAGCAGCTCTTACGCAAGAAGAGATCGATTACACAAATAGACGTAATGATAAAAATAAAAATATCGCCATTGAGATGGCAAAAATCGCTGATACGAATACAAGATTTGCAATTGAACAGGCTTCAAGGCTTGAGCAAATATTAATGAATTTTCAACAGACGTTACAGCAAAGAATATTTGATGCGTCCGTAGCCACTGCAAAAATGCAAATAGAAAGCATAAATGCAGAAATTGCCAAACAGAGAATTATGACCGAAATTTACAGAACGGTTGCAGATGTCAGGATAGAAGAGGCAAGAGCCATTGTTCAGATTTATACAGCGGAGGTTCAGGCCTATGCCACACAGGTTCAGGCCGAAGCTACTCGGATAGATTCTATTGTAAGAACATTTATGGCAGAAGTGGAGATGTATAAAGCTGACGTTTCTGTGTATGAAGCTCTTTCTAATGTAGAATTAAAGATTCTTGATGCGCAATTAAGAATTGCAATCGAAAGGGCAACCTTAACACTCAAAAACGCTGAACTTCAAATTAGGGAATATGAGTCTTTAAATGGACTTAGGATAGAAGCAATAAAGGCAGAGGGTTCTATCGCTGCACAATTGGTTGCAGGTGCTCTTTCTGGTCTCCAGGCAAGTGCCCATATGTCTGCAACCGATAGCGCTGGATATAGCTACAATGCATCTGAAGTTGAACTTGAAGCTCAGAGAGAAGCGGCAGCGCTTCAGTTAGAATCTATGAAAGAAGCAAGTGCGTTAGAGATTGCACAAATAACAAGTGCTTAAGGGGTAAAATATGAGTAACGGTGATCAGGTAAATTCCGCGGGTTTGTTAGATCCCGAATTAAAAAGCAAGGTTGGTGTTCTCGGAAGGCAAGCTGGGGATAGTATCTATACGGGCATGGCTCCTTATGGAACCCCTCCAACAGAACCATTCAAGGCAAAACCACTTCCAGCCGATGCCCCTGCCCCATGGAGACCTAAGCCTGCGGGATATCCCACCGAACCAGAAAGAAGGGCTGGAGGCGGATCTTCTATTGGAGAAGAATATACTGGTGAACCCGCTGCGGTTACTCCAGCGATACCAGAAAGAACGGTAGCTCAACCTGGTTATACCAATTACGCCCCTGGAATAGATTATAAAGCAGAACCAGAAACAGCAGCAACACGGGCTGGGGATGTAACTGCAAGGCGTGGACTTGAGGAAAGATCAACCGCAAGAATGGGAGAACTAAGAAAAGAAGTTGAGGGCGGTATGCCAGCCCGACAGACACTGGCTGAAAAAGAAGCCGCGGGAGGTGGCGGAGAATTTGATTTTGGTTCTTATAAGAGCGCCCTTGCCTCTATAGGTGGAAAACCGGGACTTAAGACAAGAATGGCTATTTTAAGCCATATGATGGGAGAACACGAAAAGAAAACAGAGGGAATCCAGAAAATGAAAGAACTGGAAAAAACCTATGGAGAAGGTTCTGCCCACATGATTGCAGCGAAATCAGAGGCCAGGTTCCGAGAAATTCAGGGTCAAAATGCATTAAATTTGGCTCCCCATGAAATAGCTAAAACCATAGAAGATACCGCTCACGTCAGAGCACAAACCGAAGCTATTCCATTTGATATAGCATATAAAAGATCTATGGCAGAGTATCATCAGAGCCTAATAGAGTCAAAGGAATTTGCAAATGAATCTGCCTATTTAAAAATCCTTGCAGAAAAGATTGAAAAGGGCTTACCGGGAGATCCCGAAACAGTAAAGGCCCAGAAAGAATTTGACCAAGTGGTTGAAAGCAAAAGAGGGCAGATGATGGTGGAAAGATTTGAGAGACAAAACCCGATGTATAAGGGAAAGGTTAAGTGGGAAAACGGTAAGCTTACGGAGATTAAATAAAATATGGCCGAAGACCTTGATCGAGCCCTAAGCGAATTTAATAGCGGAATATCTCCTCAAGTGCCAAAACCGGCTCTACCAGAAGAGATCTCTAAAACCACTGCCCCCGAGGCGGGTGGAGGGATAAAAACGCCTTCTGGGGGTCGTAGTGACGATCTGGGAAGCGCCCTGGAGTCATTCAATAAGGGGTTAACCCCAGCTCCAGTCGAAAAGTCTGTCGGAATACCAGCAAAGAAGGGGTGGACAGAATCTCCTGCTGCCATGGGAATAGGCGGGCACATTGAGCGTGGATTTCAAAGAGCTCCTGAATTACTTCAAAAACTTGGTGACATTGCAAATAAGGCCCTTGGCCTACCAGAACGGTGGCATGTGGGCGGAGAAACACCTACTGAGGCCGCGATAAGAATTCTTGAGCCAAAACCAGAGCAAAAGGCTGGAATGGAAGAATTAGGAAAAACTCTTCCTGGAATGATTGCTGGGGGTGTTGCAGAAGCCCCAGGAGCGATCGCTCCATATATGATAGGTGGGGGCATAACCGCTGCATTAAAAATCCCTGGGCTCGCTGCAAGCATCCTAACGATGGCTGGAATCGGAGCTACGGAAAGAGCAGACAGGGGTGTTGAAGCGGTTCTTAAAGGATTACCAGAAGATGTTATTATAGGTGGCATTTTTCATTATCTCGGACCAGCCTTTAAGAAAATTTTACCGGGGGGAACAACCACGGCTGGAGAAATTTTAGCGGAGGGTGGAACAGAAGTTACTCGTGGTGGGCAAACGAGAGTAGTTAAAGCGAGTGTTATGGCCGCCATGTTTGGAGGCCAGACCCTATATGAAACCGGAGATATCAAGCAAGCAATATCCTCTGGATTTGTAGGAGCGTTATTGGGAGCTACCAGTGGCAAGAAAGGCGAAAGGGGAATTTATCCAACTAAATTATTAAGTGTTAGTGGGCAGAAAAAAGAAGAAACAAGAATTAAAAAGATAGAAGTTGCTCCAGGATATGACGAAAGAGAACCAGGGGTAATGCCCGATCCTTCTGATTTTATAAAAAAACTTTATCCAAATTTAAGGGAGGGGGAAGATCTACAATATGACGAAGCGCATGTCCCTGATAAAATTCCAATGGGCGCGCTTATACACGAAATGGTTGAAGGCGAAACCGATATAATAAAGGCTCTTCAAATTAATCCCGAAGAAGGGTCTATTATTCTTGATCTTAAAAATGGAAACAGGGCTGAACTTAAACAAGACAAAAAAAATCAGCTCAATCTGATTGCGACAGAAGGACCAGACGGAATCCGACACAAACGTTCCAATGAAATGACAGAAGAGGAAGCAAGAAAGTTTCTTGGCTTCCCCAAAAAAGAATATAGTGCCGAGGAAAGAAATAAAATAAATATTATCCCTGTTGAAAAAGTAACTAAAATTGATACAAAGGTTCCAGTAAAACAAGATATATTAAAACCCGAACCAGGGGGAAAGCCCTCGGAGACCCTCCTCCCTCCGACTTCCGTTCCCCCTGGGGAGGGTGTATTTAAAACAAGCGAAGAAGCACAAAGGGGCATCGATAAAAAAATAGATGAATTAACGGCAAAAGGTATGCCATTTGAAGAGGCAGCAAAACATCCGGAGGTTGAGAGACTTTTTAAACAAAGAGATTTAATAGATAAGAAAGATCTTGACACATGGAAGAACGCTATTGCCAAAGACAGTGGTCTATCAAAAGATGAAACCAAAAAGGTTCTTAAATCCCTGGGAATTCCGGAGGGGGAAACAGGGGTTTATTTTACCGGAGAAACCCTCAGAAACTGGGGAACCCAAACAGAGAAAAATCTTTCAAGACTTTATAATCATTTTTCAAGTGGAAAAGCTGACCAAACCATAGCAACATTTAGATGGGGTGGTACTGCTGACGAACCAATTTTGCAAGGAGCTTTAATTGAGGGAAGAGAATTTGGATGGGATGAAGAGGCGCTTAAAAAAACAGAGAAGGTGTTTAATGCAATTTCAAAGAGCCAAGGGTTAGATCCGATTGATTTAACAAAAATTCAAAAGAAATTACCTGGAGAGGGGTTAAAAAAAGCAAGAGCTGGAAGAGAAAAAATAGAGGATGGAGAAAAAAGCTTATCTCCAAAGCTCGTAAAGGGATTTATGGATATAGCCAAATCCCTTGGAGGGGTAGAGCTAAACGTTGAAGAAAGGGAACATATCCCTGGTGACGAGGAACAGATAAATGCTTTAATGCTTGATCATGGCATGTCGAGAACAGAAGCCGAGGGTGCCCTTATATATGGTCAGTATTCTCGGAACAGTCTTGGTTCTCTTGTTGAACTTGGAAAAGACGCTATCTCTAAAGCAAAAAATATCCCCGTAGAAGGAAGAAAAACAGCCATCCATGAGACCCTTCATTTCCTTGAAGATGTCAAGCTTATGCAATCCGAAAAGGATGCACTCAGACAATGGATGCCCAATGAAGAAAAAAGAATAGAGAAGCTTACCGACATTATCCATAACGATCTCTACGGCGGAGCAAAAGCAATGCTCCCCGAATCAATTAGGAAAATAATAGTTAAACTGGAAAACTTTATTAAGGATTTTGGAAAATTTCTTAAGGGGGAAGGTTACGGAACAGAGGGCGTTGATAAAATAATAAGAGGCATTGAGACCGGAGAAATCGGGAAACGCAGGGCAAGAGAAACTCCATTACCAGAAGTTCCTCGTGGGCCCGTACCTCTGGAGATCGACACCGCACGAGATCATATAATTAGGGCTCGTGTGGCAAAGGATGTCGAGAAAGAAATTAAAGATGATTTCGGGGGAGCTACCAAAACTATTGGAGGTGCCGTTGACGGATTAAAAAGATTATTCGCTCCTGGGGCAAGGGGAGAAAGTGCTCAGAGAACTGCGGTTGTTCTTGGTAAGAATGTTGCCGAGATGGAGAGGAACCTTGACATCTACGACAAGGGTATGGAGAAGGCCGAGGGTGCCTTTGATAAGATGACCATAGAAAAACATTATACCTTTAGCCAGGCGGCAAGTTCTGGGGGTAAACAGGCTACCCCAGAATTAGATGTGCTAAGAAAACAATTTAAAGAAATTTCTGACGCAAAGGCAAAAAGGATTAATGACCTGGACCCAGAGGAAGGGCTGTTAAAGGTAAGAGAGAATTATTGGCCCGGTGCTGACAATGCTGCATATCAAGCCAAGAAGGGCGCTGAAATTAAAAACCTTCCTCCAACCAGAATTTTTGAGCCAACAGGTTTTATGAAGGCGAAAGACTTTCAAGAATTTAATGATATGCTTGCAGCAGGTTATGAACCAACCGATTCTAATCCTGTTAGGCAATTTAGAACAAAAATGATGGAATGGGATAAATTTATTTATACCCATGAAGCTCTCCAACAGTTGGAGAGAACCGGGGATGCCGTCAAGATTGGATCAGGAGAAAATGTTCAGCCCGGGTGGGAAGCCATGCCTCCTCCGTATGGAGTAACTAAAACAGGCCGGTATGTAATGACCGATCAGGCTGCCCAAGTATTTAAAAATTGGTTGTCAAGGCCTCTTGCCAGTAGCAAATATTTTGGAGACCTCTATCGAACATATATGACGACCAGCACAGCCCTACAAAGATTTCAATTGTTCGGATTTTTCCATGGAGGATTCGTAACGGCAGAGTCGGTTATTTCACGCGGGGCTCTTGCCCAGAAACAGGCATACAGGCTTCTTTCTCATCCGGAAGAAATGGGCACATTCCTAAAGACGGCAGCCTCCGTTCCGTTGGCCCCTTGGTCGAAGTATAAAATCGGAAGAGAAATCGCAAAAGAATGGGCATCTCCGGGCACATCCACAGATCCAAGAGTAATTAGCGCTGTCGATAATATAATGCGAGCTGGTGGTGGAATATCCCAAGAGAAGATGTTCACCAATTACTGGACCGAAAGCATGAAAAAAGACTTCAGAGAAGGTAAAAATATCAAGGGGGCAATGAGATCTCCATTTGCAGCGATGGAAATAATAATGAAGCCGCTCATGCAGAGTTATGTTCCGAATCTTAAGCTGGGGGCATTTGAAGAATTATCCGCCGAACTACAGAGGGTAAAACCAGGCCTATCAGAAGAAGTGTACAATTCCGAAATGAGACAAATCTGGAACAGAATAGATGACAGATTGGGGCAGGTTCGTTGGCAGCGTATATTTATGAATAACAGCACAAAGAATCTGGTTCAAATGCTGATTAGGGCTCCTGGATGGACTGGTGGAACGATCATGGAAATAGGTGGAGCACCAATAGATGCGTTTAAATTTATAAAAGATTGGCACAAAACCGGAAAGATGCCTGAGACCATGCCTGATAGGGTTGCTTACGTATTATCGTTGGCAGTTACCACGATGGCTACCAATGCCGCATTGACTTGTCTATTTGCTAAAAAAACCCCGAATGAGCTTACCACAGAGGACTACATGGCTTTCCAGACGGGGGATATCGATGAGCGGGGTAAACCGCTAAGAGGAATGTTGCCTCTTTATTCAAAAGATGTTTACGCTTATCTTAAGGCCCCCATGAGCACAATCTGGCATAAGACAAATCCGATTATTGGATTGATCTATGAATTGGGAAAAAATAAAGATTATTACGGAACTGGAATAATCGATCCAACAAAAGGACAGGGAGAAAAAATAGGGGAGATCGGAAAATATTTGGCAAAGGCGTTTATTCCTTTTGGTGAGAGAGGAAGAGAAAAAATAGCAGAGGAGAGAGGAACAACTGTAACCGGAACCCTTATGCCTGCGGTTGGTATTATGCCTGCTCCTTCATACTTTAGCCAAAGCAAGGCAACCCAGAAAGCGCTCGAATTTGGGGCCCTAAAAATGCCCACCGGAGGTCGCACCCAAGAAGAGTATGAACGTAATCGGTTGTTGAACGGACACGTTAAAAGATATTTATCGGCTATGGCTAAGGGTGAACCAGTAGAAGAAGTTCTAACAAAACTCGGGGAAGATGTCCAGTCTGGTAAGCTAAAACAGCAGGACGTAATGAAGTTTAAAACAAAGATAAAGGGACAATCCCTTGAGTCCAGTGTATCCAGACTATCTATAGACCAGGCCATGGCTGTGTGGAGAGTTGCGACCGACGAAGAGAAACGAAAGATTGTTCCTTTAATCTTTAAAAAATATCGTAACCTTAAAGATCCAAGAGACAGGCAGGAATATGCTTCGGCGATGGAGAAAATCTCAAATGACTTATCGAAAATATATAATTTAGAATAGGAGAACATATGTCCATAATACCGGAATGGGTATGGATGATTATAGTGGGTACAGTTATTATTGGATTAATTAAGGCTTTGTGGGGCTCACGGAACAAAGGGATTCTTTCAATAAGAGATCACATAGATTTATGCTTAAAGGCAAGGGAGGCGATAGGCGTGGACATAGATAGAATTACAAAATCTTTTAGCGAGGCTCTCATAACCCATTCTAAAAACATGACCGATCTTTTAAATAGTAAATTTGATAGCTTGGATGACAAAATAGAAAATAAAATCTTTAAACAGATTCGTTCTATGAAAAACGGAAGGGCTTAAAAAATAAAAGCTGGTAAAAAATAGTCAGATATTCTCCGGCGGAAATCCTTCTTCAAGAAAATCTGGATCTGGAAAGTCTTCGTAAATCATTTCCCCTCCTCCAACTCCTTTACCCGTTCCCAAAGTGCAAAAACCTCTCCTCTCTCAATTCTGTAACGCTCTTTCCAGTAAAGAGCGTTATCTTCCAACTCCTTAATTCTGGAGAGGAGATCATTGTTTTCTTTAACGATCCCCTGAACGTATGCAGATGATACCAATAATCTTTCTCCATCTTTTATCTTCTCATCCATCTCTTGAGTCATCTTGGCCTCCTAATCATACTCTGCGTATCCACATTTTATACAGAAGAAAAAATAATGCATGGTTTCAAAGTTAATCTGTTGGATTAGAACACTAAATCCACATTGAGGACAGGATTTAATAACCGACACTTTCCCTCCTAAAGGCGGCCAATGGGCTATTTCTCAATGTTATCTGTTTCTGCATCTATTTCTTCCCACGATATAAAGTGTGGGCAATTGCATTGTGTACATCCTAAAGCCCAATGTTCTTTGTCCAAATGTCCACAGCCACAGATTTCTTTTGGATCAATCATCTTCCCCTCCTTAGGCGGCCAATGGGCAGGATTTGAACCTACTGACCTCGTTATTTGTTTCCGGTCATCTTGGCTTGCACCCATCCATATAGAACGGGAATTCGCCACCATTGGCCGACATATCTTATTTTTCCCATAATAATCTTGTTTCTTTTTTTTCCAATTTAATAAGATAATAAGTAATTTGGAACTGAGGATCTGCGGTATTAACCGCAATTGCTGGCATAATAGATGCATTGGAGCCATAAGCGAGGGGATTAATTCCACCTCCAAAACCAGACACGGTGCCACCACCTCCACTACCCGCCCCAATTGTTCTTGAAGACATTTTTAGGGTAACATCGAAACGCACCTGATCATAAGTTTTTGCCCCAAGTTTTTTCATGGCACTTGGGAGACGATCTAAAACTTCTTGCTTAACATCCTCTAAGCGGATTCTGTCAAAAATGTTTCCGTTATAAGTAATCGACTTAACTACCAAGTCTTTGGTTTTATCGTATGCATCAATGATATCATACCTTGGCATATCCTTCGTAACATCCGCAATTACTCCCGGAATCATTTGAAGTAAATAGGGATAAATGGGCTGGGGTTGCATAGGGATTGATGGACTTATTGTGGTAACGCTTACCCCTCCGGTTACGGCCACAGATCCCGACTCGGATTTAGACACAGCCAGGTCATTAGCAAAAACCGTTCCTCCTGTTAAAATAAAAACTATAGCCAATACTGCTAAAATCTTTTTCATACCTCCTCCTTTAAAAAACGGGAAGGGGGTCAACCCCCCTTCCCTAATTGGATAAATTACTTTGTGATAGTGGCGGAGCCATAACCACTCTGGAAGCCTTGAACGTAACCACCAATTGCAAACCCAAATGTTCCACCCGTAGAAAATGCATTTGTAGTTACCGTGACCTGCTTGTTCCCACCGCTTCCTGTAGTTGAGGAAGTATACCCTGCGGTTGCCAAATTCCGAGATCCTTCAATTGCGAAGGACCCACCGTTTCCATAATTCCAGGACGTAACCTGCACCGATGAGGTAGAACCAACATTAATAACCTTAGATCCCGCAAAAGCCGGCACTGCCAAGAACACTAACAACATCGCAATCAATAAAATCTTCTTCATAACCCTACCTCCTATGAAATTTTATTATAGGATTTGTCTCAATATCCGATAACCATAGGGGTATACGGGTTAATTCGGTCCATCTGCTATTCGGTGCCCTTGTCAATTTTTATCACCCCCCTCGGTATAATGTGTTCTCCCAAAATAAGATCGGAAAGAAAATCATCGTGTCCACCAAGCGTTAGCCATTTTTTATACACCTTTTCCATAACCATTCTTGCTTCTCGGCTTGGAAACCATGCCCAATAAGCACCTTGTCCCTTTCCCACCCTAATTAATCGTGGCGCCGGTAGATTAAGGAACCATCGGTAAATCTGTTCACGGTCAGCTTGTTCTACCTGATCCATGGTTGGATAATCCATATCACTCCCAGTCCCATTTTAGTTTTTCTCGAATTTTTTCGCCTTTACGAATACCTATTTCTTCGGTCTTGATCCTACCAAAAATATCCAATCCATGTTTATTCAGGGTTCTTTCTAAAAGCTGTACCAAAGAAACTTCCGTACAATTTGGAATAATCAACCTCTCGCCCCTCCAATAACCGTCCCATATCTGTTTTGCTGCATCGTCGGTATCGATAACAAATCTGATCATTTTGCGATCTGTTATTTTTATTGGCCTACCCTCCCTGATTGCCTTTTCCCATATGGGGATCACGGAGCCACTTGAATTTAAGAAATTTCCACAACGGGCAATATATCCGTCGTACCCCCTGGCTAAATATTCCCCTATGGCCTTTGTCATCCCATATAAATTAATTGGTTCCACAGCCTTATCGGAAGAAATAAAAATAATTTCAACTTGATTTTCGTAAGCTTCAGAAAATAATTGTCTCGTCTTAATAATATTATTATCAATGAATGAATCGATGTTCTCTTCCCCCAGTGGTAGGTGTTTGAAGGCCGCGCAATGCACGACCACATGACACGGATATCGGTTATATCGCCACTCGCTAAAATCTGACAAATGTACTTTTACCGTGGGGAAGTCTTCTTTAAATTCAGCCACAGCCCACTCGTTATTATCGTAACCTATTATTTCATGTTCTCCGACAAGAAGCTTGGTAAACGCTCTACCAAGGGAGCCCGCAATACCGGTGATAAGTATTATCATATCCCCTCCGTAATTTCTGTTATCCGAAGAATAGGCCATGCTGGCTGCATAGCCCTGGATGAGTAGAATTTTACGAAATCTGATATCTGCCAATTTATTAATAGGATTCCGTCGGTTGTATAAGCAATAAAATATTCACCCTTAACTGGTATCCTAATTTCACCCGTTTCTTCTACCAACCATTTTCTCATAGTTTTCCCATTAAGTATCCTAACATAATTGAAATGAGGATAGCCAATAATAGCCAAAATGGGTGGTGTGGATCTAAGGGTTTCATTATTAAACCATAAGACATTTTTTTATTTGAGCTTGTCTTCTCGGAGAAAGCAGTTGGTAAATAGTCATTAAAAAACCTCTCGCTCTTGATCCAGAAGAAAGCCATATAGAGCACCCACTTTTATGCGGAGGCGGAATGCTTCCTCCAAATAAAGATCTTAGTCTTTCCAGTATCCATCTGTCTTTTTGAGATACCAGCGCTTCTATCGATCTCCTCGAATAATGACAACTTCCCTCCCCCTCATAAATCCCAGCGGCCCAGTAAATATCTTTCATGGCTGGGTGAGCAGATGGACTTGATCCGGGTTTTATTCTTCCCGTGTTTATTTTTGCAAGTTTTTTTAAATGATTTAATTGATTGATGGTTGACACTATTGTTCCCCTATAAAGAAAGGTGCAGGGCTGGTTTATAATATTTTGAATTTGTAATTCTTTCGTATCCAATTCCGATACAAATTCCACCAAGGGCAGACGGTTGATATGCCTTGGCCTCAGCATAGGTCCCGCGACTATTTACTGCGGGATCTGCGAGGGGGAGGGGACCATGGCTTGCATATGCCTTAAGCCAAGCCCCCGTACGGGCAATTACCTTACTGCGATGATAATGGATATTGTCTGGAGAAATATATTGCCGATCAACGGTGGTTCCGACCTTCGCATGTGAATGTCCCATTAACGCAATATCGGCATCTATGATTTTTAAAAGGTTCTCAACCTGATTAAGATGCCCCCCAGCCGTTCTTGACGAACCTATTCCATGATGTGCATAGAGAATAGTATCGGCTTCCGGATGTCCTTTAACTCCGGCGGATATTCTAACCATGGCAGAGGTTCCAAGAAATTCACAACCAAGCAACTCACATAAATACTGATCTACACTGTTTCCTCCAACAAAATCCCATCGATGATCCCCCTCCAATAATCCAATCCAGCGCCCCCTTGTTGGAGCCAGTATTTCAAACAGCTCATTTGCCTGCCCCGTAATCAGATCATCTATTATTTCCCTTGTGGATTCCCTTAAAACCCCCAACCCCTGTCTTTGTGAACTCGGAGTAAAGTCAAGATATTCCCCCATCCCCAAAAACGTGCATCCGTGATCAAGCGCCCACTGGATATTATCCTTCAAGTGTTGAACAGGAAAATCCTTGCTCCCAAAGTGAACATCTCCAATTGGCATTAAAATCATATTTTGATTCTTGGCAAGATCCCACGGGATTGGCGGATTATAGGCGCTGGGTTTGTACGTCAGGTGTATCATTTAGTCCCCTTTCTATTAATAAAAGTTATTTGTTCCATGGTCTTTATTTGAGAGATCAGGCTATTAAAGTCACCAAGGAGCCTCTTGAGAAGATAGTCAAACATTATTTTATCTTCATGCTGGGATATTACTTCTCGGTGCATACTCCTCAGCGTATCGTTGAAAGCCCCCACTTGCTGATTAAGCTGACTATACTCTTTCCCTCGGCTTCTTTCCATTATATCCCCAATCCAACAGCAATAGCGATACCTGCCGCAACTCCTACCACAAATCCTACGATACCCCACAATGGGGCTCTCCTGGCTTTCTTCGCAAGATCTTGATTAACCTTAGCCTGGTCTGCGATAATCTTATCCTTTTTAACGTTCTGGGATTCTGCAAATTCCTTCCCTTCGAGTGCCAACTTTACTTCTTGCTCTGTATTTTTTACTATTTGTTCCAATGTAGAGGATTTCTTTTCGAGCAGACCATTTGCTTCTTTAAGGTTTGCATTTTGCTCCTTAAGTAATGGGTTTTCCATTGCGGTTTGCAATAATTTATCAGAGTTTGCCCAATCAAATAAAACCCCCTCTCGTGGAGCTGGAACCCCGGCAGAGATGCCCTCCCCACCATAACCAAGTTCTTTGTATTTGGCAATGCGGTCTTCTTTCCCAACGGGTATCTTGAGCGAAGAAATTTGGTTCTGAAGATCCGTATTCCTCTTTGCAAGAACGGAGTATTGGGAGTTAATCTGAGCAATGGTCGCCTCTAATTGCTTGGCCCGAAGCTCAAGGTTGTCAAATTTTGATTGCCACTGAACCTGCTGCTCCTTCATAGAAGATATCAGGGCATCGTTTGATTTAAGGAGGGCACTGTTTTTGCTTTCTAATGCAGAGATACTAAGGTGACTATAGATGCCCCAGATTATTGCTATAATCAGAAACGCTCCCAATATGTATCCACCATACTTTTTAATCCAATCCATTTCATTCCTCCTTATTGTTTAAATACTCGACGAAGCACCCTGTAAAATATTCCTATTCCATATCCGACAACTACAATGAAAAGGAAAAAACCTACAAATTTTAAAAATACAATAGCCATATCAAAAAAGGGCAATGGTTACATATTTTACCTCCTACCAATTCCACTCGTCAAAGCTATTTAATTTTAACAAGTGTTTTTTGGCCTCAGCCATTACTTCTGGAAGATTAGTTGGATTATAAGACTTAAGAAGGTCAACATATTCCTCTATCGTAAAACCGAGAATTTCAATACAACACTGAAGATCAATCCAAATATTTATTTTAACTCCCAAAAATTCATTATATTCAAGAGATTTAAATATATTATACATATTTCCCCCTACCATGTTCTAAGTTGAGCTATTTGTTTAATCTCTATACATTCAATCCGATCATGCATTTCACAGCCCACATTCCAATAACGACCTACTTGTTCTTGTGTATGAGTGTGTCCGGCAACCATCCCCTTCATTGATAGATCAGCATTATTGGCCCAGTGTATTAAAGCATCCCTGACCTTTTTGTGCCTTTTTGGATTTTTGCTTACACTCCATGGGTCTTTAACCCCTAAACGCTCTAAGGGATCTGCAATATATCTTACAAACACCATACAGAGAGGCCAAAGCATATCGTTAAGAAGGTCTCCTTGATACCCATGAACAAAGAAAAACTTACCAGCCAGATGATCTAAAACCAATGCTTCTGGATACCCAAGCTGAATATCATGGTTTCCCGTTATCCTAAAGAATCTCCCTGACAATCGAAGTGCATCATGTAAATTATAAAGTTCTTTATATTTTTCTCGGATATCCTTTACGTTCTGGTATTTCCACATGTCTTCCATATCCCCGGTTACAATAAACGTCCATCCTCCATTTGCATAGGTTTCAGCAATTTTCAAATATCGGGAATAGTTAGGATAAAAATAATCAATCTTGCCTTGGTTATTCATGTGAATATCAGAAAACACCACTACAGGGTCTTTTGTTTTTAAGTAAATTGGCGGACTTTGCCATAGAAGATCCAGCCTATCTTTTAAATTCATATTATCTCCTTAAGTTTATAGATACGAGAGACATACCCAATGGTTTCGTCTGAATTCTTGCCCGTAATATCGTGAAGTCGACCAGCAACCACAGACCATTCATCGGAATTAGCTATCTTTCTGGCCTTCTGAATATTACCTGGCCCAGCATTGTATCCTGCGAATGTAAATTTTCGTCTTTCAGTTTTTTCAATAGGCTTAAAAAATGTATCCACCTGATCATCATATTTGATACCAGCCTGGACGCTTTCTTCTGGGTCCCATGGATTCTTAAGTCCTAAACCAATTCCTGTTTTAGGCATTATCTGCATTATTCCTTGCGCCCCACACCAGGAGAGGGCTTTTGGGTCGAGATCACTTTCTGCAATCCCCTGGGATTTCCACCATTTCCAATCATCGAAAGGAAAATAAAATTCACCCCACCGTTTGAAATAGAGATCATATGCCAAGGTGTATCTTGACCCTGTGCTTTTAGCTGGGGCAACAGTTACAGGGGCAGCGGTAACTGCCGGTGCAATCCAGTTGCAGCTAAGCAAGGGCAAGAGAAATAAAAAAAAGACCAAGTAGAATCGAAATCGCAATGGGGTTCTCCTTAATAACAACATCGGTGTCAAATGCCTTGAAGTAATAATTATCGATGGCCTTATAGGCTCCAAATAATAAAGCCATAAATAAAATCTTTCTAAAAACTGAAGTCAAAATGGTTTCCAGCATTTTTATTTTCCTCCTACAAGTAAATATAAATTCCCGAGATTCAATAAAATCCGCTTAACGTAGTATCCGTCCTTTCCGCCGAGATATCTATGGAGAGCTTTTTCGAGATCCCCGTTTTCTTGTTTTAAAAATCCATTCATAAGAAAGTTACCGGATTGGATTGCTACACTTATATCGTAAAGGTCACGTTTTTCTTTTGCAAGCTTCGCGTCTATAAGGGTTTTTCCATGAAAGTGCCAGATGATTTGCATCAATCCAATTGCGCCCTTGGGACTGGTCGCCGAGGGAACAAATTCGGATTCAGCGGATATCATTGCCAGAATAAGAAGTGGTCGTTCGGTTTTTAAAGCTTCCTTAACGATCAACCGGGCGGTATCAATTGAGATTTTTTCTGATTTTGAATAAATCCAACCCGCCAATATGCACTGGGTTGATAGAAGGCTAACCCGAGCGTGTTCGCTTGTTTTTACCATTTCGCTATTAGCCCCATAAATAAACCCCAGAGCCCCCATACATGCCACACCATAAAGTATGACTACAATAACAATCCACTTATCTAATTTATCCATAGATATATTATACCCCATCCTCCGAGATTTTACCAGTATTATTTTTTTGAGAAATAATACATTTCCCCACTTATTCTTGAATATGCATTACACCTATAATAATATATAATCCCAGACTTAAACTCCGGTCCACTTGAAGATGAAACAGCACCGCCAAATTGACACCTCCGATTACATTTTGAACATCCTGGAAGCTGCTTATTGTGGATCTCTTTTGGTATCATTTTTTACCTCCGGAAGATCTTCGTCAAAATCGGGACAGGCTCGGGGCAAGGTCAGAAAGGGGTGGTTTAAAAAAAGATGCTCCTTAAATTTAAGCTTATCGCATCTTCCTTTAACGCCATGATCTGATACCTTTAGGTAAAAACACTCTATGCAGATGGTGCCGAGATCATCTCTCATAGCTTGATTCCCTTCCTTTTCAGGATTTGATGAATGGAATTAACGAGCAAAAATACCTCTTTTTCATCGGGCAATGAAATTCTTCTTTCATGTCCGAAGTCTCCATCGGGGCCTATTCGGAGGATGTTGTAGCCCTTTATTGGATTGTCTGGATGAATCTCATCCCACAGAATACCATAGGCAGCTACCTGGAACCACATATTTTGATAAATGGCCTTGCTCGTTTTTAAATCTATCAACTCCAGATCCGTCACCCCACCACCAATGTCGAGGCAACCCCCAAATTTATACACTTCACTTACCAGTGCTATCTCACTATGGATTAGCTTAAATTTAGTTCTCTCCTTCCACTCAAGAAATGCAAGGTAGCACCCCTCTGCCTTGGCTTTTGTATCGGGTGGCACATCCGTCATGTCTGGTTCTGGGAATCCCTTTAGGTCGTGCTCCACAAGTAAATGCCCGAGGGTTCCGGCATCAGCAGCCTTATCTCTTTTTTCGTATAATTTAGATGATTGGAACCCCCTAACGGTTCTTAAAACATCCTCCAGTCCATTCCCATCCGCTACGGCTTGCAATACAGCACGGGACAATCTCTCACAATTTTCCATTCCCTGGGTGAAGGCCCAAGGGATAAGAGCGGGCTTATTTAAGATAGCTCCGAGGATAGTTGTGACCCCGCTTACCGGAGTTCCATTTTTTAATCTGTAATTGATGGTCGGTGACATAATCTCCTCCTTTAAAATGGTTCGATATCTACATCGTCAAATCCCTCGCTACCCCCCGGTGAACTAAACATGTCCCCCTGCGGAGCCTCCTTCTGCTTGGCCGGCTCGGATAAAAACATTAAATAATCCGGACTATTTGCAGCCTGTTTTCGGGTATTTTGAAACACCACAACATTGACCTTATCCCCGGGCGGCATCTCGTTTAAATCTATGATACCGGTTATAAATGGCTTTCCTGTTGACTTCGCAATTCTCGACCACAACGCTCCGCATTTTTTCATTATTTTCCTCCTTTTTCTTTCATTGCTTTATCGATAAATCCCTGACGAAGCTTGTCTTTGAGCTCGACAAGAAGTTTAAAATGATTTGGATGAAGTTTTAATTCCGCTTCGGCACCGTTTTTTAACCACCAATCCCTTAAAATTGAAATATGAGCAAACCTCACCATGTCATCGTGATATTTTACGAAGAGAGTTGCGGAAGGAGATGTATCGGCCGGTTTCCCCTCTGGAATTTCTGTCGGAGGCATATGCGATCCAGTGGGTCCAATAACCTCAGATCCTGGAAATAGCTCATTTGCAACCTTAACGGCTTCCGCCGCTTCCATTCCAAGACGGTCTTCTGGGGTTAACATTTTTTCAACACCCCTTTCCAAGGCAGGATGAATAGCCACGCTTTTTACCCAAATTATTTTATCTGGTTTTTTAGGATCGGGTACCTGGGTTGCAAATTTGCTTATCCATTGTCGAATAAAGGCCGGGTCCCAAAGCTCCAGCGTGATTCCGATACTTTTACAGGCTCGCATCAAAGCATTAGATCGAGCTCCCTCAGAAGCATCGGACCATGACATCCGCTTATTGTTAGAATCCCAGAGTTGCTCCCCTATCACAAAGGACACCGGGACGCCCCTAATAATGAACCAGTGAGGCCACAAGACCATATCTCCCTTAGTCTTGGGAAAACCCACAGGTATAAGCCCCCAACTGATTCCGAGCGCGTTTCTGAGCCTTGTAACGTAATGCATCCAGGGAAGGTAGACAAGCCCATCTGTTCTTATCTCCACAAGGTTCTCGTCAACTGGGGCATAGAGAATTGATTTTTCCGTATCAGATAGTTGAATTGTGCCCACAAGGGGAAGTAATTTCTCTATTTCTGCCCCAAAGTCCACCATTTTTGTTTGAGGCTGTTTTGGCTCCTCAACCTTGGCTGGTAGTTCAGTATTGCCTTCGGACTTCATAATTTCATCACTCATTTTTTCCCCCTAACTGTTCTATTTTCCACACTCCGTCATGTAAGGCTTGATGACAGTTTCGACACAAAAATATTAGTTTCACTGATAAAAACTTTTTTATAAAAGATTTCGGGATTAGCTTAAACCAATGACACAATAAATCTGCCTTATGACCCTTTTCCCTTGAATCAAGGTGATGCCCATCAATTGAACCGAAGCTCTCATTGTATCCACATCTTTTACAAGAAATTTTTTCTATGTTAAGATATTCTAATAGCCATTCTATATTTTTCTTTTTATTTCCAAGATGAAAACTGCTGGAGCGATCTTTCCAATACTCCCGATGACTTTCTCTATATTTTTTATTATATTCCCTATTTTTTTCAGCATTTTTTCTCTTCCACTCTTTTGATAAATTATTACATATTTCTTTATTATTTTCGTAATAATTATGATTATACTCTTTTGTGTTTTTTGTCATTGTATTTTTCTTTTTTCAAGATATATTTTCTCAACTTGAGTCTCATAATAAAAAATAGCAATTGCCAAGGCTGACCAAAGGTGCGACGATATTCCATTAGTCACTTCCTTTCCAAGGCGGGATATCAACGTAGCGCGAATATCTTTATCCTTGCTTTTTACAGTGCCCGTTAAAAATAACTTCACGTCTTTTCGGTAAACCAACTTAACCGAACAAGAGGCCGCTTCCATTACCCGGCCAATAAAATAGCAGGTTTCAAAAACATCCTTACCCACAGCCTTCCCAAAATATTGCATCCCTTCTACGGCAATAATATTTCCCGGATATGCGATACGACAGTTTCTAATTCCATTCAGGAGATCCTCGTTGCCGGTATTCTCCTTGTCAAGAATTTTATTCCCATCCCACACCACATAACCTGATTCTCTTGTGCCCGGATCAATTCCGATTACTATCATGCTCACCCTTCCCTTCGACATCTATGAATAAATGGTTTATTAGAATTTCCGTTAGATATCGTAAGTTTCTCCCCACAATTTCCGCAATCCACAACAATATGGCCCCCGGATTCGACAATACCCTTGGCATCGTAATCCATCCTACACCTGACGTGTAAAAATCTTTCGTTCCCCCGCTTAACCCATCGCATATATCCCCTCCATTCAACATCTTGATAAATAGTTTTATTCATCTTCCCCTCCCCAGCTTACACTTCAATATAATTACTATACCACATTTTTTACACTTTTTTCCGATATAAAAAATATTGAAACGTTCTTTTAATGATTCATAAATTATAAATTTAATCCTCATCTTTTCCTCCCCACATCAGCCCAATCTATTTCCTCCCTTTCCCAATCTGAAGTTGCCTCGATCTTGCTACCCTTATAAATCTTAAATCTTCTTACTTTATTCCGTGGATTATCCGAGGAATCCCGCCAGTTATGAGCCTTCAATACAGCAATGCGGTGGTCTTCCCCAAATGGCTGATCCATGCTAAGATAAAGGCGGGGTTTTTCAAGCGTAGCTTCTCCACCCTTTGCCACCGCCCTTCCATGAGGCCTCTGGAGCATAATTAATGCCGTACCAGATTTTAATCTGTCGTTTATGTTTTTAATCAACAAACCCATTTTCCAGAGCTCGTCGTAGAGCTCAAGGTAATCTACGATATTTACCCCATCCGGATCAATGGCATCTTCAAAGTTACTGGTTACTTTTTTAAAGGTTGCGGGTTTCCACACATCTCTTGGATACCCAAATAATGCTATCCGATCCCTTAATTCTAAAACCCCAAGCTCGGAGCTTAAGTACGTCACCTTATGCTCCTTAAGATTTTTAAGGCAATAGTTTAAAGAAAAGGTCGTCTTTCCACTGCCCATAACCCCAGCCAAAACCGCCACGCTTCCCGGATAACATCTATAAAGTTGTTCAACCTCAAGGGGCCAGGATATATTTATTACCTCACCCTCGGCGGCGTCAAAATCCATCTCTTCAAAATTACCTTCCTTAATTCGATACGACCCCCTCCTGTTTCCAGACTTTTCTACAATACCTTCTTTAATCATCTTATCAAGCATTGCCCAAATTAATTTAAGATTATTTATGTCATTTAGGTTAAGGTCTCTTGCAATATCTTTTATCTCAAAAATCCCGGGAGCCACTGAAATCCAGTCCCGAACTTCTTGGGATATATTTATTTCTTTCCGTTCCGCCCTCGATAGTGCAGATTGCACCTTAGCCTTAACATCTTCAATCGTAAATGGAGGTCTGCCATCTCGATTTTGATTGCCATAACCCGCAAGGATTTCCAAAACCTTTTGAGTCTGTTCAGAATAAAGTCCCCCTTTCGTCAAACTATTAGCGATGGTAAATAAATCCTCGTCTAATTGCCCCCCGGTAAACATAGTTGTTGCATCAGTTGGGCCTCTTTGTCCGTTGTCCGTTTTATCTCTACCATGGCTTGTTCCAGCCCAGGTACGTAATAAATTCTCGAAAATAGTACCCATGGAAGGAGCCGAAATGTCGAATATGCTCTTTCCATCTCTCCAATTCCACCCACCAGTATTGGTTGTGCTTGGATATACTGCAACGTATCCTCCTTGGGTTCTTATGTCAACCCCTGGGGCTATGTGAGCCCTGTTGACAAACCCCCTTGTATATTTAAAAAAGAAATGCCTTCCGCCTCTCGGTGTTTTTTGGGTCGGAACATCCGGAGGAAGCATCGGCCCCACCGATAAAATAGCATCTTTGGTATCGCAATCAACCACAGTAAGGTCGGAGATTTCTCCGGTAATTATACCCAAATTATAATCCTGTCCGGAAAACCATTCTATAATTTGTTCTGCCGAGGCGATTTTGGATTGGTATGGCAACCAGGATTCAATTGCCGGTTTTTTCCCACCCGATAACAGGGGTATAACGCTCAGGCCACGCTCTCTGTACATCAAGGCCGCCTTTAAAATTGTTATTTTATTTTCCAAGGATATTCCTTCTATTATTCCTTTGTGTTTTTAGATCCGCCCACCTACAATTTAAAGGCTCATAATTCCCATCATTGTCTATTCTGTCTATGGTCATCCCAAGGGGTCTTTCTCCCATATCCCTAAGAAAATTTTTGAAGTTATTTTTCCACTCTTTGCAAACGACAATTCCCCTTCCTCCATAATTTTTATAATCTTTATCTTTTGTATTATGACATCTTAATTTCATAGATCTCCACGATATATACGTACCCGATCCAGTTCTGCTATACCCGTGCGTTTTTCTCCTACACCCACAGCTTTTTGTGTCCCCACTCTGCAAATATCCGGTAGGAAACAATACAATTTTTCCACACGAGCAAATACATTTCCAGACAACACTTTTGTTACCATTTCTTCCCATCCTTTTGTCTGTTTTTAAAAGGACAGTTAATTGCCCAAATTGTTTTCCAATAAGATTTTTTGATGCGCTCAAATCAATTTCCCCACAGCCCAGGGGCCAGCCTTGACCCCCTGGACTTGACTAAGCTTACAAAGTTCTGTAAAGGTATTCCATCTGTTACAGATTGATTATCAATAATAACCCCACACCCAGGACACCTATAAATTCCGGGATAGTTTTTTAACTGATCCTGAGATAGGGTAATCTTGGCCCAACAGTATGGGCGACAATGTCGAGACATTCTTTTTCTCCTATAAATTTAAGAAACGCATTTTGAAGATAGACAGCCTGGGATAAAACAAATCCAAAATCATTTTTCTTAGGCTTCTTCATGGCCCTTGGGAACATTTGGTAGAGTTCCGGGAAGGTTGAGAAACCGAAGTCTGGAGTTCTAAACATATTTGTTAAGATTTCGAGAACATGTTTTCTGGTAAATTCGGGCTTAACGTGTTGGCACCACTTGACAAGGGTTTCTCGCTCCATTTCCCTGGAGCAGATCTCGCAGTGGTTGTAGCCGGCGATTAATATAGCAGGACTCTCAGGATGTCTTCGGCATTGGAATTCCATTTGATCCTCCATTTGTTTTTATCCTAACACAATTTACCCTAAAACACCAGTAAAAAATTAGAGGGGGTCGGTTGTAGGCGTGGCGTAGACTTTATGTTCATACTTCTATGAACGCCTCGTTTGCGAGCACTCACCTGTCGAGCGAACACTCGTCATCTCACCCAATACGCCGTGAGAGGCTCTCCGACCCCCAGAAGATTTAAGTATAGCACAGGTCGGTCCATTTTACCAACAGATATTTTTATTTGTTGGTATTTTGTCTCAAATCATGCTATACTTAAATTACATCACCATAGGTACTGAAATCACAATAATTTTAAACCAAAAAGGAGGTATTTTTATGAAAACAATTTGGAAGTATTCAATGGATCAACCCGATTGCACTTTTGATATGCCCTGGAACGCTAAGGTTTTATGCGTTCAGGTTCAAAATGAGATACCCCAATTATGGGTATTAATTGATCCATCGGAATATAAAATTCCAACACGATTCAAGACATATGGAACGGGGCATGACATCCCCGATAATGCAGGAATATATATCGGAACCTTCCAAATGTTCAGAGGAAGGCTTGTGTTTCATGTTTTTCAGGAGACCTTATGAACTCTAAAACATGTAAGATGCTGAGAACAATAGTGTTTGCCAATAATTCTTCATCTATGGAAAGAAATACACGTAAGTGGGCGATTTATGAGGATAAAAAGAAGAGGATGCTGGTTTGTCTGGACCCAAGACAGATTTACAAAACCATGAAAAAAGCATATAAATCGGCTCCTCCAACAGAAAAAGTATCCTTCAGAAAGGACATAAAAAAAGATGCAGAAAGAATTAAAAAAGAGTTTCCACGAGGCTCTGGAACGCTATCAACGAGACAACCATCTCTGCTCGGCAATATACTCCACATGCAACCGACTGGAGAGGGAGTTCGGGAACTTGGCTCTCAGCCAACTAATGCCTGATCGGGTAAATATATGGAAATCTAATCGGCTTAAAGAAGCGGCCGCAGCCACGGTTGCAAGAGAGATTTTTGTGTTAAAGCATGTTTTTAAGCTGGCAGTGGAACAGTGGCAATGGATCGACCATAATCCCATTAAGAACGTCTCCACGCCCCGTGTAAACAACGCTCGAACAAAGTGGCTCTCCCAGGGTGAGGAAGATGCCTTAATGCTCTCCTGCCCCCCTTGGCTCGCTAATGCGGTAGGGTTTACGATACAAACAGGGTTAAGAATGGGTGAGGTCATAGGTTTAAAATGGTCTGATCTGCATGAGGATTATATTTTACTTGAGAAAACAAAAGAAAAAAGGCCGAGGGCGATTCCGCTGTCGCCAAAGGCCAAACAGATTATTGAATCGATTCCGAGGAACATTGAAAACATTTTTCTGGATGGAGAGAGAAGGCAAATTTCTACAAACCATCTTGAGTATAAATTTAAACAGGCCATCCAAAGGGCGGGTCTTCAAGATCTCCATTTCCATGATCTTCGCCATACGTTTGCCTCACGACTTGTTCAGCGAGGAGTAAATCTATTTCAGGTTCAAAATCTTCTTGGTCACAGTTCTCCGGTAATGACTCAACGGTATGCTCACTTGGATCTTCAGTCCCTAAAACTGGTTCTCGCTCAGACCGTATAACCGTCATTTCGTCTAAAATCACAAGAGCGCCTTCTCTTGCCTGTACAACGGGGAGACTCAATATCCATTTATCCCGGGCCATTAAACCCGCCGCCACAGCCGTATGACCCAATAGTGCATCCGGGAGTCCACACTTTACAGAAAAGTCTATAACCTGGTTAACTCCAAGCTTTCTCATGGCTATTATAGCCTGCGCTATCGAAGCTGCCCTTATGTCCATAATGCCCACTTCTGATCCTATTAATAGCTATATTTTGAGCCTTTTCTGTAATTTTTTTATAGCCTTATTTTCCGCTGTTTGAACAGCGTTTAACCAGACCCCATAGATTTCTGCTATTTCTTCTTGAGTAGCTCCTCTTCGCATACCGGGGAAGCCGGCCCTTTCTTCCTCCGGCGTGATTTCGCACATGCAAGCCCCAGCCTCCTCAACATATGGAGTAACGTCAGGATCGGCCTTACACCGGAAAATTTGACGAAGCATACTGTGGGGGCAATCTGTATAAAAGCATACCTTTTTAGCTTTCATAATCTAATCCTCGCCTTTCTGCCTCTTCGATTAAATCGTCATAAATCGGAATAAAATACCCAGGCTCGGAATTCTGGACTCGGTCATATTCTTCCTCAGCGTACCATTGGGCCATTTCTCCGTTAAAGTTAGGGTAAGGATACTCCTTTTTAATTTCGGATACGCTTCTCTCTATCATTTTAATTGTATTGAGCAGATGATCATTTCCCATGTCTTTAATCCTGATCTTTACACCATCTTTGGTTTTCCATTTTTTAGTGTTCATCCCTTCCCCCCCCCTCCCCTCAATTCTATAAATTCTTTAATCAGAGCCACGGTAGCCTCGATTCTTAGGTTAAGCGGCTTTCGGCCTGGGGTTTCCGTACAAATAGAAATTGGACAGCCAAGGGTCCAGAGGGCATGTTCAAAAGAACCATCAAATTGATTATAAACAATACCACCACGTACAAAATTTTCAGGAAGACCAGTTTCGTAGATCCTGGTTCCATCTGGAACAAGACCAAAAAACTTCCCACCTTCTTTCCTTATGTCAAGGGCGTCCAAGTGTTCTTCGGCAACCTGCCCAGCTCGTCCTCCGGTTTCTCCATAATAATAAAGATAAAAATTTTCTTCATGATCTGTCTCATGGAGGGTGAGAAATCCGAACCTGGAACATTTTAGCAAGAGATCCATATTCCAAAGTAATACTTCTCCTTCTGAGGACGGTTCTTCTTTCATTCCCCAAAGATACCCACTATTAGTCCTTCCCGTATATCCGTTTCTTCTCCCAGCCTTAAATGCAACGGGTGCGACTATAGGTATAAACGCCAGCTTATTTTCATCGAACCAATACTGACCTGATTCTTCAATAAATCTTAGGATTCCCAAAGGCCCAGCGATCTCGTCGCCATGGGTTCCCCCTGCAATCAATATGGATTTCCCCGGAACATCCCCCCTCGATTTAACCATCCAAATAATCTGTCGGCCAGTTTTTCCAAGAGGAAGCAATACCAGCTTCTTCTGGATACAGGCCGATACCAACCGTTTCCAATAAGTTTCAAGGTTCATTTTTAACCTCCCTCTGTTTTAAATTTTTACATAATCTGATCGCTCATTTTCTTCTGGCCCGCTTAGGATTTCATCGTCGAATACAACCGCCTTAAATCCATCCACAAACTGCACCATATACATTTTTGTCTGATCACAGTCTTGCTCCTTTTTTATCACCTTAACCCTCTGATGAGTATGATGCCATAACTCGGCATCGTTTGAATCTTCCCCCTCGTAACAATGGTATTCAAACCAGTTTCTCCGCATCCCTCGCATTTTTTATACCCCCTAATTTAAAAGTTGATTTCCGTGTATTGCCTCTAAACAATGGTCAAAAACATCCAACGCCTCTTCACAAGAAATGCACAGGAGGGCTTTGCCCGTAAAGGTATTGGTCACAATCCAATCCCCGTATTCACTTTTCCATACCGCCACCCGATTTCCATTTAGCTCGTAAGCCATAGCTTGTTCAACTTGCATTTTTCTACCTCCTTTTTTTAAATAATGGTTTAACCCCCTCGTAATAAACATAGAGGAGCGGACAGAAGAAATATAATAGAAATAGCCAGATTAGGATTTTACGGATCATTCCTTCACCCAATCCGGGCTGATCCAGGACAGCTCCTCGCAAATTTTCTTCCAATAGTTTACGGGTTGATCGTATAGTCTTTCTACGATCAATTCCAGCGCCCTCATTTTTAATTTATCGGGGGCCCCAACCGGAAAGGCCGCGCAGTAAGAAACATCCCCAGGATCAACCCATTCTTCCCCGCAGGCACAGGGTTTTCTCCCACAAGTGCAGTAATTGGTGTCCGATGTATAAACATCGAAGCGCAACAGCTCCTCGTCTTCCGGGTCGTTGGGATTATAGTCTCCCGACCAACCCTCTCCTAATTCTACCCACTCAACCTTACACTTTCCTTTGATTATTTCCATTTTCTTCTTCCTTTTTTCTTAAATTTTTCATTCTTTCAGATCGTTTAGCCCGTTCTTCATCGGATAAATTCATTATCCGAACTTCCCTGCATTTTCCCCTTTTATCCTTGGAACATTTACCTTCGGCGAGCCTTTTTGCGCAAACCGCCTCGGCGATTCTTTGATTCCAACTTTCACAATAGTTGTAGATGGTCACGGTTTATTTTACCTCCTCTACGTTTATGTAACCTTCTATTCGCTTAAATATTCCAATCCTTTTTAAACTTGAGGGATTATAAGAACCTCCGGTAATATGGATACTGACCTCGTCCTCCCCGGTTTTGGGATTTACGTGGAGTGCCACATAAGCCCCAATATTCCAGCCCCGGATATGCCCCTCAATACCGCTTTTTGCCGAGCCTTGCCTTGTCGCTTTTCCCCTATTTCCCTGAATACTTGCATAAAATCTTGACATGGTTTGTTACCTCCCTATAAGTGGATTTTTATCTCTGTGCATTTTTAGGTGCCTATAAAATCCGTTTCCCCAAATAATACGGCCACAAATTTGACAATAATGAAATTTCCAATAATGTTTTTTAAACATTTTTTTGATGGATAACTCCCGTTTTAATTAGTGTCATAGCTGTTCGGCCAAACCAGCCTTGTAGCGTCCATGCCATTCCTGAATCAACCAAAAATTGCCAGGCCCTAACTTGTTCTTCTTCGCTCGCTCCCTCACCCTCACAAAAACCTTCGGCAATAGCTGTTGCCAAATAAGGTGTCATTTTTCTCATTTTTTAACCCTCCTTTCAATTTGTTTAAATTCTCCAACGACCAACTGAAATTCACCCTCCTCAATTATAGCATACCCCAAACCTGCAACAAGAGCATGAATTAACTGCCTATGAGTCATGGCCCTGCCATCATCATCAAAGCCAAGTTTATCAACAAAATAACGATTCAACAATTCCCATCCCTTAGGCCTGTAATCTCCAATATTAGGAAATGGGAATGGAGGGAAGTGACCCCGGTCCTCCTCTTCAAACAGATATGGCCTTGCGTGTTTTCTTGATGCCCGTGCTGCCTGTTCTCTACTTAATTTTCTAATAGTCTGTAAATCCATCATGGTCTTATACCTCCTGTTTTTATTTTATACCATATTCTTTTTTAAATGTCAAGAAAAATCTTTGTAACATTCAATTTAATCTTCTCTTTTGAGTTGAATATTTACAATTCCTATTCCGGCTGTTTTTAGAGCAATAGCTATCTCCTGATAACCAACAACTATATCATCCGAATTAGTTTGAACGATAATCGTCCACCGGTTCATTTTTATCGCCCCCTTTGGTTTAAAATTCCTTGGAACGTTTAAATAAAACTGACTTCTGTTTTTGATACCAAAACAGATTCTTGCGTGTTTACAGATTGAATTTCACCGGCCATTGCAGCAATATCTTTTTCATCTTCATCGTCAGCGATAATTTCTATAACAAGTGCCCTTTCGCTTACGCCCTTCCAATATCCGGTTCCCTCAAATAGAGTAAATCCATTAAACCAGTTTGAAATAATTTTGACAATCTTATCTCTGTTAATATCTTCTGTATAAATTCTGTAAGTTTTCATTTCTTAACCTCCTATTAAAAGATTTTTAAGGTTAATTGACTATTGTAACTTTTCATAGACTTAACTATTCGGTGATAGGTTAACCATACTATCGCTTGAAACTGGAGCGGTAACAAGTCGTATTTACCTGCTAATTTCTTAATTTCTGATTTAAGAAATTCAATATTCTTTTCACCTGTATATTTACTGCAATCATTTCTGTCCGATAACTCGTAATAGCATGCGATCATAAACGTATCGATCGTTATGCTATTATCATCGAATGGATTTAACAGGTTTAGATAAAATTGAGTCACCTTAGGACCCCGCAGGGAGGGAAATACTTTTTTTGACTTATAAATCTTGATTGCTTTTTTGAGGTTTAAAGAAAAACAAGGGGTTTTTAGGTTAGAAGGAAGTTTACCTTTGAATTTTAAAACGTGATAGGCAAGATTGATGTTTTGTTGGTATGAAATTTGCGGGGATAACACGGCAGTTATACCGCAAACTAATTTCATAGGAACGTCAAAATGGTTTGCCATGTCTTTTAAATAGCTGTGTTGGTCTGCATACCAATGTAAACCCATAGCCCTTTCTATTTCTGTTGATTGGAGATAAACCCTTTCAAAGTTATTCATTTTCTTTTTTCTCGTTTAATTTCTTAAAAAATTCAGTCCTACTCGCTGTCTTTTTAACAAGATCAAACTTAACAGGAGTAACTTCTTTGCCGTCAAACTTGTCCTGTGCATCTTGATTTAGTCTTTTGGTAATCTCTAAGCTATGCATAATTTACTCCATATCCGGTGTTATGTCGGATTATCAAAAGTTTAGAAAATTAAACCTTAACCAATCCATTTCTAACATCTTCAAGGGTTATGATCTTCCCATCTTCCCTTGTAATCCTGTACCACGTTTTATCAAAATTATTTCTTTTTGTTAGTGCTTCGGCAAAACTATTTGCGATAACTTTTTTAGATGCAATCGTCTTGCCATTTGGATTTCCCTTTTGTCTGTATTCAATTTTATACTTCATTTTTTTACCCCCATCTATTATTTTTATAGCACAATCCAAAAACCTTGTCAAGTCTTTTTTTAAATATAACCTAAAATTAATAACCATGATTGATAACCATGTGGGCATATCCCGTCAGGTTCGACTCTGCACCCGTCAGGAGTTTTGCAAATTCCATCAAAGGACCATTTCTCAAGAGTTTTAATACTTGGCACCCTAACCCTAATGGCTGCGGGATAACTAACGCTCACAATCCTAAACTTTGATAAATATTTACGATAATCGTCAATACTAATTCCATCCTTTAATATTCGGATACCACGTTCTCTTGAATATACTGTATTTTTCATTTTAATCCCTCCGGTTTAAATTTTAAGAATATAACTGCAATCTTTATACCAGTTAAACCCCCTTCGCTTTAGAGTTACTTCCAATAACGGCACACAAAGACAAGTGAGCCCCCAGCCACATAACGATAATTGTCAATACAAAAGCCGCGCTCGATTGCCCATTGTGAAAAACTGTTTCTATCTCTTTCATTAAAGAAATGCCTTTGGTTCATTTTTTTAACCTCCTGTTTGAGATTTATACAAGCAAACCTCATGCCAAACTTAAATAAATTTTAATCCTAATAAATTCATATACTTATTAAATTCTATAAATTCCATACCTGATCGAATACTTACCACAATTCCATCGAATTATACAAAATTGAACAAATTAAAGGATATGGCATTGATATTATTAAGTAATTCTATATTACAAGATTGAACAACAGAATAACCTATTGATATATCTAAACAATTATAGATTCCATATCATTTTATTAGAATCAATTAGACTTATACGAATCTAATAGAATAGACTTACTTCAATTAAGTAAAACAATCAAGGTTTATCTATTCAGAATATATGGTTACTCATTAAAACAATTACTATTTAACTACTCTGTATTTAATGGTTACTAAGTATTAATATAAATTATAAATTAATGGATATATAATATATTATATTAAGAGAATCTCTTAAAGAGATTCTCTTTTAATGGATATAGAATATATAGTTATGATAGATATGGAATATATATTGTTAACGGATATAAGATATATATTTATATTAGATTGTTTTACGAATAGATTAGAATAAGGTTTAAAACCTTGCAAAATGCAAGGTGCCCAATCGTCTTGCGTATTCAGTTCGATTTTGTCAAGAGATTCCCGGTCCCGGTCTGTGGGTTAATGGTCTGTCTATAATGATAACTTATTGATTCGATTATGTTTCAATTAAATATAGTATTCATTTGAATCGAATTTGGTCTGTTTACTGGTGGCGGAGGTTGATCTATGCTATAATCTGAACCATTATAGGGGATGGGTGGGTACCGGCAGCAGTCGTCAAAGACCCCACAAGGAACTCCAAGATTCCGATAGAGGTCTCTCTCTCCCTTATAGATAAATCTTTTTTAAATTTTAGTATAGGCCTATGAAACTTTATATCTTTGCTTTAAAAAATTTTTGGTGGTCTTTAAGGACTGGGCGTATAATGAATATTGTAAGATTGATTTCTATTTTAACCGTAAGAAAAAGGCAAAGGAGGTAAAAGACATGGATATCGGGTTGTTACGAGTTGGACAAATTGTTCGGATGAGACTAACAAAAGAGAGGGTGATGGTGGTTTATATTGGATACGGAATTCATCCTTTTATCTCAATACGTTGTGCAAATTATGAAACTCATTCTGTAAATCCAGAGGAACTTGAAGATGTTAATATGGAGGGTTTGACATGGGAGAGGTAAAAAGGGTTAAGTTGATAAATTACCGCAGCGTTGAGTGCTGTCCCAATTGTCTTTACTGCGATGAAGTTGGGGTTGACGAAGAAGTGTTGGAATGTAAATTATCTTTCGATACTGTTTCCCACGATGCAATTTGTGATTTTTACGAGGGGGTGGGGGTATGAAATTCAGGGTTGACTGGAGGGAATACTACGATTGCGAAGGGCCCCAGACCGTTAGGGATCTTAACGATACCACGATCGAAGTTTCCAGACTTATCGGTAAACGCATTATAGACATAACTCAGGATAATTATTTTGGATTAATATTCGAGGTGGAGGAATGAGATCCAGGGAGCGACGCAAAGTTAAGCGCACGGTCTATTTTACTAACCATCGAAAGATCCTGAAGTATATCGAGGCATTTGCCGTAACTCACGATATTACCTTGTCCTCGGCAATTTTGGGATTTATCGGGATTGGGTTAATGTATGAGGGGATAGAGGTCATGTCAAGAGATCTTCAGATATCGATGCCGCATAAGGAGATTAATAGAAGGAGGATTGTATGAGAAAATGGTTGGTTGAGGAAACAGGGGAGGTTAGGTGTCCGAGGAAGCGTGAATCCTTTTTGGGTGGTTATGGGATTGACACAGCCAGCATTGACTATGCGGCCAGCAAGCTTCCCATTCTTCGGGTAACGGAGATTAGCCCTGATGACATAGTTATAAATGGATTGAACTGGCACAACTGGCCCCTTGAGTCACAACATCCGTTGTCCGATCGACTGGACGAATGGAACTGGTAATTGGCTTCAGGACACCTCTTTATTGTAATTCTTTGGGGTCTGGAAGGCATTTTAAGGTATGGGTATGGGGGAGACCATGGGTAAAATAGTGAAGGATAAAAAGAAAATATTAGATCGCATAGTTAAGTGTGCAATATCACTCGATAAAGAAAAGGAGGAGGAGTTTAAGTGCCCGGCTTGCGGAAAAACACGGGGTCTTTTTCTGGTTTCTGGGATACGGGGATTGGTGTATGTGTGCGAAAATAAAGGGTGTAAAGAATACAATACGATTAAGGAGGAGAAAGATGAAAGGGATTAAGCTTGAGTGGAATGAGACTGGGAATACGATAATAATGGACTCGAAGATGTTTCTTCGTTTAATACGATGGTTAAAAAAGGATTACGATATTGAGTTACTGTCGTATACCGGAAAGAAGCCAAAAATTTAAAGGAGGATAAAACATGACAATATCTATTACATGCCCAAGTTGTAAGAATGTATTTTCAGCAGAAGTAGTTGTAATTCCTGGAGCAGTACAACCGCCTGTGATTGTGATTGATAAATTTGGTAAGATTGTGTGGGACAAATCATCCATCCTGGCAGTAGATCATCTAAATGATCCAATTTACATGGCTGGAAAATATCCATGGCAGATTCAGATGCAAATGGATGTGGATAGTAATAAACCTTTTATTACTTCTTCCATTCTGGGGCAGGCTATAAAAAATCCTAACTATGTAAAGAAGTAAAATTTAAAGGAGGGGAAAGATGAATCCAACGTGTAAAGATTGCGGGAAAGAGATGAAGTGTGGGGACTGTCGATATTGGGTTATTGATACCGAAAAAGGAAGCAATGATGGGGAATGCAGAGCCGATCCGCCCCAGGTTCTTTTGGTTCCGATGCCTACCAAGATCGGGCTGACTCCGGGGCTCAGTATCAACGGATTCTTTCCGAAGACGAGGCCTGATCTTTGGTGCGGAAAGTTTATGCGGTTAACGGTTGTTGGGAAATCGACGGTTGTTAAAATGAAAGATCCAGTTTTGGGGGATACCAACGATATTTATACCGAACCAGGCGGAAACCCAGCATCATAGGAGGAGAGATGCCAATCTGGGAATTTGAGTGTCTTGAGTGTACCACGGTTTTTGAGAAACTTTATTTATCAAAAGAGCCCGGGCACCCAGAGTGCCCAGTGTGTGGGAGTATGTGTTGCAAGAGATTAATGTCGGCATCTAATTTTGAACTTAAGGGTTCTGGCTTCTACTCAACCGATTACAAACCCAAAGGGAGGGTTAGGGAGGACAAGGATGTCGCTTAACGGAAAAATAGAAGTTCTTGTTGTTAATGGGAGATTGAATCTTGTAACATCGTTAGACCCAGTACTGGTTTCATTGTGCTTGATGAAGGTTGCAATAAAGTTACTGGAAGATCAGGTGACGAAGAGCGGCAGTGTTATATCGATTGGGGGATTGATGTCGTGAAGAATTTTTCAATAAAAATAACCGCAAAGCAGCTTAGGGATTTTTTAATATGGGAACATGATCACCAAATGAAGTTGTTTCCGTGGATGGAGGAAGAGGATGAAAATACCGGACAGGCTGTTGGTGACGTTTCAACCGGAGGAGCAGGGGCTTCTGTCGGCGGAAGAGACGTTTGGGTTGATGAGTCTTTTTGATGAGGTAGGAATGGATTTATACATGACACACCTGAAAAAAAATCCAGAGACCGGTATGAAAGAAATAACCCTTGAGTTCTGGAGGAAGTTTTAGATGGGGCCGATTTTAAACAAGTGGCAATTTGTTTGGCATATTCAGCCCCATAGTTATTCTATGTACGGATATGAATTTTCATTTGGGGTTGGAAAATTTACTTCTCTACCAGGAATGGGATATAGAATTGAACGTAAACATCACAAGGGGATTTTTATAACAATTACGTTGCACCCTCCTTTTTGGACATACCGAAGAAGAAGAGTTCTGGGTAGATACGTCACATATCCAACGGGGTTTTCTTTTTATTTGCGACATTGGATAAGAATATGGTAGGAGAAAAAATGAGAGACTTAATTAAAGATCCCTGGATTCAGGTTCACAGTGGGAAGGTGATAGATCTTCTTCGACCCAAGGTTGAAGATATTTTGCTGACCGATATTGCCCACTCCCTATCAAACCTATGTCGATTTGGCGGGCACTCTGATTTTTATTCAGTGGCCCAGCATTCGATCTTAGTTTCTCGGATACTCCCGCCAGAAGATGCCTTGTGGGGACTTCTGCATGATGCAAGTGAGGCCTATTTAACGGATATTCCACGGCCATTAAAATTATATCTTAACGGGAAATATAAGGATCTGGAGAAGATTTATATGGATGTTATCTGTGAAAGATTTGACCTCCCAAAAGAAGAGCCCCCTTCCGTGAAGAAGGCCGATAACCGATTGCTATTAACGGAAAGGCGGGATCTACTTCTTGAGCATGATGTTGATTGGGGGATTGATGCAGTTCCGCTTTTCGAGACTATTGTTCCAATGCCCCCTACAGAAGCAAAATGGATATTTATGGGGGAATTTTATAAAATTAATACAGGGGGGACGGCATGAGCTTGGAGGAAGACCTGAAAGAATCTATTGAAAAGATTAAGTTTGAAATCATAGAACAACGTGAAGAGATTCTCCGGGCCTTTATTGCAAAGTATGGGTGGCAGCCTGAGGATTGTGAACAGGTGTTGGATATGTCGGATTACGCATCTGGCACGATTAGATGGTCTGTGAGAAAGAAGGGGGGTTAAGGGTGATAAATAATCTTAATTTAACAGGGAAGAGGTTCGGGGCATGGAGGGTGTTATATCTTTTTCAGATTATAGGACAAGAAACATATTGGAGAGCCGTTTGCGATTGTGGTACAACTTCTATTGTCTTGGGAAGTGCTTTAAAGAGCGGGGAAAATTTTGGATGTGGATGTCTGATAACAAGAAGGGGAAAGTCCGCGTGGAATAGAACCCGAATGACATGGATTGATATGATAAGAAGGTGTGAAGATCCTTATCGGAAGGATTATAAAAATTATGGTGGAAGGGGAATTAAGGTTTGTATTGATTGGCATTGTTTTGATAATTTTTTAATAGACATGGGAGAACGTCCGGTTGGAATGACCATAGACAGAATAGATAATAATTTGGGATATTTTAAAGAAAACTGTAGATGGGCAACACCAAGAGAACAGGCAAATAACCGAAGAAAGAAGGGAGGGGAAAAATGAGGTATGATGAACTTGAAAAAATAGTTGAGCTCGATATGGTTCCCCCGGCAAAGAAGTGGAAGGGATACGAAAAGCTGCGCGAGGTTTTTATGGACGCCATGTATCGCGCCTCATGCGGAAAGGGGAAGGAGCGCCATGTGACGGGGGATGAGCCGTTTGAAGAACAGTTTATCTTAAGGGGGGCTCGAACTTTTGGAATAGCGGCTCTACGTTTCCAGATCGCAAAGAAGAATGAGGAAGTCGGAAACCTGGTTGACCACCAGGCTAAAATTAATGAATTTTTAGACATAACGGTTTATGCTGCCGCTGCAGTTATTCGATTAAGGGAAGTAATTGAGGAAAGGTCTAAAGGGGTTCCGGTATGAGCTCTATAATTGTTCACCTTTGCAAAGACTGTGGAGTTTCATATCTCGCTTTTAAAAAAGACAAGAAGTGTTGGTTCTGCGGATCTGGTAAGATAAAAATTAAACGGATAGGAAGACGTGGGTGTTCCCATGACTACACGGTTTAGGATAAATTGTTTTGACTGTTTGAAACGAAACGGATGTACTCAATTGTGTGAGAAGGCCCGTAAGTTTGTGGATCAAGATCAGGTTCCATTGAGGGAGAAGGTTCTTGGTAGGCCCCTTCTATACAGCACATGGGGGGTGTGGGATAGATATGAGGTATCCGGAGGGGTTGTTCTGAATGATCGTCAACTTTGTCTGCTGGTTTTGCTTAGCTCTGGGGTTCCGAAGGTAGTGATTAAGAAAGGGATGAAGATGTCGCAGGTTTCCCTTGACAATTGTGTGCGCGCGATAAAGAAGTCATACGAGAAAAAGAATACAGAAATTAAGGGGAATTAATCTATAAGTGATGAGAGGAGAGGTATGCCTGAACCCACCGAGAATCTGCCGGAAGTTATAAAGCCAAAGAAAATTAAGGGTGGGTATACTCCTGCCGCTGAAACCGCAGTTCATCGGGCCATGTTTACGTTTTACGAACGACTTGGTAAAAACAGAAGTCTTCCAAAGGTCGCAAAAAACTTTGGGAAATCTGTTCCGTTTATATCTACTTTAAGTCGTTGCTTTCGATGGCAGGAACGAATTCATCAGCACGATAAAGAAATAAAAGATCCGGTAGTAATTGCCACCCAAGACAAGGTCGATTCCAGTCGAACAAAACTTGTTACCGTAACGCATGATATTGTGGATACGCTCTACGAGCTATCCAAACTATCCAGAAAAATTAAAGATTCCGAGCTTAGCGAGTTGTCTGAGGCGGATGAAAAAAGATCTACGGTACTTCTGGTCGCCTTGAGGATATTTGGGGTCGAAGTTTCCAAACCAAAGGATCTACGCGATCTTATTTCCGTTTTAAAAGATATTGTGGACTTTCAGGGCTCGGTTCCAGAAGGCCCACAGAAGATGGAAATTGCTAACGTGGAAAAATTATTGATCGTCAAGGATTTAGATTAGGGAGGAGCTGTGGACAGTAGGGTGAAGGATATCAGGGGGCAAAGATTTGGAAGATTAGTTGCGGTTTTTCCATCCCCCTTAAGGTATCGAAGGTCCGTGGTGTGGGCGTGCGAATGTGACTGTGGGGAGTATTTATTAATTAGGGAAAACTCATTATTTACAAACGGGGCAAGAAGCTGTGGTTGCCTTGATAGAGATAGCAAAACAAAACATAATCATTGTCCCGCAGGAAACGAATCCCCAACCCATATGACATGGAGAGAAATGAAGTCGAGATGCTCAAACCCACGTCATAAAAGTTATAAGGACTATGGAGGGAGGGGTATTTCAGTTTGCAATGAATGGAAAAATGATTTTAGGAGTTTTTTAAGGGATATGGGGGAGAGACCTTTTAATATGAGTATCGATAGGATAGATAATAACGGAAACTATGAGTCCGGAAATTGTAGGTGGGCTGATTATATAACACAAAATAATAATAGGAGACCAAAAAAATGGAACGTAAGCCAATAGTTAGGCACTCAGATGATAGTGTTACGACCGAAGGTGATGGCATCATGGGACGATATCTTGACCATGAGCACGATCATAAAAAGGGTAAGGGTGAGTGTGAGGAACATACTGGCATGTTCGGTCACGATGAGATGCATTCGATTGAACACAACGAGAGTCCCGTCAGGCGACACCCCCCCATGCCAAAGAAAATTAAGAAATGAATCTATGGCAATTCAGGTGTACCGCATGTGAGATCATTTGGTATATGGAAACAACTGGTGAAAGACCTGATTGTCATTTTTGCCCTAAGTGTGGTGGGAAAATAGAAAGATGGTTTACGGAGTTGATGAATTAAAAACGGTTAGGAGGAGGTTATGATATTTTGTCGTAAGGGGAATATTGAACGAAAGTTCAATGTTATTATAAGCCTTTTACAGTCTATTTTAAGAAGGGAGATTATTATGTCGGCAGCAATGGATGCATTAAAAGTTCAGGGACAGGCTATATCGGATGAAATTACAAAGGTGGTTATTCCTTTGCTTCAACAGCTCGCGGCCGGAAAGGAAGATCCAGTAGCTATTCAGGCAGTGACCGATCAGTTGGCAGCGGCGACTAAGGCGTTGAGCGATGAAGTTACATCAGTGTCACCTCCGGTTCCTCCGGCAGTATAAGGAGATATAATGCCATATAAGAAAAAGGTTTTAAAAGGTGGCAAGGTAAGAATTACCGGTCCATCTGGTGTTCATATGAAGGCCGGGACCAAAAAGAATGCCGAGGCTCAGCTTAGATTGTTGCATGGAATTGATAAAGGCTGGAAACCGACTAAGGGAAAGAAACGGGGAATCCCCGAAAGATAATTGGAGTTGTAATGCTCCATTTGAGTAACAAGAGAACCCTTATGATAGAGCAAGGGTTTTCTGCATGTCCAAAGGGAGAGCCAGAAATTAAATTAGAAATGAAAGGGGGTGGTAATAATGGCAATGACAAATTGGATTGCCCCAACAGCATTACCCGCAAGCGTAAACTACGCTATTACAAGAATGTTGCTACAAACTAATTGGGCAGGAACCGCTGAATCGAAATTTGGATGGGTGAACGTGGTAGTTTATCTGACCGATATTTCCGTAACCGTAGGACCGTATGGATCGGCAATTCTGGCAGAGGTTTATTCTGATGCTGGGCCACCAGATTATAAACTCTGGTACAAGTTCGTTCCGGCATTGATCCCGAGTTAAATGGGAGATTTGGCTCTCCCTTAATTATTTAAAGGAAAGAAAAGGAGAAATAAAATGTACGGATGGATATTTTTAGGAGTGGTGGTGTTAGTTCTTACGCTTGGCGTCGTTGGGGCTATCGTCTATAAGAACAACAAAGATAAGATTGCCAAGGCAGCGGCAACGGTTAAAACGGTTGTTGCTGACGTTAAGGGATCAACGGCACCGAAGGCTTAAGATTTTTTTGCTAATACTTTTTAAGGAGAAATAAAATGGGTCATGTGATGAGTCGAGCCATTGTGAGGAAGCGTCCAAGGGTTGATATTACTCTTCTTCCAACTGGTCCGCAGGCCGATATTAACATGAGTTTTGACGGTGAGGTTTTGTCAAGGATTTTTTATGAGGCATGTAACCTCACAAATGCCCCGACGAGACAGTTGGTTTTTCTTGATTCAAACGGGGCTACTTATTATACCAGTCCAGCATTTCCCAGTAACTTCCCCACCTCTTATGCGGTTCAGGGGGCTACTGGAATGGCCGGTGGGCTTGAGTTGGACGGAAAGTATACCATAAAGCATGTTTTTAATGGAGCTTCTGGGGCAACCGCGGGTATACCAGGGACGGATGACTATTTAACCCTATTTGTGCGATAAAAAATGGAATATTCTTATTCCGATGTACCCACGATCAAAGCCTTTGCAAAGGACAGTACATTCATCCGAGCAATTACTGGTCCGTTTGGATCGGGCAAAAGCTCGGGATGCGATATAGAAATTTATCGTCGAGCAGTAGGGCAGGAGCCCAGTCCGGACGGAGTTAGAAAAACCCGGTTCGCCGCGGTGAGGAACAGCTACCCCCAGCTTCGTGATACAACGATTCCTACATTCATGCATTGGTTGGGCCACATGGGGGAGTGGAAGGTTTCTGATCACGATTTCTTTTTAAATACTTCCGCTCCGGATGGAACCCCTGTTCAGTCTATTATTCATTTCAGGCCCCTTGATAAACCCACCGATATTAAAAATCTTTTATCACTTGAAGTTACGGCGGCATATTTTAACGAGATAAAGGATATTCCTTTATCGATTATCAACGCCATGAGGGGCAGGGTTGGTAGATTTCCCCCAAAGGATGTTGACAAAGGATTTATGGGTGCTTCATGGAAGGGGCTCTGGGGAGATACAAACCCGCCAGATGTTGACCATTGGTTCTATAAATTATTTGAGGAAGATCGCCCCCATGCTTGTAAGGATTGTAGAACCCCAAAGAATCAAATGGTGCTTCTTCCGAGTAGAAATCCGGATAACAGTTTGATTCCAATGATGTCAAGGAAATGTCCTCAATGCAAACGTGGGATAGAGAATGCATTTCCGCTTACGAAGGTGTTTCATCAACCGTCTGGTCTTGGACCGGATGCAGAAAACATAGGAAACCTTCCTCAAGATTATTACCAAACTCTTGCGGCTGGAATGGACCAGGATTTCGTAAATGTTTTTTGCCATGGGTTATACGGATATGTTAAAGAGGGCAAACCTGTTTATGCAAACTATAATTCCGATTGGCATTATTCAAAAGAAGCGCTTAAGGCTCGTCCGAATTATCCTTTAATTATTTCCTTTGACAACACTGGCCTGACCCAAGCTTGCGTTATCTTGCAATACCTACCGAACGGTCAACTCCGTATTTTACACGAATGGCTCGTTGAAGGAATAGGAACCAGAAGACTTACAAGAGATTTGGTCAGGCCTTTTACCTACTCGACCTATCCTGGTATCCAGATTTATCTAACCGGTGATCCAGCCGGTGTAAAGAGGGCAGACACAGATGAAAGAAATACTTTTGAAGAAATCGCCGAGGCGTTTGGAATCCAAGCTACCCCGGCCAGAAGCAATTCTTGGCAATCTCGGTTTAACGCAGTGGATAGTTTTCTTGTTAAAAGAATCGGAAACAACGAACCGGGCCTTCTTGTATCCTCCGAGTGTAAAATGCTTCACAGGGGGTTTATGGGGGAATATCGGATGCGTCGACTACAGGTTGTAAGTCAGGAGAAATTTGTTAATAGACCCGAGAAAAATCTTGTTGCTAATGTGCATGATGCACTTCAGTATGGTTGTATGTTTGTGGAAGATATGCACGATCTTATGCGCAGAGATAGATTTGATCCAAGCGAACAAATAATTCAACAGGGCGCCGGTGATTGGAGCGCTTTTAGTTAAGGGGTAATACTATGGTAATGGTAAGAACCCGAGAAGAGATAGTTGCCGAAGAAAAAGAAAAAGATAAGCGAGAAGCAACGGCTATCGGTGAAGCCTCCGAAGTTGATGAGCCCAAAGTCCTAAAGATAATAGAATTTTTGGATAAACGATGGGAACGAGCCCGTAGGGCGAAGGTAAATAATATTGAGCCCATAATTTTTAAAAATATTCGCCAGGCCCAAAGTAAGTATGAGCCCAAGAAATTGGCGGCTATCAGGGAAATGGGCGGATCCGATGTTTTTATTCAAATCACCGATACCAAATGCCGAAACATGATTACCTGGATTAGAGATATTGAATTTCAGTCTGGGGGTAAGCCTTGGGGTATTGAACCAGAGCCAGTTCCAGAGCTTTCTAAAGAGTTAATGGATGAGATTAAGGGAATATTTGTTAAATCAACAATGGATCAGATTATGGGATCTGTCCCCCCAGGAGCACCACCTCCGGATATGAACAAGGTAATCCAAGAGGTGCAGGCCAGGATGCCACAACTGGAAGATGAAATGCAGGTGGCCGTTAGGGATAAGGCTGAGGAAAAATCTATTCAGATGACGAGAGAAATGGATACCATTCTTCGTAAGGGTGGATGGTATAATGCCCTAAACGATTGTATTCCAGATTTGGTTATAAAAAAGAATGCGTTTATTAAGGGACCAATAAAAAGGTATAAGGCTGTTAAAAAAATTATAAAGGATGAGGCGGGTAACAACAAGATAGATTATGTAAAGGAAGTGGTAAGGGAATGGGAAAGGGTTTCTCCTTTTGACTGTTATCCAGAACCTGATGTTAATTGGATAAGTGAGGGGTATCTATTCCACCACGTTGCATATAGAAGAAAATATCTTGCAGAGCTTATCGGAGTACCAGGATACCGAGAAGACGAGATCAGAGCCGTGCTCAAAGAGCATCTTGAGGGTGGGCTAAAAGAATGGACGGGAATAGAGGGTCAGCGAGAAGAGGCCGAGAAAAAAGATACAACGGCAGTTTGGGAAAGCGACCGAATAGAGGGTCTTGATTATTATGGATCTGTTCAAGGGGAATATTTAATTGAATGGGGGGTTGAGGTTCCAGACCCAGACATTGACTATGAATGCACTATTTTTAAAATAGGAAAACATGTAATTGGTGCAATAGTAAATCCAGACCCAGAAGGAAATAAACCTTGGTCGACGGCTTCGTTCGAGGATGAATCAGACAATATTTGGGGAAATGCGTACCCGGAAAAGATTGAAGACTGTCAGACCGTTTGTAACGCCTGCGCCCGCGCAGTAGTGAATAATATCGGAATGGGCTCTGGGCCACAGGTTGAAATTAATATAGACAGAATTCACGGTGGGCTTAAGGGGGACATGAGGTTAATACCATGGAAGAGGTGGTTAACTACAAACAAAATGATGCAGACTGGACAGGCAATAAACTTTTGGCAGCCCCAGATGCATGCACAGGAAATTCTTACTGTATACAGTGCGTTCTCGAAAATTGCGGACGAAAGGGGTATCCCGTCCTATGCTCATGGAGATCCCCAGGTGGGGGGTGGAGGAAACACTGCCTCTGGGCTCTCTATGTTAATCACCCAAGCGAGCCGGATCATCAAGGGTGTTATCAGAAATATGGATCGATTCCTTATCATCCCGTCGATTGAGAATACATACAACGATATGCTGATCGACCCTAAATACGTTAAGAAGATTGGGGATATAAATCTTGTGGCTAAGGGAAGTTCGGCCCTTATCGAAAAGGAACAACGAGCGGTAAGGATGCTTGAGTTCTTGAACTCCACGAACAATGATATTGATCAGCAGATTACAGGTATCAAGGGTAGGGCATACTTGCTCGGTGAAGTTGCAAAATCCCATGAGATTGATCCGGAGAAGGCCCTTGCGGGGATGCTTAACCCTCAACCATCCCCGGGTGGAGGAGCTACTCCACCGGCTAAGGTTGGGGGTGGTGTAGATGAAGGGGGCAACAAGGTACAAGGACAATCTACTCAGTTGGTACATGGTGCCGGAGGACATCCGGCCTTACCAGAGAGGGGGTAATGATGACCGAGGTAATATACATTGAGGATTGTAAATGTAAGAATCCTACAGCTACTACAAACACACCAAGGATGACCGTAGATAAATTTAAACTTGTGGTTCAATGTGTAGATGGACCTTCTTGTGATTCTTGTGGTAGGGAATGGAAGCGAATGGTGGACAAGTGAAGGTTGTAATTCTTTATAACCTTGACGAACGGCTCATTAGTGGGGAATATGGAGAAGCTCTTGCTGAATTATCTCTCCAAGAAGAAATAGAGATCGTAGAAAAATCTCTTGAAAAACTGGGGTATCAATTTAGGACGATTGCAATTTCAAATTCAACTCCAATTTTGGCCGTAGCCAATTTAGTTTATAGTTTGAATCCAGATTGTGTTTTTAACCTGGTTGAAGCAATTAACGGTGATTCTCAAATGGAGATGGCGCTTCCCGCAATGCTTGATCTGATGAAAATTCCCTATACGGGATCGGGGGCATTGACATTAGGGCTTTGTCAGGATAAGGCAAGGAGTAAAGCAATCCTTAAGTGCGGTGGGGTTCAAACCCCTGAGTTTGAAGTTTATGGTTGGGATACCCCTCTATCAGACCATACCATGTTTCCTTCCATCGTGAAACCCCTGCACGAAGATGGGAGTCTTGGAATTAATGCAAAAAGTGTAGTAAAAAATCACGTAGAGCTTGCTATCGCCGTTTATAATATATTAAAAGAATATAGGCAAGAGGCTATTGTTGAGGAATATATTGAAGGAAGAGAATTCGGAATAGGTGTTATAGATTTCAATGGTGGTCCGGTTTCATTTCCCTGTTCTGAAATTTTATTTAACGGCTATCCACAGGGTACGCCGAAAATTGTTAGCTACAATGCAAAATGGAATCCAGAGACGATTGAGTATAAGGAAAGCATCCCCCATTGCCCAGCGGATATCGATAAAACATTATCAAGTCGATTACAGGCAATCGGATTAAAGGTTTTTAAGTTGTTTGAATGTCGAGGGTACATCAGGGTAGATGTTCGGGTAAGGGGAAACGATATATATGTAATTGACGTAAACTGTAATCCTGATATTTCACCTGGAAGTGGTGTCTGTACCGTGTTGAATGCCGCTGGAGTTCCCTACGAAGAGTTTGTTAAAAATTTAATAGAGGGGGCGTTGCGTGGCAAATAAACCCTTTGGATATTTGTTAACAGCCGATTGTTATAAATGTGACCCCCACACACTCAATGATGTGAACATATGTTACAATTTTTTAGAGGAGGCTGTCAGGGCTTGTGGGGTATCGATGCAAGCGCCTCCGCTGGTGATAAGGACTCCAAGTGACTTTCCAGAAAAAGCGGGCCTGTCTGCTGTCGTGTTTTTAGTAGAGTCATCTATTGTTTGTCACACCCTATGTGTTAAGCAATTTTGCTCTGTAGTTTTTTATACTTGTAGCACAATAGATAGGGCAGCAAAAAAGAGATTGTTAAAACTGTGTCATCGATTTTTTAAGCCAGAGAAAATTGGATCACGTTTGATTAAAATCGGCACAGATTATTATGACTAACGGGGGGAGCCATGATCAATCCAGGTTTGTTTCCAATCGACGAAAAATTCCTTTTGGCCATTTCTCGACTTGAAGACGAAAATAATTCTAATTTTTTAATTATATGTGATAAACTTTCCGAAGTTTCCACGATGATTACCCAGACCAATCTGCATGGCTTCCCGGACTATCGGTTAAACTATGTGGAGCGGTTTAATTTTATGCGCGGATTTTCTGCGGCCCTGGATCTTTTAAAAAATATTTTTAATAACCCAAATGCGTTGCTTATAGAACTAAAAGAGCAGGATGATTTTCTTGAGGCTCAAGAAAGAGCAAGGCAAGAGCAGGAAGGAGAGGCAGGATGAGAAAGAAGCAATGGATAATTTGTGCAACACTCGTTGCACTAATTTTTGCTTTCGTAATATATAATGTTTTTGCAGTTGTTTCCCCAGAGTTCGAGACGTCAAAAAAACTGGCCCTGACCGCCACTCCCGATAGCGACGGGGATTGTATTATCGGGAAAAAAATAACAGAGAATGGGGTTCAGGTAGTATATCTTGTTGGATATCTTTTTCGTGTAAAAACCATTGCAGGATGTGTTGCAACTCCAGAGAAGATGGTGAGCGTAGCCTATAACGAAACAGATGGTGTCTATTCAACCTCAATAACTGATATGCAAACAGGAAGGATTTTAGTATCAAGGGAAATATCGCAGGAGCAGGCCTCAAAAATAATGGGTATCATCTTGAAACATTTGGTTAATTCTGGAATTCCGATTTAATCTTTCTAAAAACAATACAGTAATATATTGATTTTAATGCATTAGTGTAGATGTGTGTAAATCTTTACCAAGAACTCTACCTGAATACCTTTTTGGATCAGGTGGAAATATAATCGAGAATACCAACTGGATCTCGGAAAGAGGTATAAGATGGGAACAGGAGTACCGGCTCAGGCCCTAAAGGCTGCCGAAGAAGCAGAAAGGCTTTATCAGGAACAGATCGATGTGTTGGCGGGCAATACTGGTTCTACTGGAGAAACGGGGGAAATAGAAGCTGAAGCAACCGGCCCGACTGGAGAGGCCGAAGTGGTTTCCGAAGAAACCCCTGAACAGAAAGCCGAGAAGATACAACACAAATATGATGTACTTCGAGGTATGTACAATAAGGAGATTCCCGAACTTTCCTTAAGGCTCGCTGAACAGTCTGGTCAGATTAAGTCCCTTACGGATCAAATTGCTGCATTAATTGCTGGTAAGAAACCAGACGAAACAAAAGAGGTCTTCGACTCGTTTGAGCAGGACCCCAATATCGGATATCTTAAGACAGAATATCCTGAAGTCTGGAAGGGGATCGAGGTTGCCCTTGTTAAATTAAGGGATGAGACTTCTAAAAAGATCTCAGATCTTGGTTCTCAACTAACCGAGCAGAAGAAGCATACCGAAAAGACGGACAGGGATAGGTTCTATGATGATGTTGAGTCAATGGAAAATTACGATGAAATTAATAAGTCCGTTGAATTCAATTCATGGTTAGACGAAACCGAGCCGCTTACCGGATTTAAAAGGAGAGACATCCTGAATGACGCCTATGCTTCATTGGACTCAACACGGGCAAAGAATTTCTTTTCTGAATTTACGGGGAAGAAGGTTGAGCCTGTCGTAGTTAAGCAAGTTGTAAAAAAAGAAGATACGGGTATATCGCCACGGACAACCGTGACTAAAACCGTAGTTGACAAAAGTGAACTAAAAGAAAATTTTATTAAAGCTTCCGACGTTAAAAAGTTCTACGACGACGTGCAAAGAGGGAGATACAAGGGAAGAGACGCGGAGAAGGACAAGATAGAAGCCGAAATTAATAAGGCGATATCTGATAAACGTGTTATTGCGGGACAGTAAAAACATCGGGGGCGGAATGGAGATAATTATGACTTTTCCTTACGCTCCTGGGCATCCCGATTATTCGAGCACAGGGGTAGCGAAGTTTATACCTTAACACAATGGGGTATATAAAACTTCTCCTGAATAACTGGAACGGGATTTAATCCCCAACCAGAGGGAACAAGGAAAAATCCAACACCGCAGTTCGGAGGATTCCATGAAGCGATTAAGTTGGAAATACATAGCAGGTCTCGTTGATGGTGAAGGTTGTATAGATTTTCAATGTCACGTTGACCACAAGACCGACAAGCCAAGGCTTTATCTTGTACCAAGATTAAGGATAGCCATGGCAGCCGTTGGGAAGGATCTTCTTGAATTGATAAAAATTCAGCTTGGTGGAAGCCTGTGGCTGAAAAACAGAAGCAAGAACCCAAATTGGCAAGACGCTTACTACTGGCAGGTTTCTGGTAAGCTTATGAGGCCGGTTCTACAAAATATAGTTAATCACCTGGTATTGAAGCAAGAGCAGGCAAGGCTTTGCATCTGGTGGATAGATAGGTGTATGGGTAGACAGCTTAGTAAACTTAATGAAGTTGAGTCGATTAGGCAATGTGCCCGAGACGAATTAAAAGCTATGAAACTTGACCCGCAGAGACTAAGCGGAGAAGCCGTTAAGAAACTAACCCAGTTAATTAACGGATGCGATAGTCCAACCGAATGTTAATCGGCAGCAGGTATGGTCGTCCAAGACGATCGTTAAGTGGTATGAATATTGTTTTTTGAGCAGAATTTGTAACACCGATTATGAAGGTGAAATTAAGAACCAGGGTGACTCGGTTATAATCCGATCAGTGCCCGATACCACTGTCGTGGATCATGCTATAGGTCAGACAGTGACATATGAACGCCCCGTGTCAACAGCGATGACCCTTCTTATCGACAAAGGTAAGAGATGGGCTATCGAGCTTGATGACATCGTGGCGGCTCAGACAGATCTCCCATTGCTGACAAAGTTTACTGACGATGCGGCAATGCAGTTGAAGATCAGTATTGAGTATTCTTTTCTGCAAGACTCAACCATCTATAGTGGGATGGGCGCCTACATGACAGGGGCAACAGCCGGTCTTAAGACTGGGTTGTTTGACCTCGGTGGGGCAACTGTAGCTCTTGCCAAGACCCTAACCCCTACCAACGTCCTTGATTATATCATCGATGCAGGTACGGTGTTGGATGAAGCTCTTGTTCCAGAAGTGGGTAGATGGATGATGATTCCTCCTTGGGTTGCTGGCATGATCAAGAAGTCAGACCTCAAGGATGCTTCTCTTACAGGTGATCCTAAATCTCCTATAAGAAATGGCCTCATCGGTTCTATCGACAGATTTGAACTTTATTCAAGCAATCTGCTCTATAGTCCAGTTGCCACGGTATACCAGATTCTGTTTGGGGTTCCGCAGGCAATTACGATGGCTACTCAGATTGTTAAAACTCAACATATTCCTACTCCTTCCGACGCATTTGCGGAAAGAGTTCGTATGCTTCAGGTTTACGGCTATAAGGTCATTAAGCCCAATGCATACGGTTGCATCTATGCAATCAAGGGATAAGATTTAGAAACTTGAGGTAGCGCGTGTCGAAGGGTTAGGCGAAAGCCGAGGTCGCGCTGAAAAGGATAGGGGTGCTATCCTACTTCATTTTATTTGCCCATGTAGCTCAGGGGGAGAGCGCCTGCCTTACACGCAGGGGGGCGGTGGTTCAAATCCATCCGTGGGCACCATTTTTTAACAATCAACTACCGGACGTAGAGCAAAGGCTAACTTTCCGGGAAGGTTTCATACAGAGAAAAGAGGTTTTATCATGGGTGCTACAATAATTTATAGTGGAACAGTTGCAAGACAGCCAGCTCAGGGTGAGATGAGGCGGTTTATTGTTAGATCGAGGATAGATGGAAGAGTTACACCGCTTAACCCCTCTTCTACCGATACCCAAAAAGCATTTTTGATTCCAGCCGGATGGTTGGTTGAGAAGGTTTGGGCAAGACATATTTATATTGGAGCCTATTCTGGAAGCGTCCAGTTAATAGATTCTGATGCGGCTACATGGGGAGCAACATTTGGATTTGGGGCTCAGAATGTGGGCGCAACCGTTGGTCTTGGTGGTGGAGCAACCGCTCTTCTTTCTGCTCAGGCAGCGGCTGGTGGAAAGTTCTTTTTGGCAGCCGGAGACATGCGTGCTACATTTACAGCAGCTACCTACTTCGATGGTTGCATCGATGTTTTTGCTTCAGTGATTGATATGGCTACGTATGAAAGTCCAGCAAGCTGGAGTGATTAATAGTTATGCGTGGTTTTACCTTAAAATCGCAGGGTAGAACCGCGCATTTTTTTTGGAGGGGCGAGGGGCCCGGCGATAATGGGTTTAAAAGGAGAAACATATGTTTAGAAGATCTTTTTGGAGAGTTGGAACATTGGGCCTTGAGGGTTCTAAAAAGAGTGCCTATATAACTGTTCTTGCCCGCGATGCCGATAGTAATATTATTTTATGCACCTTAACTGCAACCAACCAGCTTCCAAACCAGGTAGCAGGTTATGCTGTCGGGTGTATTCTTATTGATCAGCAAGCCAGTGCGGGTACAATTTATAGTAATCGTGGAACTGCCTTGCTCTGCACATTTACCCAAGTCAACGCGTAGGAGGAGACAATGCTTAGATCAGGAAAATGGAGGGTTGGGTGGCTTGGTTTTGAGGGTGACCCGATTGGTCCACATATAAAAGTTCTTGCCAGAAATGCCAACGATAATATTATAATGGTCATGGTTGACTTTACGGTAAATATTCCTAACCTGGTTAAGGGATACGCCATGGGTTGTATTCTGATTAACAGCCAAACTGGGGCCATCTACAGTAACGAGGGTTCTACAACGTCGTGTTCTTTTGTGGCTTCAAGCGGGGGCGGTACTGCTGGTGCTACCGGTCAAACCGGACAAACAGGACAAACCGGACAAACCGGAGTACAAGGAACCGCCGGAACGGCGGGAACAGCGGGAACCGCTGGTACGGCTGGAGTTACCGGAGGCTATGGAACTGCTGGAACTGGTGGTGCCGCGGCAGCGGGATCTGTTATTCTGTGGCTTGCCGGAACATCATATCAGGTTCTTACCAAAGTCAGGGATGTATAATTAATTAAATTTCTCAAGGAGGGGGAAATGAACTGGAGAGTTGTGTCGCCTGATTGGTGTGTCTTTGGGAAAAGAATTGCCTCAATGCTTGGTGTTGAATGTTCTGATAAGGCCGAGGGTGCAGGGGCTGCAATCTTTATAGAAATGTTTCCCGGCATGATTGAGGAGGCGCTTCGATATAAAAATACCCCCAAGATATGCTGGTGGACAGGAACGGATGTCAGGGTGTATTTAGAAAATAAAGAAACCTATGATTTTGGGAATTCCGCCCACGTTACAGATACGCCTTGGCTCATCTATCAACTAAGCAAAAAGGTTAACCCCGTTTGTTTCCTACCAATGCCGTGTTCACTAAATAGTGACGCGCCACCTCCTTATCCAAAAGACCCATCAATTTTACTCTATCTATCCGACCATCAAGCAAGGGATATCCCTCGCTCGATTGAGTTTATTAAGCATAATCAGTGGTGTCCTATTTTTGTGGTAAGCGGGTTAGGGGTCCGTTTGCCAAAAGCTCTTGACGGATTTTCTCAATCAAATGTAAATTTGATAGGACAGGCCACCTATGGAATGATGGTTCATATTTTTGAGAAAACTTCCATCTATGTCCGTTTCATGCATTTTGATGGGATGAGTCAGCTTGTTGTGGAATCAAAGTGTCTTGGGAGGCATGTTGCGTCCACGGTTATGACCCCATACTGTGAATTAATTGAACCAGATTTTAGCCAAGCGGAGATTTCTGAGGGGATTAAAAATCTAATAAAAGATCCTCCAGACGAAGCTGGAAGAGAATGGTATAGAGCTCTTTTTAATTTCAAAACATTTGGAAGAATAGTGGGGGAGATTTGTAATGAGAAAAAATGGGAAGTACCAAAGGGGCTATAAGAAATGTTGTGAAAGAGGAATATGTGCGGTTATCCATCCCAGTGTAAAAATTGGTAAGGGGGTTCGTTTCGGGCATTGCGTTGTAATAGAAGAAAATTGTGTAGTTGGGGATAATACTTTTATTGCAAACTTCGTGGTATTGAGACCGAATACCATTATCGGAAAAGATTGTGTAATAGGCCATTTTTGCGTTCTTGAAATGGGTGTAAGGTTGGAAGATGGGGTTCATATCATGCCCCAGTGTCACATTACAATGGGGATGGCAATTGAGCAGGGGGCATTTATCGGACCTGGTGTTATTGCCATGAATGATAAAAAAATAGATAGGAACTGGACTCCTCCGATAGTCCGAAACCATGCCAAGGTAGGGGCGGCGGCGGTAATATTACCCGGAGTTGAAATTGGAGAGGGGGCTTTTATTGGCGCTGGTTCTGTGGTAACTAAAGATGTTGCTCCAGGGAGTACGGTAATAGGATCTCCCGCAAGGAGTGGAAAAGTAATTACATAAAGGAGGGGGATATGTCAAGGATATTAGTCACGGGTGGTGCCGGGTTTATCGGATCGAATTTAACAGAGGGTTTACTAAAAAGAGGGCATTCGGTTAGGGTACTCGATAATTTTTCAACAGGAAAAATGAGTAACTTGGTATTTGATAAAGAATATCCCCTGGAGATTATAAAAGGGGATATCAGAAGCCTCCCAATATGTAAAAAAACATCTGAAGGAATGGATTATGTGTTTCACTTAGCAGCCATTCCTTCTGTCCAATTGTCCGTAGAAGATCCAGGGCCTTCAAATGCGGTAAATTCAGGGGGTACCTTTAACGTTCTGCTTGCCGCGAAAGAGAAGGGGGTGAAGAGAGTTATCTTTGCAGACTCTTCTGCTGTTTACGGGGATACATCAATTTTGCCGACACACGAAGATCTTCCCCCGCATCCACTTTCTCCATATGCTTTACAAAAATATACTGGGGAACAGTATTGTAAACTTTTTTATAAGTTGTATGAACTCGAAACTGTTTCTTTAAAATATTTTAATATATTTGGACCGAAGCAAGACCCGAATTCAGAATACTCTGCTGTTATCCCTAAGTTTATAGACGCCCTTCTTAATGGAAGGCCTCCAGTTGTTTTTGGGGACGGAGAACAGTCAAGGGATTTTACTTATATTGAAAATGTGGTACATGCAAACATCCTCGCTATGGAAGCAACCTTTCTTTACGGAATGGTACTTAATGTTGCATGTGGAAGAAGATTTTCCCTTAACCAATTACTGGTTGTCTTAAAAAGAATTATTGGGTCTGAAATACAGCCAGTCTATTCGGGACCACGACCAGGGGAGGTAAGGCACTCTTTGGCGGACATAAGTAAGGCAAGGGGTGTACTGGGGTATGAGCCGACAGTGGATTTTGAAGCTGGGTTGAAAAAGACAGTTGAGTTTATGAGGGGAACTTGAAAATAGAAATAAGTAAGGAAGAACTTATTTGCCTACTGTTTTGGTATTATGCTTTTAGCGACAACGTGGAATACCAGGATATCGATAGGAAATTGTTTGAGAGGCTCTGGGCCATTTTAAGTCTTTACAAAGAGATTCCGTTAAAAGATTTTGGAATCTCTGGGGCACCGAGATACGAGCCGGGGGAGGGACCGAGATGAGTAATCCGCTTGTTTCCATTATTATTGGAAACTATAACAAGGGAAGGTGGCTGACCGAGGCTCTTTTTTCTGCCTTTGGTCAAACATATTCTCCAATAGAAGTTGTTTTATACGACGATGGATCTACGGATCAGTCGCCGATTATTTGTAGCGCTTTTTCGGGAGTACCGAATTTTGTATATTCAAGAGGGAAAGAGTGTTCTGGACGGTGTTCGGTATCCTATGCCAGGGCGTTGGCTTTAGCTAAAGGTGAGTATGTGGCGTTTTTGGGGTCGGATGATATTTTAACTCCTTACCATGTTGCCGACTTAATGGAAGAGGCAATCAAAGACCCTAAAATAGATTTCTTGTACAGCAATCTTCTTTATATAGATGAGAATAATAAGATAATTGGAGGGCCATTTTCACCGCAGGAAGATACTATTTTTGATAAGTGTTCTATAGGGCTTGTAACCTCCATTGTAAAGCGCAGCATTTTAATGGATGTCGGGGGGTTTGATGAAGCCCTTACATTTAGTGAAGACTGGGAATTAATAATAAAATTATTTAGAGCAGGGGCGGTAAGAAAGTATGTTGATGTGGCAGGATTTTTAGGGAGAAGAACGACTGGGGAGGCCACGATGTCGAAGGTGGCCGGATCGATACTCCCGAACTTTTCCGATAAAAGAAGAATTGAATCCCATACGTATATTAGAAAAAAGCATAATCTCCCAGGCCCATGTAGGTGCGGGTGCGGGGTTGGAGAAATTATGCTTCCACCGATAGAAGGAGATCCAAGAATATCGGCATCAATGATTGTTAGGGATGAGGAAACGGTTCTTGAAGAATGTCTCAGGTCGATTATTGGAATTGATGAAATAGTAATCTTGGATACAGGCTCTACGGATGGAACCTCCGATATTGCCAGAAAATATACTGATAAATACATATTTGGAGAATATGCGTGGAGTGATAATTTTGCAGAGGCAAGGAATGAATCCTTAAAGAGATGTACTGGAGATTGGGTATTAATTATTGATGCGGATGAATATCTTGAAGAGGGTGGAATCCGAAAAATAAGAGCTCTTATAAAAACGATTCCTGCAAACGTTTCTGCAATAGGATTTAAAACGATAGCTAAGAACGGAAACCTGATGCACGAGTCCGTCAGGCTGTTTAGGAACAACATTGGGGTTCAGTGGCACGGCCCGGTTCATAATTATTTAAGTGTGAGATCCCAATACTCCTCTGACATTTCTCTTTATTACGGGTATTCTCCCGCCCATGCAAAAGATCCGGATAGGGCGTTTAGAATATTGAGTAAAGAGATTGAAAAAACTCCCGGAGCTCTTCGGGAGAGATTTTACCTGGCAAGGGAGTATTACTACAGGCAGAAATGGGAAGAAGCGATTGAGCATTACAGGATATATCTTGAAAAGGCTCATTGGCCCCCAGAGAAGGCTGAGGCCTGGATGCAGGTATCCAGGTGTTACAATAATGTGGGAATGAATTTTGAGGCACGTCTTGCTTGTCTAAGAGCTCTTGAAATAAACGCAGACTTTAAGGATGCGTTGAATTGGATGGGGGCCTTGTCCCAAGATCCAGAGGTAAGGAAGAAGTGGGAAGCATACGCCACTCTTGCCGGAAATAGCAACACCTTATTTTGTTCCACAAGATAGGGTATAAGGAGGGGGAAAATGAAGATTATTACTGGCGCGTCGAGGGGGATAGGGAGATATCTTTTAGAGAAATATCTCGTTCCGGGAGAGGTCGTTTGTGGTACATTTTTTACCACGGAGCCGCCTCGATATCTTTCTAAATATTACTCTAAGGTAGACGTTTCAAATTATATAGAAACTGACAATTGGATAAGCTCTATTATGCTTACAGAAAAAATAGAACTTATCAATTGTGCGGCAACAAATTATAACTCTTTTGCACATAAGGCAAACCCCTATGACTGGGGAGAAATAATAAGGGTAAATCTACTTGGTACGTTTCACGTTATTCTCGCCCTGCTTCCAGAAATGCGGAAGAATAATTACGGAAGAATAATTAATTTTTCTTCCATCGTTGATCGATTAGGAATCCCGGGCACGAGCGCCTACGCGGCATCCAAGGCTGGACTTCTTGGATTGACGCGGGTGCTGGCGGCAGAAAACGCCTCAAAGGGAATAACGGTTAATAATTTAAATCTTGGTTATTTTAAAATAGGAATGGGGTGCGAACTTCCCCCAGAACTGGGAAACGAAATTAAAAAAAGAATTCCAGTTAGTGAATTCGGTGATCCAGAAACCATCTATAATGCAGTTAATTTTTTGATTAATAATAGTTACGTTAACGGGGCAAGCCTCGATATTAACGGGGGCTTGCGATGATAAAAGTAGACAGAACAAATAATATTAGCATAGAGGCGGCTTCGATTGAAATTGGAAAAAATGTGCATTTTGGAAGGAACATTTCCATTCTGCTAAGAGGGAAATTTAGCATTGGGGATTATAGCCACCTTGGAGACGACGTAAATATCGGGGGAAACAACGTAAGGATAGGAAGGCATTTATTCCACGATGAGGGATTAAGGGTCGGTGGGGGTGGTCACCAGAACCCAACTGCAAACCTAACCATCGGTGATAGGTGTACGCTTCACGACAATATTATAAATATATATGAGCCGATTGAAATCGGTAACGATGTAGGGCTTTCTAACGAAGTCACGCTTCTTACACACGGATATTGGCTCTCTGTTTTAGAAGGATATCCGGCTTCATTTTCTGGAATTAAAATCGGTAACGGTGTGATTATAGGCTACAGAAGCCTGGTAATGATGGGGGTTGAGATAGCCGACAACTGCGTGATAGGGGCTCAAAGCGTAGTTACAAAAAGTCTTAGAAAAAAGGGCATCTACGCTGGATCTCCGGTAAAACTTATTAGAGAAATTACCCCCATGTCTTACGGAGAAAAAACCTTGGTGTTGGATAAAATCATTGAGGGATATTATCCGATAGCCGCACACCATGGAGTTTCCCCTTGGATTTGTGCTTCTTATCCAAATGTTTATATTAATGGTCTTATGTTTAATGTGGAAACATTTAGGTATTCAGGGGTAGAGGACGAAGAAACTGACGATTTCCGAGATTACATGCGGAAGTGGGGAATAAGAATTTATACGGAAAGACCGTTTAGGAGTAAATATGTTTGTCAGTGATATCTTAAATTTATCCAGACTCAGGCTTGATGATGTGGTTAAAGATGCTAAGGGAAATTATCTTTGGCCCGACAGTGAGCTTCTTATTTATCACAATGAATCGGTAAGGGAACTGGCAAAAAAATCGAGGTGCTTGTATGACTCCTCTACTTCAGCTATCTGTACTTACGCTGTGTATCCTGGCATTCCTACTCTTAGCATCGATAGACGTATAGTTGAGATCAACGCGGCTTATTTAACAAATTCTCAACGGCCCCTGTTTAGAAAACCAGTAAAATATTTTGATTCACATATAGCTCTCTGGGGATGGCAATCAACGGGATGGCGAAGCGTCCAAGAGATGCCAATTTATTATATTCCAAATTACGAACCGAATAAACTTCGTTTCTACCCTTACTACCCCGTAACTTACCAAAGCAAATCATATCAAGTGGCTGGTAAGGGGTCTACTAACGATATACTTTTTGATCCAACCGCATTTACGATAACAAAGGCCTCTGGAGGACTATCCATATTCAACATAGACCAGATGAAGATTTTGATTGCAGGATCTGGGGTAACACCAAATATTGATGGGATTTATACCATAGATGGTGTTGGAAGTGATACCGTAATTAGTGTAAATGAGGTTTTTCCATGTGGGGCCGACCAGACAAAAGCAACGATTACAAAAGTTATTGATACTCTTAACCTTGAGGTTGCCAGACTTCCGCTTACAGATGTTGCAATAGCCAATATTGCCACAGCCATCCCAGAGGTGGACGAGGATTATCACATCCATATTTGTGATGGTATTATGGCTCAAGCTTATTTAAAGAGGGATTCAGAGACTTATAATATTGTTGAATCGAAAAAGTTTCAAGATAGATGGGATTCTTTTGTGGAGGATGTAAAGAATGATCAGATAATTATCGGAGAAGATGATACAGTGTTTGAGCCCTCTTTCGGGGCCATCTAATTGGAGGGGGAAGGATGTATCAAAAAACAATTTGTTCAACCAAGGAATTCGTTGATGTTTGGGTTCCGTTTATATGGGGTGGAGGATCTTTTGCGCTAAGAGATAATGGGGGAGATATTATGCATGGCGTCATTATGCCATGCAGGCCAAAGGCAGGAGAATGTTATTGTAAAATACATTTTGGTCCAGTTTGGGCTCCTTGTTATCCAGAACATCCGGTATCTACTTCTTCCCTGTTGAGCGCGTTAACGGATACTATCTCCAGTGGATATCGTGAAATTATTTTAAATGTTCGTTTTGACTGTGGGGATTTTGCTGCCCAATTAGAAAGTATGGGCTTGTACTATAGAAGAGTTGATGTTTCGGTTGTCCATCTTTCAAAAGACTACGATAAGGTATTCTCAAAATATGGTGCGACACGTAGAAAAAATATTAAACGCTTTTATAAAAGCGGTGCAACGATAAGAGAAACAAAGGATTATTCGGATGTTCTTGCTTTTTGCAGGGTTCTGAAAAAGTTAGAATCACAAAAAGAAAATTTTCATATTCCAGATTGTTCTGCACTTTATTGCAGGTTAATAGATCTGCCGGAATCAGCAATGTTTGTTTCTGAGTTTGAGGGAAACATTATAGGCGGGTTGATTATTTTGCACGATGGGGATTCTACCTTTGCTATGTCTACTGCATCCGATAGGGAATATAGCCATATTTTCCCTTCTCCTGCATTGGAGGATAGGGGAATCCAGGTGGCTTGTGAGCGCGGGGCGTTGACATATAATTTTGGTGGTTCAGGGACAGAATCTCTTAGATTTTTTAAGGGATTATTTGGAGCCGTCATAGAGCAAAATTGGATGTTTTCTATATCCCAAGCTTAAAAAGGAGATTAATATGAGACCAAGACCAGTAAAACCACCATATAATCAGTATCAACAGTATTCACCATCACATTATATTCCGCTTTCCATTGCACAGTATGGACCTATCGTTATACCATACGTTCCAGACAGCTTCCAACTGGAAGGAGCCAAGGCAGATAAATGTTTTATCGTTGTCTACGATATTAACTATGATAGCAACCAAGCTGACATTGATTTTGAAGCATGGTTGGAACTTCATTCTGGCTTGCCGCTTAAAAATGCGGGGGATACAAAAATAGTTGAGGATTCGGCACAAGCCCTATACTATTGGGTTTTGGATAGTCCCGAAGCCCGTAAAGCAGTACAGGCCAAGGCCGCTATTTACCCCATTAAAATTTACGGTTAAGGGATAGATGTTATTCGTCAATCATAATCGAGATCCGTATCTAAAGCAGTTAGACAAGATTGGCCCGCATGAAGTCTGGTTGGTTGATGGCGGGCATGTACGGAAACATCTCGAAGAAGAATTTACAAATTACGGTCATGGGAGAGACCCCATGTTCCGGGGTAAAATTCCAATGAATGAGTTCTGGATCGAAGTTGGCAGCGAACCAGAAGAATTTCCCTTTTTTATAGACAGGATGCTTGCTGAAAGTTACTATCTCTCTAAGCTCATGCCTCATCTAAAAGCGGAGCGCGAGAGTATGAAGGTTGAGAATATTGGTCGGCAACGAGCCCGAAAGGATAGGGGCGAGTATAAGGACAACGGTATTAATGTTCATATATTAGAATTAACTTATCCTAATTTAAAAACAAAGGGTGTAAAGATTTGGTTAATAGACGGTAAGAAGGTCCGGGATCATATGGATAATTTTTTCTGCCATGGGGGGCATTCGTTGGTTTATCCAGACTATGTGCCTGCTGGACCTCCACAAGAAATCTGGATTGATAATACCGCTCCCAAAAATGAACATGATTTTCTCTTGATCCACGAATTGCATGAATATAATAGAATGGCCGATGGTGAGACCTATAAAACCGCACATCCAAAAGCTTCTCGGATAGAGTACGAATGTAGGTGGAGCCCTCAAGAGAAAGATAAACAGATGAGGGAATTGGGGTTGAAATGAGTTCAATTTTTGAGTTTGTTCATAAAAAATGATTAAAAAAAATAATATTTGAACGGAATAAAATACTATGGATTTCAGCTTCATACACAAGAAGCGTATAATTACAAAAAATGAACAGGGGACGGATTTCGGATTTGAACATAAAAAAAGATTGGACACCATCATCCATCCCCCACAGGCCGTGTCTGGTGTAGCGGTTGGCGGGGCCTTTTCCGATGCTTTTGATTCAAACTCATTTTGGGTAGGGTCATTTTCAACCATTTCTGGTGTAGTAACTTCTATTAATGATTTCTTATTTAAACATATTAAGTCAATAAGGTGATATGAAAGTTCTTCATTCCTTTTTAAGCGTAAAACCAGATCCATCCGACACCACCCTTGTGAAGCCCTCCAACTGGAATGCCGAGCATGTGGATGAGTTTGGAGTTACCCTCTCCGTTGCAACGGGTCCAACCGGGGCTACTGGACATACTGGCGCTGATTCAAGCGTCTCTGGACCAACTGGGCCAACCGGCTACACAGGGGCCCAAGGCACTGCCGGAACAGCGGGAGCTCAGGGAACCGCTGGCACCGGGTCAACGGCACCAGGACCAACGGGGCCAACGGGATTTACTGGGGCTCAAGGCACCGCGGGAACAGCGGGAGCAGGCTCAACGGCACCAGGACCAACTGGGCCAACCGGCTACACAGGGGCCCAAGGCACTGCCGGAACAGCGGGAGCTCAGGGAACCGCTGGCACCGGGTCAACGGCACCAGGCCCAACTGGGCCAACCGGCTACAC
>Ga0187850_10000332_pt1 | contig 63746 bp, 47 predicted proteins | sample June2016WEW_4_15_FD_132436 | JGI IMG/M metagenome (GOLD analysis project Ga0187850, IMG submission 132436) | Peatland microbial communities from SPRUCE experiment site at the Marcell Experimental Forest, Minnesota, USA - June2016WEW_4_150 | ecosystem: Environmental > Terrestrial > Soil >...
CAGGGTCTCCCCGGGCCAGGGTCTGCTATAACTACTCGGCCCAACCATCCATTGCCGAGGCAGGACTTTCACCTGCAAGCATGTCAAAGACCGAAGGCTGCACCGCATCCCGACACTGCCACCGAGGGCGGGCGGAAGCCGCGCAGGCTGGAGGCTGGAGGCTGGAGGCTGGAGGGCTGAGCCCGAGCGCGGGCGGAAGCCCTCCCCCCTGCCCCCCTCCCATCCCGCCAAGGCGGGATGGGAGGGGGCTGATCCGTTTTTCCGCTTTACCGAGGGCGGCGGCCCGTCCCGCTCGGAGCGGGACGGGCCTTGCCCTGGGCTGGTATGTTTCGGCCCCTACAGGGCGAAAGAATGCCGCGCTGCGCGCGGGTAGAGTGGAATTGATGGCAGCCGGGATGCGCCCCTGATCCCCGCCCCGGTCGGCAGGGACGCGGTCCTCCAGGTCGGGATTCCAGGCCACGCCTCGCGGGCAAAGAATCTCCTCATTCCAACGCGAATTGGAATCCGCTCGCGAGCATTGCAGGCTATGGGTTGATGCAAAAACAAGTTCCGAAGGCGAGGCGTAATTCCAACATTATTCTCTGGCACCCCTCCGGGGTGCGACCGCCAGTCCCGATTCGGAATCGGGAGCCCGGTGGTCGTTCCCCCTTTACCCCGAACGACCCCGGCTACTTTCTACCAACCCTCCGGGTTGGAGAAAATCGGAATTTGTTTTTGCACGGGCGCTATGGCCGTGCGAAGTGCGCCTCGACCAGCGCGCTCCATTGCGGGCGGCCTGACCCCCGCAACCGCACCCGGGCTTTGATGGTCTGGCCTGGGGACATGGTGATGGGGTGGTCATATTGGATTGCGTCTGGAGACAAGGTTCCCCCCGGCCGACGCGGGTCGCTGCCATCCAGGGTGTAATAGATTGTTTGGTCCGCCCCGTCGGGCGCGGGCGCGCGTGCCGGGACGGACTTCGGCGCTCCCGCGTGGGTGGCATGACTCGGTGGTTCCACCTTGTGCAGGCTGAGCGTGCTCCCATGCCTCCGGGCGGTGGGCGCCTCCGCCGGCGGGAAAAGGCCCCGCTCCCGGAATTGGTCCAGGACCAGACCCGCCCTTTGCGGAAAATAGCGGGTCAGAATGCGATTGATTTCCGGCTGCCAGTGGTCCTTGGGCGTATAGCGTTCGTAGGGGCCCGTCTTATAGCGATTCACGGCCTGGCGATAGTCGCCCCAGCGGGCGGCCTCGGCGGCGATGGCATTTTCGATGGCTTTGGCCAGCGCGCGGAACCGCTCGGCGGCCGGCCCCGGCGCCAACGGACCGTCGTTGAAAAGAAGCCGCTGCGCGCGGTCGGCGAACAAAACGCGGAACTCGGCGTTCTCGGACAGTTTCTGGAACAAGCGGAGCGGGCTCTGGTCGTCATCCCGATCGATGGCGCAGGCCCCCAGGTCGCCCAGGGTGCACTCGGCGTCCCAAACGGAGAACCTGAATTTGCCGCCGGGGGTGCGCGGGCGGGCGGCATACCAGTTGGCCCAGCGGTCCCAATCCGCATTGCCGGCATAGAAGTTGAGGATGAGATAATCCGCCAGTTCCACCAGGTCCAGGCACTGGCCGATGACCTCGTAGTGGCGGGGGTCCTCCAGGCCGGCGTTGGCCAGGGCCATCATTTGGTCCCAGGCAACCTGGTCGCCGGCCTCGATTTTGCCGGCTTTCCTGGCATCGAACTCCGGCGCCGGGCCGCCTTGCGGGGGTGGCAGCAGGGCGGCCCCAGGCCGTTCGCAGAGATTGTAAAGGCCCCAGTAGCGGCCGTTGAGATAAACCTGCACGAAGCAGCCGCACACGCACGGATAGCCCATCGCCCGCAGGCTGGCGCGCATCCATTCGTCCCGGACGTACGCCGCCCGGCGGCGCGCTTGGCCATCGGGATGCAACCAGGAATCGTTGTTCCCGGCGCGCAGTATCAGGCTCTCGAACTCCTCGGGGCCGCCCGGCCCGAAAAGGGGAAAACGCAGTTTGGACGGGCCATAGCGTGGCTTGAAGACCAGGCGGAAGGAGTGTTTGGGCGATTCCTCGGGCCGGCGACTCGAGCCGCCATGAATCCGCAGCCCGCAGTTGACTCCGAACCCGGCGCCGCCCGCGGGGCATATCAGTTCGACCGAGGCGGGCCGTTCCCAGGCCACGCCCCGCTCGGTAGGGTGCGCATAGATGCCCGTTTCCGGCGCGAAGAGATTCTCCTGGTCAGTAATGATGGAAAGAGCAGGCAGCGAGTGGAGGCCCTCCACGACTGCCTGGCGGGAGGCAGGCTCGTCGCTAAGCCCGGCGGACATGCGGTAATGCGGCAGGACTGGTTTGCCCTCGTTCGTGCCCCAGGCCTTGGGCCAGCCCTGACCGGTTTCCCGCAACAGGTCAGGAACGAACAAATAGGTCCTTGCCGCCGCGTCGGTCAGCGCGGTTTCCTCTTCAAAGGCGGCGGCGCGCACGATGGCAGTGCCGGTTATCGGAATGGGCCCTTCGTAGCGAATCCCCGCCGCGGGCGCGGGGGTCGCGCCGTTGGTGGTGTAGAAAATCGCGGCGCCTGGGAAGGGTGTCGAAAGCCTCAGCTTGAAGGCCGCAGCGCAAAACTCGCTCGCATGGTCGAACTGCACTTGAGCCTTGCCCCCGGTGGGTTCGCCGCCATAGGATAGCCAATAGGCAATAGCCAATAGCCAATCTTGAGCCTTGCCCCCGGCGGGTTCGCCGCCATAGGGCGTGTCCGCGGGCCGCAGTAGGTTCGAGTCTGGCGCGGCGCCAGGCGCCGGCGCCGGCAGGAGCGCGCCAGTCCAGAGGATAATTCCGCTCACAAGGCAGTCGCCTAGCCGAGGACCGCACATTCTCAGCAAGATTCGGAATTCGGGGGCGAATTTCAAGACCTGAAATCCCGGCCTGGGAGCGCAGAGCTCCAGCTCTGCGCTCCGATTGCGCGGCCAGGCCTCAGGGGCGGGAGCGGAATTTGGCCGGCAGCGGATAAAAGCCGGCCGCCTTGACAATCTCTTGGCCCTCGTCGCTCCGAATCCAGTCCACATAGGCCTTGAGCGCGCCCTGGTACGCGGCAGGATCGACGTAAATGTAAAGATAACGAGCGATGGGGTAAATCCGGTTGGCAATGGCTTCTTCGGTCGGCTCGACTGGTGTGGAGGAGAAGGCCCTTTTGATTCCCAAGGCACGCAGGCCTTGGGCCGGCAGCAACGGCCCGTAGCCGATGCCGTTCCTGTCCGTGGCGATGGCCTTGAGCAGTTCGGCGGCCCCCAGCGTGCGGAGGCCGGCGGCGCAATCCTTACCGTTGAGGATTTCTTCCCCGAACAACTCGCCCGCGGCGGAATTGGTCGGCTGCCCATAAAGGGTGATGGGGGCATCCAGGCCGCCCAGTTCCTTCCAATTGCCGTATTGGCCCCTGAAAATGCCGCCCAACTCGTCATAGGTCAGGACCTTGACCGGATTGTTAGCGTTCACATAGACCGCCACACCATTGACACCGACCTTGTATTCGGCGGGCCGCCGGCCCAAGGCGCTCTCGCAGGCCTCAGCTTCCTTGTAGCGCATTAAGCGGCAAACCGTGGCCAGATTGGCCTGGTGCTCGCGCAGCGCCGCGAAGGCCGCGACCGCCCCGCCACCCTCGACCTGCACCTTGACGCCAGGGTGCCGGGGCCCGTAGGCCGCCGCCCATTTTTGGCCCAGGCCAACCAGGAAGTCGGAACCCTTGCTGGTGACGCTCTGCGCCGAACTGGACAGGGCGGAGCCTAAAACGACTGTGAGCAGCACAATGGTTCGGCCGAGGTCTTTCATGGGTTGTCCACTAAATAACGTTTACGACCAAGAGGCTTGGGGCAGCTTAACGAAGACTGGTATGAGCCGGCTGAACCCAGGGCTATTTCTGGAGGCGGAAGAAGCGCGTGGCGCCGGACATGGGCGTGGTGAACGGGCTGCTGACGACCGGCCCCGGCACGTCCGTCCAGGGGCCCTGCGGGGCATTGGCCTGTTGGAGGGTGAAGCCGCCCCGGCTCCAGCTTAGGGTCATGGTGCCATTGGATGAAACCAGGCCCAATTGCGGGTTGAGGGTATAAGAGACGGTGCAGGCCAGCGACATGCCAAACGTGATGTCGGGACTGCCTGCGTTGTAGTTGTGCACTTCCACCGCCAGGACATTGTCGCCAGCCACCAGGTTGGTCATCGCCGGGCCGGAGACCGCGAAGTCGTCGGGGCAGGTCGCATCACCGCTGCAAGCATAGCCGCTCGCCAGCGTGCTGTTGTAGATCGGTGTGGGGGCGTCGGCCATGCGCAAGCGGTAGATTTCAGCCCCGTTCAAATAGAATACTGCCCCATCATCGATGTAATCTTCGATCAGCAGCGAGAACGCGCCAACAGTATTCGAGCAATTGAAATGGGTCCGGAAGTAATAGGTGATGAAGGGATAGCCGGTGTTCGGGTCCGACGGCATTTCGGTAAGCATGGGGACTGGGATGGCAGGGTTGGGGAATCCACGGGTGTCGACCCAGAGGAGCCCGGGGCCTGAACCATCCCATCTCGAATCGTCATAGCCCGGCGCGGTCCAATTGACCCCGCCCAGGTTGGCGGTGGCATAACTCCAGGTATTGGACAGATCGAACAGGGCGTTGGTGGTGACGTAGTTTGTGGTCACGAAGTAGAAACTCGGAGAGACGTACTGGTTCAGGCCGATTTTTGAGATGGCGGCGAAGTAATAGCCGGTACCGGGGGTGAGGCCGCTCAGCAAGACGGCATGGTTGGTGACCATGGCCATGTCCAGCGCCGAAGCCAGGGTGAAGCTGGTCGTGGGTCCGTATTCCACCTGGCTGGTAGAGGGGTTGAGGGTCGTCCAGGTGATCGTGGCCGCCGTGTCGTCGGGCAGGGCCATGACATCGTTGAAAAAGCCCGCGACCGGCTTGGCATACACCCCGAAGTGGGAGCCAATGTAGCGCTCGTGTCCAGTGGCAGCCACATAACTGGAGTGATTCAAGGCGACGGGATTGCCAGTGCTGTCGGATGTGTACAGGGCGGTGGAACCGCCGCCGTCCATATTGATGGCATTCCAGGCGCCAAATTGAATCAGCCAATAGGCCGTTTCATTGTCCAGTGCGCCATCGCTGTATCCGGACTGCCTCCCGTCGATGCTCATCAGGAAGAGGTAGCGATTATCCTGGGAAATGCCCAAGGCCGTGCGAGGCTGCGTCAAATGAATCCAGGAGTCGGGATAGGCGTTGATTGAAGCGGCGCCGATGTTCACACCATTTGACACAATCGGGTAGTAACCGGCGATAGCGGTGTACATGCCCGCCGTGTTGGTTCCCGGCGGGCGATTATTAAAAACGAAGCGGGGCTGGTTGTTCGTGGTGAACAACAAAGAAGCGTAGCGAGGGTCACCCAGTGCGTCTGCGACTGTTACGGCAGAAACTATCGTCCCGCCGGAGATCTGCAGGCCATAAACTTCACAAGACACGCCCGCGCTGGTTGGGTCCGCCCCGCCTGGATTGGCGTTGTAGAAATTGGCGTCGGTGGCCACCTGGAGTTTGTACTGGCTGAGAAACTGGGGCACGGTTTGAGTAAGAGTTTCGCGCGATTCAGCCACGTAGCTCGGAGCCCTGGGGGTCGTGAACAACCGAACGTCGGGGTCGGTCAAGTCCACCCGGACACAATGAACCACCTGCCATTCATTGGGGAAGTTGCCGGGCAAGCTGGGATTATTGGTGCCGACGGCATGGTCGATTCCCTTGAAAATGGGGACCCACGGACCAGGCAGCGGCGCCGCCTGCGCCGAGTCACAAACCAGGCCGAGCCAGAAAACCAAAATCAGGACCTTGCCCACGGATTGAAACCTCGCGCGAAACGCCCACCGCCGGCTTGGACCGCGCCGGCGGGGATGCCGGCGCTGCCGGTGGCAGGGCTGGAACCGCAAGCCCGGTCGGGCTTGCGTGGCTCGTTGGCTAATTTCCACTGTATCGGTAATCATAACCAGGGATGGGGTCTTGGGTGTAGGCGGCGTTGTAGCCGTCATAATAAATCTTCGAAAAGCTCGCATGGCCGTCCACAAAGCCGACCACACTCCGGGCGTCACAATAGAAAGGGCTGTTCTCCCGGCCCGTCTTGCTTTTGTGCCAGGCAAGGGGGGCGTGGGCGGTCCATTCCATCACCAGGAGCGTGCGTTTTGGCTGTTTCACCGCCGAAAGCGGCAGGCCGGCGATGTTGGGCATTCCGGGCAGCGTCACGCCGTTGAAGGCGTAGCTGCTGAAGTCGAACCGGGGGTTGAGATGAAACGGCGCGGGGTCTGAGTAGCCGCGGTCCGAGGGGCAGGCGAACACGGTATCGTTGGCTGAAGATTCTCCCGTCAGCCCGGCGTAGCGCTTGACCTGCTCCTTGTACCACCACCACAGGCTGCGGTTGTCGTCCGGCGTGACCGTGGGCAGCCGCTGGTGGTTCTCCGCGCAGTAATCGAGCACGGCGCGATCGACTTTCAGGATATTGGCGGTGCACAAGGCCAGTCGTGAATTCTCCTTGGCCGCCCCCAGGCGCGCCACCAGGATGGCGCTGAGCACGCTCAGCACCGCCACCATGCCCAGCAGGTCGGTCAGGGTGAAGGCCTGGGCCGCTCTCTCCATGAACCGGGAGCTAGTGGGGCAGGCGTCCCGCCTGCCATCAGGGCGTCTCGCCCTTGAAACCAACGCTGGCCTGACGCCCACGCCGGCAGGCGGGACGCGTGCCCCACTACTGCTGCCGCCCGCTTCCTGGGCCCGGAACGCGCCTGCAAACCGGGGAAGTCTCGCCCGCACTCGTGGCGGTGTTGGTGTGCCGGGTCTCATGGGGAGCGCAAATCGGCCTGGGGATTGCCCCGCGCGGAAAGGTTGGGGTCGTTTGCCGTTGTGACCGCCACAAAGGATTGGTCAAACCATCCTTGAAGGTCTCTGGGCCTGGTGGCGATTGGATTCCGGCGGCTGACCACGGCCGCCTGGAGCAGGCCCTGTTCGAACCACCAGCGGAGATCGACCTGGTCGGGCAAACCCCCGGAGCAAAAAGCGACGATGCCGGGTCTGGCCGCGCCCAACTGCTTGGTTTGCGCCTCGGACAGCAGCGGCGGTCCCATGAACGAAACGAGGACGCTCTCCTTGGGGGTGTGGCGGAGCAGTTCCAGGAAATCTCCCGGCGGCACTTCCACCGGCCGGAGGGGGTCCACCTGGAGGACACGGATGGCGCCGATGGCAGCGTGGGCCTTGCGCACCGCCTTCCTGAAACTGGCCAGTTGGATGTCCGTGGCCGGGTTCTTAAAGGCGGCTGTGTCGCGCGTGATCACCGTGATCCGGCCTCCCGGTTTGAGCAGCCCCAGGGCCTGCCGGGCCATCATCCACCCCGCCGCCTCATGGGGCTTGGGATTGAGGTGGGGCGGAAGTCCTCCGCGCAATGAAAGAACCATCGCCGCCGCCGCTCCCAATGTGACCAGGCCCGCGACCAGATTCACTGCTTTGCTATCGCGCATGGGCAGGCCGGAAACGAGGCGAAGGGGCGAGGCCGCTCTGAGTTAGCGTTCAAAGCCGCTAAAGGATGCCCCGGGGCTTGGAAAACACCACGTTGGTGACCCCGGTCGTAGTGAGCTCGGCGCTGATTTGCTCGCGCAGCGACGGGGTCGAGGCCTTGCGCGCGCTGCCGTCCCCCATCCCCAGAATGCCCTTGAGGACGTGCAGGTCCTTGTCCCAGGCCGCATCGATGGAAGTGCCCAGGTAAACGTTCCAGTACGCATCCAGTCCGCCCCCGCCGCCCAGCACATTGCGGTCACCCAGCAGAATGACCTGGGTCTTGGATTCGGTCGGAGAATTGGTTCCCAGGAAATAGCTCACGTTGAGATCGCCGCGCAGTCTCGTCCAGTTCGTGCCGGTGCGTTTGGTGATATCGGTCGGGCAACGCAGCAGCTCGACGGTGCGCAATTCATTGGAGATCGCCCGGAAATTATCTGTCCAGTCGGCGGAGCCCCGGCTGCCGCCTTTGGAGCTATCGACCAGCCAGGGATACTTGTCCCCTTGATCGGCCGTCCACAGCCGCAAAGCCACGTCGATCTCCTTCACATTATTGATGCACGCCACGTCCTTGGCTTTGGCCTTGGCCCGCGCCAGCGCCGGCAGCAGCATGCTCGCCAGGATGGCAATAATCGCAATGACCACCAGCAGTTCGATCAAGGTAAAACCCAGACCCGCTCTTCTTGTCTTCATGCTTTTCCGATTTTCTCTGGTTGCTCTCATCCGCCCGCCCCTTAATCGCCTGACTCTGGGATTAACGAACTCTAAGCATTATCCACTGCCCACCCGAGCCAGTCAACACCAGAATTGCACGGCCAACGCATCCAAACGCCCCGCCGGCGCAGCAAACAGGCATCCTCCCGGCCCGCGCTGGTTATGCAGGGCGGCAACTTGGCTCGGTTCGCTCGACCCAACCAACACCCGCCTGCTTTGAAAAGCGCCGCCGAGCCCCGCCGCTTTGGCCCCACTCCCCTCGAATTATGATGCTTCTGCCCGGACCAGAATAGACTGTCGCCCTGGCCGGGATTGGCTATCTTTGCCGGCTGGCAGTTGCCCAGAACCCATGAACAGACTGCTGTTAATAGACGACGAAGCGGACGTGCAATACTCGTTCCGGCGGATTTTTGATTCGCCGGACATCGAGCTGGCCACCGCCTCCAGCGGGGAAGAGGGGTTGAAACTCATTCCCCAGTTCAAGCCGGACCTGGTGCTCATGGACATCCGCATGGGAGGCCTGACCGGACTGGAGACGCTCCGGCGGCTCCGCCAGATGGATTCGAAGCTGCTGGTGATCCTGATGACGGCCTATGGCACCACCCAAACCGCCATCCAGGCCATGAAGCTCGGGGCCTACGATTACCTGCTCAAGCCCTTCGACGTGCCCAGGCTCAAGGAAATCGTCAGCCAGGCCTGCAAGGCCGCGCGGGACATGCGCCAGGTCGTCTCCTATCAGCCGCTGCTGGAAAAGGAGGATTACGAGTTGGGGATTGTCGGCCGGAGCGAGCCGATGCAGCAGGTCTTCAAGCTCATCGGCCAACTGGCCGTTTCGGACGCCACCGCCCTGATCACCGGCGAGAGCGGCACGGGCAAGGAACTGGTCGCGCGCGCGATCTATCATCACAGCCAGCGCAGCCACCAGCCCTTCCTGGCGGTCAACTGCGCCGCCATCCCGGAGCAACTGCTGGAAAGCGAGTTGTTTGGCCACGAGCGCGGCGCTTTCACCGGCGCCACCCTGCAGCGCATCGGCAAATTCGAACAATCCAACCACGGCACCTTGTTTCTCGACGAGATCGGCGACATGACGCCGGCGACGCAGACGAAGATTCTCCGCGTGCTCCAGTCGGGCACGTTCGAGCGGGTCGGCGGCAACCAGCCCCTCCGGGTCGACGTGCGGATCATCGCGGCGACCAACCACCCCCTGGAGCAAGCGGTGGCGGCCAGGCAGTTCCGGGAGGACCTCTTTTACCGGCTCAACGTGGTGCGCCTGCACCTCCCCCCCTTGCGCGACCGGCGCGAGGACATCCCCTTGCTGGTAAACTATTTCCTCGAAAAACTCGCGCGCGGCCAGCAGCGCCTGCCCAAGTCCATCGCCCCGGCCGTCATCAAGACCCTCGCACAATATCACTGGCCGGGCAACGTGCGCGAGTTGGAGAACGCCATCCGCCGCGCCCTGGTGCTCGCCAAAGGCGACGCCATCTTGCTGAGCGATTTGCCGGCGGAAATCGCCGCGGCGGGGGCCCATGCGCCCCTGGCGGCGGCGGGCCGCGAGGCGGCCGGAACCGACACAGCCACCCTGGCGCGCCAGTTGTTTCAATGGGCGCGGCGCGACCCCAAATGCAAGATCCTTCCGGCAGTGGAGCGCGAGCTCGTCATCCAGGCGCTCAAGGAGACCCACGGCAACCAGGTCCAGGCCGCCAGACTGCTGGGCATCACCCGCGCCACCCTCCGCAAGCGCATCGCCAAGTTCGGCATCCAGCGGGACCTGAACATTACCTGAGCCGCGGGCGGGTAGGGTGCAATTGGTGGCGCTGTCGGGATGCGCTCGGCAACGTGTGCGCTTGGATTTCAGGTAACTATTCAGGTAGCCGCCGACGTTAGTCGGCGCACCATTCGTCTTCGGGAAGATCAGAGCCGACTGACGTCGGCTGCTACATGTCGTATGGCGCGGGCAAAGTTTGCTTTTTCGCCAGTCTCTGCTAAGAAATCGGCGTGATTGAGCCCAGCCTGTTGCTCCTCATACCGGCTTACAATGAAGAGCACCGCATCGAACCGGTGTTGCGGGATTATGCCCGCTACTTTCAGGAGCATTACCGGGGCAAGTTCCAGCTCGTGGTGGTGCTCAACGGCTGCCGGGACAACACCCGGGCGGTGGTCGAGCGGGTGGCGGCGGAATATCCCGCCGTCAGCTTCCGGGAATTCCTGGAGCCGATCGGCAAAGGCGGCGCGCTGATCGAGGGCCTCAAGCTGGCCCCGCTGGCCGACCTCATCGGCTATGTGGACGCGGACGGAGCCACGCCGGCGCGGGCCTTTCACGAGTTGGTGAAGCGCAGCGGCGAGGCCGATGGCGTCATCGCTTCGCGCTGGCTGCCCGGCGCCGTGCTCCACGCCGAGCAAAGCGGCCAGCGCCAGTTCGCCAGCCGGGTCTTTCACTGCATTGTCGAACTGTTCTTTCAGATGCACCTCAAGGACACCCAATGCGGGGCCAAAGTCATGCGCCGGCAGGCCGTCGAGACAATCCACTCGGCCCTGCGCATCGCGGACATGGCCTTCGACATCAACCTGCTCTACTCCCTCAAGCGCGCTGGCTTTCGCATTCTCGAGGTCCCGACCGAATGGACGGACAAGATTGGGTCCAAAGTCACGCTCTTGCGGACTTCGCTGGTGATGTTCCTTTCGGTCGTGCGGATTCGCCTCATTTATTCGCCCTGCTACAAATGGCTGCGCCCGCTCCGTCCGCTGGAGGGTTGGGTTTACCGAAAACTGCGGGCGCCCCAACCGCTGCCGGGCCCCCCAAGAGATGGCCCGCCCTCCACTGCCGGCAGCCCACAGGCTGGAAAGTCCCAGCCCGATCCCACGCATCAGGAGTTCTGAGGCCCCGCCCTGCTGGCTTTGTCGGCCCAGGTAAACCAGGCGCAGAGGGCCAGGAGCAGGAGGTTAAACACCCCTAAAGTCTTGAGCACCATTACGAAGGTGTCGTGAAAGCGCGTGAGGGCGAAGGCATAGGCCAGGGCCAGCACGCACAGCGGCGGGACGATTCGGAAGCATGACCGGGCGAACAAGGCGTTGACGAGCACATTGGCCAGGGCCAGGGGGACCATGGCGGCCGCATACCAGGGCAACAACGCCGAGGCCACCGCCACAAACCTCTGGCCGTTGACGATTCGGACGGCCAAGGGGCCGACCACCGACAAACCGACGGCGCCGACCACCGACAGGATGGCCGTGCCGACCAGCGCCAGGCCCATAATATCGGTTTTTTCGCCCCTGGCAGTGCTGTGCACCAGCCGCGGAAACATGACCGTGGCCAGCGGCATGACCAGCCACATCAAGGCGCGCGCCAACGTCCCGGCGCTATCGTAGAAACCAACCTCCTCGTCGCGGCTGAAATAGGACTTCACGAACATCGGGTCGGCAGTGAACAGGAACTGCACGGCCCCGCAGCCCAGCATCAGCGGGACGACCTGGCGGAGGAGGCCGCGCCAATCAAACGGCTGGGCGCGGGCCAGCCACAGCCGGCGGGTCTGCCAGACGGCAATCAGCACGGCCGCCGCCATGCCGAGCAACACGCCGGTCATCATGCCCGCCGCCAGGCCGCCCAAGGCCAGCACCGCCACGGCCGCGACCGCCACCCGCCCGATGGCGTTGCTCATGATGCTCCAACCCAGCCAGAGGAAATTCTGCTGTCCCTGTAACACCCCCTGAAACAGCGGCACCCAAAGCGCCCAGAGCAGCACCGTCACGGTAATCCACAGCCCGGCCGGGTTGCTGACTTTCCAGTGGGCCAGGATGTGATTTTGCAGGACCCATACCACCACCGCCCCCATCAGCCACAGGCCCAATGTCCCCAGCCAGACCAGCCGCGTCAGCCCGGCCAATTCCCCTTGCCGGTTGGTCGCCAAGGCCTTGGCGGTCTGTTGGGCCATGACCGTTTGCAGGGGCCCGGTCGGAATGCACATCGCCAGGGACAGGAAAGTGACGAACAAACCATACTCGGCGGGGCCGGTGGTCCGGGACAGGAAGTGGACGGCCCACATCAAGGCCCCGCCCCCCACATTGGCGAGCATCAGCCAGCCGCTCTGGCGGAAGAACGCGGCGCGGTCGTCGGCCTCGGTCCCGGGCCGGCGCTCGACTCTCTCTACAGGCATGGAGATTGGACGCCCGGTGGGCAGTTTGGTTCAAGTCAGTGCCCGCCGGCCTTTTCCCGGGCTTTAATGATCTTGGCATCCAGCCAGGGGCCCCGGGGCGGGAGGAGTTTTTTCAGCCGCTCGTAAATGCTGATTTCCTGCTGCAAGTTGTGCAACTCGCCGGTGCCGACCAGCCGGGCCGCCTCCAGACCGGCCTTCTCGACCCAAAACGAATCGGCCTGCTCGCCCTCATGGAGATTTGTGCCGTAAAAGACGTAGAGGTACTTGTTCAGCGCCGCCTCCAGCAGGGCCAGGTGCTCGGGGCCGGTTTTCTGTTGCGCTTGTTTTTCGAGGACCGCGCCCTGGCCGACCAGGGCCATGCTGCGGGCGCTGACGTCCGCATTGGAGGAATTGACCACTTGTTGGTAGGCCAGGAAGGCATTGGTCAACTCCTCATACTGGCGGGTCAGTAGCGCCCATTGCAGCAGACAGTTGGCCTTTTGTCCCAGCGCCAGCACCGTCAGACGGTTGGTCGGATGCTCGGAAATCGCGCTGAAGATGGCCAAGGCGACCTTATAGTCCTCGATTTTATTGGTCGAGTTCTGGCTGATGACGGTGTCGCCGTAGGCGGACATGGCCTGCAGCCACAGGTCCCTGGGACATCTTAAGTCGCTGGTCAGGTTGGTGAAGTGGTTAATGGCATGGGGCCAGTTGCCGTAGGCGAAGGCGGCGCGCCCGGCCATCATCCGCGCCGGGTATCTCAGCTCGGAGGCGGGGAGGTTGGTATCCTCGAAGATCAACTTGAAGCTCAACTCGGCTTCCACCCAGGCGTGCTGGCCGAAGTAGCAACTGCCGATCCACCATTGGGCCAGCGGAGTCAATTCGTTAGTCGGGAAGCGGGCGACGAAATTGGTGAAGAGGCTCAGGGCATTGGTATCGTGGCCGGCCAGAGAGTGAGCCAGCGCCAGGCAATACTCGGCCTGCGGCCGCGCGACGCAGTCCGGGTAGCGTTGCAGCCAGCGGGTGTATTCCGCGATCGCTTCCGGCAACTTGTTCTCCTGTTCGTAGGTGCGCGCGATGGCCAGGCTCACCCAGGGCAGCAGTTTCGCCTCCGGCGCGCGTTGGGCGAAACCCGCCAGAATTTCGCGGGCGGCGGCGGGGTTTCCGCGCCGGCTGATGGCCTGGCCGGCCAGCAGGGTCGCACGCTCGGTCCGGAAACCGTTCGGATACAAGGCCAGGATCTTGGCCAGCGCGTTGCTGGCGGCGGCAAGGTCGCCCCCGTCCAAGCCGGCGCGCACGGCCTGGTAAAGCGCCGCCTCGAAGAGGTTCGTCTTCACCTCGGGCAGATGGCCGTACTGCTCGATAATGGCGTTGTAATTGGTAATCGCGCCGGCGAAGTTCTTTTGCTCGTATTGGGCGTCGGCCAATTTGAAACGGGCGGTGGCCTGGTCGGGTGAAACCGGCAAACGCTCCAGGGCGGCCTGGCAAGCGGCTTGGCATCCCGGCCAATCCTGTTGCAGCCAGCGGCACCAGCCCAGGTCCAGTTGCCCCCGCCCGGCGAGGGGACTTTGGGGAAACTTTTTGGCCAGTTCGGTCAAGGCGACCACCCCCCGCCACAGGAGGTTGGTCGCCGCCGGGGCGTTGGTCGCCAGGTTGGCTACACGGTTGGTCTCCAGCACGCTCACATACTGGCGGAGACGCATTTCCCCCAGCATCAGCAGCGCCAAGTCCGTGGCCGGCGAGTCGGGGCAGCGCGTCGAGAATTCCTCCAGCTTTTGCGCGGCCTCGGCGACCAGGTTGCGGGCCAGGCACAATTCCGTGATCTTCTCCAGGGCCTGGCGCTGGCGCTCCGGGGGGAATCCACTGGCCAGATTATTGGTGTAAGCCGTGATGGCCTCATCGCCGCGGCCGAGCTGCTCGCACAAACCGGCCTGGAAGGCGAAGCTTTCCGCCAGCAGCCCGCGTTCGGTCGTGGTGGCGGCGCTCGCCACCAGATTCGTGGTGGATTGGAGGGCCTCTTGCAGACGCCCCTGGGCCACCCGAATGCGGCAGACCATATACTGCCGTTGCCAGGCCAGCCGGGGGTTCATCTGCGCCTTGCCCAGCGGTTGAAGAATGGCCTCGGCCGCGCCATAATCCTGCCGGCTCAACAGCCCTTCGGCCAAGAGCAGGTAACCACTCTGCACCTGCTCGCTGGCCGAGTTGGTCCGGGCGGCGCTTTGGAAGACCCCGTCCGGTTTTTGGAGCAACTCGAGCACGCGAGGCCACTCCCCGCGTTTCGCCCAGGCGGTGGCCTCGCCCAGGCCCGCCTCCAGGCAGCGGGCAGAGTCGCGGAATTGGCTCACCAGGTTGGAGAAGGCCCCGCCTGCCGCCGGGTAGTCCTCCTTCTTCAAATAGGCCTGGCCCAGCCAGAACAGGTATTGGTCGGCCCATTTCCCGGCCTGGCCCTGGTGAGCCAGCAGCAACTCGATGGCCCCGGCGTAGTTGGTCATCTGGTAGCGCGCCTGGGCCTGGTAGAGAAAGGCCTCGGGCAGGCGGACGGAGTTGGTGAACTTCTGGCTGAATTCGGCGAACCCGGCCTCGGCTTGCTGCCAGAACGTGTCGCGAAGCTGGTTGTAAGCGGAATTGAACGCGCCGGTCTCCGTCGGAGTTTCCGCCGCAAGCAGCGGTCCGCCGGCCAGCAGCAGGGTCACAGCCAAAACCCATCCGCGCAAAACACCCATAGCGGCTGGAGCTTAAACCACCTGGCCCAGCGACGGAAAGCGGGAAATATCCTCGTCTGCTTTTGAATTGGTTAATGAGTCGGGCAGCCCTTCCACAAAGGCCCCAATCTCGCCTTCAGTCTCCGCACAGCCGCTTGCATAATTCTGCCGGGTCCAGGGCCAGAATCTTCTTCAGCCGTCGGGCGTCCTTCGCCCTCCGCCCATCCTCCGCCAGCCTCTTCCACACCCAGGCCACGGCTTCCTGCGCCGGCGCGCAGGCCTCCTTCCCCACCACCGAATAATACATCCACCGCCCCTCCTTGCGCGCATTCACCAGCCCGGCCTGGTAAAGAATCGACAGGTGCCGCGAGACCGTGGACATCGCCAGGCCGAGCAGTTCGGTAATCTGGCAGACGCACAACGCCTGTTGCTGCAAGGCCAGCAGCACCCGCAGCCGGTTCTCGTCGGCCAGTGCCTTGGTGATCTTCAGGAAGTCGCGCATCATTTATTATTTCGCCAATGGACGAATTATCGCCGCACCGCCGGCCTTCGTCAACTCTCCCGCGGCTGCGCAGAAAGTCCAGCTCCACGCAATCAATGGCGATGCTGCCCTGCAAGGCCAAGAGGCTCGCTGGCCAGCCCAAACGCGGCCTGCTCGCACGAATAACTCGCCCGGCGGCTTGCCCTGCTCCCAGGCGGGGGCGCCATCAAGCCCCGCCCGTGCGCGCCTGACCGCGGGTAATTCCAACGCGAATTGGAATAATTTGCTTGTGGAACTTCAAAAGGCCGGAAGACTGTTCCCTGCAAAACCTGGACTATGTCCCAAGCATCAATTCTCGACCGGCTCGCGCATTACGGCGTGGTGCCGGTGGTCGCTATTGAAAAAGTCGAGGCGGCCATTCCGCTGGCCGACGTTCTGCTGGAGGGCGGACTGCCCGTCGTCGAGATCACCTTCCGCACGGCGGCCGCGGCCGAAGTCATCCGCAAACTCTCGCGGGAACGCCCGCTATTGCTGGTGGGCGCCGGCACGGTGCTGGCCGCCGCCGACCTCGCCGCGGCCCACGCCAACGGCGCCGCTTTCGCCGTGGCCCCCGGCTTGAACCCGCGGCTCGTCAAGCAGGCGCAGGCACTGGGCCTGCCCTTTGTGCCCGGGGTGGCCACGCCCAGCGACATCGAACAGGGCTTGGCGCTCGGGTGCAAGCTGCTCAAGTTCTTCCCGGCCGAGGCGCTGGGCGGCGTTGCCATGCTCGAGGCACTGTCGGCACCCTACAAACACACCGGGGTGCGCTTTATGCCCACGGGCGGCGTCAACGCGGCCAACCTGGAAAGCTACCTCAAGCTCGACACGGTGGCGGTCGTCGGCGGCACCTGGCTCGCCAGGCGCCAAGACCTGGCCGCCGGCAAGTGGGACGACATCCGCCGGCGGTGCCGGGCCGCCCTGGAGGCGGTCGCCAAAGCGCGGGGACAGAATTTGCCGCTTGACACGCCCGGCCCGCCTCCTACAATAACGTCAATGTGAGCCGAGCAACCACCAGTTCTCCTTCCACCCCGAAGCCTTAAGAAAACCGATTTCTATCAATTCAATTGTTCAGCGCGGAGGCGGGCACGGGCCGCCTATCCTCCGGCTGAGGCAGTGTTCGAACTATGAGACCGTTCCTGGTTACTGTAACTCCGGCTGGCGTCAAGCGTGGGGCCTGTCGCGGGGCGTTTACCTTGATTGAGTTGCTCGTGGTGATCGCCATCATCGCCATCCTCGCCGCCATGCTGTTGCCGTCCCTGGCCCGCGCCAAGTCCAAGGCCGAGCGCACGGGCTGCTTGAGCAATCTGCGGCAGATCAGCCACTTCATGCAGTTATACACCGATGACAACCACGACACTTTCCCCGCGCACCGCAACCAGAATTCAGGCTGGGACAATTCCAACGAGACCATCTCGATGACCAATTGGTGGGGCACGACGATTATCGGCTACGCCCGGAACATGACGAACCTGTTCCACGATCCGGCGTTGAAGAGCCAGAACCATAGCTATGCGGGCAAGGTTTGGTATTGGGCCTTCGATTGCCACCTGGTCGGCTACGGCTACAACGGCTTCTTCCTCGGGCACCACCCCTATGATAGCGATACCCCCGGCGGCTATTCGGTGTTCGGAGTCGCTTTTCCCCTCACCTGGCAGTTCAAACGAAGCGGCGTCCTACGGCCCAGCGAGAACCTGTTGATTGGCGATAAGGCCCCGTATTCGCCGAAGGACCAGGACAACCGTTGGGGTTCGAGCCTCTGGTGGTGGACCTCCTCCATGGGCGCCGCCGGCTATTTGCGCGAGGGCATCGAAGCCTGGCGCCACCTGGGCCAGGGTGTCGCCGTCTTCAACGACGGCCATGCGGAGGCGAGAAAGGACGCGGCCATCAATCCGCCAGTGGACCCGGCCACGGGCTCCAGCCAGGGTCTAATCAACTCCCACTTCTGGGACCCTGGGCAGCATTCCCCACGGTAGAGTCCTTGACCGGCAAAGCCCGTTGTAATCAGGTCAAGTTCCGCCGCGACTGCAAAAGGGCGCCGAGCCCGCCCTCCTTCCAGGTGAATTGAAAATTGAGCATCGGGAAATGATCATTGGTCATTGAAGAATAGCCGCCGATGACGCCGCACCGAGGCTCGGGCTGAGCACTCAATGAACAATAACTAATGCTCAATACCCAATTCCCAATGAATCGCCCATCCCTGCCAGGGATGCCAGGCCCCCCTCTCGGCTGCCCGGCTTCCCGAGGTCGGTCCCCGACCGCGCCTTGACACTGGACCCTGGGTCTTGTAGCTGGCTACGGTGCAAATCAGGGAAACCAGGCGCCCGGGGTTGTTGCCGCTGGTCGTAGTGCTGCTGGGCTTGATTGTCGCCTTCCACCTCGGGGGCGCCGGGCTCGGCAAATCCCTTTACCGTGCCAGCCATCTGGGCACGGCGCTGGAGTATGCCCATGGCTCGATCAACCTGCTGCGCCCGGTGATTGTGGGATTCAACGCGACCGGGACGCCGACGGCCCTCGAACTGCCGGTGTGGCAGGCCGCGGCGGCTCTGGCCTTCAAGCTCACCCACTCCACCTGGTATGGGTGGGCCAACCTGGTGAGCCTGCTCTTCTTTGCCACCTGCCTTTGGCCCTTCTTCCGGTTGGCGCGGCACTATGTTGGCGAACCCGCCGCCTGGTGGGCCACAGCCTTTTTCCTGGCGCAACCCTTGGTCGTCATCATGGCCGGCGAGGCCGCCACCGACGGCCTGTGCCTGGTGGCGATGATCTGGTTTGTTTTCTTCGCCGACAAGCTGGCACGCACCGGCAACGGATGGTGGTGGTGGCCGGCGACGCTCTTCGCCATACTGAGCGCCCTGCTCAAGCTGCCGTTCTTCTTCGCCGCCGGCTTGTGCAGCCTCTGCCTGCTCCTGGTCAATGGCCGCCGCACCTGGCGGCCCTGGGTCCTGCTGGCCGCAGTCGGCGCGGTCTCCGCCCTGCTCTTTGTCCTGTGGACCCGTTACACCGATTCCCTGGCCGCCCAGGCCACCTACAGCTACACCGAACTGCGGCTCGCCCACAGCCCCTGGCTCGTCCACTGGTTCTTTGGCGACCTGCATTACCGGCTCAGCCCCGGCCATTGGCTCAAAGGCGGCTGGCGCTTTCTGCATGCGACCATGGGCGCCCTGCCGCTGAGCGCACTGCTGGTCCTGGCCCTGGTCCGCCCAGGCAACCTGCTGCCAAAGCTCTGGCTGCTGGCCACCTTCCTGACCACATTGGTCTTCACCCATCTGGTCCTGGAACACTGGCACTTCTACCTCATCTGCTGTCCCGCCGTGGCCATGCTCTGCGGAGCGACTCTGGCGCGCTGGGAAGATTTCTGGACCCGCGAAATGCCCATTGCCGCGCTGCGGGTGCCCCTGGCCGGCTTGGTCCTGATTTCTTCCGCCGTCGATGGGGTTATCACGATGAAGGTAGCCGGGGATTATGATTATTTCCCGCAAGCGATGAGCGCGGTCCTCACCCGGCACACCGAGCCCGGCGACCGGTTAATCGTCTATACCTGCGACCCACTCTGGGGCGGGGAGGTGTTGTTCCGCTCCGACCGAAAGGGACTCTGCGTGCCGATCCTCGAGGGCGGCCCCAATGGCCCCACCCCCAAGGGATTGTTTGACCTGCTCAACAACCAGGCCGACTTGCGCCAGCTCAAGTCCCTTGGCTACAACAAGCTGGTGCTCATCAGCGAGTCGCCGGTGCGCTACGCCGTCGCCGCCTCCAACCCCGGCAGCCGCCGACAGCGGGCGCACTACCCGGAAAAAATCTCCAGCGCCGTCGATGCCTGGCCGGAGATTTATCGCACGGAAGACATCCTGATCAAGAAGGTCCCCTGAACGCCCGACGCGCGGTGCCCCTCTCACATTCTTCCAACTCCGCTTCAAATCACATCCGCTTGCCCCCGGCCCGTGAACCGGACGAGCGTCAGTGGGTGGGCGTAGTGTAGTGGGGCAGGCGTCTCGCCTGCCACCCCCCCGCGCGCGCGCGCGTGGGTCGGTGTGTCCGTCCGTGCTCGTCCGTGTCTGTCGGTGCCGCGCCTGCGCGCGCGCCAAAAAGGCCCCTGCCCACGCGTCGGGATTGCCGCCGCGCTGCGAAGTCTGCGGGCTCAGTGCCTATGCGCTTGAAAACCGGGACGGAGTATGGTCTATGAGGGATGTGACACTGAGGACAGTTGCGGGTGATTCCCCGCCGGTCAGCTCGCGCGCCCAGGTTTTCCGGGTGCGGGGGCTGACGAAGGTCTATGGGGCCGGAGCGGCGGAAGTCCGGGCGCTGGCGGGGGTCGAGCTGGACCTTTACGAGGGCGAACTGGTGGTGCTGCTCGGCCCTTCGGGCAGCGGCAAGACCACCCTGCTCAATAACCTGGGCGGACTGGACTTTCCCACTGCGGGCGAACTGCGTTACCGCGACCTGGACCTGGCCGCCGCCAACGAAGACGAACTCACCTGCTTCCGCCGCGAGCGGGTCGGCTTCATCTTCCAGTTCTACAATCTGATCCCCAGCCTCACCGCCCGCGAAAACGTGGGGCTGATTACGGAAATTGCCCGCGACCCGATGCCCCCGGAGACGGCGCTCGAACTCGTCAACCTGGGCGCCCGCCTCGATCATTTCCCGGCCCAGTTGTCCGGCGGCGAACAGCAGCGCGTGGCCATTGCCCGCGCCATCGCCAAACGCCCGGAGGTGTTGCTCTGCGACGAGCCGACCGGCTCCCTGGACGTCCGGACCGGCATCGTGGTGCTCGAGGCCCTTCAGCGCGTCAACCACGAACTGGGCGCCCTCACCGTGATCATCACCCACAACGCCGTCATGGCCGACATGGCCGACCGCGTGATTCATCTTTCGGACGGCCGGGTGCATCAGATCCGCCAAAATCCGCGCCGCGCGGCGCCAAGCAGCTTGAACTGGTGATGCTCCCACACCTCGACCGCAAACTCTGGCGCGACTTGCGCCGCCTCAAAGCCCAAGCCATCGCCGTGGCCCTGGTGATGGCTTGCGGCCTGGCGATGATGATCGCCACCCGCAGCCTCATCCATTCCCTGCAATCAACGCGGCAGGAGTATTACGAAGCCAATCGCTTTGCCGAGGTCTTTGCGCAACTCAAGCGCGCTCCCAACTCCCTGGCCGCGCGGGTCGCCGAGATCCCCGGCGTCGCCGCCGTGCAGGCGGGCATCTCGGCCCAGGTGACGCTCGATATCCCCCAGCTCGACGAACCGGCCAGCGGCCTGCTGCGGTCCCTGCCCGATCTCGGCCCGCCGCAACTCAACCGCCTCTTCCTCCGCGCCGGCCGGTGGCTGCCAGCCAACAGCCGCCGCCAGGTGCTGGTCGGCGAGGCCTTCGCCGAGGCCAACCACCTCCAGCCGGGCGACACCCTCGCCCTGCTCCTCAACGGCAAACGCCAGCACCTCCGGATTGCCGGCATTGTCCTCTCCCCCGAGTTCATCTTCGAATCCCGCCCGGGGGTCGCCCTGCCAGATTACCGCACCTACGGCATCTTCTGGATGCCCTACAAGGAACTGGCCACGGCCTTCGACCTCGACGGCGCCTTCAACTCCCTCTCGCTGACACTCGCCCCCGGCCTCTCCGAACGCCCCGTCATCGCCCAACTGGACCGCCTCCTGACCCCTTACGGCGGACGCGGCGCCTACGGCCGGGCCGATCACCCCTCCCATATCCGCCTCTCGGACGAGATTCGGATCCTGCATGTCTTGTCCATTGGGTTCCCCATCGTGTTCCTGGGCGTAGCCGCCTTCATGACCAACGCCGTGCTCTCGCGGCTCCTCGCCTTGCAGCGCGAGCAAATTGCGATCCTCAAGGCCTTCGGCTTCGCCAATCGCCAAATCGTCACTCACTATCTCAAGTTCGCCTTTGTCATCGTGGCCATCGGCACCGTCTTGGGCGGCCTCGGCGGGATTGTGCTCGGCCGCCGCCTGGTTGGCCTTTACCACAACTTCTTCCGCTTCCCGGAACTGGTGTTCCGCCTCGATCAGGTCGCCTTTCCCCTGGCGTTGCTGGTCGCCGCAGTTGCCGCCACCGCCGGTGTCTTCAGTGCCGTGCGCCGCGCGGCCCGGCTCCCGCCGGCGGAGGCGATGCGCCCGGAACCGCCGGCCAACTACCGGCCCGCCCTGGTCGAGCGCACCGGCATTGCCCATCTCCTTTCTCACACCTTCCGCATCGCCGTCCGCAACCTGGAACGCAGACCCATCCAAGCCCTCTTCACTGTCGCGGGCCTGGCCCTGGCCACCGGCATCCTCATCGTCCCCAACGCCTTCCGCGATGGCGTCGCCCAAGTGATGGACTTCCAATGGGACGTCGTCCAGCGGCAGGACCTGAGCGTGGGCCTGGTCGAGCCGGACACCGTCTCTGTGGGCCACCTCTTTCGCCAACTGCCCGGGGTGCTGACCGTCGAACCCGTGCGGCAGGCCTTCGTGCGCCTCAGCTACGGCCACCGCCGCCGCCAACTCGCCATCCAGGGCTTGCCCGTCCCTGGCCTCCACAGCCGCGTGATTGACAAGGACTACCACGAAATCCTGCTCCCTCCGGCCGGACTGATCGTCTCCGCCAAATTGGCCGAGGTCCTGGGCGCCCGCCCCGGCGACCAGCTCACTGTCGAGGTCCTGGAAGGCAAACGCCCGCTGCGCACCGTGCCGCTGCTCGGCCTGGCGGAGGACTTCTCCGGCATGGCCGCCTACATGGAGGTCCACGCCTTGAACCGGCTCCTGGACGAAGGCGACATCATCAGCGGCGCCAGTTTCACCATCGATGCCGCCCAGCGCGGCGAGTTTCTCCGGGCGCTCAAAGGCATCCCGCGCGTAAGCTGGGTCGCCATCAAGGAATCAATGCGCGAGAACTTTCGCCACACCACCGCCGAAAGCCTCGGCCTGTTTCAGAAGATCTACCTGATCTTCGCCACCATCGTCGCTTTTGGCGTGGTCTTCAACAACGCGCGGCTTTCCCTGGCCGAACGCGCCCGCGAACTGGCCACTCTCCGCGTGATCGGCTTCTCCCGGCGCGAAGTCGGCGCCGTCCTCATCACCGAGCTGGTGCTCCTGGCGCTGCTGGCCGTGCCCCTGGGCCTGGCGCTGGGCGCCGGCTTTGCCTCCGGCATTGTCCGGCAGATCAACACCGAAACCGTCCGCGTGCCCCTGGTCCTGACCGCCAGCAACTATGCCTTCGCCGTCCTGGTCGTCCTGGTCGCCTCCACCCTCTCCGCCCTGGTCGTCTTGCGCAATCTCAACCAGCTCAACCTCGTCGGCGCCTTGAAAGCGCCCGAATAACAGCCCCATTCCCCATGACTCCATCCGGCCAACCAGTCCCGCCCCTCCCCAGGCGCAACCAGCCCAGTCGCCACACCCGCCGCTGGCTGCCCTACGCCGGGGCGCTCCTCCTGGTCGGACTCATTGTGGCCGGCCTCTGGCCGCAGCCCGTGCCGGTCGAAACCGCCCGCGCCACCAAAGGCGCGCTCCGGGTCACCGTGAACGAAGAAGGCAAGACCCGCATCAAGCAACGCTACGTCCTCTCCGCGCCCGTCGCCGGCCAGCTCCGCCGGATTCCCTTCAAAGCCGGCGCCCAGGTCCAGGCCGGCCAGACCGTGCTGGCCGTCATCGACCCGCTCTCCCCCACGATGCTGGACGCGCGGGCGCGCGCCCTCGCCGAGGCCCGCCGCGATGCCGCCGCCGCCAACCTCGAAAAAGCCCGCGCCACCCACACCTTCGCCCTCAGCGAATGGCGGCGCTTTGAAAAGCTCTACGCCGACCAATCCGTCTCCATCCAGGAACGCGAAGCCGCCCAGTTGCGCGCAGACTCCGCCGCCAAGGAAGCCGCCGCCGCCCAAAGCGCCCTCCGCCAGGCCCAAGCCGAGTTGGCCGAATTCTCCCTGCCCGCTCCGCCCGGAACCAACTCGCCCTGCCTCCCGAGGGAAATCAGGGCGCCTGCCGACGGACGGGTGCTGCGCGTCTTTGAAGAAAACGGCCGGGTCGTGTCCGCCGGCACGCCCTTGCTGGAAATCGGCGACCCCGCCGACCTGGAAGTGGTCGTGGAAGTTCTCTCCCGCGACGGCGCCGCCATCGCCCCCGGCAGCAGGGTGGAACTGGAACAATGGGGCGGCCCCGACACCTCGCAACTCCTGGGCCAGGTCCGCCTCGTCGAACCGGCCGCTTTTACCAAAGTCTCCGCCCTGGGCGTCGAGGAGCAGCGGGTGAAGGTCGTCGCCGACCTCCTGACCCCGCCCGACCAGAGACCGAGCGTCGGTGACAACTTCCGCGTCGAGGCCAGAATCGTCGTTTGGGAGACCAACGACGCCATCAAGGTGCCCGCCGGCGCCCTGTTCCGGCAGGGTGACCAATGGGCGGCCTTTGTCCTGGCCGACGGCCGCGCACAACTGCGGCCCGTCAAGCTCGGCCGCTCCGGCAACGCCGAAAGCCAGGTCCTCGAGGGCTTGAAACCCGGAGAAGAAGTCATCCTCTACCCCGGCAGCCGCGTTCACCCCGGCCAACGCGTGAAACCGATCAAGATATAGAGCCGCCCTGGAATGCTCGCCGCCGGCGAGGATTTCCGCCAAACTCGCCAGGGGGAGCCGACAGAAACATGAGGCCCAAAGGACAAGCGAATTAGTGCCACCTTGAACGCGAATTGGAATTAAGCTGGTGCCAGAGGAGGGATTTGAACCCCCGACCAAAGGCTTATGAGTCCTCTGCTCTACCCCTGAGCTACTCTGGCAAAACCGTTGCTGTCCAAAAACTCAACACCTCTCAGGCTCCCCAGGCAAGTGTGGCGACCCTAACGGGAATCGAACCCGTGCTACCACCGTGAAAGGGTGGTGTCCTAACCGCTAGACCATAGGGTCGACCCAAGCCAACGCCGGCAATATACTGGTCCTTCCCCCGTTGTCTAGCGGCAAACTCGGACCGTCCCCGCCAAATCATCCGCCCCGCTCAGCATTCACCCGCCCGGCCACGGAAAATCGTGCTCTCGCATTCCATACAGCTTCGAGCGTGCCCGCCACACTTTGTTGCACCTGCAACAAAGTTTGGCGGGATCACCCTTTTCTGCCTTCGGCATCCCCGCCGGCCCGGCAGCGTCACCCAAACTTCCCGGCGGCGCTCTCCCGGGCCTGGAGCACCGGCGATTCAAACTCCTGTGTTGCCAGGGCGCGCCGGTTTCCCTACCATGAGCGCCAATTAAAGAGATGAAAGTCTATATCGATGGAAAATACTACAACGAACGCGAGGCCAGGATTTCAGTCTTTGACCACGGGCTGCTGTACGGGGACGGCATCTTCGAGGGGATTCGCGCGTACAACGGGCGCGTGTTCAAGTTGAAGGAGCACATCGAGCGGCTGTTTTCTTCCGCCAAGGCCATCCTGCTGGAGCTGCCCATGAGGCCCGCCGACCTGGTGGCGGCCGTGCTGGCCACCTGCCGGCGGAACAAGGTGCGCGACGGCTATGTCCGGCTGGTGGTGACGCGCGGCATCGGCACGCTCGGTTTGAACCCCAACCGGTGCAAGAATCCGTCGGTGATCATCATTGCGGGCAAGATTCAGCTTTACCCGCCGGAACTCTACCACAAGGGCATGGAACTCATCACCGTGCCGACCGTGCGGAACCTGCACAGCGCGCTCAACCCGGCCATCAAATCGCTCAACTACCTGAACAACATCCTGGCCAAGATCGAGGCGAACAACGCCGGCTGCGAGGAGGCCCTGATGTTGAACGCCGAGGGCTTCGTGGCCGAGTGCACCGGGGACAACGTTTTCATCGTCAAGGACGGCCATTTGCTGACGCCGCCCTTGGCGGCCGGTGCGCTCTATGGCATCACCCGCCGCGTGGTCATGGACATAGCGGCCGAATCCGGTCTGGCGGTGAGCGAGCCGAACCTGACCCGCTACGACCTCTTCAACGCGGAGGAGTGTTTCCTGACCGGCACCGGGGCGGAGTTGGTGCCGGTGGTCAAGATTGACGGCCGCCTGATCGGCACCGGCCAGCCGGGACCGGTCACGACCCGGCTGGTCGCACAATACCGCGCCTTGACTAAAGTGTCCGGCGAGCCGATATACGAGTAGCGATTTATGTTGTGCTGTGTCTGCAAGGAAAAGGAAGCCACCGTGCATTTGACCCAGATTGCCGGGGACAAGATGCAGAAGATCGATCTCTGCGAAGAATGCGCCAAGACCAAGGGGGTCAACGACCCGACCGGGTTTTCTCTGGCGGACTTGTTGCTGGGCCTGGGCGCCTCGCAGGAGATTGAGCAAGCCGGCGGCGGCGCCGAGCTGAAATGCCCCCGGTGCGGGTTCACCCAGGCCGACTTCAAGAAAGCCGGGCGCCTGGGCTGCCCGGATTGCTACAAGACCTTTGCCGAGGTGCTCGAGGGCCTGCTCAAGACGATGCACAAAGGCACCCGCCACGTGGGCAAGGTCCCGGAATCGCTCCGCCAAAGCCGCGATCTGACCGATCGCCTCAAACTGCTCCAGAAGAAACTCACCAAAGCCATCGAGGCCGAAGACTTCGAGGGGGCCGCCGCCTTGCGCGACCAGATCAAGCAAACCACCGCCCGCCTCAGCAGCTCCGCCGCGGCCTGAAGACTATGGACCTCAATCAATTCTTAACACCCCCGGCCGAGATTGCCCGCCGCAAAGGGCCCTACGACCGCATCGTCATGTCCAGCCGTGTCCGCCTGGCGCGCAACCTCAAAGACGCCCCCTTCCCCGGCTGGGCCAAGAAGCTCGAACGGGTGCGCGTGCTGGAGTTGATTCGCCTGGCCGTGGCGGCGCTGCCCGAAATGAAGGAGGCCTTTTCCGACGCCATGGACACCCTCTCACCCCTGGACCGGCAGATCCTGGTCGAGCGGCACCTCATCAGCCGCGAGCACGCCGCCAAGAGCGCCGGCAGCGGCCTGATCCTCAACCGCGACGAAACCCTCTGCTTCATGATCAACGAGGAAGATCACCTCCGCATCCAGGCCCTGCGCCCCGGCCTCCAACTGCGCCAGGCCTGGACCGCCATCGACCAGGCCGACTCGCTCCTGGAGAAGAAACTCGACTACGCCTTCAGTCCCGAGCTGGGCTACCTGACCGCCTGCCCAACCAACCTGGGCACCGGCATCCGCGTCAGCGCCATGCTCCACCTGCCGGGCCTGGTCCTGGCCGAGCAGATCAACCCCATCATCCAGTCCGTCAACAAGCTCGGCCTGGCCGTGCGCGGCCTTTACGGCGAAGGCACCGAGGCCCTGGGCAACGTCTTCCAGGTCTCCAACCAGATGACCCTCGGCGAGGCGGAGAGCGCCATTGTCGAGCGCCTGGAAAAGGTGCTTGCCCAGATTATCGAGCACGAGGAGAACGCCCGGGCCTCGCTCCTGGAGAAGAAACCCAAGATGGTCTTCAACCATATCGGCCGCGCCTACGGCGTCCTGGCCAACGCCCACAGTATTTCCTCCAAAGAGACCATGAATCTGCTGTCTTTAATGCGATTGGGGGTCGATATGGGGCTGTTTCCGGGCGTGGATCGCTCGTTGGTCGACGAGTTGTTCATTTTGACCCAGCCGGCGCACTTGCAGAAGCTCCATTCCGAGAAGCTCTCCGCCGAGGAGCGCGATCTGCTCCGCGCCGACATGGTGCGCGACCGCTTGCGGCCCGTCAGCCGCCCCATCACCAAACCCGCCGGGGCCGGCGGCGCGGGATTGGACAAACCGGCAAAGTGATTGCATCTTGGCATAGCCTATGAGCGATGAAGCGATGAACAATTTCACCCCGCGGGCCCAGCAAGTGCTCGCCCTGGCGCGCAAAGAGGCCGACCGTTTCAACCATAATTTCGTCGGCACCGAACACCTCCTGCTCGGCCTCATCAAGTTGGGCCAGGGCGTCGCCGTCAATGTCCTCCAGAAGCTCGGCCTCGACCTCGAGACCGTTCGCATGGAAGTCGAAAAACAGGTCGGCACCGGCCCCGACCAGAAGCTCATTGGCAATATCCCCTACACCCCGCGCGTCAAGAAGGTCCTGGCCCTGGCCGCCAAAGAGGCCAAGGCCCTCAATCACACTTACGTCGGCACCGAGCACATCCTCCTGGGCCTGCTCCGCGAGGGCGACGGCGTGGCCGCCCGCGTCCTCAAGAACCTCGACGTCGACATCGAACAGACCCGCCAGGAGATTCTCAGGGAGCTGGACCCCAACTTTGCCGCCCAGGAGGAATCCGCCCCGGGCGAATCGCCCGACAAGCCGCCCACCGACAAGAAGGGCGAAATCAAGACCCCGGCCCTCAAGGCCTTCGGCCGCGACCTGACCGACATCGCCCGCAAAGGCGAGATGGACCCCGTCATTGGCCGCAAGAGCGAGATCGAGCGCGTCATCCAGATCCTTTGCCGCCGCACCAAGAACAACCCCGTCCTCCTCGGCGAAGCCGGCGTCGGCAAGACCGCCATTGTCGAGGGCCTGGCACAGGAAATCGCCGCCGGCAACGTCCCCGAGCTCCTCCGCGATCGCCGCCTCATCACCCTCGACCTCGCCCTCATGGTCGCCGGCACCAAGTACCGCGGCCAGTTCGAAGAGCGCATCAAGGCCGTCATGGACGAAATCCGCCGCTCCAAGAACATCATTCTCTTCATCGATGAACTCCACACCATCGTCGGCGCCGGCTCCGCCGAAGGCACCATGGACGCCTCCAACATCATCAAGCCCGCCCTCAGCCGCGGCGAACTCCAGTGCATCGGCGCCACCACCCTCAACGAATACCGCAAGTACATCGAAAAGGACGCCGCCCTCGAACGCCGTTTCCAGGCCGTCAAGGTCGAAGCCCCCTCCGTCGAGGAAACCATCCTCATCCTCAAAGGTCTCCGCCCCAAATACGAAGACCACCACAAGGCCGCCTTCACCGACAAGGCCCTCGAGGCCTCCGCCAAACTCTCCGACCGTTACATCACCGACCGTTACCTGCCAGACAAGGCCATCGACCTCATGGATGAGGCTGGCTCCCGCGCCCGCATCGGCACCATGACCCGTCCGCCCCAGGTCAAGCAACTCGAGGCCGCCATCGACGACATCAAGGCCAGAAAAGAAAAGGCCATCAAAAACCAGGACTTCGAAGGCGCCGCCGCCATGCGCGACAAGGAGAAGCAGGCCAAGGAAAAACTCGAGGCCGTCTTGCGCGAATGGCGCTCCACCCGCGAAGAAAAACGCGTCAAGGTCGACGAGGACGACATCCTCCACGTGGTCTCCAAATGGACCGGCATTCCCCTCCAGCGCATGGAACAGGGCGAGATGCAGCGCCTCCTCCAGGTCGAATCCGAGATGGGCAAGGTCGTCATCGGCCAGCACGAAGCCGTCGCCGCTCTGTGCAAGGCCCTCCGCCGCTCCCGCGCCGACCTCAAGGACCCCCGCCGCCCCATCGGCACCTTTGCCTTGCTCGGCCCCACCGGCGTCGGCAAGACCTTGCTCGCCAAGACCCTCGCCGAGCAGTTGTTCGGCGACTCCAAGGCCCTCGTCCAACTCGACATGAGCGAGTACATGGAGAAGTTCAACGTCTCCCGCCTCATTGGCTCGCCCCCGGGCTATGTCGGCTACGAGGAGGGCGGCCAATTGACCGAGCAGGTCCGCCGCAAACCCTACTCCGTCGTCCTCTTCGACGAGATCGAAAAGGCCCATCCGGATGTCTGGAACATGCTCCTCCAAATCCTCGAAGAGGGCAAACTCACCGACAATGTCGGCCGGGTGGTCAACTTCCGCAACACCATCGTCCTCATGACCTCCAACGTCGGCTCCGAGACCATCAGGCGCCAATCCACCCTCGGCTTCTCCCCCATTTCCGACCAAAACAGCTATGAGAAAATGCGCGACCGCATCCTCGAGGAGGCAAAAAAGACCTTCCGGCCCGAGTTCCTCAATCGCTTGGATGACCTCATCGTCTTCCGCGCCTTGACCAAACCCGACTTGGTCCAGATTCTCGATTTGGAGATCGCCAAGGTCATGGAGCGCCTAAAGGCCCGCAATATCGTCCTCCAACTCGACGACAAGGCCAAAGACTTCCTCGTCAGCCGCGGCTACGACCCCCTCTACGGCGCCCGCCCCATGCGCCGCGCCGTCGAACGCTCCCTCGAAGACCCCCTCGCCGAGGAAATCCTCAAGGGCGCCTTCCACGAAGGCGAACCCCTCCTGGTCGGCCTCGAGAACGACCACCTCACCTTCTCCCAGAAGACCCCCGCCGTCGGCGCCCTCTCAGGCTAAGCGCTCTGGGCCGGAAGTTCGGTGACGTATTCCGCGCTCATGGACACCGCTGCCCGCCGGATTTCCGAGCTCAGGCCGAACTTCTCCTCGTCCGGGAACTTCTTGCTGTGTTGATCCACCATCTTGGTCAGCTTGCGTCCGAGCTGCCAGACCTCCATTCGCCACTCGCTGTTCGCCATTCGCCGTTCGCCACTCGCTCCACGCTCCACGACCCCTACGCCCCTGGCATCTGCGGCGGCGCCACCGGCGCGGCCGGGCCGCTGGACCGGAACCGCACCTCCCGTTGCGGAAACGGAATCTCGATGCCGTGCTCCCGCAGTTTCTTCTCGATGGCCAGGAGCAGTTCGCTCCGGAAACGCCGCGGCGTGTTGTTCATCTCCTCCGACCAGACCGCCAGCTCGAAATTCAACGCGCTGTCGCCAAAACCGACGAAGAACAGCTCCGGTTTCGGCTCCTTGAGCGCCTTGGGGTGCTCGCCGGCGACTTCCAGCATCAGTTTGCCCAACTTCTCGAGGTCCGTCCCGTACGCCACGCCGAACGCCACCCGGAACCGCACGCGCGGGTCGGCGTAGCTCCAATTCGTCACCCGTTGGGTGATGAAGTCCGCATTCGGCACGATCATCGCAATGTTGTCGTTCGTCACCACCGTCGTGCTCCGCAGGCTGATCTCCCGCACCTGCCCCGCCACCTCGCCGATTTCCACCCGGTCCCCAATCGCTATCGGCCGCTCCGCCAGGATAATCAGGCCGCTGATGAAATTGCTGATGATATTCTGCAGGCCAAACCCCAGCCCCACGCCCACCGCCCCCGCCAGGATCGCCAGGGAACTAAGGTTGATGCCCACCATCTGGAAGCTCACGTAAAAGCCGAACGCCAGGATGCAGTAGCCGATCACCCGCGCCAGTGTGAACTGGAACGCCGGTTCGAGTTGCGTCCGCCGCAGCACCCGCGTCACAAAATGACGCCGGATGATCCGTTCGCCGATAATCACCAGCCCGAACAGAACGATCAGCACCAGCAAACTCGCCACCGTGATCCCGTTCGCCGGCGAAATGGGATACTCCAGGACCCGCTTCACCGTCCGGATGATGTCGTTAACCAAATATTCCATACTGCCGCCTCATATTGTGCCCAAGGGCCGGCTCCCCGCAATGTCGAACCATGATACCCGTTTTCCTTTCCATGAACCAGCAGGTCGTGGGGCAGGCGTCCCGCCTGCCAGTGGGGTCCCGATTCGGAATCGGGAGCCTGCCACCCGGACGCCTCGCCCGCAAATCACCCCGTTCATGGTCCCTATGCGCGGTCCAAAGGCCGTCGAAGCTCCCCAGGCGCAGCCCATTCCCGAATTCTGAAATCTCAAATGGTGTAGCCGTTCTTGAACTCTGAAATCTCAAATTTGAAATCCCCCTCGCTGCCCCTCCGGCCGCCGAAGCAAGCTCCCCGCCCCTGACGGGGGCCAGGCCCCGAATTCTTAAGTGGAAATATCTGGAAATAACTGAAAAAACCGCTGGCGCGCCCCTGGAAACGGGCAGGAACGGGCTCCTGGCCGAGCGTGAGCCGAAGCGCGTGTGCGGCTCGATCCCTCGACTCCCGAGGCTCGACACCGCACCCCCGTAAGACCATCGGCCCCGGGCGAACAGCGCCCCAAAAACAACTATTGCTTCTCAGGGGCGGTTCTGGTATTATCCCGACCATTGCAAGAGGATTGTGCTATGGACGCCTTACCTTCTCACGATTCGCGCTCCGGACGGCCGCCGCCGGACCTCGCCCCAAACGACAAACCTGGCGAGCATTGTCCTTGCGGGCGGCGGCCAGGAAGCGTGTTTGCGCCCGGCGGGCTGACGCCGGAGCAGCCTCACAGATTCTTGCCCGCTCAATTTCATGAACCATGGCGAAACAGTGTGGGCCTTTGACCTGGGAACAGGCTCCATCGGCGAGGCGGTCCGCCAAGGAACCCGGTTCCTGCACAGGGCCTCGCTCCTGATCCCGCCCGATTTCGCCGGGACCAAGATTGCTGCCACCCGCCGCCGTATGTGGCGCACGCGAACCGCGCACCGCGAACGCGAACGCTGGTTGCAACAAATTTGGGCCGCCGCGGGTCTGCCGGTGCTTTATGGCCGCAATCGTGATGCAAGGACCGGTGAATGGAAGGCGGGTGAAAAAGCAGACCGGCGATTAGAACAGGAATTTGCTGAACCGGGCGACGACACTTGCTACACGTCGTGCCTGCTTCGGATCAAGTTGCTCGGTGGAGAAAAACTGGAGGGATGGCAAATCTTCAAGGCGCTTCATTCGGCTATTCAGAGACGCGGGTACGAGAGGATTCCATGGGCGGAGAAGGAAGCCCGCCGCGCGGGCAAGAGTCCTGAAGACTTGGAGAAAGAGGAGCAGAAAAAGGACCCGGATTACGTGGCCGCTCTTAACCGGTGGCGTGAATTCAAAACACAGGTTCCCCCCCAATTCCATTTTCCTTGCTACTACGATGCTTCGAAAATGGGGCTATGGAATCCTGCACAGCCGGAAAAGCTCGCCTCGCGCATCACCCACCGGGCCGAAAGCACGCGCAACGTCCGCTTCGACAGAGCGGACGTCCAGGCAGAGGTCATGCGACTTGCCAACAGCGCGGTGAAGTCGCTGCCAGCTCTGGCCACCACTTTCGCCAGAATTGCAAGCGAAGGCTGGGAACAGGCAGATGCTAAATCCGGACGAAAGAAGCGTTTTCCTGTGCGGGCGCAAACCTTTGGCGATTTCCTCTGTCATGGTCCGGCTGGCGTAGCTTACGCTTCGTTCTTCCCGAAATCCCGAAAGGAGGTCCGTCTTCATACCGGTAGCGCCGATGACTGGATGGGCTCGCTGGGCCAAAAGATCCCGCGCTTCGACAATCGCATCCTTGACGATTGCGTGCTGATTCCGCGCTTCCACGTCTGCAAGGCGGAGATTCGCAAGTGCCCCCAGACCGGCTGCCCGCTCCCGGACACGCTTCTACCGGCGGAGGTGACTTTCCTGATGAAGCTGAAGAACACCATGGTGGCCGATGGCCGCAGCCAGCGGAAGCTCCGGGTGGATGAGGTCCGGAAGATCTTCGAGGCTGTGTCGTCCAATGCGCACAAGGCCAAACCTGATGCCAAGGAGTGGTCTAAGAAGGTCGCAGCCTGTTTCGCGTTGACGAAGGCCGCTTGGTTTAGGAGAAAAGGGATCAAGGAGCTCTCTCTCCGTCCCTTACCCGGGCACGAGGAAATCAAGCCGCCGAAGGACAGCGGGCGGAGTGGTTTTTCCCGGCCTGCCTTGCGGCTGCTCAGAGAACTGGTTCTGTCGGGCAAAGACCCCCACGCATTTCACGCGGAACAGTTGGCAAAGCTAATTGGCAACACCGACCCGATGAAGGGACTGGTTCCGAAGGACTTGAAGTTTCTTCTCGACATGCGTGGCTCCTGGGCGGACATCCACATTCCGGCGCAGAAACTCGAGGCCCTGGCCGCGCGCCACACCGAAGATGGCAAGCTGGACGCAGCCGCGGCTATCACCGATTTGCTCGGCAGCGTCAACGATCCCGTGGTTCGGCATCGGCTCAATGTTTTCGCTGCTCGGCTGCGGGAATTTCGGCAGCGATTCGGAATGCCGGAAGAGGTAGTTCTCGAATTTGTCCGCAAAGACTTCATGGGTCCGAAGAGAAAGGCAGAGCTAGAGCAGTTTCAGCGGGACCGCGAGAAGGCTCGCAAAGAAGCAAGGGAAAAGGCCAAAGAGGCTGGCGCCGAGGAGAAGTCCGCCGCGTTGAAATATGAGCTGTGCAAGGCGCAAGGTTGCCTCTGCCTTTACTGCGGGCAGCCTTTCGCGGCAACCAGGCTGGAGGAGTACGAAGTCGAGCACATCGTCCCTCGCAGCCAGGGCGGGCCGGATGCGATGGTTAACCAGGTGCTCGCCCATCGGCAGTGCAACGAAGCCAAAAGCGAGCTAACGCCGTTCCAGTGGAAACACGGCAAGGAAGGCTGGGATGGCTACAAACGCCTTGTTGAAAGTCATGCTGTCACCCTGCGAAACAAGAAAGTTCAGCTCCTCCTGCGCGAAGACGCCCCGGAGTTGGTCAACCGTTACACCGCGCTCGCTGAGACCGCGTGGATTTCCAAACTCGCGCAGACGATCGTATCGCTCTACTTCGGCTGGAATAACGGGAACGACGCTCAGGGCCGGAAGCGAGTGGCGATCGTTTCCGGGGGCCTGACCGCGCGCGTGCGCCGCAAATACCAGCTAAACAGCGTCCTCAATCCCTGCCCGAAGGATGAAGACCCCTTTCTTTGGGAAGAAAAATGCGAGAAGAAGCGCAGCGACGACCGGCATCATGCTCTCGATGCGATGGTTATCAGCTTCATTCCTGGTTGGATGCGCGATGCGCGGAAGGAGCACTTCTTCCGCTTCCCGGAACCAGTTCACGGCAATGCCAAGGCGTTTTTTGAGCGCGAGGTTGACGAGGTTAGACCTCGCTTCATTGCGCGCTTAAAGCCGGCGATGGAAGAAACTTTCTATGGCTCCCGTCGCATTCTGGGCGACGAGTATATTGTTAAGCGGCGCGCGCTCGTGGATTTGGCCACGAGAGAGGTCGGTGGTAAACTGGAACTCAAGCCGCTGAAAGACATCAAACCCCAGAAGATCGTTGACCGAGCCATCAGGCGATTGGTCGTGGCGTTTCTGGAATCCCACCCCCGGCTAACTTTGAGCGAGTGGCTCGAGTGGTGCGAGGGAACACGCCTTGGGAACCGTGGCCCCAGGATCAAACAAGTTCTGATGACGGAAACAGAGCCCAATGCGTTGAAAGAATACGGAAACTTCAGTAAGCTTGGCGAGGAGTCGCGCCGGCAGTATCGCCGCGCAGCGAGCCACGCAGGCTACTTCATTGTCTCGCGGCCGGCACCGACAAAAAGGGAGCCTGCACACCGGAAATTGGAGGTACGGCCCGTTTTTGCCTTCCAAAGCCGTAACGCGGTGGAGCGTGAACTGCGTGCGGAAGCCGGCGTGGAGATAGTGGACTACTTCTGGTCGAACTGCCAGGTTCTGATTTCCCGTCCGTGGAGCTTCAAAGGCGCAACTTATCCAGCGGGCGAGTACACCCTGAAAACCCTTTGGGCACAAGGTAACGCCGTGCTTAAGCACGCAAGGTACGGCTTGCTGGGTGCGAAACCTAAGCACAACGCCCCCGTTGGACTGCGGATTTTGGTCGACGCCGGAATCCGATGCGTCAGTTAGGGGATCTCGTGCTATGAGCCACCACGTTCTGCATGTCTTCCAACACGGGGCAATTTTGGGTCGCGAACGCGGGTTCATCACTTGCCGTGCCGAAGGCCAGGACGACCGGCGGTTGCCTCTCGACGATGTGCGGGCCGTCATCATCGCCGCGCGCGGCGTCACGCTCACGTCCAGCTTCCTCTCCGCCTTGTTGGAAACGGACGCCATCGTTCTGCACTGCGATGAGCGCTACCAGCCTTGCGGCTGGACCGCCCCGCTGGCCCGTGTGGTGGATTTGCAGGCCTTTCACCATCAGACCGCCCGCCCCAGGAAGCTCAACGAACGCCTCTGGCATGAGATGCTCCGCGCCAAAACGCTCAATCAAGCGCGCGTCCTGCAACACAAGCATCTTCGCTCCCCGCATCTCGAACTTGCCCTCAAGCAACAGGAGTTCGACGAAGCCAACTGCGCCCGCCGCTACTGGCAACTGTATTTCCCCTCCATCGGCTGGACTGCCACCAAACGCGACCGCAAAGAAGGCACCGCGCCCAACCAGATGCTCAACTACGGTTACGCGGTCCTGGCGGCGCTTTGCCACCGCAGCCTCATCGTGCACGGCCTGCTGCCGCAACTGGGTGTCCACCACAGGCCGCGCTACCGTTCGGACCCCCTCGTGTATGACCTGATGGAGCCGTTCCGGCCCGCCGTTGAACTGATGCTCGCCGAGTTCATGCTCGAGCCGGAAATTTCGATGAAAGCGTGGGCGAAGAAAGTCGGCGCGCAACTGCGCGACCGCCGCGTCCGCCACGCCCCCTACACCCTCAAGTTGATGGACGCAATCGACGCCTCAGCCAATTCACTGGCGCGCGCCTACGCCCAACTGTCCTCGGCGCAGTTCTGGGTGCCGGAGCTGCCCGAAGCCCGCAGCTCTCCATGAACAACAGCCCCTTCAGTATGGGCTGGCTCATGACCATGTTTGATCTGCCTGTGATGACTCGCAAGGAGCGGAAGGTCGCCGCCCGCTTCCGGAACGACCTCCTCGACCACGGCTTTCTTATGGTTCAGTTCTCCGTCTATGCCCGCCCCTGCGTCAGCTTCGAGCAGTTGAGCAAGCACATCGGTATAATTCACAAGCTTGTGCCGGAAGCGGGAAACGTCCGGCTCCTGTACATCACCGACGAGCAGTGGGCCAAGAGCGTTACCGTCATGGGCCCAAATTACGACCAGGGCAAACGGGCCAAAGACCCGAAAGTCCCCAGCCAGGTCGAGTTCTGGGAGTAAAAAAACAGGGCCTGGCTGCCGTGCTAGGCAGTGGGCAGCCAGAACCCATATCAGTTAAGCCTTCCCCCCGGAAGCGCGTAACTGCCCTAACTTCATCACATCCAGCACCTTCCGTCAAGCCTATTATATCGCTCGCGCCTCCGGGGGGAAGGCAAAACAGGTAGCACCGCGTCAACAAGGCATAGTACATTATATCGCTCGCGCCTCCGGGGGGAAGGCAAAACATAGTCAGGGAATCAGGTCGGGCCGATCTTATTATATCGCTCGCGCCTCCGGGGGGAAGGCAAAACAGCTTGGTCAACTCGTGCGACCAAATCTATATTATATCGCTCGCGCCTCCGGGGGGAAGGCAAAACCCGCCATCCTGGGTCATGACCTCCCCCTCTATTATATCGCTCGCGCCTCCGGGGGGAAGGCAAAACGTATTCAGGACGGCTTCCTCCGCGGTCTCGATTATATCGCTCGCGCCTCCGGGGGGAAGGCAAAACGGCGCGAGTTCAGGCTGGCGGACGTAGGCTATTATATCGCTCGCGCCTCCGGGGGGAAGGCAAAACGCGCAGTTGCGCCAACAACGCGAGAACCTGATTATATCGCTCGCGCCTCCGGGGGGAAGGCAAAACGATTTCGCCCAATCGCAGAAGCAATCCGTGATTATATCGCTCGCGCCTCCGGGGGGAAGGCAAAACGGACATTTCCGTTATGGGAAATGCTGCTCGATTATATCGCTCGCGCCTCCGGGGGGAAGGCAAAACAGCATTTCCCATTTGACGTTGCGGATGAGGATTATATCGCTCGCGCCTCCGGGGGGAAGGCAAAACATAATAGATATGTTTATGTTTGATGTAAGAATTATATCGCTCGCGCCTCCGGGGGGAAGGCAAAACGTGGCGCCGAGATAGAAGATGCCGTCCGGGATTATATCGCTCGCGCCTCCGGGGGGAAGGCAAAACGGCGGGATCAGTGGCCGGCGTAGTGATGGATTATATCGCTCGCGCCTCCGGGGGGAAGGCAAAACGCGATATTGATCGCGCCACCGGTGCCTTGGATTATATCGCTCGCGCCTCCGGGGGGAAGGCAAAACGGGTTGAAGCCGCTCGAATTGATCCTCCCGATTATATCGCTCGCGCCTCCGGGGGGAAGGCAAAACAGTCCGAATCGAGCGTGATTTGCGGCGCCGATTATATCGCTCGCGCCTCCGGGGGGAAGGCAAAACAGGCGGCGGCAAGGCTGGCACGTTCGATGTATTATATCGCTCGCGCCTCCGGGGGGAAGGCAAAACAGGTCGCAGGCCAGCCGCGTCGGCGCCCGCATTATATCGCTCGCGCCTCCGGGGGGAAGGCAAAACTGGTTGTTGTAGCCGAACGCGACAACGCTTTATTATATCGCTCGCGCCTCCGGGGGGAAGGCAAAACGGAAACCTGCGGCGGGCGGGCCGCTGCCGCCAGCTCCCACTTCGAGCGCCGCAGCCCAATTGTGGCAGTCGTGGTACTCGGCAGCGGCTCGCCCGCCGCAGGTTTCCGATCTCCCTTCCCACACCTGCAAGTGAACGTAGTACAACGTACATTTATTGCTCTCAAATCCCTCCAAGGCCGCAGAGCCGCCCTGCAAATTCTCACCCGCTCCCGCTGAGCGCCGCCAGCACAACTGAGGAAAACCAGGGCGATTTTCCTCGCGGTTCGTGAGGGACGGCCGCCGTCGTCCCTCAATTGCTTTGAAAACCTTTTCTCGCCTTGCCGTGACTGTCCAGACCCTCTTTCCCGATGCCTCTAAAGAGAATTAGAAGCAAATCAACCAGGCCAGAGAAGCACGGCGGCGTCCCGCGCCAGGGCGGGACCGAACCCGGCTGAACACTGCATTGGCTACATTGGCTGGATTGGCCACATTGGCCATTTTGTCCAAAAAACCGACCAGGCCGCCGGAAGGGCAAGAGTCGTTTTACGGCCAGCCCTCTCCAAAGGCGGGAACATCCTGTGCTGACAACCGCCCCGCCCCGCGCTACATTGGCGCCTGCATGAGAGCACAGACCTCAGACCGACCCAGCGTGGCCATTTTAATGGGCAGCGATTCAGACTGGCCGACCATGAAAGCCGCCGCCGAGACCTGCGCTGAATTCGGCCTCGCCCACGAAGTCCGGGTCATCTCGGCGCACCGCACGCCGCGGGACCTCTTGCGTTATGCCCTGGGCGCGCGCAAACGCGGGGTGCGGGTCATCATCGCCGGCGCGGGCGGCGCCGCCCACCTGCCGGGCGTGATTGCCGCCGCGACGCCCTTGCCGGTCATCGGCGTGCCCATCAGGAGCAATGCCCTCAAAGGGCTGGATTCCTTGCTCTCCATCGTCCAGATGCCCAGCGGCATTCCCGTCGCCACCGTGGCGATTGACGGCGCGCGCAACGCCGCCCTGCTGGCCGTGCAGATTCTGGCCCTTGGCGACCCGGCTTTGCTGGCGAAAATGCTCGCCTTCAAGGCCCGTCTGGCTCGGGCATCGCGCGCCAAGAACCGCAACCTGAGGGTTCGTGCAAAGACAGGTTCCGAAGGCGAGGCGTAATTCCAACATCATTCTCTGGCACCCTGCCGGGGTGCGACCGCCAGTCCCGATTCGGAATCGGGAGCCCGGTGGTCGTTCCCCCTTTACCCCGAACGACCACCGGCTACCTTCTGCCAACCCTACGGGTTGGCGAAAATCGGAATTTGTTTTTGCACGGGTGCTAAGGAAGGAACTTTCCCCCGGTTTTAATTGCCGCCGGGCGCATCCTGACACTGCCCCCGAGCGGGGGGCGGAAGCCCTCCCCCCTTCCCCCCTCCCATCCCGCCTTGGCGGGATGGGAGGGGGGTGATCGGTTTTTCCACTTTACCCAGGGCGGCGTCCCGTCCCGCTCGGAGCGGGACGGGCCTTGCCCTGGGCTACTGTCTTTCTGCCCCTTCGGGGCAGGAGGATGCCGCGCTGCGCGCGGGTAAGGTGGAACTGGTGGCAGTGCCGGGGAGCGCCCGTTGCTGCCGGGGCGGGCTTCCTTTCACCCCATTTTTGCCAGCGCCAGGTCAATTCTGTGGAGGGCGCGCTCTTTGCCCAGAATGGCGAGCGAGTGGTAAAGGCTCGGGCCGGCCGTATTGCCGCAGCAGGCCAGGCGGGTGGGGTGGACCAGGACGCCGGGCTTGACGCCCAATTCCCTGGCGACGCCGGCGAACGTGGCGCCGATGCCTTCGTGCTCAAAGGAGTCGAGCGCCGCCAAGGCCTCGCGCAGTTGCGCCAGGCGCGGCTTGTTCTCCGGGGTGAAATGCCGCTGGGCGGCCTCGGGGTCGTAGTGGATTTCCTCTTTGAAATAAAACCCCGCGTAGGCCGGCAATTCGCCGAAAAGCTTGAACTTGCCCTTGCAGGTGGCGAGCGCGGCTTGCACATAAGCCGCCGGGTATTTCCCGGTGTCCAGGCCGGCGCGGGCCAGGGCCTGGACTGACTGCTCGCAAAAGCGCTCGTCGCTCATCTCGCGGATATATTCGCCATTGAGCCAGTTGAGCTTGGCCAGGTCGAAGCGGGCGTTATGGCGGAGGATTTGGGGCAGGTCGAAGGCCGCGATGATTTCAGCGAGCGGCAGCTTCTCGCGGTTGCCCTTGGGGGACCAGCCCAGCAAGGCCAGGAAGTTGACAATCGCTTCCGGCGCATAGCCTTCCTCCATGTAAGTCGCGAGCGAGGCCCCCTGGTCGCGCTTGCTCATCTTGGTGCCATCGATGTTCAGGATCAGCGGGAGGTGGGCGTACTTGGGCGGTTCGGCACCGAAGGCGCGGAACAGCGCGATGTGCTTGGCCGTGTTGCTCAGGTGATCCTCACCCCGCACGACGTGCGTGATGTTCATTTCGAGGTCGTCCACCACGTTGACCAGGTGAAAGACCGGCTGCCCGTCCGAGCGAACGATGACGAAATCCGGCTCGACCTGCTCGCGATCGGTCAATTCACGCCGCACGTCGCCGACGACCAGGTCGGGGATGACGATCGGCTCACGTTGCATCTTGAATTTGACCGCCCCGTCGTGCTCGTAAGCCAGGCCGCCGGAGAGCAGGGCCTCGACGCGGCGCCGATAGTTCCCGGTTCGCTGGCTCTGGAAATAGGGTCCAAAACTGCCTTTGCTCGGCGCGCCGGCGTCGCCGCTGCTCGGGCCTTCGTCCCAGTCCAGCCCGAGCCAGCGCAGGCCGTTGAGGATGACCTCGACAGCCTCCGGCGTGTTGCGGGCCACGTCGGTATCTTCGATGCGCAAAATGAAAGCGCCGCCCGTGTGCCGGGCATAAAGCCAATTGAACAACGCCGTCCGGGCCCCGCCAATGTGCAGGAACCCGGTCGGACTGGGTGCAAAGCGAACGCGTACCTTCATAGTCATCGTCCAATAAACCGGGCCGGCAGAGCGACCGCGGCTCCCGCAGTTGGCGCGGGGCGGGACCGGCTTCTCCGGCGCAGAATCCTGCTAAGGATGCGCCGGGTTCCCCCACAGCGCAAGCGCCCGGGCGAGCGCCGCGACCGCTCCGGGCGTCTTTTTCCTTGCTCCGACGCTCTGGCTTCGGCCACGCTTTGGCCATGGAGAAGCGGCCGAAGCGCAAGCTGACGCGGACGCAATGGGTCGTTGCCCTGTCTTTTCTTTGCGCCTGGCTTTTCATGGTGGTTCTCCTGGTGAACCCCGCTGGCAAGGCCGAGGAACCGAGCTACGCGGGCCAACCGCTGACCCACTGGGTCTGGGCCAGCCGGCTGCCCGGCCCGCAGGGCGACCGTGCCCGCCGCCTCGTGCGCCGCGCCATTCCTCTGTTGGTCGGTTGGCTGCGCCTGAACGACCGCGGCTACGTAGAACCCGCCTATATCAGGTTCTGCAATAACCTCTTGCAAAAGCAACACCTCATCCGATTCCGCTTTGAACCGCATCCGCGGGCGAACCGCACCGCGATGGCCTACGATTTGCTTTCGCAGTTGGGTCCGGGGCGTGAGCAAGCCATCCGGCGGCTGATCCCCCTGCTCGGAGACGAGGATGAGGACGTGGGGGAAATGGCCTGCTCTCTCTTGCAGGGGATGGTACCCGAGTCAGTTCCGGCCCTCGTTCAGGCCCTTTCAACCGGGAACGAGCGTGAACGGGCGCGGGCCGCGACCGGGTTGGGTGACATCGGGCGAAACCCGCAATCCGTGGTCCCGGCCTTGCAGCAAGCTCTGAAGGGGAAGAGTTTGCGGGTGAGGTTTGAGGCTGCGTGCGCGCTGGTCCCATTCGGGCGCCAGCGCGAGGAATTCATCCCCTTGCTGATCGAGGGCATTAAGGGAGGCGACCATCACATGCTCCAGGAAGGGTTTAGATTCCTGATCCAGCTCTGCGATTCGAACCGGCTCTCCAGCGAATTGACCAAGCTGTTGGCCACAGCCACGGACGTTACGCTCCGGCGGGCGGCAACCATGACGCTCAAGTCGCTCCAGGCGGGGGACTCAGCCGGGGCGGGCGCCGCCGGATTGCCTGGACCGGACAGCCCGGAAGTTGCTCAGGCGCGCCTGGCCTATCGCGCAGAGTTGGATGTCTTCCGTAGGGAATTTGGCGGCAGCCGGGACCTGCCCGACGTGCCGTTCTTCCTGTTCGGCATGGGGCATCGGACCAAGATGGTCTATCGCGCAGGCCGGTTGCTCGACGCGCGGTCGGGCCTGGTCCTGCGGGAATGGAACGTCCGGTCGCAGGCCATTCTGCCTTCGGAGTATCGCGTGATCCTGGAAACGGTGGAGGGGAAAACGGTCACGTTGTTCGAGGACGCCTGCGGCGTCTGGGAGGTGCAGGGGCGGGGCTGGCTCCGATTAGCCGGCACGAGCAACCCGGTAAACCTGCCTGATTTTGCCAGGCACCGCTACGCGAGGATTCTGCGCGTCCTGCACCAGGAATTGTTGTTCAACGTGACCGAGGCCGGTCCGGTGCCCAACCTCTTCGTCTATCCCAGGCCGTGGTATCGGGATGGGGCGATGGTGGCGCTGGCCCTGCGCGAGACCGGCAATCTTCCGTTGTTGCGCGACTGGCTCCTGGGCCTCTCCGAGCCTTACGACCGTAACAATGCCGGCGAAACCGAAGCCGACAACCTCGGCCAGGCGCTCTTTCTGGTCTCGTTGGCCTGGGACAAGTCCCATCCCCTCGTGAGTCGAGTGCTGGCCGAGGCGCCGCGCCTCGAGGTGGCCGGTCCAAACGGGAAGTATCTCCAGGGCCGGTCGGACTTCGCGGAACACCCGGCCTATCAGACCAAGTGGTTCAAATATGGCTTGGCCGCCCTCCGCCTGCCGGACAAATACACGGTTCCGTCCGTGCCGGACAGTTATGCGGCGCTGTTCTGGATGGGTTACCGGGGCAACTACGCCGGCGGCCACGACGCCGATGACCGGGTGGCTTATCCCTATCTCGGCTGGGCGTGCGACCATTTTCACGCGGTAAAGAAAAGCCCGATCAGCAACCGGGATTATCCGCTGACCTGGGAGCAGAATGCCAGCCAGGCGCATTACGAGGGAATGAATCTCATCGCTCCCGTCTATGCCCGGCAGCGCCTGGCCACCCCGCACACCTGGCACGCGGCGGAGGTCTTCCTTTATCTGCTCAACGCGGCGCAGCAGCCTTGAGGCCGGGCCGCTGGGGAGCGCACCCGGCCCGCGTGCCCTCAGCGCCGGCCCGGCGGTGAGTTGTCCGTTGCTGACTTTTCGTCGCCAAAAAGTGCAAGCAGGCCGGAGGGTCGAAGGTGTCTGGCGGGTCGCCAGACACGGCACGCGCGCCGCGTCCGCTCCCCGCCGCCTTACAGCCGCGCCTGGACCCCACGGCGGCGGTCCATCTGGCCCAGGAGCCGGCACAGGACGGCCAGCCGAGGGACAGGGACTTTTGCCTGCTGCGCCCGCCGCAGGGGTGCCAGGAACAGGCCCTCCAGTTCGAGCGGCAGGCCCCGCTCGAAATCAATGAGCGTGGAGGCCTTGTAGGCGCCCATGGTGCGGGTGCGCTCGATAAGTTTGTCGGCCAGGGCCTCGGGCACGTCAAAGCCCAGCGCCCGCGCGGTGCCAATGACCTCGAGCATCAACTCGCGGAGCAGCTTCTCCCATTTCGGCTCGGCCAGCAGGCGGTCGCTGGGCAGGCAAGGGCCGAGCGCGCACCCGGCCGCCAACTGGCCGCCGACGACGGCGTCGTAGCCGGCGGCGCTGGCCACGCCCAAGCCGTTGAAGGGGATGTTCCAGGCGAGCTTTTCCCAATGGGCGCGCGCGAGGTTGTCGGTGACCGAGCAAGGGACGCCGGCGTCGCGGAACAGGGCGGCCAGGTCATGGGTGCGCCGCCCGGGCCGGCCCTGGAATTCACCCAGGATGATTTGTCCATGGTCGATATGATGGACCAGGCCCGGGGCGAGGCGATTCAAGCAGACGAAGCACAGGCCGCCCAGGACCTGCTCGCCGGCAAAGAGCCGGGCGAGTTGTTCTTCGTTGCCCAGCCCGTTCTGCAAGGTCAGTAGCGCCGTGGCCGGCCCGACCAGCGGCGGCAGCAAGCGGCGGAATTGGTCGTTGGCGGTGGTCTTGAGCCCGATGAGCACAAGGGCGCTCGGCCCGATTTCCTGGGGCTGCCGGGCGCACCGGGGGCGCACCTGGAAATCGCCTTGCGGGCTGCGCACCCGCAGGCCCTGGCGGCGGACCGTCTCGTAGTCCGTGCGCAGCAGGAAATGAACCTCCTGCCCGGCGCGGGCAAGCCTCCCTCCGTAATAGCTGCCCACGGCCCCGCAGCCGACGACCGCGATTTTCATCGGATGAGGTGGCGTGGCGGGCTGGCGGAGTGCTGGGGTGATGGAGCGGCGGGCGCCAGGCCCGGGTGCCTTTTCAAGCCGCCATGACTCCAATACCCCGCCCGTCCACTACCCCTTGACTCCGTCACGCCAACCAAGAAAAAAGCACCCTGAGCGGGCCAGGGTGCTTTTGCGGAACAGAGCCGATTACTTGGCGCCGAGGATGGCGTCTTTGGCGGCCTTGGCAACCCGGAACTTGACGACGCGCTTGGGGGGGATGGTGATGGTCTTGCCTTTGTCGGCGCCGAACTGCATGACCATGGAACGGGCGGGACGGCTGACGAGCACCAACTTGCCGAGTCCCGGCATGGTGAAAGTATTCTTGGCCTGTTTGTAGGCGAGGTCTGCAATCGAATCGAGGATCTCGACGGCCTGTTTCTTGGTGATCCCGTTCTTGTCGGCGATGATCGCGGCGATTTGTGATTTGGACAGTGCTTTAGCCATAGTTCTCTATGATGTGTTTTGTTGTTATCGGTTGCGTGCTTACTAACTCAAGTCGTAAGACTCGTGTGGAGTTAAACTCTTTTGGCCGGGCGGCGCAAGCAGAAAATGAAAAAATTACGCGCAAAACAGGGGCTTTTTCGCCGCGCTGCCAAAACACCCTGGGCTTGACTTGGCGCCTCCACTTCCCTCAACCTCGGCGCGTGGGCCTCTTCACGATACAAAACGAGTTTCGATACGAGATCGTCCGCAAACTTTTTGAGGGCGGCATGGGCGTGGTTTATGAAGCCGAGCAGCAGGGCGCGCGCGGTTTCGTCAAGCGCATCGCCATCAAAGTCATTCGGCAAAACTACGCCGACCAGAAGCAGTTCATCGAGAACTTCATCGGCGAGGCCAAGCTGGTCGCCGACCTGATCCACACGAACATCGTCCAGACCTATCACCTTGGGGAATCCCAGGGGCTTTATTTCATCGCCATGGAGCTCATCCGCGGGGCCAATCTCGAGCTGTTTGCCCGCCAATTGGCCGACCAGCGCCGCCTGCTCCCCAAGGAACTGGCCGTCTTCATCGTCAGCCGCATCGCCCGCGGCCTGGCTTACGCCCACGCCAAGACCGACAAAGACGGGCGCCCCCTGGGCATCGTCCACCGGGACGTCAGTTTCAAAAACATCCTGATTGCCTTCGAAGGGGACGTCAAACTGAGCGATTTCGGGATTGCCAAGGCGCGCGGTTTCCTGGCCGACCACGAGGGCAAAGTGGTGGCCGGCAAGGCCGATTACATGAGCCCGGAGCAGGCCAATTTCCAGGTTACCGACAAGCGGTCGGACCTCTTCTCGGCCGGGGTGGTGCTGGCCCACTTGTTGCTCGCCAGGAACATCTTCAAAGGGGCCACCCCGGAGGAATCCCGCCGGCACATGATGAGCCTGCCGATTCCGGACTTCCGCACCCTGGATGAACGCGTGGACGACCGCTTGAATGAAATCCTCCATCGCGCCCTCGCCCGCGACCTGGCCAGGCGCTACCCCAACGCCGACGAGCTGCTCTACGATTTGGAACACTACATTTACCACTCCGGTTATGGACCGACCAGCGAGACCCTGGGACGCTTCATCCGGGAGTTGTACGGCCAGGGCGCTCCGCCCACCGGCCAGACCACCAAGGGCGGCACGCTCATCCTCGGACAAGGCGCTCCGCCCCTGCTCTCCAAACCCTGAGGCCGGATGAATGCCCCCACCGCCAATGCCTTCGTCAAGGTGGGCCTGCTCCAGGCCACCGCCTCGGCGGACGCCCCGGCCAACCTGAGCAAGACCCTGGCCGCCGCCCGACGCGCCGCCCAGCAGGGCGCCCAAATTATCTGCACCCAGGAACTGTTTGGCTCCCAGTACTTTTGCCAAGCCCAAGACCACCGCTGCTTCCGATTGGCCGAGCCAATCCCCGGGCCGACCACCGCCGCCTTCCAGGAACTGGCCCGCGACCGCCAGGTGGCGGTCATTGCTTCGCTCTTCGAGCGGCGCGCTCCCGGCGTCTTTCACAACACCGCCGCCATCATCGATGCCGACGGCTCCCTGCTGGGACTCTACCGCAAGATGCACATCCCGGACGACCCGCTCTATCACGAGAAATTCTACTTCACCCCGGGCGACTTGGGCTTCCGCGCCTGGCGAACCCGTTACGCGAAGATTGGCGTGTTGCTCTGCTGGGACCAATGGTTCCCCGAGGCGGCCCGCCTGACGGCGCTGCAAGGGGCCGAAATCCTGTTTTTCCCGACCGCGATTGGGTGGCACCCGGCGGAAAAGGCGCAGCACGGCCAGCAGCAACATGCCGCCTGGGAGACGATTCAGCGCGCCCACGCCATTGCCAACGGCTGCTATGTGGCCGTCCCCAACCGCGTCGGCCACGAGAAACTCGCCGGCGACGGCCTCCAGTTCTGGGGCCAGAGCTTCGTCGCCGGCACCGCCGGCGAGGTCCTGGCCAAAGCCAGCGCCGACCAAGAGCAAATCCTCGTCGTGCCCCTCGACCTGGCCAAAGTGGAGACCACCCGCACCCATTGGCCTTTCCTGCGCGACCGCCGCATCGATGCCTATGGCGATTTGACGAAGCGATTCGTGGATGATCACAGGGCCGTTGACCAGGTCGTCGAAACGCCTCGATAACACGGCTATGGAGTGCGGCGGCTTGCCCCGGATGATGAGCGGCTGTTCCAGGGCGGGATTGACCGCCCTGGAGTTCTCGACCGGCAAAACTCGTTGTAATCAGGTCAAGTTTCGCTGCGATTGCAATCCCGATTCCGAATCGGGACTTTTAGGTGAATTGAACATTGAGGATTGAAAAACGATTATTGGTTATTGAAGAATGCCGGCGGATGACGCCGAATGAACTTTCGGGCTGCGGACTCAATGACCAATGCGCAATACTCAATATTCAATTCTCAATGAATCCCGATCCCGAATCCAGATTCCGAATCGGGATTCCAGAGGTGGTCTGAGGCTCAGCCTCGCCAATCTTTCCACATGAAGGACCCTCCTGTCTGGATCACGGGCGCCGGCGGGCTGATTGGAAATTATTTGCTCCAGGCCGCGCCGGAGGGCGCGCCCGGCGCCAGGGTGGTTGGCCTCACCCGGGCCCAGCTCGACCTGGCCGATTTCGCCGCCGTGCGGACCGAGTTTCGCCGCCAGCAGCCGTGGCTCGTCATCCACTGCGCCGCCCTGAGCCAGAACCCCCAGTGCCAGGCTAACCCGGGCCTGGCCCGCAAGCTCAATGTGGATGTGACCGCCCTGCTGGCAGAACTGGCCGCCCACCTGCCCTTGCTCTTTCTTTCCTCCGACCTGGTCTTCGACGGCAAGACCGGCAATTACGACGAATCCGCGCCGGTCAACCCCCTGAGCGTCTATGCCCAGACCAAGGCCGCCGCCGAACAGGTCGTGCTGGCCAACCCCAGGCATACCGTCATCCGCACCTCGCTCAACGGCGGCACTTCCCCCGGCGGCCACACGGCTTTCAACGAGCAACTCCGCTGCGCCTGGCAGGCCGGCCAGGCCGCGCATTTGTTTACCGATGAATTCCGAAGCCCCATTCCCGCCGCGGTCACGGCCCGCGCTCTTTGGGAATTGGCCGCCCGCAACAAACCCGGCCTCTATCACCTGGCCGGCAGCGAGCGCCTCTCCCGCTGGCAAATCGGCCAACTCCTGGCCGCCCGCTGGCCCCAGCTTCAGCCCAGGATTGTCCCCGCCTCCATCAAGCAATACCCCGGCCCGCCCCGCGCCCCGGATACCTCCCTCAACTCCGCCAAAGCCCAGCACCTCCTTTCCTTTCCGCTGCCGGGCTTGACCAGGTGGCTCGCCCAACACCCCGGGGACGTGTTTTGAACCGAGCAGGACGAGCGACAAATGTGCGGAAGGGGCGCGCCAGGCGGGCCTCAAACCGCCGACAGATGCATAAGACGCGCTCATCTGAGGGCTGAAAGCCCGCAATGTGACAGCCTGGGGTGAGGCGCACCGCGCCGAGCCCGAGGTCATGGGCCGAACAAACCCCACCGTCCTGCAAGAGCGGGACAAACCGCCCGCCAACACACGTCCATTCAATCCCACGCATAACGTTGATCCAATCGTTTGCCGTTGTTCTCACAAACCCGCCGGGATTCGTTTGGGCTTGCAACCCGCCGCCTTCCGCTAAACTGTCTGGCGGATGCATTGGCTGCAAGCGCTGGACATTGAGCTGTTTCGATTCTTCAACCTCAAGTTGAGCAATCCCCTTTGCGACCTGCTCATGCCCTTGGCCAGCGGCAATGCCTTCTTCTACCCCTTGCTGCTCCTGCTGGGCGTGCTGCTGGTTTGGAAGGGGCGGGCCCGGGGGATCGTTTGTCTGGTCATGCTGCTCCTGGTCCTGGCGGCTGGCGATGGATTCATCTGCCGCAGCATCAAGCACGCCCTCGGCCGCCCCCGGCCCTTTATGGTCCTGCCGGACGTGCGTCGTCCCGACCGGCCAGGCCCCAACCTGCAAACCACCGGGGCGCAGGCGCCCCCAGTGGCGGCCAACGGCGCGCCGACCCCTCTGCCGGGCCAACTGCCTGGTCCGCCAGGGGCCAACCCCGCGCCCATGCCCAACCCACCCAGCAGCAACTCGGGCAGCCTGCCCTCCTCGCACGCGGCGAATTGGTTTGCGGCCACCATGGTGGCCTTCGTCTATTATCGCCGGAGCCTGTGGTTCATGCTGCCGCTGGCCGTGCTGGTCAGCTTTTCGCGGCTCTACAACGGCGTCCACTATCCGAGCGACGTGCTGGCCGGGGCGATCCTGGGGGCCGGCTACGGTGCGGCCATCGTCTGGTCGCTCGACGCGTTGTGGCGGTGGGCGGGCCGGCAATGGTTCCCCCTTTGGTGGCCGAGGCTGCCGTCGCTGCTGGCGCCGGAAGTCCGCCAGGAACCCCTCCAGGCTCAAGTCGAGTCCTTCCTCCCGCCGCCCCGGCGGGGCCTGCCCGAACCGGGCTTTCGCCCGCCCCATCTGGCGCTCGACCAGCATTGGCTGCGCCTGGGCTATCTCTGGATGGCGCTGCTCCTGCTGGGGCGGCTGGCCTACATCGCCAGCGGAACCATCCAACTCAGCGAAGACGAGTCCTACCAATGGCTTTGGTCCAAGCACCTGGCCCTGTCTTACTACAGCAAACCGCCGCTGATTGCCTACGCGCAGTTTCTGGGGACTTGGCTTTGGGGTGATACGGCATTCGGCGTGCGCTTTTTCTCGCCCGTCATCGCCACCATTCTCAGCCTGGCCCTGCTCCGGTTCTTTGCGCGCGAGGTCAATGCGCGGGCCGGGTTTTTCCTGCTCCTGCTCCTCGCCGCCGTGCCGCTCCTGGCGGTCGGCGCGGTGCTCATGGTAGTCGATTCGCTTTCGGTCTTGTTCTGGACACTGGCCATGCTGGCGGGCTGGCGGGCGGTCCAGCAAAACGCCGCCACGCGCGACTGGCTCTGGGTGGGGCTGTGGATGGGCCTGGGCTTCCTGAGCAAGTACACCGAACTGTTCCAGTGGCTCTGCTGGGCCGTTTTCTTCGTCTTGTGGCGCCCCGCCCGCAAGCAACTCCGCCGCCCCGGGCCGTATTTGGCCCTGGCCCTCAATCTGCTCTGCGCCCTCCCGGTGGTGATTTGGAATGCCCGGCACCAATGGATTACCCTCGCCCATGTGGCCGGCGATGCGAAAGTGGGCGAGCCCTGGAGACCGACGCCGAGGTATCCGGGCGAATTCCTGGCCAGCGAAGCCGGCCTGCTGAACCCAATCTTTTTTGCCGCCATGGTCTGGGCGGCGATGGCCTTCTGGCGGCGGGGCCGACACAACCCCCGCCTGGTCTATCTCTTCAGTATGGGCGCGCCGCTCTTCCTGGCCTACCTGCTCTACACCCTGCACTCGCGCGTGATGCCCAACTGGATTGCGCCGGCGGTGCTGCCCCTCTTCTGCCTGATGGTCATTTACTGGGACACCCAATGGCGCCTGGGCCAGACGCGGGTCAAGGGCTGGCTGCTCGCTGGTCTGGGCCTGGGATTGCCGCTGGTCATCCTGGGCCACAACACCGACGGGGTCGGCAAGCTGATTGGGCGTCCCCTGCCCGTCAAGCTGGACGTCCTGCACCGTGTGCGCCAATGGCAGGAGGTCGCCGCCGTGGTGGCCCGCGCCAGGCTGAAGTTGCTGGCCGAAGGCAAGCCGGTCTTCATTATCGCCGGCCATTATGGACTGGCCGGGGAAATCTCCTTTTATCTCCCGGAAGCCAAGGCGGGCGTCCCTGACCATCCCCTGGTCTATTGCCTGACCAGCGCCATCGCGGACAACCAATTCTACTTTTGGCCCGGCTACCGCCAGCGCCAGGGCGAGAATGCCATTTTCGTTCGCGAGTTGGACCGCGCGCGGCCCGTGCCCACACCGCTGCCGGCGCGCTTGGGACAGGAGTTTGAGTCCGTGACCGACCTGGGCGTGCACCCGGTGCTCTATCAGAACCGCTACTTGTTGCGCCCGCTGCAAATCTTTGAGTGCCGCGGCTTGCGCTGAGCCCGGCCAAACCCCGCCACTCCCCTTGCGGGGCTGGCCCAGCAGGGCCGGGCGCCTACTTCATCAAGAGCATCTGGCGGGCCCGCTTGATGGCGCGGTTGAGCCGGCGCTGGTAATGGGCGGGCAAGCCGGTGTATTTGCGCGGCAGGATGCGTCCCTGGTCGGTCACGAACTGCCGCAGCAGGTTGGTGTTCTTGAAATCGAGCGCGTCCACCGTGAAATCGATCTTCGGCTTGGGGCGCGGGGTGCGCCTCTCGGCAAAGCCGGGGCGGCCGCGCGCGCCGCGCCTTTCCGGTTTCTCCGGGCGAGTTTTGCGAGGCATAGGGGTCGGTTATTTGATTTCCCGATGAAGCGTGTGACGGCGCAGCGCCGGGTTGAATTTCCTGAGTTCCAGCTTGTCGGTCTTGAGCTTCTTGTTGCGAGTGGTGGTGTAGCGCGAAGGGGACTTGCCCTCCTTGCGCGCCTCGGTGCATTCGATGGTAATGATTTCCCGGGGCATAAACTATTCCTTGTCTTTGGGTTTTTCTTCGGGTTCTTCTTCTTCGCCTTCCACCTCGGTCACGCCCACGGCGTCCACGGTGCCGAGGGCGCCTAGGCGGCGCTGCCGCAAGGCCCCTTCCCGCTCCAGTTGCGCCTGCGCCTGGACCGTGAACCGCGTCCAGGGAATCGCCTCCAGCCGGCTCTTGGGGATTTGTTTGCCGGTCAGTTCGCAAATGCCGTAGGTGTTCTTTTCGATCCGCTTGAGCGCCTCTTCAATTTCATATACCGCGTCCTGGTCCGACGACAGCAGGCTCAAAGCGAAATCGCGGTCGAAATTGTCCGTCCCGGAGTCGGCCATGTGCAGGCTGTAGCCCGCCATTTCCTGGGCCGATTCCTTGGCCAGGCCGTTTATCTGCCGGACCAGTTGGTCGCGCAAGTCCAGCAGCCGCTTGTAGTACTTCGCCCACTCCGCCTTGATCTTCACGTGGCCGTTCCTTTTGACGATTACCTCCTTCTTGCGGCCCAAAATGCTTGCCGAGGTTGCCGAGCCATGCGGTTTGTTGGCCGCTGGCCCCTTCTTACTGGCTTCTTTCTTCTTCGTTGTCACAACTCAAACTGCTTGGTTTCGCTGGCCTTTATCTCTGCTCTGTCTCGTCGGGACGCCCGCTGTCTCCTTCGAGAGTGGGCGAATGTAGCAAAGCAGAATAAATTTTCCACAAGAATTTTCAAAATGCCTCCCTCACCCTTTCTCAATGCAGGCGTAGGCGTTGTGGTTGTGAATGCTCTCCTGGTTCTCCGCCTCTACTTTGTACCACGTCACGTCCGGATGCGCCTTCAGTTTGAGCGCCACGTTGCGCACCAGGTCCTCCACGAACACCGGGTTCTCGTAAGCCCGCTCCGTCACCGCCTTCTCGTCCTGGCGCTTCAAGAGCGCGTAGAGCCCCGAGCTGGCCGAACTTTCGATCATCCCGATTAAATCCTCAATCCACAAGGCCTTGCGCGCCCGCACCTGCACCGTCACCTCCCCGCGCTGGTTGTGCGCCCCATACGCCGCAATCGCCCTCGAACACGGGCAAAGCGTCGTGACCATGGCCTTGACGGTCAGCACGAAATCGATCTCCCGGCCGCAGGCCGCCGCATCGAACCGGGCCACGTAGTCCATCACGCTTTCCTGGCCCGAGACCGGCGCCCGCTTGACCAGAAAATAGGGGAACTCCAGCTCCAGGTGCGAGGTGGCCGCGTGGAACTTCGCCTGCATCGCGTAAAGAATCTCCGGCAGGTTCTCCACGTGCACCACGTTGCCGTGGGCGTTGAGCACCTCCAGAAAACGGCTCATGTGCGTGCCTTTGAATTCCTTGGGCAAGTCCACGAACATGCCGATGGTGGCCACCGTGTTCTGCACCGCCCGCGCCTTGTCCCGCACCTGGATGGGAAATCGCAGACCCCGCACCCCCACCTTGTCGATCCGCAGGTCGCGGTCGTCCCGCTCGCTTTGTTTGTCGTCCAGCCTGCCCGCCGCCCCAGGCCCAGGTGCCCCCTCGCCCAAATTCACCCGCCCGCCCCGCCCCCGGCTCCTGACCGTCTGCCGAGGGGAGTGCGCCAAACCGTTCTGACCCGGCTTAAACATCCTTGAAAGGTAGCAGCCAACGCCCGTTTTGCAAAAAGTTTCGGGCCTCAGCGACGCCGCCACGGTTTGACAAAAACTATGAACGACCAGTTTCAACAGACCTTGGCCTCCTCACAGGCCTGCCCCGACCCGCCCATCGCCCCCATCACTCCATCGCCCCGCCGGGGGCGCCTCTCCGCTGCTGGGTAAGTGCTTGGGATTCAGAGGCTTCGACTTTTCTACGCCACCCCGGCAACGCCCCATGTCGAAACCAAAACTCCGTCGGCCGCAGCCCGGCCGGCAACTGCCGCCGGACCATCTGACCGTGCGGCCCATCCTCCCCAAGGAACAGGCGCTACCCTGGCCGATGGATTTCGGGCTTGACTGTTTTTGCCTGAAACTTTACATTAGTTACTGAACGGTATATTGCTGGTTTGCCAGCGCGCCAAAGTCGGAAGAGGACCATCTGCCGACTTTTTTGTTCCCCCAAGGGTACCGTCGAGGAATGTATGAACGCCGACTTTTTAGCAGTCTTGGAATTTTGGGAGCGCGAGAAGGGCATCAACCGGGATGTCCTCGTGGCCGCTGTACAGGAAGCGTTGTTGTCGGCCGCCAAAAAGGCCGTCGGCCCGGCCCGCGAATTGCGCGTGGCCATCGACCAGAAAAACGGTGACATCCGGGCCTTTGCCAAATTGGTAGTTTCCGAAAAGGTCAGCTCCAAACACGACCAGATTTCGCTCTTTGATGCCCGCCGCATCAAAGCCCAGGCCCAGGTCGGAGAGGAACTCGAGGTCGAGGTGACGCCCGTCGGCTTCGGTCGCATCGCCGCCCAGTACGCCAAACAGGCCCTCATGCAGCACCTCCGCCGCGCCGAAAAAGAACTCATCTTCACCGAGTTCAAGGACCGCGTCGGCGACATCATCAGCGGCACCGTCCGCCGGTTCGAGCGTTCGGACGTCATTATTGACCTCGGCAAGTACGAGGCCCTGCTGCCTAACCGCGAACGCGTCCCCACCGAAGAATACCAGCTCGGCGAACGCCTCCGCTGTTACGTCAAAGCCGTCGAGCAGGGCATCCACGGCCCGGAGATCATCCTCTCCCGCTCCGATCCCCGTTTTGTCATCAAGCTCTTCCAGCTCGAGGTCTCCGAAATCAACGACGGCACCATCGAAATCAAGGGCATCGCCCGCGAACCCGGCTTCCGCACCAAGCTCGCCGTCTGGACCCGCGACGACAGAGTTGACCCGGTCGGCGCCTGTGTCGGCTTGCGCGGCCAGCGCGTCAAAAACATCGTCCGCGAACTCAATAACGAAAAGGTCGACATCATCCGCTGGGACCCCAATGTCAAGACCTTCATCACCAACGCCCTCGCCCCCGCCAAACTCAAGGCCTTCGCGGTGGACGAGGCCAATAAACGCGTCCGCATTACTGTCAGCGAGGACCAGCTCTCGCTGGCCATCGGCAAACGCGGCCAGAACGCCCGCCTCACCTCCAAGCTCACCGGCTGGCTCGTCGACATCGAGCCGGAGGTGGTGGTGATCAGAGGCTTCGAAGAAAAAGTGGCCGAGGCCGTCGAATCGCTGGCGGCCATCGCAGGCATTACCCGCGAGCAGGCCGATGTCCTGGTCCATCACGGCTTGACCCGACTGGAAGACCTGTTGCAGGCCGATGAAAGCGATTTTACCGGCATAGCGCAACTGGCCGGCCAGGCCCCCGCCATTATGGAAGCGGCCCGCGCCGAAGCCGCCCGCCGCACCCTCAAGGTCGGTGAGGCCCCCGTGTCCGGTTGATGACCTGGCCCTCGGTGGCGCTGGGTGGCGTTATGTGGTTGGCAAGCAGAGCTTGGGCGTGCTAGGATTCAGCTTATGAAGGCTGTCAGGCGACGCAGGCCAGCAGTGCTCGAGATTTATGCCCGTTCGTATTTACGACATTTCAAAAAGGCTCGGCTTGGAGAACAAGGAAGTTCTAGCCAGGGCGAAAGAACTGGGCATAACCGGCGCCCGGGTGGCCTCCAGTTCCCTCGATAAGATCACCGCCGAATACCTCGAAGAACAACTCAAGGCCTCTCATCCTCACCTCCTCGCTCCCCCGCCGCCGCCGCCGCCCGCTCCGCCCCCAGCCCCCGCCCAGGTGCCTGAGCCGGTAGTTCCACTGCCGGCCCCCGCCGTCGCCCAGGCCCCCGCTCCGCTCACCCCAACCATTTCTGTCGTCACCACGCCCCCGCTCCAGGTTGAAGCCCTCCTGCCGCGAGAAGCCCTGACGACCACTACTACTGCCCTGGTCCAACCCGCTACGCCCCCCGCCCCGGTCGCGCCGCCTGGGGCCCCGCTCGCAGCGCCCATAGGCGAAGCCAAGCCGCCCGCTCCGGGCCCTGCCATTGGCGAACTGCTGCCCCCCTCCCCCGCCCCAGCGCCCGCGCCAATCCTCGCCCAGGTCGAAGCGCCGCCGCCGCCAGCATCACCCCCGCCCCCGCCCGTCCCGAAGATCGGAGACAAAGTCGGCTTCATTCAATTGCCGCCCAGAGCCAACGCCAAGCTCGGCACCCTCAAGTTGCCCGTGCGCCAGACCGAGCCGAAGAAGACCGAGCCGAAAAAGACCGATTTTGCCAAACGCGGCGACCTCCGCAGCGTGCGCGGCGCGGCCCCGCCGGCCGGGCTAACCGTGCCCGGCGCCAAGTTCCTCGTCCCCCCAAAGGCGCCCGCGGCTAAAGCTCCCGAGCCCGCCCCGAAAGTCGTTCTGCCCGCCGACGCCCAGGTCATTTCCATCAAGCCGCCCATTGTCGTCCGCGAATTGGCCGAGCAGCTCAGACAAAAACCCTTCAAGATCATTGCTGACCTCATCGAATTGGGTGTCTTCGCCAACGTCAACCAGGCCATCGACGAGAATGTTGCCCAGAAGATTTGCGCCAAGTACGGCTGCCGCTTCGAGGTCGAAAAACGCGAACGCGGCAGCGGGCTGGTCCATGCGCCCAGCAGGAAACTCGAACTCGATGTCGAAGACAAACCCGAAGACCTGGCCCCGCGCGCCCCGGTGGTGACCATCATGGGCCACGTCGACCACGGCAAAACCACCTTGTTGGACGTCATCCGCAAGTCCAATGTCGCCGCCTCTGAAGCCGGCGGCATTACCCAGCACATCGGGGCTTACACCATCTCCTTCCCCCACCCGGAACGCAAAAAGGAATTGGCCCAAATCACCTTCCTGGACACCCCGGGCCACGCCGCCTTCAGCTCCATGCGCGCCCGCGGCGCCAACGTCACTGACATCGTCGTCCTGGTCGTCGCCGCCGACGACGGCGTCATGCCCCAGACCCTCGAGGCCCTCAACCACGCCCGCGCCGCCAGAGTCCCACTCATCGTCGCCATCAACAAAATGGACCACCCCAACGCCAACCCCCTCAAGGTCCGTCAGGTGTTGCAGGACAAGGGCCTGGTCCCGGACGATTGGGGCGGCGACACCATCTTCGTCGAGGTCTCCGCCCTCACCCGCCAGAACGTCGATAAGCTCATCGAGATGATCCTCCTCCAGGCCGATCTCCTGGAACTCAAGGCCAATCCCAACCGCCGCGCCAAAGGCAACGTCATCGAATCCGGCCTCGAACCCGGCGGCCCCACCGCCACCGTCCTCGTCCGCAAAGGCACCCTCCGCGTCGGCGACATCACCATCTGCAGCCACTTCTACGGCCGCGTCCGCGCCCTCATCAACGAGGAAGGCAAGCGCCTCAAAGAAGCCGGCCCCTCCGTCGCCGTCAGGGTCCTCGGCCTCAACGGCATCCCGGAGGCCGGCCTCGAATTCAGCGTCGTCGAGGATGAAAAGGCCGCCCGCGAACTGGCCGAACAGCGCGCCCTCCAAACCAGGGCCCAGGGCCAGGAAATCACCCGCGCCAAGGTCACCCTCGAAAACCTCTTTGCCCACATGGCCTCCACCGATACCAAGGCCCTCAAGGTCGTCGTCAAAGCCGACACCCAAGGCAGCGTCGAAGCCATTGTCGAGGCCCTGAGGAAGATCGAATCCGATAAGGTCTCCCTCGAAATCATCCACAGCGCCGTCGGCACCATCACCGAATCCGATGTCGCCCTCGCCTCCGCTTCCGAGGCCGTCATCCTCGGCTTCCACACCCGCGTCGACAGCGGCGTGGCCGACGACGCCAAGCACGAAGGCGTCCAGGTCAGGCTTTACGCCATTATTTACGAGTTAATCGACCAGGTCAAAGAGGCCATGGCCGGCCTGCTCGAACCCCTCCTCAAGGACGTCACCCTCGGCGTCGCCGAAGTGCGGAAGATTTTCGAATTATCCAAGGGCTCACCCGTCGCCGGTTGCATGGTCACCAGCGGACGCATCCTCAAAGGCAAGGTCCGCGTCCGCCGCCGCAAAGAGGTCATCTACGAGGGCCTGACCCAGTCCCTCCGCCGCTTCCAGGACGAGGCCAACGAAGTCCGCGCCGGCATGGAGTGTGGCATTCGCATCGAGGGCTTCGGCGATTTCCAGCCCGGCGACAATATCGAGTGCTATGCCATGGAGAAGATCGTTCAGAAGCTGTGACACTACCACTGCAATTAGCCTCCCTAAGAAAGCCATGCCTTCCCTCAGACTTCAACGCGTGCGCGAACTGCTCAAGCGCGAGATTGGCGAAGCCATCCGCCGCGAGTTTCCCGTCAGCGAGGCCGGCCTCGTCACCGTCACCGGCGTTGATGTAGCCGGCGATTTGCATTCGGCCATCGTCTTCATCAGCATCCTGGGCAATCCCGAGCAGCAGCGGCGGGGCCTGACCCTTCTGACCCGCCATCGCAAACGCATCCAGGGGCTGGTCGGACGGGCCGTGGTCCTCAAATACACCCCCACCCTCAAGTTCCTCATGGACGATGCGGTCGTGCGGGGCAACCGCGTGCTCGAAATCATCGCCGAGCTCGAGCGGACCTCCCTCGCCACCTCTGAAGCCGAGGCCACCGATTAGGCCCGCCCCCACCCCTGGCCCCTGAATGAAGCCCCATCCCAAGATCATCGGCCGCATCATCGAGGGCATCCGCCAGAGCCAGTCCATCTGTGTCGTCGGCCACGTCCGCCCGGACGGCGATTGCGTCGGCTCGCAACTGGGCCTGACCCTCGCCTTGCGCAACGAAGGCAAACAGGTCCTTTGCTGGAACGAAGACCCCACGCCCCAAAAATACGACTTCCTCGACCCCGGCCATATCCTCCAGAAGCCCAGGGCCGGCTGCCAGTTCGACTGCGTCATCGCCACCGATGCCGCCAGCGTCGAACGCCTCGGCACCGTCGGCCCCTGCATCGCCCAACGCCAACTCCTCATCAACATCGACCACCACCAAAGCAACACCCGCTATGCCGACCTCAACTGGGTTTCCGCCCGCGAACCCTCCACCGGCGAACTCATCTTCCGCCTCCTCAGAATCGCCAAGTGGCCCATTACCAAGCCCATTGCCGACTGCCTCTTCACCGCCGTCTCCACCGACACCGGCTCCTTCCAATATCCCACCACCCGCCCCGGCACCTATCATGTGGCCGGCGAACTCGTCCGTCGGGGCGCCGACCTCGCCAGGATCTGCGACGAAGTCTATCAGTCCTACCCCCTATCGCGGGCCAAACTCCTCAAGCATGTCTATAGCCACTTCCGCCTCACTCACCAGAACCGGATCGCTTATTTCTGGCTCAAAAAGGCCGACTTCGCCCGCGCCGGCGCCGACAGTTCTGATTCCGAAGGCCTCATCGATCACATCCGCGCCATCGCCCCGGTCGTCGTCGCCTGTGTCTTCGAAGAGATCGAGCCCGACCTGACCCGCGTCAGCCTCCGCTCCAAGAGCGACAAGGTCAACGTCAACGAAATCGCCGCCCACTTCGGCGGCGGCGGCCACCCGGCCGCCGCCGGCGCCCGCATCCCCGGCAAACCCCTCTCCGCCCAGCGCAAGGTCATCGCCGCCATCAAAAGGGCCCTCAATTCCAAACAACCGGTCAAACCATAGGTTGGTAATTGCTGATGCATCACGGGCGCGCACCCAAACGTGTAACATGGCATTTGTGCTCTTCAAAGTGCCCAGTTGCAGCCGTGCGGCAATCCACCTGATGGGCAAGGTCGTTTCTCGCCTCACTCGCGCCGCCATCGCCAGCTTGCCGGGGTCACTCCTGGGGCGACAACCCAAACCACCTTCTTGCCAACCCGGGCGGCCCATTTCTTCCGTTGAGCAGCCAACGCATCCCGGCCACGAGGTTGGCCTTGGGCGTGTCCGGGACCGGATGAAAGTGGTTGCGCATCAGGCAATAGGCACGCACCTGCCAGGCGGTTTTCTGACACCCTGCGGCCAGCGTTTTGATCCCGCACCTGTGGGACTGCCGATCGACACCATCGGGAAAAATCTCCCAATACAGCCAATGCAACCAATGGAGCGTTTGGCATCCCGGCCAAAACGCGCTATAACCACTACCCGGTGAATGCCAAACTGACAGCGCCGCCTCGCTTCGCGCCCGGCTAGGAATCGGTTCCTGCCCGTTTCCGCGCGCGCACCAGCCGTTTTTTCAGTTATTTCCACTTATTTCCACTTAAGAATTCTGGGCCTGGCCCCCGCCGGGGGCGGAGCCGGCAACTGGACAACGGCCAGGAGGTTGCAGAAAGTGACCAACGACCAACGCCAGGCTTTACTCATTGAAAGGAAGGAAGAGACCAACCGAAACAAATGGTGGAAGAAGCCGCTCGAGACCCTTCACGGCTTACAAGCTGCGAGCGCCAATTTCATTTTTCACGCCCCACGCATCACGCCCAGCCTGTCAACTACAATTTCCCAGCGGTCTTGCCGTCCTTTGGGACAAGGTGGGACGGGAGACTTGAATCTGCTCGGGAACGGATTAAACTGGCTGCGATGGACCAAGCCAGCCTCAGCATTTTTCATATCTCGGCCAAGGCGGCGGACCGCGCGGACAAGCAACGCCAACAAACGCAACCTTGACCTCATGGAAAAACCCTTGAGCACGAAGCTCGCGTGGCTCAGCGCGATCACCCTGGCTGGTTGCCTGCACGCGGCCGCCCAGGCGCCGGGCGTCCCCGTCTATCGACAAGGCCGGCAGGAGTCGCAATACGAGGAGGACATCCGCCAAGCGGCGCGAGCGCTCCTTGCCACCGGCCACGTGCTCAAGTTGGCCGCCGTCAAGGAACAACTCCAGCGCCCCTCCTGCCAGTTGGATTTGCCCAAAGTCAAAACCGCCAGGCTCACGCCGCCCGACATCTGCCTCTCCGCCCGCCGCAGCCACTTGCGCGTGGGCTGGCTGTTCCTCTGCGACAAGTGCGACGACTGGCACGTGAACCTGGCAGGCGGCTACGTCCTGACCACCAATGGCGCCGTCGCCACCTGCTATCACGTGGTCCAACCCGACTCCAAAGTGAAGGACGGCTGCCTCGTGGCGGCCGACGAGAATGCCAAGGTCTTCGCCGTCACCGAAGTCCTGGCGGCCAACCGTTACAGCGACGTCTGCATCCTCCGCGTCGCCGGCCAGGACTTCACTCCGCTGGCCCTGAACACCAATGTCTTTCCCGGCGACATCGCCTATTGCTACAGCGACCCGCTCGACCACCGGGGCTTCTTCAGCCAGGGCCTCGTCAATCGCTTTTACCAGTTCCCCGGACGCCGCCCGTTCAGTGCCCCGCCGGCGGCGGCCTATGCCCCGACCCGGATTGACGTCGGCACCGATTGGGCGCCCGGCTCCAGCGGTTCGGCCGTCCTCGACGAATGCGCCAACGCCATCGGCCACGTCTCCACCATCGCCGCCGTCAATGAAACCGAATCTGCCGACACCGACCCCTCGCAGCAAATTGTCCACCCCACCATGATCGTGTTCCACGAAGCCGTCAGCGCGCGGGATGTGCTGCGGCTGATTACCAGCCGCTCCCAATAGGCCGGACCGCTGAGCCCCAGCTCTGCGCTCGGCTGAGCCTAGGCGATCACTCCTTCGAGCGGGGCGAACTTTTCGCCCAGGACGGCTTGGCTGTCGAAACCCAGCCAGCGGTCCAGGACCGTGGCATAGACGCGGCGGAAGTCGGTGTGGAACTTCGGGGCGTCGGCATCCAGGTCGCTCAGGCTGGGATGCGGGCCGACCAGCCCGCCTTTGAGGCGGCCGCCAGCCAGAAAGACCGGGGCCGCAGCCCCGTGCCCGGTGCCGCGCCGCCCATTCTCCGACAGGGTGCGGCCGAACTCGGAAAAGGTCATCAGCCACACGGAGTCGAGCCACCGGTCCCGCCGGAGATCGCCCAGGAAGGCGGCCACCGATTCCGAGAGTTCGCGCAGCAGTGCGCCATGGTTGGCCGCCTGGTCGGCGTGGGTGTCAAAGCCGCCGATGCCGCCGCCGCCCAGTTCGGCAAAATAGACGCGGATGCCCAGTTCAGCCCGGATGAGCTGGGCCACGGATTTCAACGTCTGGGCGAGCGGAAAGCCGGGATACTCGGCCGCGCCCGTGGCGGCCGCGGCCCGGCGCGCCGCCTCGAGCCGCGCCTTGCCGGCGGCGGCCTCGAGCGTGGTCCGCCTCAGGAAATCGGGCAACGGATTGCTCGCGCCGGCAGGGAAAGCCTCGACGGTCTCTGCACCGCGCACAGGGGTCTTGAAGGGGACGGTTCGAGGGCGAGACGCCCTCGTGGCAGGCGAGACGCCTGCCCCACTACCTGGCCCACCGGCAGGCGAGACGCCCGCCCCACTACCTGCCGGCTCGAGCATTGGCGCCACTGGCCATTCCTCGGCCGGCAGCCATTCGTCAAGTGATTTGATCGCGGGCACCACCGCTTGCTCGGTTTGGAGGCCGAATGGAGCGGGGATGGGGCCGACGAAAACCCCGGGCACGTCCGTCTGGCCGGCCAGACAGGCCCGGTCGATCGCGCGGCCAAGCCAGCCGGTTTGCGTCAGCGTTTCCTGCGGCCTGGCGGTGTGCCAGTCACTCATGGCGGCTTCGTGATCGCGTTTGGAGTTCGGGTAGCCGACGCCCTGAATGATGGCCAGATGCCCCTCCCGGTAAAGCCGCAGGAAGGCCGGCATCTCGGGATGGAGGCCCAGTCCGGAGTCGAGCTTGTGCACGCGCTCGGCCCTCAGGCGCAGGGTCGGGCGGTTGCGGTGATACGCATCGTCTTCGTAAGGGACAACCGTATTCAGGCCGTCGTTGCCGCCGGACAGTTGAAGGACGACCAGCACGGAATTGCGGCCCTCCGGTGGCACGGCGGCGGCCAGCGCCCTCCGGCTCAGAAAGCCCGGCACGGCGGGACTCAATGCCAGTCCCGTCGAGGCGCCGAGCGCCGTCCTTAGAAAATCGCGCCGTGTGGTTTGCATCGTCCTCCTTTCGGTCAAGCCAGGTGCCATTCGGGCAGCGCCGCCATCAGCACGGCCAGGTGGCGCAGGTAGTCGGACAGACTCCCCGGCCTTTGGACCTCGCTTTGGAACCATAAACCAGGCGCCGTAGCGGCACTGGCCAGGGTGCCGCTGCTCTTGGGCGGCGAACTCTCCCGATTCGGAATCGGGACTGCGGGGCCAGCGTTCCCGGAGAGATCGTCCGCGGTGCCGGCCCCGGAAACAGATGCGCTTTTCAGCAGGGCTTGCCGACTTGCCTCCGGCAGGTCGCCTTGGAAAAACAGCTCGCACAGAAACTGGCTTCCCGTTTCAGCGGTCGAATGGCCGTACTTCAAGGCCGTGGCGGCCGGATCGAGCCTGCCCTCGTAAGGTCCCGAGCCGGCCAGCAGGTCCTCGGCGAGTTTGGCGCGGCCCAGCAGCGTGAAGCGGTTGATCCAGCCTCGGCCCCCGGCCCAGCCTTTGATGGTCGGCGGCTGCAACAGGCCCTGGCCCAGGGCCGCCAGGTCGGAAGCCAGGCGCACGGTTCCAACCATCCCCTCCAGCGGCCTGACCAGGCCCACCGCGAATTCCACCGGGCTCTTGATCTTCTGCCGGTAAGCCGAAAAGAACAGGTTGGAGCGCAGCATCGTTTCCATCAGCCTGGCGACCTCGAAGTCTCTGGCAAAATCGGCTGCCAGCGGGGCAATCAAGCTGTCCGGGGGCGGGATGGTTTCCGAGATGAACCAACGGTAGAGCTTGCGGACCAGGAACTGGGCCGTGGCCGGCTGTTCCAGCAGGATGCGCGCGACATCTTTGCGCCCGAAGTCCCCCTGCTGTCCCAGCAGTTTTTTCGCGCCCGAGTCGTGCTCCCTGCCGATGTAATTCAACTCATTCTGGCTGACAAACCAACCCGTCAAGGCGCGGCCTGCGGCCTGAACGTCCTCCTCCGAGAACTGGCCGGGGCCGAGCGTGAATTGCTCCAGCAAGGCCCGCGGGAAATCCAGGTTCGGACGCGCTTTGCGGTTTGCCCGGGCGCCGAGGCAGAGCAGCACGGCCGGTTCGCCCACGACGGCCTCGAGCAGGGCCGGGAAACGCCCCAGCGCCTGGCGCCGCAGCAACTGGACATACCGGCACATGAGCGCCGGGTTGTTGACCCGGGCATTGGTGATGGCGAAGTGGTTGTGCCAGAAAAGCGTCATTTGCTCCAGCAGCGGGTGCGGCGTTTCCAGCAGCCGCCGCAGCCACCACGCCGGCAGGCCCCCGGCGGAGTCAACCCCAGCCTCTTCGTAGCCGCCGTAGGCCTGGTTGAACCCGGCCACGTCGGCGCTCGGGCGGAGCAGTTTGCCCACGGTCACTTGCGGCCCGTCCGCCAGGGCCTGTTGCAGTTCCTTCCAGTTGGCGCCAAAGGCGGCGCGGCGATACAGGTGGCCGGCCAGTTGGAGGCCCCAGGGGCGATCGGCATCCGGACGGTAAGGCGCCCACGCCCAGGACGGATCGCCCAGGTTCTCAGGCAGAACCGTGCTCTCTTGTTTCGCCTCAGTTGCTTGCGCCGACATGGGAGTCCGCGGGCTGTTGGTCATCTGGCTCATGCGTCGGACATTTGGTACTTGTGCTCGCACCAGTCGCTAAGGATTCATGCAAAAACAAGTTCCGAAGGCGAGGCGTAATTCCAACATCATTCATAGGGGTAGGGATGGCGGGGTTAGCGCCACCCCTCCCTCCGAACCGGACAGGCGGATTTCCCGCATCCGGCTC